>WNGB01006950.1_pt1 | contig 16500 bp, 14 predicted proteins | sample 5400681 | NCBI WGS metagenome assembly WNGB01 (sample SAMN13153367, study PRJNA577476) | soil metagenome | isolation source: 115 cm soil or saprolite under grassland replicate 2 | place: USA:California | collected 2016-06-15 | reverse complement strand
GCCTGCACTCGCGGCGCCGGATGTTCGAGTATCAGCGGCGCGCCGAGGCGCGCGGCGAGCCCCTGCCCTGCGCTGTCGTCCTGGGGCTTCATCCGCTCGTCTCGATGGGCTCGCTCGCGTACCCCCCGCCCGACGTCGGCAAGTTCGAGGTCGTGGGCGGGCTCCTGGGTGAGCCGCTCGAGATCGCTCCCTGCACGACCATTGAATTACAAGTTCCGGCGGCGGCCGAGATCGTCATCGAGGGCGAGATCCTGCCGGGCGTGCGGGAGCCCGAAGGCCCCTTCGGGGAGTTCACGGGATATTTCTCGCGGCGGAGCACCGAGCACGTCTTCGTCGCCCGGGCCGTCTCGATGCGCGCGCGCCCCTGGTTCCAGTCGATCGGCTCGGGTCGCGCGGGCGATCACATCACGACCCTCGGGCTCGTGCGCGAGGCCGAGATCATGAACGCGGTGGCCCGGGTCGTCCCCAACGTGACCGCCGTGCACGTCCCCCTCTCGGGCACGTCCTCCTTCACCGCCTACGTCGCCATCCGGCAGGGGCGGCCGGGCGAGGCCAAGCACGTGATCCCGATCGTCCTCGGGGTGGACCATTACCTCAAGCTCGTGATCGTCGTCGACGAGGACATCGACGTCTTCGACGAATCGGACGTGCTGTGGGCGGTGGCCACGCGGATGCAAGCCGATCGCGATCTCGTGACGATCGCGGGCAGCCTGGGCGCGATGCTGGACCCGAGCGCGGACGACCGCGGCGTCACCGCGAAGCTCGGCATCGACGCGACCCGCCCCTTCGGTCGCGAGTTCCCCGAGAAGCTCGTGATGCCGCCCGCGCGCATGGCCTGGGCCCGCGCCCTCGCCGACCGCCTCGCCGGGACATGACGGGCCGGCGCCGCTCGACGCTCCGCACCGCCGTGGCCGCCGCGCTGGGGCTCCTGGCGACCGCCCTCGATGGCGCATGGACCCACGCGGCGGCGGCGCGGCCGGCGCAGTGGACGGTGGTCGTCTCCGAGAAGACCGGCGGCGCCGATCCGCTCAGCGAGTACGGCACGAACTCCCAGTACTACCTGATCCCACACGTCGTCGAGCCGCTCGTGCGCATCGAGCTCCTGCCGAACGAGCGGGCCTGGGGCATCGTGCCGGTGCTCGCGGAGAAGTGGAGCTTCCCCGATCCGCGGACCTTCCTGGTCGAGATCCGGCGCGGCATCAAGTTCCAGAATGGCGAGGAGCTGACGGCCGAGCACGTCAAGGCCGCGTTCGACGGCTACGTCTCGCCCGAGAAGCCCGGACGGCGCGGCGTCGTGCTGAAGGCGCTGGGCAAGGCGGAGATCGCCGGCAAGCACACGATCCGGTGGAGCCTGCCCAAGCCCGATCTCTCCGTGCTCGCGGCGGCCTCGCATCTGCTCGTTCCGCCCCTCGCCCGCCACACGATGACGCGCGAGCAGTTCGAGGCGCGCCCGATCGGCACCGGACCGTACCGGGCGACGGCCTGGCCCGTGGACGGCACGGTGCAGCTCGAGGCCTGGGACGGCTATCGCGGCGCCAAGGCGTTTCCCGACAAGCTGACCTTCCGTCACGTCCCCGAGCCCTCGACGCGCGTGCTCGAGCTGGTGGCGGGTACGGCCCAGGTCGCGACGGCCATTCCGATCGAGTCGCTCGCGATGGTCCAGGGCAATCCCAAGCTCGAGGTCGTGAGCCTGACCGGCGGCTCGGCGCTCTCGTACGTCATCAACCTGTTCAAGACGACGCCGCCGCTTCGCGACAAGCGCGTGCGCCAGGCCATGAATTACGCCGTCGACCGGACGGCGATCGTGCGCTCCATTCTCGGGGGACGCGGCGCGGTGATGCCGGCGCCCCTCTGGCCCGGATGGCTCGGCGCGAGCGACGAGATCCGGCCGTATCCCCACGATCCCGAGAAGGCCCGCGCGCTGCTCCGGGAGGCCGGCTATCCGAACGGCTTCACGTTCCGCTGGACGGTGACCCAGGGCGTCTTCGTCAAGGACGTCGAGGTCGCCCAGGCCGTGGCCAACCAGCTCGCCAAGGTCGGCATCAAGGCGACGGTGCAGCCGGCGGAGCGCGCGCGGATCCTGGCCGAGCGGAACGAGGGCGAGTACGACGTCACCGAGCTGATCTGGACGATGTACTGGCACCCGGCGATCCTGCTGCACTTCACGCTGAACGCGTCGTTTCCCGACGCCAAGCTCGCGTCGAAGTGGGGCGCGATGCCGCCGGAGCTGGGCAAGGCGCGCCGCCTGATGAGCGAGGCCGGCGAGGCCACGAGCCTCGAGTCGATGCAGCGCGCCTACGCCGCGCTGAACCAGCTGATGCACGACGAGGCGTTCTGGCTCTTCGTGCACACGGTCGACTCGCTCTGGGGCGTCCAGAAGGACATCGCCTGGCGCCCCTATCCCGCGGCCTTCCCATCGTCCGACGACTACTGGCATCGCACGGGCCGGAGGGCGCCCGAGAGTCCCACGGTGCCGTCGGTCCCCAAGTAATCCGTGGCGATCGGCCTGATCGCGCGGCGCCTCCTGCAGGCGGCCGCGGCGCTGCTCGTCGTGTTGCTCGTCGTCTTCGTGTGCCTGCTCACCACCGGCGATCCCGTGGAGATGCTGGCGCCGCCCGAGGCGACCGAGCGCGACAAGGCCACGATCCGACAGGTCTACGGTCTCGACCGGCCGCTCCTCGTGCAGTTCGGCGTGTTCGTCTGGCGAGCGGCGCGAGGCGACTTCGGCCGCTCGTTCTTCTCCGATCGATCGGCGCTCGGCCTGGTGTCCGAGCGGCTTCCCGCGAGCCTCGAGCTGGCCCTGGCCTCGACGGTCATCGCCATCGTCGTCGGCGTGCCGCTCGGCATCGTGGCCGCGGTCCGGCGCGCCACCGTCGTCGACCAGCTCGTGATCGGCGTGGCGCTCCTCGGTCAATCGATCGCGAGCTTCTGGCTCGCGCTCATGCTGATCCTGCTCTTCGCGGTCTCGCTGCACTGGCTGCCCGTGTCTGGACGCAGCGGCTGGGCCTCGCTGGTCCTGCCCGCCCTGGCGCTGAGCTTCTGGCTGCTCGCCCTGCTCGCGCGCCTGACGCGATCGGAGATGCTGGAGGTGCTGGACCAGGACTACATCCGCACCGCCCGGGCCAAGGGGATGGGGACGGCCGCGGTCGTCGTCCGTCACGGCTTGCGGAACGCCTTGATCCCGCTCGTCACCGTGACCGGCGTCAGCCTCGGATGGCAGCTCGGCGGGGCCGTCGTCATCGAGACCGTGTTCGCCTGGCCGGGGCTCGGCACGACCCTTCTGGAGGCGGTGCTGCGGCGGGACTATCCCGTCGTCCTCGCCGGTGTCGCCATGCTGTCGACGGTGTTCGTCACCATCAACCTGCTCGTGGATGTTCTCTACGTCTACATCGATCCCCGCATCCGCGTCGGCGCGCCGTGAGGATCGGCCGGATCGCCCGTCGAAGCCCGCAGCTGGTCTGGGGTGCCGTGATCGTCGTCGCCTTCGTCGCGGTCGGGGCGCTGGCGCCCCTGATCGCCTCGCACGACTACGACGCGCAGGACCTGAGCATCGCGCTCAAGCCGCCGCTCTGGGCCGGCGGCGACCTGTCGTACCCGCTGGGGACGGACGAGTTCGGCCGCGACACGCTGAGCCGCCTCATCTACGGGGCGCGGGTGTCGCTGGTGGTAGGCTTCTTCAGTGTCGTGGTGGCGGGCCTCGTGGGCATCAGCATCGGCGTTCTCGGCGGATTCCGCGGCGGCCACCTCGACGCGCTGCTGATGGGGATCGCGGACGTCCAGTACTCCTTCCCCTACATCCTGCTCGCCATCATCATCACCGCCTTCTGGGGCGCCGGCCTGCTGAACGTGATCCTCGCCCTCGGTCTGGCGAGCTGGATGACGTTCGCGCGGGCGGCCCGCGCCTCGACCCTCAGCGTCCGCGAGGGCGAGTACGTGATGGCGGCGCGCGCGCTCGGAGCCCGCCCGGCCCGCATCGTCCTGCGTCACGTGCTGCCGAACATCGTGGCCCCCCTCATCGTGTTCACGACCTTCCAGGTCCCCTCGCGCATCCTCGCCGAGGCCACGCTGAGCTTCGTCGGCCTCGGCATCCAGCCCCCGGTCCCCAGCTGGGGCAACATGCTCGCCCAGAGCCGCGGCTATTTGCTGGCCCAGCCCTGGCTCGTCGCCCTCCCCGGCCTCGCCCTCACCGTGGTCGCCCTCGGCGTGAACCAGCTCGGCGACGGCTTGCGCGACCTGCTGGATCCGAGAATGAAGAACCAGCTCGGCTGACATGGCGATCAACAACACGACCCCCACCCCTACCCCTCCCCGCAAGGGGGAGGGAATGCAACTCGAACTGAAAACGACCGTCGTACACGACGTGCGGTTCTCGGACGCGACGCGGTTCGCGCACGGTGCCCTCGAGATCGATCGCGAGGAGCTGCGCGCGCTGCTGCTCGAGGACCCCGCGTTCGCGGACGTGACGCTGGACATCGTGCGCCCCGGAGAGTCGGTGCGGATCATCCACGTGATGGACGCCGCCGAGCCCCGCTGGAAGCCGGACCCGGAAAGTACCTTTCCCGCCTTCGTCGGCCCCCCGAAGACCGTCGGCGAAGGAACGACGCGACGCCTCGCCGGCGTCGCGATCCTGACCGTGAGCGACGCCGTCGCCGGAGAGCCGACGTACTGGCGCGAGGCGATCGTCGACATGGTGGGGCCCGGTGCCGAGCTCACGGCCTTTGGCGCGACCATCAATCTCGTGCTGACCTTCCGCCCGAACCCGATTTACCTCGACGCTTCGCGGTCCGACGCGGTCATCGAGAACATCATGGTCGGCTCGTCGCTGGCCCAGCGCTACAACCGGAGCGTCCGCGTCGCCGAGCTGAAGGCCGCCGCGTCTCTGGCCCGTGCCGTCGCCACGCACGAGCCCGACGAGCGACGAACCTACGAGCTCGTTCCGCCGCCGGACCGTCTGCCCAGGGTCGTGTACTTCTATCAGCTCGCCGGGGCGACGGTGTATGGCAAGGCGATGGACGGCATGCTGCCGACGCTGATCCACCCGAACGAGGTTCTCGACGGCGCCGTCGTCAACGTGCGGAGCAACGTGCACGCCTCGAATCGAACATCGACCTTCGCCAACCAGCAGCACGGCCTCATCGAGGAGCTCTACGCCCGGCACGGCCGGGATCTGGACTTCCGGGGCGTGATCGTCTACCCGGCGGCCTCGGACGACATCAACGAAAAGGAGCTGCTCGCCGAGTACGCGGTGAAGCTCGCGCGCCTCCTGGGCGCCGAGGCCGCGTGTGCCAGCTACGCCGGAGGCGGCCATCCCGCGGTCGAGTTCATGCTGATCTGCCGCAAGTGCGAGCGCGCCGGGATCCGCACCGTGCTCGTGATGCCGGAGATCTACGGCACCCCCGACGATCCCGGCTTCGTCTACTTCGTCCCGGAGGCCGAGCGCATCGTCAGCACCGGCCGCACGACGCAGCTCGTCGAGCTCCCGCGCGTCGAGCGCGTGATCGGCGGCGAGGCCTTCTTCGATCTCCCCGGCCCGCCGGGCGATGCCCAGCGCCTCCTCTACCGTTATCTGCTCGGGTGCGGAACGAGCGCAGGCAATGGCCGCCTCACGGCGCGGACGTATTAGACTACCTCCATGACGAAGCTCAGGGTCGTGCACTACCTGAACCAGTTCTTCGCCGGCATCGGCGGCGAGGACAAGGCGAGCGAGCCCCCGGGCGTCCACCAGGGACGCGTGGGGCCCGGCCAGCTCCTCGAGCGTGCGCTCGGGGACGCCGGGGAGGTCGTCGCGACCGTCTTCTGCGGAGACGACTACTTCGGCGAGCACGAGGAGCAGGCGGCGACGGCCGTCGTGGATCTGATCCGGCGCCACGAGCCCGATCTCGTGATCGCCGGGCCGGCGTTCAACGCGGGGCGATACGGCTTCGCGTGCGGCCGGGTGTGCCGGGCCGTGGAAGAGGCCCTGAACGTTCCCACCGTGACCGGCATGCATCCCGACAATCCGGCGGTCGCGCTGTACCGGCAGCGCCTCTACATCGTCGCCAGCGGCCCGAACGCGATCTCGATGCCGGCGACGCTCGAGCGGATGGCGGCCCTCGGGCTCGGGCGCGCGCGGGGGCAGCGCGTCGGGCTCCCCGAGGAGGAGGGCTACCTGGCCCGGGGCCTCCGCTTCACCGAGATGGCGAGCCGGAGCGCGGCCGGTCGCGCGGTCGACATGTTGCTCGGATCCATGCGCGGCGAGGACTGGCAGACCGAATGGCCGCTACCCGATTACGACCGGGTGCCGCCTCCGAGCCCGATCAAGGACGTCAGCCGGGCGACCATCGCGCTCGTCACCTCGGGCGGCATCGTGCCCAAGGGGAATCCTGATCGGATCGAGTCTACCTACGCGACGAAGTGGCAGAAATACAGCCTGGCGGGCGTCGACTCCCTCAGCCCGGATCGGTGGCAATCGATCCACGGCGGCTACGACACGACCCGGGCGAACGAGGATCCGAACCGGGTGCTGCCCGTCGACGTCCTGCGCGAGCTCGAGGCGGAAGGCGCCATCGGCCGGCTCCTCGACGAGTACTGGGTCTTCGTGGGCAGCGGCGCCAGCACGACCAACGCCCGGCGCTTCGCCGAGGAGATGGCGCGCGAGCTCGAGGCCGCGTCGGTGGAAGGGGTGATCTTCACCGCCACCTGAGGGACCTGCACTCGTTGCGGCGCAACGATGGCGAAAGAGTTCGAGCGGAGGGGGATCCCCACCGCGATCATCTCGACGATCGTTCCCCTCGCGGAGAGCATCGGCCCCAATCGCATCATCCCCGGCAAGGCGATCACGCATCCCCTCGGTGATCCGACGCTGTCCCGAGCCGACGAGCGGGCGCTCCGCAGGGGTCTGGTGCGCCGGGCGCTCGACGCGCTGCAGACCGACATCCCGGGCCAGACAGTCTTCAGATAGGAGATCACGATGGCCGTCACGACCCTTCGAGTCGCTCGGCGCGAGCCCGTGCTCGATGGCCGCCCCTTCGGAGAAGCCGGCGCGTACGAGAAGATCGCCGGCACGCTGCACTTCGCCGTCGATCCCGCGCATCCGCTGCACGCCGAGATCACCGATCTCGGCCGGGCGCCGAGGAACGGGGCCGGGCTGGTGGAGTTCTCGGCGGATTTCTATCTCCTGCGGCCGCGCGACGCCGCGCGCGGCAACGGCGCGGTCCTCCTCGACGTGCCGAACCGGGGCCGCAAGGTCGCCCTCGGCATGTTCAACAGCACGCCGCGTGCGGCCGATCCGACGACGGAGGAGGACTTCGGCAACGGCTTCCTCATGCGCCGCGGCTACGCGGTGGCCTGGGTGGGCTGGCAGCCGGACGTGCCCCGCATGGACGGCCTCATGGCCCTCGACGCGCCCGTCGCCCGCGGCGTCAGCGGCCTCGTGCGCTGCGAGTTTCGCCCGAATCTCCCGGCGCGACAGCTGCCGATGGCTGACCGCTACCACATCCCGCAGCCCACGTTCGCGCTGGACGATCCGCAGGCGCGGCTGACCGTGCGCGAGCACGCGGGGGCGGAGCGGGTCGTGGTGCCGCGGGCGACGTGGCGCTTCTGCGACCCGACGCACGTCGAGCTGGACGGTGGCTTCGTGCCGGGCCGCCTGTACGAGCTGATCTACCGCTCCCGGGATCCGGCGATCGTCGGTCTCGGGCTCCTCGGCGTGCGCGACGTGGGCGCGTGGCTCCGCTTCGGCTCGGCGGCGGATGGCCACCCGTGCCCGGGCACGCTGACGCGCGCCTACGCGTTCGGGGTCTCGCAGTCGGGACGCTTCCTGCGGCACTTCCTCTATCTCGCCCTCAATCAGGACGAGCGTGGGCGCCGGGTGTTCGACGCCGTGGTCCCGCACGTGGCGGGCGCGCGGCGCGGCGAGTTCAACATGCGCTTCGGCCAGCCCTCGCTGAACGCCAAGGAGGCGGTGGGCAGTCTCTTCCCCTTCACCGACGTCGAGCAGACCGACCCCGTCTCGGGCGCGCGCGGATCGCTCCTGGCCAGCCAGGCGGGGCGCGGCGGTCTGCCGCGAATCTTCACGATCAACTCCTCGGCGGAGTACTGGCGGGGCGATGGCTCGCTCGTCCACACGGACGTGCAGGCACAGGCCGACGTCGACACCGTGCCCGAGACGCGCCTCTATCACTTCGCGGGAACGCAGCACACGCCGGGCGCGCTGCCGCCACCGGATGCCGACCCCAACACCGGCGGGCGGGGACTGCAGACGTTCAACCTGGTGGACTACGCGCCGCTGCTGCGCGCGGCGCTCGTGAACCTCGACGGCTGGGTGCGCGAGGGAATCGCGCCGCCACCGAGCGCGGTGCCGCGTCTGGCCGACGGCAGCGCGGTGCCCGCCGAGACGACCGAGAAGACCTTCACGGCCATTCCTGGCGTTCGCTTCCCCGACCGTATCCAGCGCCCCGTGCGTCTGGACTTCGGCGCCGAGTGGTCGGCAGGAGTCTGTAGCGAGCTTCCCCCGAAGATGGGGGCGCCGTACGCGAGCCTGGTCTCCGCCGTCGATGCCGACGGCAACGAGGTGGGGGGCATCCGACCGGTCGAGCTGCGCGTCCCGCTCGGAACGTTCACGGGCTGGAATCCCCGTCATCCGGATCAGGGCGCCCCCGGCGACATCATGTCGATGATCGGATCCACGCTGCCCTTCTGTCGCACCGCCGACGAGCGCGCGCGACGAGGCGACCCGCGCCCGTCCGTGGCCGAGCGCTACGCGTCCCGCGACGACTACCTCGCCCGCGTGCGCGCGGCGTGCGCCGAGCTGGTCGGGCTCCGCCACATGCTCGCCGAGGATGTCGAGGCCGTCGTGACCCGGGCGGGCCGACAGTACGATCACTTCCAGGTGTTGATCCCGCGCGAGGAGAAGAGCCGATGATCTACGAGTGGCGTTCGTACTACATCATGCCCGGCCGCATGCCCGACATCCAGAAGCGCTTCGCCGACCACACCATGAAGCTCTTCGCCAAGCACGGCATCAAGGTCGTCGGCTTCTGGGAGACGGTGTTCGGCGAGTCGAACGAGCTCGTCTACATGTGCGCCTACGACGACCTCGCGCACCGTGATCGCGTCTGGAAGGCCTTCATGGGCGACCCCGAGTGGCAAGCCGTCAGAAAGCAGTCGGAGATGAACGGCCCGCTCGTCGAGCGCGTGGTCAACAAGATCTTCCGTCCTACCGCGTTCTCGCCGATGCAGTAGGCGCCGCGCCGCCGCGTGACAGCCTTCGACGACGCGCTCCGCGAGCGGGCGCGCGCGCATCTGGCCCGCTTCGCGCGCCGCGCGGTCGCGCCCGACGGCCGCCGTCCCGCCGGCGTCGCGGTGGTCCTGTTGCCCGACGAGGAGGGGCGCGCCTGCCTGCTCCTCACCAAGCGCACGCGGGGACTGCGCGCGCATTCGGGCCAGTGGGCACTGCCGGGCGGCCGTCTGGATCCCGACGAGACGGCGGAAGGCGCCGCGTTACGAGAGCTGGGCGAGGAGGTCGGGCTGGCGCTCGCCGAGGACGCCGTCCTCGGCCTCCTCGACGACTACCCCACCCGCTCGGGGTTCATCATCACGCCCGTGGTCGTGTGGGGCGGGGCCCACGTGACGCTGACGCCGAACCCGGACGAGGTGGCGAGCGTGCACCGGGTGCCGCTGACCGAGCTGGACAAACCCGAGATTCCCCGCCTCATCTCGATCCCGGAGAGCGATCGGCCGGTCATCCAGCTTCCCATCCTGGGCTCGCTCATCCACGCGCCGACAGCCGCCGTCGTCTTTCAAGCCCGCGAGGTCGTCGTCCACGGCCGCGACACCCGCGTCGACCACTTCGAGCAACCCGTCTGGGCCTGGCGCTAAAAAGATGGGGGGTGCGCGACGCACCCCCCAAGCCCCCCTGATTCGCGTGGCGATCGAGCTGGGGCTCGATCGCGTCTTCCGGCAACCGTTTTGAACGGTTGGAAGCAGGCGCGATCGAGCAGAGCTCGATCGCTACGCGAATGGGGGGGCTTGGGGGGCCATTTCGGGGCCCCCCATGTTCTTAATAAACACCGCCGAGACCCTGGCGAATGCGTCGGCGAGATCATCCTGGGGTAACCCCTGATCGACCGCGCCGCGGAGCAGGCTCCAGAGCTTGTCGCCTTGAATTGCCGCGGCGCCAGGGTCTCCGGCATCGACGAGCGCGGCGATGTCCACGGAGCGCTCTGCGGCGATTTCTTCCAGCGCTCGTACGAGCGTCGCTCGCGTCTCCTCCAGGCGGTCCTCGCCGACGTCCGTGATCGCCAGCGCCTGGAACAGAAGACTCAACGCCGCCTCCTGCGCTCCCGCCTCGAGGCGCGCGACCCCCAGCTTCATGTGACCCAGCCAGAGCCGGCGCATCAGCTCCTGGCGGCGCTTCGGGACCAGGGCGTCGGGCGGAATCTGCGTCATCACGGCGTCCGCACGAGCGAGCGCGGCGACCGCTTTGTCCTCGCGTCCGCCCTGCACGTGGCGAAGGGCTTCTGTCGTCGCCCGCCCCGCCTGCCGGCCCATCGCCCCGCTCCAGAGGGCGCGGAATGCGCGCTGCCGCTCGGGCGGGCACTCGGGATCCGCGATGACGTCATCGAGGTGGCGCCGCGCCCCGGCGAGATCCTTGCGCCGGACGAACCCCCTGATGAGCTCCTCGTTCGTGCGCCAGAGCGCGTCGCGGGCGGCGACGAGGGCGTCGTGGAGCGCCGCATCGTCGGGCGCGACGGCGAGCCCGCGTCCGAGCCACTCGATCGCCGACCGGATCGACTCGAGACGCTCCGGCCCGGCGCCACCGGCCTCGAGCATCCGACGACCCGTCGTCAACGCCAGGGCCGCGAGATGGCGCTCCCAGATCGGCCGTTGCGCCTGCGGAGCGACAGCGATCGCCTCCTCGAAGGCGAAGCGTGCTCGCTCGAACTCGTCGAGCCCCTGCCTGGCGCGCCCGACGGCTCCCCAGAGCCGTCCCATCTCCTCGGCGGCTGCCGCGCTCGGCGCCAGAGAGACCGTGGCCTTCAGGGCCGCGAGCCCTTCCTCACCGAGCGTCACCACCTCGGCGAAGCGGTCGTCCGCGAGGAGCGCGAAGCAGCGTTCTGCCACCGATTCGTCGCCCGCGGCGCTCTCCACCATCTCCACCGGTTGCTCGGCCTCTGCCGGCGCGCGCTCCTCGAGAGGCTCCGGATGCGCGTCCGGTTGCGGGAGCGAAGGGGACGGGGCATCCATGAAAGCGGCCGCCGAAGCCGTCAGGGCCGGCGCCTCGCGCACGACGAGCGGCAGGTCCGCTGCCGCAGGGATCGCTCGAGCTTCCGTCGCGTCGATGCCGACGGGGATCCGCTCCGGACCGGGGGCGCTTCGCGACCGTGCTCGGCGCCACGGGTCCCTGCCGACAGCGCTCCGGCGCACGGGGTGCCGCGGCCGCGTGGGCCAGATCAGCTCGAGCGTTCCCAGCGCGACCGACGCGCAGGCGACGAGAAAGACGACGAGAACGAACGCTTCCTCGCTCAGCATCCGATTCGCCATGCGGTCGATGCCGAGGACAGCGCCATGTCCTCGAGATCGACGGGGCGGCGCTCGGCGATCGAGCGGTAGGCGGCGAGCACGACGGCGAGATCGGCACGGCCCGCCGCCGCGTCCATCTCGATCGCCGTCCCGCGAGCCATCGCGCTCCGGAACGCCGTCAGCATCGCCTCGTATCCTCGCGTGTCGCGGCGGAACAGCCGGAACCGCGCGAGGCCATCGCCGCGGACGAGCACGAAGCGGCCGCGGTTGTCGGCAAAGCAGCTCGCCCTGGTCCCCGTCACCGTCGACCACTGCACACGCGACAGCCCGGGCGCGCCGAGGGAATTGGACAGGAGCCCGAGCGCCCCCCCTTCCAGCTCCGCGAGCAGGCTGATCGCGTCCTCTCCCTCCATCGTCGTCATCGTCTGGGGCGGCCGCAGCGCCGTCACCCGCCGCACGTCGTTTCCCCACCAGCGCAGATTGTGGACGTAGTGGATGCCGCCGTCGATGAGGGCGCCGCCCCCGGCGCACTCCACGGTCGTCCTCCAGCCGCTACGCGCTCCGAAGCCTCGAGCGATCAGGTGGATCTCGCGAAGCCCACCGAGGCGGCCCGAGTCGATCAGGGCCTTCACCCACCGGAAGGCCGGCATGAAGTGGAACTGCTCGGCCACCATGAGCACGCGCTCCGAGGCGGCGGCCGCCGCGATGAGCTCGTCGGCCTCGGGCAACGTCCGGGCCAGCGGCTTCTCGAGGAGCACGTGCTTGCCGGCCGCGAACGCCGCGCGCGCGTCGGCGAGGTGCCGGCCGTGCGGGGTGCAGATGATCGCGCCCGCGGCCCGCGGGTCGGCCAGGGCCTCGGCGTAGCTGCCATGGGCCGCGAGACCCCCGAACGTCTTGGCGTACCCCCGCGCGCGGTCGACGTCACGGCTGGCGAAGATGAGGGGTATGCGGAGACGGCGCGCGGCGGCGGCGTGGCGCTGAGCGATCCACCCACATCCGAGAATGACGAGACCACCCGTGTCCAGACTCAGCTCGCCGCTCGAGCGCGGCTCACGCTCGTTCCATGATTTTCGATCATTTCACCGCTCGGCTCGCCGCCCGAGCGCGGCTCACCTCGCACTGCCGATTTTAGCGCACGACCCCGCGTGGGTATGATGGAATCGGGTGCCGGAGGGCCTCCTATGCGACGGGTCGCGGTGATCGGGGTCGGGGTGACGAAGTTCGGCAAGCACGAGCGGACATCGGCCGAGCTGTTCGCCGAGGCCGCGCGCGACGCGCTCGCGGACGCCGAGCTCGGCCCCGCCGCCGTCCAGGCGCTGTACTACGGCAACGTCGTGGGCGGCGAGACGGAAAAGCAGCTGCACATGGGCCCGCAGGCCGCGTCCGTCCTCGGCATCCCGACCGTCCCCACCACCCGCTTCGAGACGGCGTGCGCCAGCTCGCACGCCGCCTTCCGCCACGCCGTGATGGAGATCGCCGCCGGCGTCTCGGACGTCGTGCTCGTGGGCGGCGCCGAGCGCGTGCTCACCGTGCCGACGTCGGAAGCCACCGAATACTTCGCCTACGCCTCGGACGCCATCTGGGAGCAGCCGCTCGGCCTGACGTTCCCCGGCGTCTTCGCCCTCGTGGCCCGGGCCCACATGGCCAAGTACGGCACGACCGAGGAGCAGATGGCGGCGGTCGCGGTGAAGAATCACCGTCACGGCGCCATGAATCCGAAGGCGCAGTTCCAGAAGGAGATCACGCTCGAGCAGGTGCTCGGGAGCGCCTACGTGGCCGATCCCCTCAAGCTCTACGACTGCTGCCCCTTCACCGATGGGGGCGCGGCCGTGGTCCTCGCCGCCGAGGAGATCGCCCGACGGCGCCCGCGCGCGGTCTGGGTGCTCGGCTCGGCGGCGGCGTCGGACTCGATGCTGATGCACGACAAGAAGGACCTCGCCCGCGTGCCCACGACCGAGCGGGCGGCGGCCGCGGCGTACCGCCAGGCCGGCCTCGGGCCGGCCGACGTCGACGTCGTGGAGCTGCACGACTGCTTCACGATCGCCGAGATCGTGGCCACGGAGGGCCTCGGCCTCTTCGAGCCCGGCACGGGCGGATTCGCGGCCGAGAAGGGATGGACGACCCTCGGCGGCAAGCTGCCCGTCAACCCCTCGGGCGGCCTCAAGTCCAAGGGGCATCCGATCGGCGCCACGGGCGCGGCCCAGATCGCCGAGATCACCACGCAGCTCCGCGGCGAGGCCGGCCCGCGCCAGGTCGAGGGCGCCCGCGTCGGCCTCGCCCACACGCTCGGCGGCAACCTCGCCACCGTCCTCGTCAGCCTGTTCGGCCGTGAGTAAGCCGTCATGGCGTCGAGGCAGCGGCGAACCGGTGGGGGGTGTCGGGGAGGAGCGGCGGTCGCTCCCCCCGACGTCGAATAATCCCGTGATCACGCTCAAGAACTTCTTCGAGCGGGCCCGCGAGGGAACGCTGACGGCCGTGCGCTGCGGCAAGTGCGGCGCGCTCGCCCTGCCACCCAAGGAGTTCTGCCCCGCATGCCACGAGCGCGCGTGGGCGCCCGTCACGCTGGCCGGGGACGGCACGATCGCCAGCTACACGATCATCCGGGTGGCGCCCGCGCGCTTCGCGTCCGAGGCGCCCTACGCGATCGCGGTGGTGACGCTGCGCGAGGGCGTGTCGCTGACCGGCCGCATCGTCGACATCCCTCTCGACGCGCTGGCCATCGGGCTTCCCGTCCGATTCCGCCCTCTCCTCAAGGAGAATCAGACCTCCGTCGGCTTCGGCCCCTCCTGACGCGCGCGCAACAGGCGAAAGAGGCGGTCGGGTGTCACCGGAAGCTCGCTGATGTCGATGCCCAGCGGCACGAGCGCGTCGGCGATCGCGTTGGCCACGGCGGCGGGGGCGCCGATGGTGCCGCCTTCGCCCACGCCCTTGAAGCCGCCCAGCGTCGTCGGCGAGGGATGATCGAGGTGGATCACCTCGATGGGCGGGATCTCCCGGGCGGTCGGGACCAGGTAGTCCATGAGGGTCGCGGTGACGAGCTGGCCGGCGTCGTCGTAGACCACTTCCTCGAGCAGGGCCGCGCCGATCCCCTGCGCGACGCCGCCGATCGTCTGGCCGCGCGCGATCAGTGGGTTGATGACGCGGCCGCAATCCTCGGCGACCACGTGGCGTAGCACGCGCACCGAGCACGTCGCCGGATCGACGTCCACGACGGCCAGGTGCGTCGCGTTCGACGCGGTGCCGAAGTACGGATCGTAGAATCGCGTCGCTTCCAGGCCCGGCTCCATGCCCTTGGGCAGACGCTTCGTCCCCGTGTAGGCCACCGTCGCGACGGTCCGCAGCGTGATCGCGCGGTCGGGAACCCCGCGCACGCGGATGACGCCGCCGTCCATCTCGAGGTCCGCAGCGCTCGCCTCGAGCTGGTGCGCGGCAATGGCCACCGCCTTGTCCCGGAGGGCGCGCGCGGCGAGGATCGCGGCGCCGCCGCCGAGCACCGCGCTCCGGCTCGCGTAGGTTCCCGTCGAGTGCGGGCCCGCGGCGGTGTCGCCGTACAGGACGCGGACGTCCGTCACGGCGACGCCCAGCTCGCCGGCCACCACCTGGGCCAGCGTCGTCTCGTGCCCCTGGCCCTGGCAACCCAGGCCGAAGACGGCGACGACGCCGCCGTCCGGTTCCACGCGGACGGTTGCCCCTTCCGTGCCCGTGGCGATCTCGGCGCCCGGCGAGACGGGGATCGCCGAGCCGACGCCGGTGAGCTCCACGTACGAGGCGAGCCCGACCCCGAGATAGTGTCCCGAGGCACGCGCGCGCTCCTGCTCGGCGCGAAGCTCGTCGTACCCCGCGGCCTCGCACACGCGCGCGAGCGATTCCTGGAAGCCGCCGCTGTCCCACACGATCCCGGACGCCGAGCGGTACGGCAGATCCGCGGGGCCGAGGAGGTTCCTGCGCCGGATGGTCGCGGGGTCGAGGCCGAGCCGCCGGGCGGCGCGATCGAGGAGCGCCTCGGTGACGAACACCGAGATGGGCCGGCCGACGCCGCGGTACGGCCCCATCGGCGCCTTGTTGGTCGCCACGCCGAGAGCCTCGGCGCGGTAATCGGCCACGCGATAGGGCCCGGGCAGGAAGCTCACGACCTGGATGACCTCGATGCTCGCCGTCCAGGGATAGATCGAATATGCGCCGAGGTCGGCGACGACGCGCGCGCGAAGGCCGAGGATCCCACCCTCGCCGTCGACACCCAGCTCGGCGTCGATCGTCTCGTCCCATGCCTGGGTGCTGGTGAGCAGGTCCTCCCGGCGGTCGCCGATCCAGCGGACGGGATGGCCGACGATCCGCGCGAGCGCGGCGACCACGATCTCCTCGGGATAGAGCACGGTCTTGATCCCGAAGCCTCCACCGACGTCGGCCGCGACGACGCGCACGCGCTGCACCGGCAAGCCCAGGAGATCCGCGAGCATGTCGCGGACGATCCCGGGGATCTGCGTCGAGGACCAGACGGTGAGCGCGCCGTCCGCGGCCTCCCAGCGGGCCATGCACGCGCGATTCTCGATCGCCACCCCGGCATGGCGACGAAAGCGGAACCGATCGCCGACGACCGCGGCCGCGCGGCGCAGCGCCGCCTCCACGTCCCCCTGGGCGAAGGTCCGCTCCAGGATGACGTTGGTCCCGATCTCTTCGTGCACGAGCGCGGACTCCGCGACCACCGCGCGGTCCAGGTCCGAGACGACCGGCAGCGGCGCGTACTCGACGGCGATCAGCTCCGCGGCGTCCTCGGCCGCATAGCGGTCCATCGCCACGACCACGGCTACCGCCTCGCCGACGTGGCGTACCTTGCCGGCGGCCAGCGCGGGAAAGTCCGTGACGCGATAGCCCCGCATGCGTGACGGCGCCCGCATCGTGCGCGCATGCGCGCCGAGCTCGGCGCCGGTCAGGCAGGCGACCACTCCCGGGGCCTGGCGCGCCGCGGCCGTGTCGATCCCCACGATCCGGGCGTGGGCA
>WNGB01023514.1_pt1 | contig 16503 bp, 16 predicted proteins | sample 5400681 | NCBI WGS metagenome assembly WNGB01 (sample SAMN13153367, study PRJNA577476) | soil metagenome | isolation source: 115 cm soil or saprolite under grassland replicate 2 | place: USA:California | collected 2016-06-15 | reverse complement strand
CCCAACACGATGGCGAGCCGGTGCCCAAGGTCATTGACTTTGGCGTGGCCAAGGCCCTCGGGCAAAAGCTGACCGATAAGACGCTCTTCACCCGATTCGAGCAAATGATCGGCACGCCGGCTTACATGAGCCCCGAACAAGCCGCTCTCGGGGGTTTGGACATCGACACCCGCTCGGACATCTACTCGCTGGGTGTGCTGCTCTACGAATTGCTTACGGGCGTAACACCGTTCGACGCGGAGACCTTGCGCCAGGCGGCGCTGGACGAAATTCGGCGCATGATTCAGGAGACCGAGCCGCCCAAGCCCTCGACGCGATTGGCCACACTGGGCGAGCGACTCATCGAAGTCGCCAAACAGCGCCACGCCGATCCCGCCACCTTGAATCGTTTGCTCCGCGGGGATCTGGATTGGATCAACATGAAGGCCCTGGAGAAAGACCGGCACCGTCGATACGAGACGGTCAACGGGCTGGCGGCGGACCTGGAGCGCCACTTGAACCACGAGCCGGTGCTGGCACGCCCGCCTAGCACTCTTTACCGATTTGAAAGGACTGTGCGGCGGCATCGGGGCGCGTTCGCGGCCGGCGCTGCGATTGCGGTTGCGTTAATACTTGGCACGGTCATCAGCACCTGGCAGGCGGTGCGCGCCACTCGTGCTGAGCGCGAGCAGAGGCGTGAGCGGCAGCGCGCCGACGAAGCGGCCGACCACGCCAAACGCGCTGAGCGGGAGGCCCGTGAGCAACTCTGGCGGTCGTATCTGGCCCACACCAATCAGGCGAGCGGGCGAGCGGATCGACCACCACCGGCCATCCACATCCCTCCGCGCGATCCACACTCGAGCGCGAAGTCGACGGATCTATCCGCATTCTACAATGCTTCCCTCACCAATTGCTTGTTGAATCCGACATGGGTTGGGAATACCCTCGCGACGTTACCGGCAGGCCGCCAGACCTTCGACGGCACCGAGTTCGACATTCGTGGCGTCATTCAACTGGGTGGCATCCACCCGGACCTTGCTTTCGATTACCCTCCTGAAATCAAGGGCGTCCCTGTTCACCAGCGGTGCCGGACTTTGCACTTCTTGCACGCCTTCGGGTGGTTGGCCCCGAGCGGCTTTCAGGTCGGCGAATATGTCGTCCATTACACTGACGGTAAGCAAATGAGCATTCCGCTCCTGAACCAGGAGAACATCGCATGCTGGTACCAAAAAAAGGACAAGCACCCTCCGCTCAACCAAAGCGCGACTGAAGTCTGGCGCGGGGAGAATCTCGAGAGCCGGCGTAATGACTGCGACGTGGTCCTCTACCACTTCCGCTGGGCAAACCCGCGGCCGGAAGCGGAGATTGCCACCATCGATATCCGCTCTGCCATGGCGATCGCCGCGCCGTTCCTGATTGCGATCACCGCCGAGTGAAAGGCCTGCGAGACGGCGCACCGGCGTAGCCGGCAGGACAAGCGTTCCGTCAGGCATCAACAACCGCGTCCCGGTCGTCGGTACCTATACGTACACGCCACCAACCAATTCAGCGACACTACCGCTCCGAATTTCAGTCGCCGATTTTATCACGCGGTGACACTGTGAAAATTTTCGCTTCATCTGTAATATTGCCGGCCATTTCCGGTAGCAAGGGGTGAATGCAAAGAATTTCCAAGCTCGCAACGGGCGACCTCCGGCTCGATCTGGTCAGCAAGTCCTCAGACGGCGGCCTGCACTGGTCCAATCCCGTTACACTCTTCGAGGGTACGGACCAATTGACCACCACCGATAAGCCCTCCATCACAGCCGATCCGACAGACGCCCGGTTCGTCCATGCCGTCTGGAATGTTCTTGCCAACGGCAATCGAGGGCAGGCGATGGAAGTGACTTTCTGTCCGCCTGGTCGCAGGCGCATGACACGGACAAAGGCAGCGTCTCCTTCCGCCGCGTCGGTCCGTGAGAGCGAAGCACGGTCCTCACTTTCAGCAACGCAAAAGTAACAACAAGCCAATATGAAAGGAACGTCATGAAAGCAATACGCACAAGTGTTCGAGTTCAACAACTCATCGCCTCCGGTTTGGCACTCGCGGCATTGGCGAGCGCGCCCGGCGTCCGCGCTGACATCGTGACCGACTGGAACGAATTAACGCTGGCGACCCAGGATGCAATTCCGGGCGCCATACGCACGCCACCCGCCGGACGGGCCCTCGCGATGGTCCACATCGCGATTTTTGATTCAGTCAACGCGATTGATCGAGCCTACACTCCGTATGTTGTGGGTCCCCTGGCCGATCCCAGCGCCTCGCCGGAAGCTGCTACGGCAGCGGCGGCGCACGCGGTGCTGGTCAACCTGTATCCGAGTCGCCAGGTGGACCTCGATGCCGCGTACACGGCCTCGCTAGGGCTTATCCCGGACGGCGACTCGAAGACCAAGGGCATCTCGGTTGGAGAATCGGTGGCCGTGTTGATTCTGGCGTTACGGAGCGGCGATGGGTCAGCCATCACTCTCCCTTACACCTTGGCGCCTGGGCCGGGCATTTACCATCCGGATCCGGCCGCGCTCTTTGTGGCCTGGGGCAATGTCACACCGTTTGCGTTGAAAAGCGGTTCGCAATTTCTGGCGGCCCCGCGACGCCATTGACGCCGGCGACACCGATGGCAATGACCAGACAATCGCCGATCCGACCTGGACACCGCTGACCTACATTGGCGTGCACCCCGACTATGTCTCGCAACACGCGGCGGTTGGTGGCGCGGCGGCCCAAGTGTTGGCCAGCTTCTTCGGAACCGACGACTTCAGTTTCCGCATCACCACCAGCACAGCGCCCGGCGGCGTGTTTCGTTCCTATGCCAGTTTTTCCCAAGCGGCAAACGAAAACATGAATTCCCGCGTCTGGCTCGGCGCGCACTTCCGCACGGCCTGTCGGCACGGACTAAATCAGTTATATACCGGTTCTGGCGGTGCTCGGTCGGCCCCACGTCTAATCGCCAAGTATTCAATCGTGGTGGTGTCGTGCGTTGTCGTGCGGTGTCGGACCACGATACGTGGCCTGGCGGCAGAAGACTACGAAAAGCTTGCCGCTTTGACAGGGCCTATGGCCTTGTTTTCGGCCCCGTAAAGTGGGCCATAGGAATCCCCGGCCCGACAGGCGGCCAAAGGGCGGTGCGCCGTGAGTGGAGACTTGTTTCGCCTCGGCCCGCGGCGCTCCCGACTCTACGTCTTCTGCGCTACGATCTTGCCATTCTGCCAAACATAAATCGGCGTGTCGTGGGCTCGGGCTGTCTTGGGCGCGGCTCGCGCTGCGCGCCGGAGGGCACGTCCGACCGCTGCGGCAAAGTTCTGTGTCTTGTTCTTTCGCATGGGTCCGTTCATGGCCCTCGCTCCAAAAGCTTGGGCACCGTGCCGGAATTATCATACACGGCCCATTCATCGGCAAGCGCCTTGTAGGCGACGCCGAAGTTCTTCCAACCGCGATCAAAGCGTCGCAACACGTCGGATCGAGGCACGTTGTGACCACCTTGCCTGACCCGAGCCGCGATTCGACGCAGGGAGATGCGCGGCGATCGGAGACGCAAAAAAACCATCTCGATCCGGTACCCAACAGGTTTCCACTGCTGAAGACGCCTCACGTGGCCCAAGCCGCTGAGGGTTGTCTCGAAAGCAAAATCGAGCCGGGCGGCCGCGAGGCGATCCAGTTCGTCCAGGAACAAACGCCCTGCGGATAGTGCCGCCAATTCCGGGCGTAATGGCGAAAGCCCACCGGCGATTAAGTCTGCGTTGACGAAGTGCACCACGCCAGCGTCCCGGGGAAGGAACTCCCGGGCGAAGGTGGTCTTCCCTGCTCCGTTTGGGCCGGCAATCACGATGCAGCGCGGAGTCTTCTTATTCAATCACTACTCACACAGGGATGGTTCCCCGGACTGGTTCACGCCCGAGATGTATCATCTCGCGGGGCGTGCCAGTGGACTCCCGTGTGGTGGATTGCTGTGTTTCTAAAAACCTGGCATTGTTTGCCCGCTTCGCGATGCAACAAAACTACCGTCAGCGAAATCACGATATTGTTCAGCTTTGCCACGCCGGCGCATCGCCCGGAGCGCTCGCCCGGCAGTTTCGGATTACAGAGAACCGAGTCCACGAAATCTTGAGCCGGGAGGCGCGAGACCATGAGGCCGCCCAGCGGGCCGAACGGTTGGCTCGGGCATTTCGAGTGGCTGATGATCTGGATTGGACGTGGCCAGTGGAGGACCTACTGGATGCCCTGGCCCTTCCAACCCCGACACGGCGCGCCCTGGAGTTTCATTGGGCTGGCAAAGCCGTTCCCACGAACCGGGTCAGTCTCCGCGAGTTGATGAATCTGGTGGTTGCACCGACATCGGAGGGCCTGGAATATCTGGTCATACCGGCGCTCGAAGTGCGCGGTGTTGGCGGGTTTGGATTCCGCGCCTTGCTCAATGGAATCCAACGGCTCAATCTCGGCGGGGTTTGCCGGGAAGAATGGCTTAAGCGGTTCGACTTGGAAGCTCACTCATGGCGAATCCGGGGAGGAGAGGATTATTACTGGTCGATGCCAAATCCAATGCGAAGGGCCAAGGCACCCCAGTAGCCGGAAGGAGCGGAGGGTCATCGATGGAGAACTCGAAAACTTTTCTCCGTCAAGGCGGACTTGCGCCCACCATGCTAATCGCGGATACTCCAAGTCGGTATGCACAAGCGCATCGCCATTAACTCGAAAATCTGCCACGGCCAGGCGTGTGTGAAAGGCACTCGCCTCCCGGTGCATCAAACTGCGCACGAAGCCAACGCCCAGTGCCCGTGAAGCATTGGAAAAGCTCTGCTGCACCTACTGGTATCCGCTTTATGCATACGTGCGCCGACAAGGCCACAGTCCGGAAGACGCGCAGGATTTAACTCAGGCCTTCTTCGCGCAATTCCTGGAGAAGAAATCAGTGCAGCTGGCCGATCCTCAGCGCGGCAAGTTCCGCTCCTTTCTGCTCACCTCGCTCAAACATTTTCTGACTCACGAATGGGGTAACAGTTTAGCTCATTTCGGGCGGCGGTAGGCTTGTTTTGATTTTTTGCTGGCGTCCCTGTCGTAAAGTCGCTAAAGCAGCGGCGTGTTTGATATAGGTCAGTTGGGACGAGGGCAACTGAGTGCCGAACAATTCGAGGCAATTCGGTGCTTGATCCGTGAGCATCCACAAGCTCATCGGCGGCGGCTTTCGGAGTTGCTGTGCCAAGCGTGGGACTGGAGGAACGAGCAAGGGCGCTACAAGGACATCGCCGCCCGTCGGCTCATGCTCAAACTGCACCGGCGCGGGGAGATCACGTTGCCCGAGCGAGTGCGCCCTCCCACCAACGCGCAACGGGGTCGTGGTCCGAGGATGACGTCGAGGCTCGGACCGGGGGTGGAAGGGTCGCTGTCCTCGGTGCAACCGTTGCGTCTGGAGTTGATTGATCCGGCCAGTCCGTACCGTGAGTGTTTTGAGGCGTGGCTGGCCGAGTATCACTATCTTGGGTATCGGGGAACCGTTGGGGAAAACCTGCAGTACCTGGTGTGGAGCGCCCACGGCCAAGCTCTGGCGTGTCTGGTCTTTGAAGCAGCGGCTTGGAAGGTGCAGGCGCGCGATGCGTGGCTTGGTTGGAGTGCGCCAGCCCGGCGGGCGCACTTGCGCTGGGTCACCAATAATAGCCGGTTTCTCATTCTGGCCGGAGTGCGCGTGCCGAATCTGGCCAGTCACGTTCTGTCGTTGGTGATGCGGCGTTTGCGCGCCGACTGGCAGGCCAAGTACGGACATGCCGTCGCCCTGGTCGAGACCTTCGTCGAGCGTGACCGCTTCCAAGGATGTTGCTACCGGGCGGCTAACTGGCTGCCAGTGGGCTCGACGCAAGGCCGCAGCCGCAACGACCGGCGTCATGAACTGAGGGTTCCGATCAAGGACGTCTACGTTTACCCACTCCACCGCCACTTCCGTCGCCAACTGGGCGCTACCGATGCCTAAGAAGATTCAAGCACCACCCGGTTTTCAATGTCCTTATCAAGACCGCTGCCCGCATTTGGACGGTCTGTCCACCCACTGGGTTTGGACTTGTTACCAAGAACATCCCTTGGAACGCGCGCAGTTGCTGACGGACATTGCTGGCTTGCGCGCCGAACTCAGAGCCGCTCTGGAGTTCATCCGGGATCTGGAACGGGACAAAGCGCAACTTCAGGCTCAGTTGCACGATCTCCATCGCAAGCAATTCAAGCCCAATCGCGCCCCAGCCAACCCTCAGGACACTCCGGCCCAGGGCGCGGAGTCCTCTGCTAACACCAAGAAACGCGGCGCCCCCAAGGGCCATCCTCCCTGGACTCGTCCGGTGCCCAAGCACATCGACCAGACCCTCGCCATCCCCGCCCCCAAGGAGTGTCCTCATTGCCAGTGTCGAGAACTGAGAGCATGGCCCGAGCGCAATCCACACTTGCAAGAAGACATTGTGCTGTGCCCGAAAACGGTGGTGACCTGCTTCGATCACCAACAAGCCTGGTGCCCAGACTGCCGCCGCCCCGTGGTGCAAGCCGGCCCCGGCGAGATGCTCGGTTCCTATATCGGGCCGGTGGCCAAATCCACCGCGGTCTACCTGCGCTATGGCGTTGGTATCTCCTATCGCAACGTGCAAAAGATTTTCGCCGACCTTTTTGGTTTGTCGATGGTGCCCGCTTCAGTGGTCGGATTTGACAAAGCCGCCGCGGCCCGAGCGGACGTCCTTTATCAGGATCTCCAGCAGAAAATTCAGGCCAGCGCTTATTTGCATGCCGATGAAACCTCCTGGCGGGTGGATGGCAATGGTCACTGGCTCTGGTACGCCGGGCACGAACAGTTGGCTTACTTTCACATCGATGCCCATCGATCCGGGGAGGCGGCCTTGCGCGTCATCGGCTCCGGTTTCAACGGTGTTCTCAATACCGACGACTACGCCGCCTACAATCCCGTCTCGGCCAAAGCGCGCCAGAGTTGCTTGGCTCATCCACTGCGTCTGGCCCGGGACGAACTCAAATCGCTGCAAGACCATTGTCTGGCTGACGCCCCTTCGCGCCAATTCCTCGAAGACATCAATGCTTTCCTCACAGAATGCTGTGAGTTGGGCGCCTCACTGCGCCAGCGACGCTGCAGCCGCAGTGCCTGTCGCAAGCTTAAACGCAGCTTGGTTAAACGCCTCAAGCAACTCTGCGCTTCCAAGTTGTCCTGGCATGCCGCAGAGGAATTGCGCTGCCGTTTGCTCAAACAATTCGGACGCCTCTTCACCTTTGTGGACTATCCCAAGATCCAGCCGACCAACAATCAAGCTGAGCAATCCTTGCGCCGCAATGTCATCATGCGCAAGCTCACCTTCGGCAATCGATCCGACTCGGGCGCGCATCGACACTCCGTGCTCAGCAGCTTGATCACCACCGCCCAACGTCAGGAGCGAGACCCGCGGAAGGCTTTCGAGCAAATATTGACTCAACCCTCAACCGTCGCCCAGCGCGCCTTCTATCGCAAATCATGCCGCCGTCCCCAAGTCAGTCGGCGGGCTAAATCCAAAGGCAGACGACGTCGCATCCGCCCGAAATGAGCTAAACTGTTACCCGGGAAGCAAGCAGCCGATCGACGATCTTCTCGTAAGCGTCGGTGGCGGCATCGGAGAGAAAGGCATGCAATTGCTCGCGCGTCGGCGGCAGGCCGTTGAGGTCGAGGTAAACGCGGCGCAGGAGAACTTCCTTGGGCGCGGCCGGGCTGGCTTTGAGACCGCGCTTTTCCTGTTCGGCGAGGATAAAGGCGTCCACGGGATGGACGAGGAGCGAGGCGCGATGGGCGATGCGCGGCACCGGCGGCCGTCGCGGTGGCTGGAATGCCCAATGGCCGCGCGGGTCTGGCTCGGGCTTTTCCTCCGCCGGAGAGGGCGCGCCCTGGGCGATCCAGTTTCGGAGCCGCTCAACTTGTTCCGGCGTGAGCGCGTCGCCTTCGGCCGGCATGCGCTCTTCTGAATTGGTGGAGGCGACACGCAACAGCAGAGGACTTTTCGCGACATCATTCGTGAGGATGACTGGTCCGTGCTTGCCACCGCGCCGGATGGCCTCGCCCGTGTCGAGGCGCAACTGACTCTTCTGCTTGAGCGCGCCGTGACACGCATAGCAACGCTGACGGAGCAACGGCTTGATCTCCCGGAGGTAATCCGCCGATTCCGTTCCCCTGGCGCCCGAGTGAGCGCCAAAAATGACGGCGGCGATGCAGAGCCACGTTTTCATGCCTGGTGACGCATTTGGCTGCAGCCAGGAAACCAGAAAACTGCGCCGGGTTCAATCACGCATCGCGGCGAAAACAAGCCGCCCGACCGCACGCGAGGGCGCCCATTGATGCATCGCCGGTACGGACGCAATCCCGACAACTATGACTTGGCCAGCGTCTTTGTGATAAATTCATTGAGGCTTTCTCCGGCAGCCCGCGCCTTGAACACCAAGCGTCGGTGCAAAGCTGGCTCCACCCGCACAACGAACTTGCCGCTATAGGTCTTGGTGTCAGCAGTTAATTCCGGCAATGCCGCACCATCCTTGTGCAACAATTCGATCCATTCCTCCACCGTATCGCACAATTCATGATAGACCTTCGCCTCGTCACGGCCATGCACCGCACCGTCAAATAAACCGGGACAGCGGCCAATGAAACAGCCGTCTTGATCGCTCCATTCGACGAATTTCAGATAACGCGCCGCCCGCTCTTTTATTTCCTTTCGCGTCATAGCTGCGTTCAGTTCTTTACCGCGTCCAATGCCCGCCGCACGTCCCGCTCCTGATAGTGCTTGGCCTCATCGCCAGGATTGCCACTGAGCGTCACCCGCAGTCCCTTCGGATGCGTAAAGTTCCGATGGCTGCCCTTGCCACCCCGATTGATAAATCCCGCCCGCTCCAAGTCGGCAATCAAGTGGCGCACCTTGCGGGGCATGTCAGTATCAAACCAGTATCAGATCCCGCTGCCGCCGTCAACCTTCTGGTTTCTTCAACGCCCGCGCCGGAGACCCGTTGAGCTCAGAGCGTCAGTGAACCGCACAGCAATTGGAACACGGATACGGATTTCAATAGTCTCTTCTCCTGGAACACCCACCGCCGCGCCATCTTCTCATCCGTGGCATCCGGGAAATCCGTGGTCTTCTCTCGTCATTCATTCAGAGGCTAACCACGGATTTCCCGGATGCCACGGATAGAAGAGCAAGCGCAGGTTGGAGGGAGCTCTGCGCGCTGACCTGCCGGTGGGTCGGTCGTTCCAACGATGGAACCCAGCCAAGCCGGGCCGAGGGCTCAAGCCAACGCGCGACTTGCCGGCAAACCCGAGGCGCCCCACCGAAGGCCGCCACGCGCGGCGGCGGCGACGCTTCGAAAAGGGTCCGCCCTGGAGCGGCGTCACCTTCCGACTGGCTTGCGCTTTTGTTTGTAACTTTTCATCCTGGATCGAGCAGTAACGATAAGACGGTCCTGGAGAACCGCAGATGGTTCCTCTGGGGCGTCCGAACGACCAACCAGCAGGCGAAATACGCCTGTGACTACGGAAACAACTATGAAAACTCGAAAATCCACTCCCTCCGGCTCAATCCGCGCCGCCACTCTCAAGCTCGCCGCCCCGGCGCTGGCTTTGCTCGCGTGCGCCGGGCTCACGGACCTGCGCGCTGACCCGGGCAACGACAACCGCGCTCCGGATGTGGGGTCGAACACCTCCCTCATCCCGCCCGGGGACACCAACAAGGTTTCCTTCCACGTTTACGCGGTGGGTTTCCAGATCTACACGAACGACTCGACGACCTTCGCCTGGGGCTTGAAGGCTCCGGCAGCCTCCTTGTTCGATTCGGACGGCAATCTGGTGGGCATCCATTACGCCTACGGCTACACCGCGGCGGGGGCGCCCATCCCCGCCTGGGAAACCGAGAGCGGGAGCCTGGTGGTCGGAGCGCGCCTCGCCAGCGCCTCGGGTGGCACGGGGAACATCCCCTGGTTGCTGCTGCAGGGCGTCCATAGCGAAGGACCCGGCGTGCTGGACGAGACGACCTTCATCCAACGCGTGAGCACCAGCGGCGGAGTGATGCCGCCGATCGTGATGCAACCCGGGCAGGAAGTGAGTGTGCCCTACACCGCGCAGTACTTCTTCTATCGCTCGAAGTGACTAAGGCCACAGCAACCTTGCTCGCTGGTACCCGGGCGGCGAGCAAGGTCAATTTCGTCCTCGAAGGGGCTTGACGACATATCGGTGATTGGCGATACGATGCTGCGAAAGGATCAGAGGGCGCTTGAGCGCCGGCTGTCGCTCCGCGACAACGGCGCGTGTTGCATCGGCTTTGGCAGCGCCCACTCCGCGCGCAGGGGGACCGCAAAGTGAGACGCAGGGTGGCAGAATGTCTTGGCACGTTCGGCCTGGTGTTTGCTGGCACCGGCGCCATCGTCATCAACTCGGTCAGCCATGGCGCGATCACCCATGTCGGCGTCGCCTTGACCTTCGGACTGATTGTCCTGGCCATGATTTATACCTTCGGGGACGTGAGCGGCGCGCATTTGAACTGGCGCGCCGGTTTGCCTGGAAAGAAGTACCGGGCTACGTGCTCGCCCAGACGGCCGGCGCCTTTGCCGCCAGCGTTTTGCTGCGGTCCTTGTTCCCATCGGAGGAGAAGCTTGGCGCCACATCTGTTGAACCGCTAATCTTCGCTAATCTCCGCTAATCTCCGCTCATAACGGACCGAGCGATCCGCGGTTGCTTTTGCGTGTCGGCACCATCACCGGAATTGACTTTTACGCCAGTGTCCTTCGCGTTCAAAATTCAGTAATTCAGGTCTGAGGTTGCTTTCGCCCTCACCCCAGTTACAAAATTCACGCAAGAGCTCACGAGTCTGCCGCTTCTCCGTACTGGAGCGGATGGTATCGGGCTCCCTCGTCGTTCCTCCTAGGTCGGACACCCTATTGTCTGAAGTTCGCGAAACGCACCATGGTAAACGTTCCTGTGAAGATACTAATCCAACGCTTAACTCATGGAGGAAACAATGAAGGACAAATCCCTAACCACCATTGCGTGCTCGTTAATCGCAGTCTCCGTGTTCTGTTGGTCAGCCCCGTTTGTTGCCGCTCTCACCGATCTCGAGACATTGGGACAGAAACCGCGTTTTGTATCGAACACCATCCTGGTGAAGCTCACACCGCAAGCCCGCGCCAACCTCAGGATCACGGGCGAAGACGTCAATCCCGCAGCGACGGGGCTCCCCTCCCTCGACGTCATCTGCCGCGACCATGGCGTGCAAACCTTCCGATCCATCGTGACCGCCGGCGCTCATCGAGACCCTGGCGCAGCGATCAACGCCTGGTGCAAGCTCACTTTGCCCGGTCCGGCGGAGCGGGTCGCGCTTGAAGAGCTGACGAACGACGATGTGTTGAACCTCGCCTTTTCGGGCGCCGATCCCTTGGGGCGCCTCCTGTCGAGCCTCAAGCAGGAACCCGTCGTCGAGGCGGTCGCGCTCGATTACGTCGTGCAGGCGATGTTCGTCCCGAACGATCCTTACTACTCGACGCCTTATCCAACGTCCCACTACGGCAATGTCGCGCAGTGGGCGCCGCAATTCATTGCGGCCGACCAGGCCTGGAATACGACCCTGGGCGACCCTTCCGTCGTCATCGCCATCGTCGACACGGGCATCGATCCCAACCATCCAGAGCTTGCCGGTAAAATCGTTTTGACCAAGAACTACATCAAAGGCGAGCACGCCTCCGATTCGTTCGGGCATGGCACGCACGTCGCCGGCATCGCCGCGGCCAAAATCAACAATGGCACGGGCGTGGCCGGAATCTGTGGTCTTTGCAGCCTGATGTCGGTCAAGGTGCTGGGCGCGGATGGCTTCGGGTCGACGTCGGACGTGGCTTCCGGCATCGCCTATGCCACCGACTACGGGGCGCGGGTCATCAATTTGTCGCTGGGATCGACCTCGCGCACGACCGTCATCCGCGATGCGCTCGACTATGCCTTGAACAACAACGTGCTTCCCGTGGTGGCCCTGGGCAACGGCAACTCGGACTTCGTGGGAGACCTCGCCTACTGGTACAGCGCGTTGAGCGTGGGAGCCCTGGATCAACAAGGGTCGAAAGCCTCCTTCTCGAACTTCGGCCTCCAAACCGACGTGACCGCGCCCGGAGTGGCGGTGCTTTCCACCATGCCCACCTACCCGGTGACCCTCACGACGCAGTACGGCTACAAGACGAACTATGACGCGCTCTCCGGCACCTCGATGGCAACTCCGGTCGTCGCCGGACTGGCTGGTCTGCTCCGGTCGAGAAATCCGGCCCTGACGGCCGCCCAGGTCAAAGGCATCCTCGAATCCTCCGCCGGCGATGGCGCGTCCTTCGACCTGACGTTCGGGTTTGGGCCGGTGCATGCCGATATGGCCGTCGTTCGCGCCGGCCAGGTGGAGAGCGCGCCCCCGATCCTGACCTCTCTCTCGCCCAGCTTCGGTTCGGTGCTGGTGAGAAACGTCACTTTCTCGACCGTGGCCAGCGACAATGTCGCGGTCCATCACGTTGACTTCGTCAGCTCTGGAGCCAGATACCTCCTGCCGGCGACATCGGTGGGTTATCCTGGCGGGAAGGGCAAGAACCCGGCGCCTGCAATTCCCCCCTGGTCGTCGCTCTTTTCCTCGACGACGCACTGGAACGGGCTGTTTGATCTGACCGCGCTGGCCATCGACCAGTCAGGGAACAACTCCGTGCCGACTGCGGGCAACTACGATATCGAGAATGCCTATGTGAGCAGGACATTCACGACCCACCTGTGCGATCCGAGTCGCACCGGCTGCAGCCGGGACGCCCGGGATGCAACGTTTGCCCTGACCTATCCCGCCATCGCCAAGGAACGGATCGAATGGTTCAATTCCAGTTTTTCCAGCAATTACGCTGGTGATGTCGCTGGCAGGGTCAGCGACGGTCACCATATTTTTTCCAGCGGCGTGTTCCCGCGCTACTGGTCGGGCAACGTTTTCGAGTATGATTTTGGACGGCCGGTCTTTTGTGGCGGTTGTTCGGCGAACCAGATCGGCGCCGCCTTGGGAGACCTCTATTTTTGCATGAATAGGGATTGTCCGATCACCGCGGGAACGGCGGAGACCGATATCACGGTGATCATCACCTACCCGCAGTAACGCGTGAGGAACGGAACAAGTTCGACAACCGTTGGGGCGTCTCCGGAAACGTTCGTAACCGTTCAGGTGAGAAGTTAAACCGCTAATCGTCGCTAATGAGCAAGCCCAGCTTGGCAGCAGCTCTGCGCACTGACCTGCAGCTGGGTCGTTCTGTTTTGGCGAAGCAAGCGCTGAACGGTCGGGCCGCTATTAGCGAAGATTAGCGGAGATTAGCGGTTCTACATCTTGAGGACGCAAGCTTTGAGCCCGGAGGACTTCTCCCATCCGTTGCCCGTGGAGGGCGCAGGTGTGCTACGGCACCGCGAGGCGGACGCGAAGACGGAGAAAACCATTGGCTCCAATGCTGTCCAGGCGCGCGCGCAGGAGGCTCGCGCTGTTGGTCAGGACCGTGACCGCCGCCACCGACCAATTGTCCGGTGCCAGGTTCGGAGAACCTTCAACCACGTAGACGACGTCTTTCACGCCGGGGGCCTTGTGGATCGTGAGCAGCAGGCGGCCGTTTTCAAGCGATGCGAGCGCCAGCGCGCCTGCCGGGGAGTTCGGATTCGTTCCGACGGCGTACTCGGCGAGGTTGCCCCAGCCGTCCGCGTCGGGGTCGGCGTCCGGTTCGCCATCGGGAGAGTTGGGGGGAAAGTTTCGGGATCGCCAGGTTTCGTAGGTTTCGCGGATGGCGGAGTAGGGCAAGACGGGAATTTCCGTCCCAGCCAGCGGCGCCTGGAATGCTGGGCCGCGGACGACGAGCGTGTGACCGAGACGATGATAGCCGGTCGCCGGTTCCCAGAGGTCGCCGAGAGACGCGCCGCTGCTGTTCAAGGCGGTGGCGTTCCCCAGCCGGATGGAATAGGGCGCCAGCCCGTAGAGAGTCGGTGTCGGATCGGGCAAGTGGAGCAGCAGTTCGTAGGCGCCCGGCGGGATATCCGGCGGAAGGGCCAGCTGGGCGATGACGAGATGATTGGTCCCGGGCAGCCAGCGCCGTGGCTCTGTGTCGCGAGAAAGTTCGGCGAAAAACCTTGGTCCGCTGTTGGTGGGGCGCAACACCAGTTCGAGGCCGCGCGGATTGAACGGCACGGCGAAGCCGGTGTTGCGCAATTCCAACCGAAGGGGGATGACCTGGCCCGGGCATGCCTCGCCGGGAAAAACTCCGGAAACCAGTTCCAGCCGGTAGCCGAGCCGGCGCTTGATATCTTCCATGCACCCTTGCGCAACCCAGTCGTCATTGACATTGGCATTGTAACCCTGGTTGAGGAACGAAAAGTGGAAGAGCGCCAGGTCACTGTCCGCGCGCCCTCCGCTGGCGGCGCAGTCGTCCGCCGGCGAGTTCTCGATACAGGTTTCCCCGCCCATCACGGTGAAGCGGGTCTCCTGGGCCTGGTAATCACGCAGCCACGTGTTCTCCTGCGGATCCGTCGTCCCGTCGTAATCGATGAAGGTGCCGGCATCGGTCGTGTCGGCGAGGAAACAATCGTTGTGAAAGCCGAGCCGCGCGGCGGGGCTGCCGTTGAACGCTTGGCTGGCGGCGCTGGCGGGCGTGCTCGTCGGCGCGGTCGGGCCGGCCAGGAATTTCTGCCGCTGCTGGGGCACGCGCAGCTGGATCATTCGTTCCGGCGGCAGCGCGTCGAGCAGCGCCTGGATGACGTCGGCGCGATCGGTCCAGTTCCGGGTGGTGAACGGCTGGCCCGCCGTCGAAAACACGTCCGTGTAATAGCCCTCGCCCCACGCGCCGATGAACCCATGTTGGAACACGGCGATCACATCGCGATGGCGACGGAGGATCGGCGCGAGTTGCCCGATGTGTTCGAGGATCCGGGACTTGCTCGGCTCCGGGAAGGGCCGTTCCGCCGTCTGAAAATAAGCGAAGCGAACAATGGCCTTGTCGCCCTGGGCGCGAATGGAGTCGAGGTCCGCCTGAACGAGGTCGAGGAAATTCGAGCTGATCGGCGCGTTGGTGAACAGATCGAGGTAAAAGACGCGCAGCACCAGGGAGATCCTTGCGACGTAGGCGCCGTTCGGATCGCGCGAGCCGTTGAGACGCAAATTCGCCAGGTTCGAAGGCACGGGCGCGGGAGCACTCGCTCGCGTCTCGGTATGCAGGTAGAAGCCGCGCTCGGGATTGGCGAAATCGTCCGTCGCGGCCGTGTAGATGTTGGTGAAGAAAGTTTGCCCTGGCGCCAATCCCGGCCGCAGCGTGGCCGCCAGCCACAGGAGACATCCGGCGCGCCGGATCTCAGGAATGATTTTCTTCAGCATGGTGAATTGCCTTCCACTCTATGGAGGCGTTTCACGCTGCCAGAGTTGATTGCCCAACGCTAACCTCGAATCTGCGCTCACAAGCCTTCATGCCATGAACGCCAAGGAACTGTACCAGCCCACGTCCGGGAGCAACGAGCCAACCACGGAATGCTCTTTCTCTCATTAGCGAAGATTAGCGGAGATTAGCGGTTCCTCATCTCCGCTGAATAGTGAAATTCCGCGCCAGTTTGGGCTGGAGAAACGTCGCCGAACGGGCAATGTCAACGTTGGCAATCGACCTCATCCAGAAGATCAACCCTGATTCGAGCTATGAAACCTCGTCGCCTCCCGCTTCTCGCACCCACTACTCTCCTCGCTGCCAACCTGGCCCTGGTCGCCCAGGCCGGCACCTTCAAACGCATCTCGATCGATGGTGCTTTCGGCGATTGGGCGGGCGTCCCGGCCGCTTATACTGACGAGTCGGAGACCACCGCCGGCGCCGACTTCCACCAGGTCTACGTGGCGAACGACGAGCAGTCTCTCTACATCCGGTTCACCCTCTACGCGCCGGATTCGCCATTCACTTCCCGGAACAACCTTTTCATCGACGCGGACGACAATTCCGGCACGGGCTTCCACCCGCTCGGCATGGCCGGGTTTGGTTCGGAGTTACTCATTCAAAGCGGCAACGGCTATCAGGAAAAGGGCGGCGGCTTCAACGAAAGCGCCATCAACGGACTGGATTGGGCCGCGTCGCCCGCGGAAAATGGCACCGACTTTGAGATCCGGATCTCCCGCGCCGCCACCTTTGCCAGCGACGGCCAGCCGGTTTTCGCCGCCGACTCCCTCGCTGTCCTTCTCGAGTCGGAAAACAGCAGTTTTGCAGCGGTGGATGTCGCCCCGGACGCCGGCGGACGGTTGACCTACACTTTTGCTTCGGCGCCGGAACCGTTCGTCGGCCGCCGAGAACTGTTCTCGCTGACAGGTTCGACCTGGCGCGCGAACGGCGCGGCGGAGGATTTGGGGACCGCGTGGACCGAGCCAGGCTACGACGACACTCAGCCAGGCTGGAATGCGGGCAGCGGCTTGTTTGGTTTCAGTGCCAATCCGGGCGTTTAT
>WNGB01007892.1_pt1 | contig 16503 bp, 20 predicted proteins | sample 5400681 | NCBI WGS metagenome assembly WNGB01 (sample SAMN13153367, study PRJNA577476) | soil metagenome | isolation source: 115 cm soil or saprolite under grassland replicate 2 | place: USA:California | collected 2016-06-15 | reverse complement strand
GTGGCCTCGCCGAGTGCCCGCGCGAGACGTTCACGCATTCCCTCGTCGAGCGGCACGGCGCTGCGCACCTCGGCGACCTCGTGCTGCCGCCGGGCCGCCGAGAGCTCGAGGAACCGATCGACGATCGCGGGGAGCTCGCCGGCGCGATCGGCGCCGACGACCATCGCGACGAGACCGACGCTGATCGCCAACCCCGCACCACCCATGAGCTCCTCGACCACGGCGACCCGCCGCTCTGCGGGCACGCTGCGGTCGCTGAGTGACATGCGCAGCTCGTCGTTCGCGTCCAGGGCCCGCGCGAAGCGAAAGAGGTCGTCCTCGACCGCGTCCGGGTGGCGCTCGGCGCGCGCGACGTCGAGGAATGCCTGGGCGTACGCCTCGACGCGGTCCGACTCTGCCATCGCCGTTACCTGCTCCCGTTCCCGTTTCCGACCTGACCGATGTAGCTCTCGACGAGCGCGAGCTGCGTATCGCGGTCGAGGTTGCGCTCGACGATCTTCTCGGCCAGCTCGATCGAGAGGTCCGCGACGCTGGCTTGGAGGTCGGCCTGGGCGCGGTTGGACGCGAGCTGGGCGTCCTCCTGCGCGCGGGTCCGCACGTCCGCGGCTTCCGCGTCGGCTTGCGCGCGGACCTGGCGCTTCACCTCGTCGGCAGACTGGCGCGCCTCCTCGATGATCCGGGACGCCTCGTTGCGGGCGTCGGCGACCTGGCGCCGGTAGTTGGCCAGCTCGGTCTCGGCCTCGGTGCGCGCCTCCTCGGCCCGCTCGAGGTCGCCGCGGATACGGTCCTCACGCTGCTTCATCATGTTGCGGACGGGCGGGAGCGCGTACTTCCACATCACGAGGAGCAACACGACGAACGCCGCCCCACCCCAGATCATCTCGTTCGTCGCCGGGAGGATCAGGCTCGGGGCCTTCTGGCAGTCGTCGATCGTCTTGCCGTCCTCGAGCTGCTTGATGCACTCCTCCTCGGCGTCGCCCTTGGGCTTGGCGTGCGCGACCCCGGGGGTGGCAATCACGCTGAGCACGGCGACGGCCATGGCGGCGATCAACAGTCGGATCCGCATTGCTGACTCCTAGCCGCTGATGATGAACGACAACACGAAACCGAAGAGCGCCAGCGCCTCGGTGAACGCGATGCCGAGGAACATCGTGGTGCGGACGGTGCCCGCCGACTCCGGCTGTCGCGCCATGGCCGTGATGGCGTTGCCGACCACGATGCCGATGCCGATGCCGGGACCGATGGCGGCGCCGCCGTACACGATCCCGCGACCGATAGCGGTGAGGCCCGCCTGGAGCTCACCCGCCTGTTGTGCTGCAAGGAACAAGTGCGACAACGAATCTCTCCTTGTTGGGGGCTAGTGCTCCGGGTTCATGGACAGGCCGATGTAGACGCCCGTGAGGATCGTGAAGATGAACGCCTGCAGACCCGAGACCAGGATCTCGAACGCCGTCAACGCGACGAGCAGGGCGAAGGGAAACGCGGCTCCGATCTTGAAGTACACGGCCGCGCCGAAGATGGAAGACGAGAGGATCGCGAAGGTCACGAGGATCAAGTGGCCGGCGAGCATGTTGGCGAACAGCCGGATGGCGAGCGAGAACGGCCGGACGAGGAACGTCGAGATGAACTCGATGAGCACCAACAGTGGCAGGATCGGCTTCGGCACGTCGGGCGGAACGACCGAGCTCTTGATGTAGTGACCGAAGCCCTGCTTCGCGATTCCGACGATGTTGAACATGAACCAGACGAGGAGGGCCAGCAGGAGCGGCACCGCGATCCGCGCGTTCCCCGGGAACTGGATGAACGGCAGGATCTCGAAGATGTTGATGAAGAAGATGAAGAAGAACATCGTCGTGAGGAACGGCAGGTAGCCCATCCCCTCCGGGCCGATGGTCTGCAGGATGATCCCCTCGCGAACGAAGTCGATGCTCGACTCCGCCATGTTCTGCACGCCCCGCGGAACGAGCGCATGCCGGCGCGCGGCGGCGAAGAAGAAGATCAGGGTGATGAGCACCGAGGCGAAGTAGATGAGCACGGTCTTGTTGATACCGAACGGGGTGCCATCGAAGACGATGTCGGGCCACCGCGTGACATGCGAGATCGGCGGGAAGTCGATGCCGAGCAGCGTCACTGCGCGTCGTCCTTTCGTGCGCTGGTCGTCAGCTGATCACGCCGCAGACCGGGTGCGGCCAGGGAGAAGCTGACGGAGCGTAGCTCCCAGAACAACAAGCCGAGATGGGTGATGAACAGCGTCACTCCCAGCACGACGACGTCCACCCAACCGAACAACGCCTTCGCCACGACGATCACAACGACGATGGACAACATGCGGAACAGGAATCCACCCAGCGCGACGGCCATCAACGCGTTCCCGGACCGGCGCGTCCCCCACTCGAGAGTGACCGCGGCGGCGAGGAAGTTGACGAGGCACACACCGAGGCCGAGCGCGGCACTGGCAGCTCCGTCGACGCCGCGGAACAGGCCGGCCACCACCACGACCGCCGGCGCCACGAGGAGCCCGTGGCGGGCGAGGTCGAGGGCGATGCGCTTCTCTACCGGCGGCGGCGCGTCCACGGCTTGCCCTCCTCCTCCCGCTCGACCTTCGCCTTGTAGTGGTAGATGGTGCGGAGGCACACGCCGACGAAGCCGAGGGCCGCGAGCGCCACGAGCACCATCGGGCTCGTTCCCAGCCGGTCGTCGAGCCACCAGCCGAACGCTGCGAACAGCACCGGGATGGCCGCGAACTCGAACGCCTGGGCGAGTGCCTCGCCGAAGCCGCGGTTGAGGTCCCGCCGCTCCGCCCAGCGCCTCTCGCGGTGCCCCTCAGCCCCCGGATGTGCCGCCACAACCACTCTCTTCGAGCGCTCTTGCGAGCTTGTGAAAGTAATCACAATGTACCCGGCGCCCCGGCGGGGCGTCAAATCTGGAGTCTCTCCCGAAGGCCGAGCCGCGGGCCAACGCCCGGGCGAGCGCTTCAGGTCCCCGACCGCTCCCCTTGCTCACGGCGGGCGGCGAGATCGACGACGTCCTCACCGAGCGTCGCAGGGTGGTCGCCCCGCTCCATCGCGGTATCGCGAGCCGAGCGCACACCGGGGTGGAACACGACGTAGAGGATCAGCCCGAGCGCCAGCACTCCGAGAGGAACGATGGCGTTTCCGTGGTTGGTGTACGTCGGGAGCAGGACGACCGCGGACAGCAGCGCGGTCCACAGCCAGAGGATCACCACGGTGCGGCGCGTCGTGTGGCCGAGTCGCATCAACCGGTGGTGCAGGTGGTTCTTGTCGGCGACGTGGAACGCCGTTCTTCGGTACACGCGGCGGAGGAACGAGAACGCGGTGTCGATGATCGGTATGCCGAGGATGACGATGGGAATGAAGAGTGGCGCGAAGAAGAAATAGGTCTGCCCGCTGAACTGGTCGGCGGTGCGCCCGCCCACGGTGATCGTGGTCGTCGCCATGAGTAACCCGAGGAAGAGCGCGCCGGCGTCGCCCATGATGATCTTCGCCGGATTGAGGTTGTGGGGGAGGAAGCCGACGCACACGCCCACGGCGATGACGGCGACGAGCGGCGCGATGTTGGAGCCCTCGAGCAGCCCCGCCTTGAACAGCCGGTCGGAATAGAGGAAGAACGCCGAGCCGGCGATGGCGACGATGCCGGCGGCGAGGCCGTCGAGGCCGTCGATCAGGTTGATGGCGTTCGCCATGATCACGACGGTGAGCACGGTCACGAGCGGTGCGAGGTCGGCCGAGAGGACCACGTAGTCGTACCGGGCGAACGGGACCCGGAAGTAGAGCATCGTCACGCCGAGGAGCGAGAGCACGCTGCCCGACAGCACCATGCCCGCCACCTTGGCCGGCGGCGACACGCCGCCTCGCCGCTCCCAGAGGTCGTCGACCGCGCCGACCACGAACATGACCGCGGCGGCGAGCATGACCCCGATCGGCTCTGTCGCGCCGTCGAACATCTCTCGGAACTGCGGGACTTGCGACGCCACCGCCATTGCGAGGAGGAAGCCGCCGAACATGCCCGCGCCGCCGAGCGTGGGTGTGGCGCGCTCGTGCACGCTGCGGCCCTGGGGGACGGAGACGGCGCCGATGCGGACGGCGAGCCGGCGCACGAGGAAGGTCAGGAGGTACGTGCTGAGCGCGGCGACGGCCAGGACGAGCGCGTAGCCGGCCACGAGATCAGGCTCGGTCTCGCCTCACGGCCCGCCCAGCTCCGGGTAGGGCGTGAACTTCGAGCAGAGACGGGCGGACGCGTCGCGCACGTCGGCGGCCACGTTCTCGTCGTCGACCTTGCGGAGCACGGTCGCGATGAGGCCTGCGACCTCCCCCATCTCCGGCTCACTCATGCCCGCGGTCGTGACCGCAGCCGCGCCGAGCCGGAGGCCGCTCGTGACGAAGGGCTTCTCGGGGTCGTTCGGGATGGCGTTCTTGTTCACGGTGATGCCGGCCCGGTCGAGGGCTTCCTGGGCCTGCTTCCCGGTGACTCCGAAGGGCCGTAGGTCCACGAGCATCAGATGGTTGTCGGTCCCGCCCGACACGATCCGGAAGCCCTCGCCGTCGAGGCCCGCGGCTAGCGCCTGTGCGTTGCGAACGATGCCGGCGGCGTAGTCGCGGAAGCCGGGCTGCGCGGCCTCGTGGAAGGCCACCGCCTTGGCCGCGATCACGTGCATCAGCGGACCGCCTTGCAAGCCGGGGAACACGGCCTTGTCGATCACGGCGGCGTACTCCTCGCGGCACAGGATGCACCCGGCGCGGGGACCGCGCAGCGTCTTGTGGGTCGTGAGCGTGATGATGTCCGCGTACGGGGTCGGCGACGGGTGCGCGCCGCCGACGATGAGGCCCGCGATGTGGGCGGCGTCGACCAGGAACAATGCGCCGACTTCGTCGGCGATCTCTCGGAACGCGGCGAAGTCGATGATGCGCGGGTACGCGGTGGCGCCGGCGACGATCATCTTCGGGCGCTCGCGCCGGGCGACGTCGCGGATGTGCTCGTAGTCGAGGGTCTCTGTCTCGTTGTCGACGCCGTAGTCGACGAAGTCGTAGAGGCGTCCGCTGAAGTTGACAGGTGAGCCGTGGGTGAGATGCCCACCCTGGTCGAGGCGCATACCCATGACCTTGTCGCCCGGGTCGAGCAGCGCCATGTACGCCGCCATGTTGGCGCTCGCCCCCGAGTGCGGTTGCACATTCGCGTGGTCAGTACCGAACAACGCGCAGGCGCGCGTGCGCGCGAGCTCTTCGGCGTCGTCGACGACGTGGTTGCCGCCGTAGTACCGCTTGCCCGGGTAGCCCTCCGAGTACTTGTTCGTCAGCACGGACCCCTGCGCGGCGAGCACGGCGGGCGACGTGAAGTTCTCGGACGCGATGAGCTGGATCGTCGTGTTCTGGCGCTCGAGCTCACGCCCGACGATCTCGGCGATCTCCGGATCGGTGGCGGCCAGGGCTTCGAACAGGTCGCTCATCTCCTCCGCTACTCCTTTCCTTGCTCGATGTCGGCGATCTGCTTGACGCGCCGCTGGTGCCGCCCGCCTTCGAAGCCGGTCGCCAGCCACAGGCGCAGGATCTCGTCGGCGAGCCCGTCGGCGACGATCCGCCCGCCCATGGCCAGCACGTTGGCGTCGTTGTGTTCCCGTGACAGGCGAGCCGTGTAGAGATCGTTGCACAGGGCCGCCCGGACTCCTCGGACTTTGTTGGCCGCCATCTGCTCACCCTGCCCGCTGCCGCCGAGCACGATGCCCCGCTCGGCCTGGCCCTCGGCGACGGCCTGGCCCACGGCGGCGCAGATGGGCGGGTAGTCGACGGTCTCCTCGGAGTGCGTGCCGAGGTCGTCGACCGTGTGGCCGTCGGCCTTCATGATCTCCTTGAAGTGCTCCTTGAGGCGGTAACCCGCGTGGTCGGAGCCGATGGCGATGTGCACGGGGCCCTCCCGAATCCGACCCGATGCTGCCGGCAACGACCCAGCCTACCGGCGCGCCTGCTTCTCTCACGGCGAACGGGTCGAGCCGGATGAGCGCCCCGTCCATCGCGGCGCGTTCGACGGACTTCCGCGGTTGCAACCTGACCAGCGCGTACCCTCGGCGCGTGGTCCACGAGGATGCGCAAGAGGACCTGCCGAAGGTCACCGCCGCGTTCCTTCGCCGCGTCGAGGAGCTGTGCCCGCGGCGGGTCTCGTGCGAATACCACAACCGCCGCAGCAACCGCACCGCGTCGGCGCGGTGGCGCGTCGCGAACCAGCTCGTGGAGCACGCGCGCGTCGCGCACGTCGAGCTCGGTCCGCCGGTGCGCGCCGCCTTCACGCCGCTACCGGTACTCGTGCCCGAGGAGCGGCGGGTGTACGACGCGGCCGTGCACTGGTACTTCCAGCTGTTCGGCGACCGCTCCGTCCGCAGCGTCGACGCCGACGAGTGGGAGACGGAGGTCCCCGAGCTCGGCGTCCGGCTCGTCGGCCAGGCCGGTCTGGCGGTCGAGGACGCCGACGGACACCCAGAGCTGCGGCTCCTCGGCGTGGGCGGTGCCGTCCCCGACGCCCGTGACCCGCTGGGCCCGGTCGACGCCCGGTTCGCGCTGCTGCGCCGGGCCGAGTGGCTGACGGGGCGAAGCTCTGACCGGTCGGTTCGGCTCGTGCACGCCGACCTGCTGTACGGCGCCCTCCTCGAGCACGAGGTCGACGTCGACGCCGCGCTCGACGAGCTCCGCCCGTGGCTGCGCGAGCGGGTCGATGCCGTCCACGCCCGGATCGCGCGGCCGCTCCCCCGGCCCGGGCTCGAGTGCGGCCGGTGCCGCTTCGTCGCCGGGTGCAGCGCCCATGGCTGACGACCTGCGGCCGGAGATCCTGAGCCTCACGCCCACGGCGGTGGAGACGTGGGGTCGTTGCCGTCGCGAGTTCATGAGCTCGTACCTTCTCGGGCTGCCGCGCAGCGACGAGGGGCCGTCGCCCGACCAGGGTCTCCTCGTCCACGACATGTTGCGGCACCTCCACCGCCGTGGGTCGTGCCGCGACGCCGCGCACGTGGAGGACGTGCTGGTCGCGCACGGCCTCTCGACATCGACCACGATCCGCGGGTACGTCGAGCGGCACGTCCGTCGCTGCCCGACCGAGGTCGAGGACGAGCGGCACGAGCTCGAGCGCGCGAGGTTCCACCGCCGGCCCGCGCCGATGTTCATGGCGACGGGGCGGATCGACGCCGTGTGGGTGCACGACGGCCTGCTCGACGCCCGCGACTACAAGACGGGCCGGATGGAGGCTGATCGCGTCGGCGACGACTCCCGTGCGCGCCTCCAAGCCTGGCTCCTCGAGCCCGCCGCAGCACGACGCGGGTTGCGGCTCCGCGTCTCGTACGAGTGCCTCGCCGCCGAGGTCCCGGACGACCCGCAACCCTTCGAACCGGACCGCGATGAGCTCGAGGCCATCGAGGACGAGTTGCGCGGCGTGGCCGAGGCCGTCTGGCGCGAGCAGGACTTCACCGGCGTCGCCGACCCGGACCTGTGCCGAGCGTGCCGCTACCGGTCCATCTGCCCGGACAGCGCGGCGACGTCGCAGCCGCTCTGGCCGACGATCGAGGACAACCTGGCCGAGGGCCTCGCCGGCGACCGGTAGCTTCCCCTTCGTGATCGATCCGCGTACGCCCGTAGTGATCGGCGCGGGCCAGGTGTCGGAACGGCCCGACGACCTCGCGCACACCCGCGAGCCCATCGACCTCCTCGGGGACGCCGCCCGCGCCGCCGAAACCGATGCCGGCGCGACCCGCTCGGTGCTCGCCGCGCTCGACACGGTCGCCGTCGTCGACATCGTCTCGTGGAAGTACCCCGACCCGGGCGCGCTCCTGGGTCGCCGGCTCGGCGTCGAGCCGCGCACGACGATGACGACCACCGTCGGAGGCAATTCTCCCCAACTGCTCGTCAACGAGCTCGCCGCCACGATTGCACGAGGCGACGCCCGCGCCGTGCTCATCGGCGGGGCCGAGTGCGTCTACACCCGATGGCGGGCGCGGCGAGAGCCGAAGGTGTGGCTGGATTGGACGCAAGCCGACGACCCACCGTGCGCGCACGTCGTCGGCGATCCCCGCCCGGGGACCAACGACTACGAGATGGCGCACACCGCCATCGCGCCGACCCAGATCTATCCCCTGTTCGAGACCGCCCTGCGCGGCGAGCTCGGGCGCACGGTCGACGAGCACCAGCGCGAGGTCAGCGAGCTCTGGTCGACGTTCGCGGCGGTGTCTGCCGTCAACCCGCACGCATGGTCACGCGTCCCGTACTCGGCGGAGGAGATCCGCACGCCCTCCCCCGACAATCGGGTCGTCACCTTCCCGTACCTCAAGCGCATGTGCGCCAACATCGACGTCGACCAGGCGGCGGCGATCCTGCTCTGCTCCTACGAGGTTGCCCGTGACCTCGGCGTACCCGACGAGCGGCTGGTGTTCCCGCTCGCGGGGGCGGACGCGCACGACGAGTATTTCTTCAGCGAGCGCGATTCGCTCGCGTCGTCGCCCGCCATCGCCGCCGCGGGACGAACGGCGCTCGACGACGCCGGCGTCGCCATCGACGACGTCGCCCGTTTCGACCTGTACTCGTGCTTCCCGTCGGCGGTCGAGATCGCCCTGCGCGCGCTCGGGCTCCGCGGTCCCTTGGACGGCGACCCGCGCCCGCTCACGGTGACGGGCGGGCTCGGATTCGCGGGTGGCCCCGCCAACGACTACCCGACGCACGCGATCGCGGCGATGGTCGACGCCTGCCGCCGGGACCCGGGATCGATCGGCATGGTGAGCGCGCTCGGGTGGTACGTGACGAAGCATTCCGTCGGCCTCTACTCCACGACGCCGCTCGACCAGAGCTACGTCCGGGCCGACGCGGCGCGCACGCAAGCCGAAGTCGACGCGCTCCCCCGGCGGGAGACGGCGGGCTCGTACGAGGGGCCGGCGACGATCGAGGCGACGGCGGTCGTGTTCGATCGCGAGAACGCGCCCGCGGTGGCGATCCTGTCGACGCTGACGCCCGACGGCCGGCGCGCCCTCGCCAACACCCGCGACGCGGCCGTCATGCAGGAGATGACCGAGAAGGCATGGGAGGGGCGTACCGTCCAGCTCTGCACCGACGGCACCGTGAACACCCTGGACGCGTGAGACCGGCTACGGGCGCGGCTGCTCCCAGCGGTTCCAGTACGTGACCTCCTCGACCGGGCGCCGGCGCGCGGGCTTGAAGCCCTCGCCGGTGAAGAAGGCAACCGGGAGCAACCCGGCCTGGGCCACGCCGTCGGGGATGCCGAGCAGCTCGGCCGCCTCTTGCCCGTGGATCAGGTGGAGCGTCGTGAGCACCGAGCCGAGCCCGCGGCTCCGCAGCGCGAGCTGGAAGCTCCACACCGCCGGGTAGATGGAGGCCCACAGTCCGGGGCCGCCCGAGCCGCCGGTGTGGTCGGCGATGCACGGGATCACGTGCACGGGGACCTGCTCGAGTCGCTCGGCCAACCACACCGCGCTCTCGCCCACGCGGCTCGTGGGCCGCGCGCTGCTCCGCGTGCGATCCATGTACGGACCGAAGCCCTTGCGATACAGGTCGGCGAGCGCGGCGCGCGTCGTGGCGTCGGTGACGACGAGGAACCGCCAGCCCTGACGGTTCGAGCCCGTCGGCGCCTGGATAGCGAGGCGCAAGCACTCTTCGACGACCTCGGGCGGTACCGGCCGCGTGAGGTCGAGCCGCTTCCGTACCGATCGAGTCGTGGACAGCAGCCGATCTGCGGCTGCGACGTCGCGCGGCGGCGGCGGCTTTGCCGACCGACGCCGCAGGAGACCGAGCTTGCGAGGGCGACCAGATGACGCGGTCACGAGTCCTGCGGGCGAAGGTCGACGCGCAGAGTCAGGATCCCGTCCTCGAAGGTCCACGTGGCGTCGGCGACCAGGGCGAAGTCGAGGTAGTCGAGCTCGGCCTGCTCGATGAACTGCTGACGCTCGGGCCCCGCCACGGGCGGCAGCGGGCGGTCCTTGACGGCGTCGGCGCGCTCGCGGAAGCGATTCAGCATCGCGTCGACGTCGAGGTCGTCCCCCGCTGCCATCGCCTGCACCCTACCCAACCTGCCTCGCAACCAGAACCCGGTCACGACCTGCGAGATCGTGCCGCGTCAGGACGTCGTCGAAGCCCGCCGCGCGCGCCATCGCGACCGCCTTGTCGACTTGGTGCGGCGCGATCTCGCACACGAGCGTGCCCGTGGGCTCGAGCCACGCCGGTGCGTCGCGCGCGAGCGCGTCGATCGCCTCGAGACCGGTCGGGCCGCTCACGAGGGCTTGCCAGGGTTCGTACCGCAGCTCGGCCGCCAAGTCGGCCGCCTCCGACTCGCTGATATACGGCGGATTCGAGGCGGCGACGCGCAGGCGGCCGCGCAACGCGTCGGGAAGAGCGTCGAACCATGAACCGGCGGCGAGCCGCACCCGCGTCGACGGCAACCCGGTGCCCGCCAGGTTGGCGCGCGCGACCGCAAGCGCGTCGTCGCTGGCATCGGTGCCCCAGACCTCGGCATCGGGAAGCTCGCTGGCGAGCGAGAGCGCCAGCGCGCCCGACCCCGTTCCGAGGTCGGCGACGGCGTACGTGGTCGCCGCGCCCGCCCAAGGATCCGGACGTCCCCGCCGCGCGCCGAGCCGGACCGCTTCGTCGATCGCGACCTGCGCCGTGACCTCCGTCTCGGGACGCGGGATCAACACCCGCGGGTCGACGAGCAACTCCATGCCGCGGAACACCCAGCCGCCGAGCACGTATTGGAGCGGCTCGCCGGCGACGCGCCGGTCGACGAGCTCGCTCAGCTGGGCGGTGAGGCGTGCGGCGGCGGGCTCACTCTCGGCCGTGACCAGCTCGGCGGCGTCGTAACCGGAGACGTGCTCGACCATCCAGCGCGCCTCGTTGGCGGCGCCGTCGATGCCCTTCGCCGCGAGCGACCGCTCGGCTGCCTCGCGCAGGTCACGCCAGGTCGGCACGGATCAGGCGGATGCGGAAGCGAGCTGCTCGGCGCGCTCCGCCGCGATCAGCTCGTCGACGACGTCGTCGAGCTGTCCCGCGAGCACCTGGTCGAGCGCGTGGAGCGTCAGGCCGATCCGATGATCGGTGACGCGCTTCTCCTTGAAGTTGTACGTCCTGATCTTCTCCGAGCGCCCGCCGCTCTTCACCTGGTCCCGGCGCGCCGACGACATCTCCTCGGCCTGGCGCTCACGCTCGGCCTGGAGGAGACGGGAGCGGAGGATGCGCAGCGCCTTCTCCTTGTTCTGCAGCTGGCTCTTCTCGTCCTGGCACGTGACGACGAGGCCGGTCGGCTTGTGCGTGAGGCGCACCGCCGAATCGGTGGTGTTCACCGACTGACCGCCGGGACCGCTCGAGCGGTACACGTCGACCTCGAGGTCGTTGGGGGGGATGTCGATGTCGACTGCCTCGGCCTCGGGCAGCACCGCCACCGTCGCCGCGCTGGTGTGCACCCGCCCTTGGCTCTCCGTGGCGGGCACCCGCTGCACACGGTGCGGGCCGGCTTCGTGCTTCAGTCGCGCCCACGCGTCGGGGCCTTTCACGACGAACGTGATCTCGCGGTACCCGCCGATCTCGGCGGGCTGCCTCGACAGCACCTCGAACCCCCAGCTGTGGAGCTCGGCGTACCGGCGGTACATCTCGAAGAGGTCCCCGGCCCACAGGTTGGCCTCGTCGCCCCCTTCGGCGCCGCGGATCTCGACGATCACGTTCTTCCCGTCGTTCGGATCGCGTGGGACGAGAAGCTCCTTGAGCGTGGCCTCGAGCGACGCCAGGCGCGCTTCCTTCTCGTCGAGCTCACCCTGTAGGTATTCGCGCATCTCGGTGTCGGTCTCGGCGGCGAGCAGCTGGCGGACGTCGCTGACGTCGGTCTCGATCCGCCGGTACTCCCGAAAGGCGTCGACGACCGGCTTGAGCTCCGCGTGACGCCGCCCGGCCTCGCGCGCGGCCGACTGATCCCCGCTCGCGTAGAGCTCGGGCAGCTGCGACTCGAGCTTCTCCAGCTCGGTCTCTAGATCGGCAAGGCGCTCGAACACGCAACCAGCGTACCGGCGTCTTGATGCGTTTCTGAGGGACGCCCGGCGTCCTTCAGAAACGCATCGCAGGCGTCAGCGCAGCGCGTTCGTGATGACGGAGCTGTCGCCGGAGGCGGTGTCCTCGGCCACCTGGTCGAGGAACTTGTGGAAGTCGTCGGAGCCGGACCTGTCCGCGATCGCCCGCGGGATGGCGGGGAAGGCGTAGTCGTCGCTCGGCAGCGACGGGTGGTCCTCGGCCGGCTTGCGCGCCATGACCTGCTCCACGACTGGCGCGAGGCGCTTCTCCTTCTTCTTCACGGCCTCCTCGTCGCGCTCGAGGAACTCCGGCAGCACCTCGCGGCCGAACAGCTCGAGGCTCTCCATGATGTGCTCGTGCTCGTTCTTGCCCGACTGGCTCACGAAGATGACCTGGTCGACGCCGCACTCCTCGTAGCGGAGGAGGAACTCGCGGATCTGCTCCGGCGTACCCACCGCGCCGCGTATCCCGCCGAGACCACCCTGGACGACCTTTGCGCCGAGCCGGTCGGAGTTGGCGGCGGCCGCGTGCACGGCGCTCGGGTCGAACCCCTGATCCCCGCGCTGGTGCTGGTACTCGGCCCACACGTCGGTGACACCCGGGTGGTGACGCCCGAAGACGTAGTAGTGCGCGAGCGAGTACCCGAAGAAGTTCGCCCCTTCGAGTCCGCGCTGCATGGCTTCGTCCTCGTCGGGGTGGCACATGAACGTGGTCACGCATGCGAGGTTCGGGTTCACGGCGTCGCCGATCGGCACGCCATCGTTCTCGAGCGTCCCGTAGTAGTCGCTCACCCAGTGGCGGGCTTCCTCAGGGTCGATGAACGCGAACGTGAGCGCGCCGATCCCCTTCTGAGCCGCGAGGTGGATCGTGTCGCGGCGGCTGCACGCCACCCACACCGGTGGGTGCGGCTTCTGGCGCGGCTTGGGCACGACGTTGCGGGGCGGCATCGTGACGTACTTGCCGTGGTGGCCGGTGAACGGCTCCTCGGTCATGCACCGCACAGCGACCCGGAGCCCCTCCTCCCACATCTCGCGCTTCTCGATTGGATCGATGAGGAAACCGCCCAGCTCGGCCTCGGACGACGACTCGCCGGTGCCGAAGTCGACGCGACCACCCGAGACGAGATCGAGGGTGGAGATGCGTTCGGCGACCCGGGCCGGGTGGTTGAACGCGGGCGGGGTCTGCACGATGCCGTGGCCGAGGCGCATCCGCTCGGTGCGCTGCGACACCGCGGCGAGGAACACCTCCGGCGCACTCGAGTGGCTGTACTCCTCGAGGAAGTGGTGCTCGACCTCCCAGCAGTGCTGGATGCCGAGCTTGTCGGCCAGCTCGCATTGCTCCAGCGCGTTCTGGAGCAGCGTGTACTCGGAGTCCTCGTCCCACGGACGAGGCAGCTGGTGCTCGTAGAACAGCCCGAACTTCATGGCGATCCTCAGTAGGTGCTGGCGGCGACGAACGCGCCGTCGTCGGTCGGTCGGATGCTGCCGTGCTCGTGGAACTCTTCGAGCAACGCGTCGCGGCGGGGGCTCCCGTCGAGGGCATGCTCGACCTCGCGCAACGTCAGGGTGAGCGTCTGCTCGCGGCGCGGGCCGAGCGAATCGGCGAGGCCGCGTTTCCAGAGCCGGTCGATGATCTCGGTCCCGGGGTGCTTGCGCCCGGATTCGCCGACGAAGGTGCGGTCGCGCATCTCGGTGAGGGTGGTCTTCAAGTACTCGACGTGCGGAGTCTCGTCCTGGCGGATGTACGACACCAGCTGAGCCGCGCTCCCGTCGCCGGCGACGAGGTCGGTGTCGGACAGCACCGTCTCGGCCCACGCGAACGTGTGGAACGCCGAGATCTCGATCAGGAGAATGTTGATCATCCTCTGGATCAGCATCTCGAAGTCGAGGTCGAGATCGGAGAAGACGCGCGCCTCCTCCATCTGGCGCCGGATCCTCTGCGGGTCGGGTGTCGTGCTGCCGCCGCCGCCGAGGCCCATGCGCTCGAGCATCCGGGCCGTCTCGTCCTCGGTGACGGGATGCTCGAAGGCGACGTCGCGCGCTGCGAACCACATCTGCTTGTGCCCGGCTTCGTCTGCGAAGCCCGCTTCGTCGCGCGCGTGCGCCTCGAACAGACCGCGGTGCAGGTGTGCGAGCGCGGTGCCGGCCACGCTCTCGTCGAAGTAGGGCTGCGGATCACCGACGTTCGCGTACCGGATCATCGCCCCGAACCCCTCGACGGTGCCGATGCGGGTGAGCGTGGTGATGATCGGTTCCCGGACGCCCTCCCGGATCAGGAACTTGGCCTGCTCGACGTTCGGGTACGTCTCCGGCCACGTCGAGAGCGGCACGTCGATGAGCTCGGTCCCGAAGGCGTCGGCATGGATGCGCTGCCACGACTCGATCGCGGGCGTGCGGAACCGGGTGCGCGGTGAGTGGTACGTCCCGTCCCGGTCGAACCCGCCGTGGCAGCGGACGCCCCCGACGACGAGCGGCTCCTCGACGTCGTCCGTCGCCAGCAGCTCGTCCTCGGTCCACTCGAGCTGGAGGTTCATGCGGTGCCCCCTCCGACGGCCGGTCCATTGACCGGTACACCGCCAAGGGTATACTCGCCAGTATACCTATGGCAAGCGCCGATCCCGTCGTCGACCCCGCTCCGCCGACTGGCCCCCTCCCCCGGGCCGCCCGCCAGGAGGCGATTCTGCGGGGCGCGGCACGGGCGTTCGCCCGGGCCGGGTACGCCGGCACCTCGATGGAGGACATCGCGGCGGCCTCCGGGATCACCAAGCTCATCGTGTACCGGCACTTCGACTCGAAGGAAGAGCTCTACCGGGCCGTGCTCCAGCAGGTCTTCGACCGCCTGGCCGAGGAGTTCGTGACCGGCTACTCGCGCGGGGCGGGTGGCGTCGGCGCCCGCTCGCTGCTGACGGTCGCCCGCGAGTATCCCGACGGCTTCCACTTGCTGTGGCGCCACGCCGCGACAGGTCGCCGCCGACCTGCACGAGTGGGCAGCGCACACGATCGTCGACGAGCTCGTGGCCGCCGTCCTCAACTGGCTCGAGTTCGGCGACCCGGCCCGCGACGAAGAGTTCGTGACGCTCTCGACCGCCGGAATCCGCGCCGCCATCCGGGCCTGGATCGCGAGCCGCTGAGCACCGGGTCGGGCGCGACGTGACTCAGGCGGTCCCGAACGCGGGTCGCGGAACCCCGGCGGCGGCCTCGACCCGGGCCTCGACCTCAGCCAGCTGCTCGGCGGTCATCACCGCCCGCAACGAGGCGATCGCCACCTCGAGCTGGTCGAGGCTGGGCTGCCGGGTCGTGAGCTGCTGGAGCGCCAGCCCCGGCCGCATGAGCACCCGCACGAGACGCGAGTCCATGTGCCCGGCGGCGAAGCGGATCACCTCGTAAGCGACACCGGCGATGACCGGAATCAAGAGCACGCGTGAGGCCACGAGCAGGGGCCAGTCGGGCCGGCCGACGAACGCGTACACGACGATCGTGATGACCATCACGGTGAGGAGGAAGTTCGTCCCGCAGCGGACGTGCTCGGTCGTGAACCGCTGCGCGGACTCGGGGGTGACCTCGACGCCGTTCTCGTAGGCGGCGATCGCCTTGTGCTCGGCGCCGTGATACTGGAAGACCCGCTTCACGTCGCGCAGGCGCCCGATCAGCAGCAGATACCCGATGAAGAGCGCCAGCCGGAGCGCCCCTTCGGCGGCGTGGAGCCAGAACCCGTCGAGCGGCACCCACCGGTTCACGCCGCGGGCGCCGAACGCGGGCAGCAGGATGAACAATCCGGTGAAGAGGACGAGCGCGACGGCGATCGTCCCGCCCATGGCGCCCTTCGAGAGGCGATCCTCCTCAGGGACCTGACGGTTCGCGGACCACGCCAGGGCCTTGAACCCGAGCGAGAGCGACTCGGCGAGCATCATGACGCCGCGCAGGAGCGGGATCCGCGCGTAACGCTCGGACCAGCGGGGCGCCTCGTTGACTTGCAGCTCGATGTCGCCCTCGGGCGTGCGGACCGCGACCGCCCACGAGGACGCGCCGCGCATCATCACGCCTTCCATGACGGCCTGGCCGCCCATGTAGCGGGGCTCCGGCCGTCGGGACATCAGCCCTTCGCCTTGCCGCCCTGCTTGGCGTACCGGCGCTGGAACCGCTCGACACGACCGCCGGTGTCCACGAGCTTCTGCTTCCCCGTATAGAAGGGGTGGCACTCCGAGCAGAGCTCGGCTCGGAGCTCGGGCACGGTGGACCGCGTCGTGAACGTGTTGCCACACGAGCACCGAACCGTGCACTCGACATACTCAGGATGAATTCCGGTCTTCATACTTCCCTCAATCTACTTCGTGGCGTGCCGACCCGAATCAGCCCGCGGCCGACCCGTGGGATGTGGCGGCCCGAGGGGGTCGCCTCCGACGACTTACGCAACCGTGGAGGAGGAGGCGAACCCCCTCGGGCTGTCACGC
>WNGB01018767.1_pt1 | contig 16506 bp, 14 predicted proteins | sample 5400681 | NCBI WGS metagenome assembly WNGB01 (sample SAMN13153367, study PRJNA577476) | soil metagenome | isolation source: 115 cm soil or saprolite under grassland replicate 2 | place: USA:California | collected 2016-06-15 | reverse complement strand
AGACCGTCGAGATCGATCTGGAAATCGCTCTCCCGCGCGACGCCGTCTTCAGGACCGGGAAGGTCGCCGACACGATCGACTACGGCGTCGTCGTTCAACACCTCCGCGCCATGCTGGAAAAAGAGCGCTTCGGCCTCGTCGAGAACCTCGCCGAGCGCATCGCCGATCTCATCCTCAAGGACTTCGAGTCGCCGCGCGCCAAGGTGAGCGTCACGAAGCTCGGCGTGCTGCGCGACGCGAAGCACGTCGGCGTGACGATCGAGCGAAGCCGGGCGTAGCAAACAGGAGAGGGAATACTCATCACCCGCGAGGGTGATGTTTCTGGTGTAGAGCCTTGAGGCGCTCGCGCGCCACGTGCGTATAGATCTGCGTCGTCGAGATATCGGCGTGGCCGAGCAAAAGCTGCACCACGCGCAGGTCCGCGCCGTGATTGAGCAAGTGCGTCGCAAAAGCGTGCCGCAGCGTGTGCGGCGACAGCGACTTTCCTGGGATCGCGCTCGTGGAGCGCCGCTTGATCCTTCGAGTAGCGCGAAAGCCACGCGAGCGCCTCCTCCCCGAGCGGGACCAGGCGCTCCTTCGAGCCCTTGCCGAAGATGCGCACCACGCCCATGTCGAGGCTCACTTCGGCGAGCTTCAGGCGCGTCAACTCCGAGACGCGCAGCCCGCTCGCGTAGAGCACTTCCAGCATCGCCCGGTCGCGAAGCCCAAGCGGCGTCTCCGGATCCGGCTGCGCGAGCAGCGCCTCGACGTCGGCCTCGGAGAGCGTCCTGGGAAAGCGCGGCGGCTTCTTCGGCGGATCGAGCTTGAGCGTCGGGTCGATCTCGACGCGCCGGCCGCGCACGAGGAACCGGTAGAAACGCTTGAGGCTGGAGTGCAGCCGCGCCTGCGTGCTCGATCGAATGCGCCGCTTCGTGCCCCGCAAGTAACGCCAGGCGAAATAGCCGGAAAGATCGGCCTCGGTCGCGGCGAGGAGCGAGGCGCGGCCCTGCTTCTCCAGCCATTCGGCAAAGAGGCGCAGGTCGCGGCGGTAGGACTCCAGCGTGTTTTTCGCGAGGCCGTCCTCGAGCCAGACCGCGTCGCAGAACTCATCGAGCAGGAAGGCGTTCTCCGGGTTCATCGCGCGAGAAAGGCGCCCTCGTGTACGAGCAGCCAGCGCTTCACCGAGAGAGGGAATCCGCCGGCGCGGTGAGCGAAGCCGCCGATGCCGCCTGCCGCAAGCACCCGGTGGCAAGGTATCACCAGCGGGAAGCGGTTCTCGCCGCAGGCCTGGCCCACGGCGCGCGGGGCCGAGCCGAGCTCGCGCGCGATGCTGCCGTAGCTGCGCGTTCGCCCCGGCCCGATGGCGGCGATCTTCGCCCACACGCGGCGCTGGAACGGCGTTCCCAAGGGGCGAAGCGGCACATCGAAGCGGAATTCCGGATCGTCGAGGTAACGCCCGATCTGGCGGCAAACGCGCTCGCCGAGGCGGTCCCGGGGCGCAAGCGCCTTGCCCGCCTTCGGCAGGAACACGATCTCGGCTAGGAAGTCGCCTTCGGTGCGGATTCCAAGGAGCGCAAACGGCGTCGGCAGCCTCGCCTGGTAGATTCCGCTCGCGGTTCGCATGGGCGCCACCGCGATATGATAAATCAGGCCTTGGCGGCTGCCGTATCCCGGCGCAGGAACTGCATCGCTAGGACGAGCGCGACGAGGGCGATGCCGACGGCGTCGGCGAGCGCCTTGGGATAGACCAGAGCGAGCCCGGCGACGATCAGCATCCCCTGCTCGATCCAGGTCGCGCGCTTGAGCGCCCAGCCCTGGACGCCGCCGGCGAGCGCCGCGATGCCGAGCGCGGCGGTGCCGGTCACCAGCGCGATCGAGCCCCAGTCGGCGTCGCCGAGCGTCTTGATCGAGCCGGTGAGGAGCAGCCCGATTCCCGAAGGATCGAGCACGAACATGAACGGCACCAGGAACGCGGGCATGGTGTACTTCCAGGACTGCAGCGTGGTCCGGTACGGATCGCCGCCGGTGATCGCGGCGGCGGCGAAAGGCGAGAGCGCGGTCGGCGGCGACACTTCCGAGAGCACCGCGTAGTAGAAGATGAACATGTGCGCCGCAAAATCCGGGACCCCCAGCTTGATCAAGGCCGGCGCCGCGATCACCGCGCAGATGATGTAGGACGCGGTCACCGGCACCGCCAGTCCGACTATCCAGACGATAAGCGAGGTATAGATCGCGGTGAGCAGCAGCGAGCCCCCGGCGTAATCGATGATGATCGCGCTGAACTTGAGGCCCAGGCCGGTGAGCGTCACCACGCCGACGATGATCCCGGCGCCGGCGCAGATCGTGGCGACGTTGAGCACGCTGACCGAGCCCGCCTCGAGCGCCTTGAAGAATTTCGACTGGAAGATTCCCTTCAGCAGGGGCTCGCGGCCGCGAAACAGATCGTAGGAGAACATCGCGCAATCGCGGTGCAGGAAGCTCGTCGCGAACGCCGCGACCGTGGCCCAGAACACCGACAGCACGGGCGAATAACCCATGAGCATGAAGCCGATGATGGACACGAGCGACAGGAAATGGAACCAGTACTGCTTGGTCAGGCTCCACAGGGATTCGACCTGCTCGTACCTGACCGCGCTCATGCCGAACTTGCGCGCGTCGATCTCGACCATGAGAAACAGCGCGAAGTAGTACAGCAAGGTCGGGATCGTCGCCATCAAAAGCACGTCGAGGTACGAAATCTTGAGGAATTCGGCGATAAGAAACGCCGCCGCGCCGAGGACGGGCGGCGAGATGATCGCCCCGAGCCCCCCCGCCGCGAGCAGCCCGCCCGCCGCGTTCCTGCCGTAGCCCGCCTTGACGAGCATCGGGTAGGCCACCGCGCCGAGCGTCACCGTGGTCGCGACGCCGCTCCCCGAGGGGCCGCCGAGGAGAAACGAGGCGAGCACCACCGTTCGGCCGGCGCTGGTGGACTTGCCACCCATCGCCGAGAAGGAAAAATCGATAAAGAACTTGCCCGCTCCGGAGAACTGCAGGAACGCCCCGTAAATCGTGAACAGGATGATGAGCGACGAAGAGACGTCGACGGCGACGCCGAAGATGCCTTCGAGGGTCATGTACAAATGCCCCACGAGCCGGTCGACTTCGTAGCTGCGATGCGCCCAGGAGCCGGGAAGCGATTCGCCGGTGAGCGCGTAGAGGACGAAGAAGGCGACCACGATCGGCATCACCCAGCCGGAGGCGCGGCGCATGCCCTCCAGGATCAGCAGGACGAATACCACGCCGAAGAACAGGTCCCGGTTGCCCGGCGAGGTGTTGCGGTCCCAGAAGTCGTCGCCACCGTGGAGAACGTAGGCGATCACCGCGACCGCGGCGAGCGCGCAGGCCCAGTCCCACCACATGACGCGGTGGCGGTAGCGCTTCGCGGCGGGAAAGAGCAGATAGACGAGAAACAGCACGAAGCCCACGTGCACCGGGCGCAGCGTCTGCGTCGGAACGATCGCGTACGCCGTGTACAGGTGGAACACCGACATCACGACCGCGACCGCGGCGACGAAGACGCCGAGCGTACCGCGCAGCTTGTTGGTCGCGCCCTCCTCGGCCTCGATGTACACCTCGGCCTTCTTCAGCGCCTCGGCATCGATCACCGGCTCATCCGGCGCCGGCCTCGCGATCTCGCTCATCCGCCCTCCTCGGCGCGCATGCTAGCACAGGGGGGACGGCGGACCGCCTGCGATCCTGCGCCGTGGCCTCGACGGCGCGCTCAAGCGGGCAACCGCTTATTCCCCCTCGAGAAACCGCCATCCATCGCGCTGAAGCCGCACCTGAACGAACAAGGCATGAACTGAAAACGTTCGCCTCGAAATGGTTCAGAATTCGGATATGGGGTCACTACGCGGCGACGATTGCGGCCACATCGGCGGCCACACCGGCTCGCGAATCGCCCGCATCTTCCGGGCCAACCCCGCATGAGCGAGGTTCGAGCGCTGCTCCTGACCGACGTGGTCGACAGCACGCAGCTATCGGAGAGGCTGGGTGAGGCCGAATTGGCTGCGCTTTGGGCCGCGCATGATCGCCTCGCCCGCGATCTCCTCGCGGTCCGGCGCGGACGCGAAATCGACAAGACCGACGGAATGCTGCTGCTGTTTGACGCGGCCGCCGACGCGGTCGCCTACGCGATGGAGTACCAACGGGCCGTTGCCAAGCTGAATCCGCCGCTGAAGGCGCGCGCCGGGGTGCATGTCGGGCCCGTCATTCTGCGCGAGAACAGCCGGTCGGACGTGGCGCGAGGCGCCAAGCCGCTCGAGGTCGAGGGCACGGCCAAGGCGGTGGCGGCGCGCGTGATGTCGGTCGCGAACGGGGGGCAGACCCTCTTGTCCGCCGATGCGCGAAACGCCCTGGGGGAAATCACGCTGAGACTCGAATCGCACGGTCACTGGCGCATGAAAGGCATTGCGGAGCCGATCGAGCTGTTCGAGGTCGGCGAGGCTGACGCATCGTTCGTGCCGCCTCCCGACGCGGCCAAGGGCTATCGCGTGGTCCGCGAGGGTGACCTTTGGCTGCCGGTCCGGAACATCAAACACAGCCTGCCCGCCGAGCGTAATTCCTTCGTGGACCGTCTCAAGACACTGGTCGAATTGGCGCGCCGCCTCGACGCCGGCGCGCGTCTCGTATCGGTGCTGGGGGTCGGCGGCACGGGCAAGACGCGGCTGGTCACGCGCTTCGGCTGGAGCTGGCTCGGAGACTTCCCGGGCGGCGCCTGGTTCTGCGATCTGTCCCGTGCCCGAAGCCTGGACGGCATCGTACATGCCGTCGCTGAGGCACTGGCCGTTCCGCTGGGCAAGGAAGAGCCGGTCACCCAGCTCGGCAACGCCATCGCGGCGCGCGGCCGATGTCTGGTGATTCTCGACAACTTCGAGCAGGTGTCGCGTTGGGCCGAGGAAACGCTGGGGCGATGGCTCAACCGGGCGACAGAGGCAGGGTTCGTGGTGACCACGCGCGAGGTGCTCGGACTCGCGGGGGAGGAGACCCTCGCGCTGGCGCCGCTCCCGGTCCCCGACGCGGCGGCGCTGTTCGTGCAGCGGGCGGAGTCGGCTAAGCGCGGCTTCCTGCGCACGGCGGAGGATCGGGCAGCCATCGATCCGCTGGTGAAGCTGCTCGAATGCCTGCCGCTCGCGATCGAGCTGGCCGCAACGCGAGTGCGCGTGATGCCGCCGAGAACGCTCCTCTCGCGCATGAGCGAGCGCTTCAAGCTGCTCGCGTCAAGCGGGCGGCGCCGTGACCGGCAGGCGACGCTGCGCTCGACCTTCGACTGGTCCTGGGATCTGCTGTCGCTCGCCGACAAGGCGGCCCTCGCGCAGCTCTCGGTGTTCGAGGGCGGGTTCACCATGGAGTCCGCCGAGGCGGTGCTCGACCTCTCCGCATACGAGGATGCGCCCTGGACCATCGGCACGGTGCAATCGCTGCTCGACAAGTCGTTCGTAAGGCAGGTGAGCGACGCGCGGTTCGACATGCTGGTGAGCGTCAAGGAGTACGCGTCGGAGCATCTGCGCACCGAAGGGCGCTTCCCCGGGAGCGGCCCTTCGGCGCTCGCCGCCGCCGAGGCGCGGCACAGCGGGTATTTTGCGGGGCTCGGCGAGAAGCGCGCGGTTGCGGGGGCCTGCGTGGAAATCGACAACCTCGTGGCCGCCTGCCGGCGGGCAGCGGCCCGGGGGGCTGCGGAAGAAGCGGCCGGCGCTCTGGAGGGCGCTTGGGCGGCGCTCAGCTTGCGCGGGCCGTTCAGCGTGGGCGTGGAGCTCGCTTCGGCAGTGAGCGGCACGCCCACGCTGGGGGCGGCGGCGCGCGCAATCGCGGAAAGGGTGGCGGGCAGCGCGCTCGACGCCTCCGGGAGAGTCGCGGAAGCCCGAACGCATCTCGAGGCGGCGCTCGCCCTCGCGCGCGAGGCACGGGACGCGAGGTGCGAAGCGCACGTGCTCACCAACCTGGCCGATCTGCACACCAGAGACGGGCGCATGGAAGAGGCCCGCGCCTTTCACGCGCGTGCTCTGGCGCTCGCTCGCGAGCTCGGCGATCGAAACCTGGAGTGCAAGGTGCTTGACGGCCTTGGCAGGCTGGAAGTGTATCTCGGCCGTATCGATAAATCCCGGGCGCACTACGAGGCTGCGCTCGCACTTGCCCGCAGCATGGGGGATCGGCGCTGGGAGGGCGTCCTGCTCGGCAATCTGGGCGGCCTGCACTTCGAAGAGGGGAGACTCGACGACGCGCGCGCCGATCTCGAGGCGGGGCTGGTCGTGGCGCGCGAGCTGGGGGATCGGACATTCGAAGGCAACGCGCATTGCAACCTGGGCGTTCTTTACCAGTTGCTGGGGAGGATGGAAGAAGCCGCCAAGGAGCTCGAGGCGGCGCTGGTCGTCGTGCGGGAAATCGGGCACGCCCGCGTTGAATGCGCCGTGCTGTGCAACCAGGGAATCGTCTACGACTCCCTGGGCCGGCCCGCCGAAGCCCGAACCCGCTACGAGGCAGCGCTTGTCGTGGCCCGCGCGCTGAGCAACCGGCGCTCCGAAGGTCAGGTGCTCGGCTATCTCGGCCTGCTTCACGCCCGCCAGGCCCGGTTCGACGAGGCGCGCACTTGCCTCGATACCGGCGAGGCTCTGCTGCGCGCGATGTCCGATCGCCTGAGCCTCGGCGTGCTGCTTTGCAGCCGGGCCGAAGCCGCGCACCTCACCGGCGACCTCGACGCCGCCAGGGACGCTCTCACCGAGGCGGAATCGCTGGCTGCCGCGATCGGAGCGGGGCCCGATTCCGAGCTCGGCGCGGCTCTGGCCCGAGTCCGGACCTCCGCTTCAGCAAGTGACGCCGGATCGGGCAGCGCGGCCTAATCTCTATTGTTGCTCGTTGTAGACCCATGGATCCAGAGGCGGCAACGGCAGAGGAGCCAGCGGTGTCGTGCCATCGTTGACGTTGACGATGTATTTGTATTGTCCGAGCCTGTGGCCTCTCTTTACGCACGTGAAGTCCCTTCCCCCTCCGGTGGGGGCACAGGGCCAAAAGTTGCCGGGGTCGATCACGATGCCGTCCCGGGGGAATAGGTATTTACTCTCCCCTTGCAACTTCCACACGATCGTCCCTATGTCTGCCGTCAAGCGCGCAGGATCCTCGGAGACCGCGATTTTCCCACCCACGATTGTTACCTTGACTTCTTTGCTTCCCGCCGCTCCGGAAGAAATTCTGTCGCTTGTCTTTTCCACGCAGCCGCACAAAGCCAGGGAAATCGCGACGACTGCGTAAGCGGAGTGTTTCAGTTTCATTGTGTTCTCCCCCTTAAAGTGATTGGAAAATCAAGCCGGCCGTTCGGCGGTCGGGTCGACCTCCCGGGCGCGTCGCACCGAGCGCTGCGGCAAATCATGCAGTCGCCGGGCGAGCGAAGTCAAGCGTGGAAATGCTCGCCCGCGCTGGAGGCGGTGTCAGGAACGGATGATAGGTCGCCCCAGTCCGGGGGCTCGAGGATGCGACCCCTTGCGCTCGGGGCGCTCAGGGTGAACGGTCCGTCAAGACTTGTTTCTTACTTGAGCTTCACGCCTCTTTCGGCGAAATACTTCGCGGCGCCCTGGTGGATTGAAGTTCTCCGCCTCCTTGTGCACGGCGATCAGATCGTCGCGCTTGTCGAAGATGGTCTTGACGATGTTGTAGGCGGTCTGGTCGCTCAGGTTCTGGTGCGACACGAGGATGTTCCATACCGTCGCCTGGCGGTTGTCGGCGTCCATGCCCCGGTAAGTGGCCTTCGGGATCACATCTTCGACGTAGAGCTGGCCGTACTTCCTGTTCATTGCGGCGACGGTGCTGGCGTGGTCGATCATCTTGATCTTGATCCCGGGCGTGTTGGCGAGATCGGTGACCGCCGCCGTCGGCAGCCCGCCCACCCAGAAGAACGCGTCGATCTTTCGGTCCTTGATGGCGTTCACCGACTCCGCGACGCCGAGCCGCTCGCGCGTCATGTCGCGGTCGCGGTCGAGGCCCGCGGCTTCGATCACGCGAAACGCCATCACCTCGGTCGCGCTGCCCGGCGACCCGGTCGAGACTCGCTTGCCTTTGAGGTCGGCCATCGTGGTGACGCCCGTGCCTTCGATGCTCACTACGTGCATGCGGTTGGGGTACAGGATCATGAGCGTGCGCAGCGGCACCTTGTTGCCCTTGAACTTGTCCTCGCCGCGGTAGGCGTCCTGGCCCGCGTCCGCCATCGAGAAAGCGATGTAGGGCTTGCCGGTCGCAATCAGCTTGAGGTTATCGACCGAACCGCCCGTCACCTCGGCCGTCGCCTGCATGCCCGGAACGTATTTCGACAAGAGATTGGCGAGCCCGCCGCCGAGCGGGTAGTACACGCCGCCGGTGCCGCCGGTCGCGATCGACAGGCTGTATTTTTCCTGCGCATGGGCCCCGCCCGATAGCGCGAGCGCGACCCCGACAATTATGGATACGAAGATTTTCATCGACTTTCCCCCTTTGATGGCGCCCGCGACATTGAACATGAGTTACGCGCGCAGCGCAAGCATCCGGCCGGAAACAGCGGCAGCGCGGACATTCAGGCCGGTCCGACGTCCTTGAAAAGCGCCCCGTCCTTCGCGAGATCGCCCGAAGGCCGCACGTTGACGCTCCTGCGCGCGGCGAACGCGAGCATGCGGTCGATCGGCCGATACGCGAGGCGCCCGATTTCGGGGTCGACGTGAATTTCATTTGCGCCGCTTTCCAGCGCGTGCGCGAGGTTCCTCAAGCCGTTCATCGCCATCCAGGGACAGTGCGCGCAGCTCTTGCAGGCGGCGCCCGCGCCCGCGGTCGGCGCTTCGATGAAGCGCTTGGTCGGCATCAAGCTCTTCATTTTGTGCAGCATGCCGTTGTCGGTGGCGACGATGAATTCATCGGCATCGAGCGACTGTGCGGCCTTGAGAATCTGCGTCGTCGAGCCGACCGCGTCCGCGAGCCTGATCACCTCGGCGGGCGACTCCGGATGCACGAGCACCTTGGCCCGCGGATGCTCCTTCTTCAGAAGCTCGAGCTCGAGCGCCTTGAACTCCTCATGCACCACGCAGGCGCCGTGCCACAGCAGCACGTCGGCATCGGTCTGGCTTTTCACATAGGCGCCGAGATAGCGGTCGGGCGCCCACAGAATCTTTTTCCCTTGTTCGTGCAGGTGCCGCACCACATCAAGCGCGATCGCGGAAGTGACCACCCAGTCGGCCCGCGCCTTGACCGCGGCGCTCGTATTCGCATACACGACCACGGTGCGCTCCCCGTGCTCGTCGCAAAAAGCGGAGAACTCCCCGGCCGGACAGCCGAGATCGAGCGAGCAGGTCGCGTCGAGGTCCGGCATCAGCACGCGCTTCTCCGGATTCAGAATCTTGGCCGTCTCGCCCATGAAGCGCACGCCCGCCACGACCAGCGTCGGAGCGTCCTGAGCTCGGCCAAAGCGCGCCATCTCCAGCGAATCAGCGACGCAGCCTCCGGTTTCCTCGGCGAGGTCCTGAAGGTCGGGCTCGACGTAGTAATGTGCCAGCAGCGCCGCGCTCCGCTCTTTGAGCAGGCGCTTGATGCGCGCTTTTAAATCCCGGCGTTCGTCCACGCTTGGCGCATCGGGCACCCTCGCCCACGCCTCGGCGGTACAGGCAACACCGGCGAGCTGGCGCTCGAATTGGATAGTTCGGGTCGATGGGCCATGCATAAGCCGTTGGACAACTCTCAGCCTGCTGCGTTGCAACAGCACCGAAGCTTGCGCTGCCCATCAATCTCCGTACGGGGTGAGGCCGGAAAGGTAGTCGGTGAGGATTTCAATGTCTTTTTCCGAAAGCAGCTCCGCCACCGAGGTCATATTCCCGTCGAAGTCGGAGCGGGTCTTGGCCTTGAAGCCGCGCAATTGCGCTCTCAGATAGGCGAGCTGCTGGCCCGCGAGCCGCGGAATGTGCTGCAGGCCCAGGAGCGCCGGGCCATGGCACTGCACGCAGTGGTGCCGCTCGGCGAGGCGAGCTCCGGCGGCCGCGTTTTCCGGCGCGGTCTTGTGCGACGGGGCCGCCGGTTTTTGCCTCGCGAAATACGCCGCGAGCTCGTTCATGTCCGCGTTCGAGAGGCTGGAGGCCATCGGCGACATCTGCGGATCCTTGCGGTTGCCCTCGCGGAACAGGTAGAGCTGCAGCGAGATGGACTGCGCCGGCTGACCGGCGAGGGACGGCTTGGCCGGGTCGGTCGAATTTCCGCCGGGGCCGTGGCAGACGATGCAGGCCTGCGCTTTCTGCGGGACTTCTTCGGCGGCGAGCGCGGCGCAAGCCGGGAAAAGCGCGGCGGCAAGCATCGCCGCCGCGCCGCTGTTACTGCGACTCACCTCTTGCCGTAGCTGACACGGTAGATGATCCCGTTGTGGTCATCCGAGACGAGTAGCGAGCCGTCGCGCATCACCATCACATCCGCCGGCCGGCCCCACATCGGCGGATCCGCTTTTTCATCGACGAGGAAGCCGGTCAGGAAAGGCTCGGCCTTGAGCACCTTGCCGTTTTCGTTGAGCCGCACGCGAAAGACGTCGTAACCCTGCTTGACGGTGCGGTTCCACGAGCCGCGCCTGGCGATGAAGATATTGTTCCGGTACTCGGCCGGGAACATCTTGCCGGTGTAGAAGCGCATGCCGATGGGCGCGACGTGGGCGCCGAGTTTCAACACGGGCGGGGTGAACTCGGAGCACGAGCGGTACTTGCCGAACTCAGGATCGAGCGTGTCGCCCTGGTGGCAATACGGATAGCCGAAATGCTCGCCCTTGGCCTTCACCACGTTCAGCTCGTCGCTGGGCGAATTGTCGCCGAGCCAGTCGCGGCCGTGCTCGGTAAACCACAGCTGTTTCGTCTGCGGGTGCCAGTCGAAGCCGACCGAGTTGCGTACGCCCATGGCCACGTTCTCAAGCACGCCCTTGTTGGGATCGACCCGATTGATCGACGCCTGGAAGTAGGCAGGCATGACGATATTGCCGGGCGCACCGACGTTGAAGTAGAGCTTCCCGTCGGGCCCCATCGCGAGGAACTTCCAGAAGTGGCCGGGCTGCTGCTGCGGATCGAGGCCGTCGATCACGATCTTTGCCTCGGGCGGATTGTCGAGCCGGCTCTCGATGCCGTCGTAGCGCGTGATGCGATGGTGCTCGGCGACGTAGAGCGTGCCCTTGCTGAACACGATCCCGTTCGGCGATTCGAGACCCTTGAGAATGGTTTTCACCTCGCGCTTGCCGCCGCGCTCGACGACCGCGTACACGTCCTTCAACTGGCGGGTGCCTACGAAAACCGTGCCCTTGTCGCCGAGCGCCATGGAGCGCGCTCCGGGCGCACCATCGACCCAGACTTCGACCTTGAATCCGGCCGGGACCTTGAGCTTGTCGACCGGGAGTTGCTTCGCGGACTTCCCGGTGACCTCAATCGCGAAGGGGTGCAGGGGCGAGCTCGCCTGCTCCGCGCCGCGGCCTTGCTGCCAGGAGGGCGGGGGCGAAGGCGGCTGTTGGGCGAACGCCGCGGTGGTGAATGCCGCGAGGAATGCGGGGAATGCGACGGCCAGGGGCTTGCGTGGTTTCATGTCTCCTCCTTTTGTCCTACAGCTTGGGCGGGGTGCCAGGTGTCAGGCCTTGCAGACTTTGGGTATTTACGAAAAGTAGTTTATCCAGACCCACGCGCGCAAGCAATCATGGCGCAGGGGTCCGAAGGCCCCCGCCTCAATGGCGCTTCCGCTCAGGAGCGCCCGACTTCGCGGTGCCGGTCGATCCAGTAGGACCAGGGAACGAAGATCGCGAGCGCAATCAGCCCGGCGATCGCCACCGCGTTCTCGCTTGGCGGCGGCGGTGACCACGGTCCCGGAACGTACAGCGCGAGAAGCAGCGCGATCAGCGCCCACCACGCGATCGTGCCGACGCGGTCCCTGCTTCGGGTCGTCCGAAGGTAGAGCGCGACGGCGGCCGCGAACATCATCCCTTCGACGGCAAAGGTCGCCGGCCACGACTGCCACAAAGCGAGGCCCAAGCGCTCGCTTCCGCCGGGGTAAAGCGGCATATCGGGCCGGTGCGTGACGAAATCGAGCAGCCAGTGGCTCGCAACGGCGATGCCGACCCATATCGCTCCGGCGCGATCGCCCTTCATCCCGAAATAGACGAACGCGAACGCGAGCGCCCAGACCACGGTCATCAGCAGGCTGTGCGACCACGGGTAATGCAGGAACTCGAACGGGTTGATCGCGGTGTAGCCGGGCACGATGCGGAATCGCTCGATCCCGAGCAGCACCAGCACCGGCCACACCGCATCGAGGAACACCGCCGCGAAGACGAGCGTCCCGAGCGACGCCTTGGGCGCGGCTTTCTTCGCGGCGAAGGCAACGGCGAAATGACCGATGAACATTTCAAGCGCAGAGCATCAGGAGCAGCAACAGGCCTTTTCGGTTCATCAGGCGCTCTCATAGAGCCGGGTGAGGACGAATTCGCGGTGGCCGAGCGCCTCCGCAGCGGTGAGCCGGCCGTTGGCCGTGCGGAACATCATCTCCAGCAGCTTGTCGCCCGCCTGGTCCATGTTGATCTCGCGCCGCGTGATGCCGGAAACATCCACGTCGATGTGCTCGGCCATGACGCGCACGGTGCGCGGATTGGCGCAGATCTTGATCACCGGCAGGATCGGGTTGCCGATGACATTGCACTGGCCGGTGGGGAAGAAATGCACGACGTAGCCGCTTGCCGCGCACAGCGTCACCATCTCCGCCGCGGCGGAGGACGAATCCATGAACCACAGGCCGGGACCGGTCGGAACTTCGGCCTTGTCGAGCACGCCGTCGACCACGCATTTCCGGCCGATCTTCTGGATATTGCCGAGCGCCTTCTCCTCGATCGTGGTGAGGCCGCCGGCGATATTGCCCTTGGTCGGCTGCGAATCCATGAGGTCGCCGGTCTTGTGGCGGTTCACCACGTCCTGGTAGCGGTTGAACATGGCCATGAATTGACTGCGCACTTGGGGCGTCCTGCAGCGCGCCGCCACCAGCTGCTCGCCTCCGGTGAGCTCGGTGGTCTCGCCGAACACGAGCGTCACGCCGTGCGGGTAGAGCTTGTCGAAGGCGTTGCCGACGCAAGGGTTCGAGCCGATTCCGGAAGTCGTGTCCGACTCGCCGCACTTCGTCGACACCCACAGGTCTTTCAGGGGCCGCTCCTCGCGTTGCAGCTCGGAGGCCCAGTGGACGTATTCTTTTGCGGCCTTGGAGGCGAGGCGAACCGTTTCCATGTCGCCGTGGCCCTCGATGCCGAAGTACGAAACGGGCTTTCCCGTCTTGGCGATCCCGTCGGCGACGCGCTTCGCCCAGCCGTCCTCGATGCCGATCACGACCACGGCGGCGACGTTGGGGTTGGAGCCGGTGCCGATCAGCGTTCTGAAATGCAGCTCGAGATCCGCCCCGAACTGCAGCCGCCCGTAGGGATGCGGGATGGCGAGCGTTCCCTTGATGTTGTTCGCCACCGCCTCGCACACGGCGTTGGAGAGGTCGTCCACGGGCAGGACGACGACGTGATTGCGCACGCCGATGCGGCCGTTCTCCCGCTCGTAGCCCTGGAAAGTCGCGTCCTTCAGGTCGATCGTCATGAGTGCCTCGCTTACCAGCGCTTGGTTTTGATGTTGTGCACGTGCGCGTGCTCGCCCACCCGGATCGGCGCCACCGCGCGGCCGATGTCGACGCCGTACTTGATCACCGTGGCGTCGGCCTTCAACTCGCGGATCGCGAGCTTGTGACCGATCGGAATGTCGTTCTTTGCCTGGACCTTGATTTCCCTGTCCTGGTCCATGATCCAGCCGGTCAGCTCCTGGCCGGCTTTCACCTCTTCGACGACGACCACGCCGACTGAGTCGTTCTCGTCGTGCACAACGAAATGGATCATGAAAGTTCTTGGAAACGTCGCTTCAGCGACAGAGCAGGTTGCCTGCGTAAGGATCAACAGGCCGGGTGCAGTCCTGCACGTTGATTCTGCGCGTAGGGTCGGGTTCGGGCGCCCGGACTGCGGTCTTGCCGTCCGGACCGAGGCGGTAGTAGTGCGCGGCATCTGCAGCCATCACGCCGATGATGATCGCGTTGCCGAGCGGCGAGCCGCTCGATACGCCCACCGGGGAGGTCGCGTTGCTGCCCGTGGAGTCCGCCCGGGACGAATAGCGGACGACACAGCCCGACAAGGCCACCGCGACGACAACGCAAATCGGGGCAATCCGGCGCATGGACTGAAAGTTAGCACGCGCCAATGCACTTGGCCATAGTCGGATCGTTCCACCCTGCTAGAATTTCATTGTTCCGTGAAAGCGGGCCCCGCCCGCCGGAGTTTTTCGCCATGAACAAGCCCGTCGAGTCGCTGCCGAAGGAAAAGCTCGAGTACCTCAAGCGCCGCACCGACAAGTACTTCACCAAGTCGCGCGAGATCGTCGAGCGCTTCGGCGACCGGACCGTCACCTACGGCGTGTTCCTGCGCCGCGGCGTGATCTGCGCCGTCAACCCCGCCATCGACACGCTGCGCACTTACTACCCGGGGAGCGCGGAGCCGCTCAAGATCACGCGCCTGTACGAAGAAGGGGCGTTCGTTCCCGACCAGATGGCGATTTTCACCTACACCGGGTCGTTCGCCGCGCTGGTCGAGCTCGAAACGCTGATCCTGCAGCGCATCGGCGTCGCCTGCGTCAGCGCCTACAACGCCTACAAGATGGCGATGAACCTGAAGAAGGCGGCGTTCGTCGACATGCACGCGCGCCATTCGCCGGGCGACGACCTTTCGTTGCTCGCCGCCTACGGCGCCTCCGTCGGCAGCCGCATGGCGAAGCTGAACGGCGCGGTCGGCTTCGTCGGCTCCTCGCAGGACCTGACGGCGCACTTCTACGGCCAGGAAAAAGGCGTAGGCACCATGCCGCACGGCATCATCGGCTACGCCGGCTCGACCCTGCGCGCCGCGCAGATGTTCGTCGAAACCCACCCCCGGGACAATCTCACGGTCCTCATCGACTACTACGGCCGGGAGTATTCCGACGCGCTGGAAGTGTGCCGCTGGTGGTACAACGAGACCCTGCCGAAGGACCTGTCCGGCGCGCGGGCGCTCGCGCTGCGCATCGACACCCACGGCGAGCGCTACGCAGAAGGTCTAGATTACGAAAAATCGGTCGAGATCGTGGTGAAGTGGCTGCACGTGCCGAACGAGTACGAGGCGGTGCGCTACGTGATGGGCGAGGAGGCCTTCGACGCCGACAGCCTGAACATCGTGAAGGACCGCGTGCGCAAGGTGCTGTTCGGCACCGGCGTCTCGGTCGCCTCGGTCATCCAGCTCAGGCAGACGCTCGATGCGAACGGCTTCAACGCCTGCAAGATCGTCGGCTCCTCCGGCTTCAACCTCTTCAAGTGCAAGATGTTCGCGAACGCCCGCGCGCCGCTCGACGTGGTCGGCACCGGCTCCTTCATCCCGGACAATTTCAACGACACCTTCGCGACGGCCGACATCTTCATGTACGACGGCAAGCCCGGCATCAAGCTCGGCCGGGAAAAACTGTTCCAGGGTCTCAAGCCCTGAGCGTGCTGTTTCCAACCACGCTGGTCGGCAGCTACCCGCAACCGGAGTGGCTGATCGACCGCAAGAAGCTCGCCGCGCGCTTCCCGCCGCGGGTGCGCGCAAAGGAGCTGTGGCGCATCCCCGAGCCGCTGCTCGCCGAGGCGCAGCAGGACGCGACGCTGCTCGCGATCCGCGCCCAGGAAGAAGCGGGGCTGGACATCATCACCGACGGCGAGATCCGGCGCGAGAGCTACTCCAACCGCTTCGCCACCGCCCTCGAGGGCGTCGACATCGACAACCCCGGCACGGCGCTCGACCGCTCGGGGCATCCCAACCCGGTGCCCCGCATCGTCGGCAAGATCCGCCGCAGGCATCCGATCGAGACCGAGGACCTGCGTTTCCTGCGCGCCCACACGGCCAGGAAGGTCAAGATGACCGTGCCCGGCCCCTTCACCATGAGCCAGCAGGCGCAAAACGATTTCTACGGATCGGAGGAAGCGGCGGCGATGGACTACGCCGCCGCGGTGAACGAGGAGATCCGCGATCTCTTCGCAGCGGGCGCCGACATCGTGCAGATCGATGAGCCCTACATGCAGGCGCGGCCGGAAAAGGCGCGACAGTACGGATTGCGCGCGCTCAACCGCGCGCTCGAGGGCGTCGAGGGCACGACCGCCGTGCATATCTGCTTCGGCTACGCAGCCGTCATCCACGTGCGGCCCTCCGGCTATTCGTTCCTCGGCGAGCTCGCCGGCTGCAGCTGCAAGCAGATTTCGATCGAGGCTGCGCAGTCCAATCTCGATTGCTCGGTGCTGAAAACGCTGCCCGGCAAGAAGATCATCCTCGGGGTGATCGACCTCAACGACATGACGGTGGAAACGCCGGACAAGGTCGCCTCGCGCATCCGCCGCGCCCTGCCCTACGTCAAGGCGGAAGACGTCGTCGTCGCCCCGGATTGCGGGATGAAGTACCTG
>WNGB01009143.1_pt1 | contig 16508 bp, 10 predicted proteins | sample 5400681 | NCBI WGS metagenome assembly WNGB01 (sample SAMN13153367, study PRJNA577476) | soil metagenome | isolation source: 115 cm soil or saprolite under grassland replicate 2 | place: USA:California | collected 2016-06-15 | reverse complement strand
GCTCATTCGCGATCTGGCGGTCAAGAAAGCCGGCGGCCCATGGACGACGCTCGGCAAGAATCTCGTTCCGGAATATCACGTCGTCAGCGGCGTTCGCCGCATGGCCGACGATCAGGCGAACCCGCTGAAGGCAGCCGGCATCGAGCTGACCGAAGACGTGATCAACAAGAATCGGTGGTACGCGTTCTGGGACGCGCCGCTCGTGATGCCAGGGTCGCAGGAAATGCAGGACGAAGCGGCATGGCGCCGGTCCCAGCAGTCTCAGCAGGCCGGTGGCGGGCGTGGCGGGCGGGGCCAGGCTCAGAACAACGACTCGCTGATACCAAACCGGACGCTGGGTACGCCGCGCACGCCGTCCGAGATTCGGCGCGCCGACTCGTCGTTCCACACCACGTCGTGCAGCGTGAAAACCGACGGCGCGAGCCTCATCGTGACGTTCCCGGGATTGTCGATGGGTATCTTCTCAGGCGACCTGCAGTTCACCATGTACAAAGGTACCAACCTGGTGCGGATGGACGCGGCGGCCAAGACGAACGAACCGTGGGTGGCCTACAAGTACGATGCGGGGCTGAAAGGATTCTCGACCGACCTCACGCCGCGCGTCACGTGGCGCGACACCGGCGGACATCCTCAGCTGCACCAGTTCGGAGGCGTGGTCAACACGACGGTCGCGCGCGTGCGGGCACAGAATCGACTCATCGTGGCCGAAGCCGGCGGCGGCGCCCTCGCGGCGTTTCCTCCACCGCACACCTTCTTTTTCACCCGCGAAAAGGACACGAATCTCGGCTACGTGTGGTATCGAAAGGATGCCGAAGGGAAGTTCGGCATCGGCGTCGGCATGCCCGAGCGTGAAGACGAGCCGCGCTACGTGCAGAATTTCGCGCTCTACAACGCGCCGCCAGGGACCGTGCAGAAGATGGGCGTGTATTTCTACGCGAGCCCCGATGCGGGCGAGCCTGCGCGGCAGGCCGTGCTGGCCTTCACGCACGGCGATGCGTTCAAACCCCTTCCCGGTTACAAGACGTTCGTGAACCACTTCCATCTCGACTTCACCGGGCGGCAGCGCGCATCCGGATCGCTCGACACGCCGTTCCAGGATCTGGTGGCGATGCGGTCGATCGGGCTCAACGTCGTCGGCCTGAGCGATTTCCATTTCGAGCTGCACCCGAATGACCCGGGCCCGCTGCGGCTGCCCGAGCAGAAGGACTATTTCGAGGCCTCGCGCCGCGCGTCGGACAAGGACTTCCTCGTGGTGCCGTGGGAAGAGCCGAGCGCCTACTTCGGCGGTCACTACAACATCCTGTGGCCGAAGGACGTGTACTGGACCAAAGTGCGGCAGGCGGGACAGCCGTTCGTCGAGGAGGTACCCGGGTACGGCAAGGTGTATCACACCGGCAGTGCCGCAGACGTGCAGGCCATGATGGATGCCGAGGGAGCGTACTGGTATCACGCGCACCCGCGCACGAAGAGCACCACCGGCTATCCGGATCTGATCTGGGACAAGCCGTACGTGAAGAACGATCGGTATCTGGGCGTGGCGTTCAAGCCCGGCATGGGGCAGGACAACTCGGAAGTGCGCATGTGCGACTGGCGCTGCTTCGACGCGATCGACACGATGAACAACATGTACGCGGGTCTCGGCGTCAGGCCCAAGTACGTGATTGCCGACATCGATACCTATAAGAAGGGACCCGAGGACGATCTCTACGCCAACTTCCCGGTGAACTACCTGAAGATCGACAGGACGCCCGGCCCGGAGGACGACTACAGCCCGATCTTGAAATCGCTTCGCGACGGTAATTTCTTCGCGACGACGGGCGAGATCCTGATCCGAAACTACAGCGTCGGCGGCACGGGGAATCAGCGAACGATTACCGCCGATGTCGACTGGACCTTCCCGCTGAATTTCGTCGAAGTCGTGTGGAGCGACGGCAAGAAGGTGGATCGCCAGGTGATTTCAGCCACCGAGCTGGCGCCGTTCGGCACGAAACATTTCTCGATTCCGTTCGACGCCACCGGCAAAGCGTGGGTGCGATTTGCCGTGTGGGACTCGGCCGGAGACGGCGCCTTCGCTCAGCCAGTGTGGGTGTCGCCAAAGACTGGTCAGACGACGAGCTCGAGGTAACCGGACATGAGATTGTTCCTCTATGCGGCGGTGGTGACCACATCGACGGCGCTCGCCGGGATGATATCGACCGCCGCGGTCACCGTGGCCGACGGCACGACGCTGCCCGCCGACGCGCTCAGCTGCGATCTGGCGCAGTACAAATCGAGTTCGGGCCTCACGGCGGCGATCGATCAGAACGTGTTGACAGTGGCTTGGATCGGCCAGAACCGCTCGGAGCTGCGGGCACGTTACGCGATCGACGGCGGGCAGCCGATCGTCCGCGACCTGGCGGTGCGCAAGGCGGGTGGCCCGTGGGTGACGCTGGGGCAGAACCTCACGCCCGAGTATCACGTGGTCAGCGGCATCCGCCGTATGTCGACGCAGCAAGCCGATCCGCTGAAGGCCGCCGGCGTGGAACTGACGCCGGAAGTGATTGCCAAGAACCGCTGGTACGCCTTCTGGGATGCGCCGCTGGTGATGAAGCCGGGCCGCGAAATCATCGGGCCGCCGCGCAGCGAGTCGGACATCAAGCGCGCGCGCGCGTCGTTTCACAGCACGTCATGCAGCGTGAAAACCGACGGCGCGGCGCTCGAGGTGACATTTCCGGGCCTGTCGATGGGCATCTTCTCCGGCGATCTGCGGTTCACCGTGTATCGCGGCACGAACCTGCTCCGCATGGATGCGCTCGCGAGCACGCGCGAGGAATGGATTGCCTACAAATATGAAGCGGGCCTGAAGGGATTTTCGACCGACCTGACGCCGCGCGTCACGTGGCGTGACACGGGCGGGCAGCCGCAGCAGTACGAATTCGGCGGCGTGGTTCAACGGACCATTGCGCCGGTCAGGGCGCAGAATCGGCTGCTCGTGGCCGAGGGCAAGGGCGCGTCGCTCGCCACCTTTACGCCGCCGCATACCTTTTTCTTCACGCGCGAGGTCGACATCAATCTTGGCTATGTGTGGTACCGGAAGGACTCGGCGACGACGTTCGGTTTCGGCATCCGGCAGGCGGACGCCGAGGAAAATCCGCAGTACGTGGACAACTTCGCCCTGTTCAACGCGCCTCCTGGCACCGTGCAGCACATGGGTGTGTATTTCTACGCCAGTCCCGATCCGGCTGAAGGAACGCGCCAGGCGGTGCTTCGGTTCACGCACGGCGACGAATTCAAGCCGTTGCCGGGCTACAAGACGTTCGTGAACCACTTCCATCTGCGGTTTACCGATCGGGTCCGCGCCTCGGGCTCGTTCGACACGCCGATGCAGGACCTGGCGGCGATGAAGGCGCTCGGCCTCAACATCATCGGCTTGAGCGACTTCCACGGCGACATGCACCCGAACGACCCGGGACCGCTGCGATTCAAGGACCAGAAGGACTACTTCGAGACCACGCGCCGCGCCTCTGATACCGATTTCCTGGTCACGCCTTGGGAAGAGCCGAGCGCGTATTTCGGCGGGCACTACAACATCATGTTCCCGAAACGGAACGTGTACTGGTCCAAGGTGCGCCAGCAGGGACAGCCGTTCACCGAAATCGATCCGGTGTACGGCAAGGTGTACCACACGGGCGATGCGGCGGACGTGCAGCGGATGATGGACGCGGAAGGCGCCTACTGGTACCACGCGCATCCGCGCACGAAGGGGACGACCGGTTATCCGGATTTGATCTTCGACAAGCCGTATGTGAAGAACGATCGATATCTCGGCGTCGCGTTCAAGCCCGGCATGGGCATGGATCTGTCCGAGGCGAAGATGTGTGAGTGGCGGTGCTTCGACGTTACCGACACGATGAACAACCTCTACGCGAGCTCCGGATTGAAGCCGAAGTACATCATCGCCGACATCGACACGTATCGAAAAGGACCGGAGGACGATACCTACGCGAACTTCCCGGTGAATTACCTGAAGATCGACAAAACGCCTGGGGCAGACGACGATGTCGGCCCGGTGCTGAAAGCGCTGCGTGACGGGAATTTCTTCGTGACCACCGGTGAGATTCTGATCACGAACTACTCCGTCGCCGGCGCCGGTGCGCAGCGATCGATCGGCGCGGACGTGGAATGGACGTTCCCGCCGTCGTTTGTCGAAGTGGTGTGGGGCGACGGGAAGAAGATCGACCGCCAGATTATCTCAGTCACCGACCTGGGCGCGTTCGGCACGAAGCACTTCGCGATTCCATTCGACGCGACGGGTAAATCGTGGGTACGGTTCGCTGTGTGGGATACGGCCGGCAACGGCGCGTTCGTGCAGCCGGTGTGGCTGAACGTGCCGAAGACGACCAGCGAGTGACGACGCTCGACCTGCGATTCGTCGGGAAGTCGATGCGCGGCGAACGCTGAGCTACAGCAGTTTTCGGTTGTCTGTAGTCAGGGGTGCGTTCGCTTTCAGGTGTCCGCTTCAGCGGTGTGGGCCGGGAGCGCATCTCGCTTGCGAGCCGTGGTCGACAGGCCGCCCACCTTCGCGCGGCCGCTTCGGCGTGCCTCGCCGTAGCTCGCGTGGCCTTCTGGCGAGCGGAGGCGGGAAAAACGCCGCTTCGATTCGCCTCTCGTGCCCGGCCGCGGCGGTCAGGGTTGTGGCGGCATCCGCGCACGGGAAGCGGCAGCGTCCGTGCCAATCCCACCAGACCAGCCGTCACCAGCAGACCGCCGCGATCCTCACTTCGCGGCGTTTTACTGGCATCACGTCGGCCTGTCTTTACGGCTCACTGCGCCGAGACGCGCTCCCGTCCGTGCCGTCGCTGAACGCGCCGGGCACGCGAACGCGCGCACCCGAGCGCGGTACGACGAACCCCCGTGCGCCACGTCGCAACGGGGAGACGTCTCCCGCAGCGGGCCGTGAGTCGGACCGGCGGGATCGCAGGAAAAACGGCGTGGAGTGAGGCCGTCGCGCCGGTCTGCTAATCAGTCACCCCGCCGCCGCGAGGTACGCCAAGCCTCGCGTGTTGATCGGAGCGATGCCACGAGTTGGTAGGACCGGCGCGCAGCGAAAGAGTTCGAACGGCACGACGTTTTTCCGGTCCGACGTGACGGCCCGCGAAGGGAGACGTCTGCCCGTTGCCACACAGCCACACGGGTAGTCGCGCTACACCGATACGAAAAACGCTCTAATTCACCGTCCAGAGCGCGACCGTCGAGATGTCCTTGACGACGATCCGGTTGCCGGAAATCGCCGGCGCGGGCCACGTGGCGCTGTCTGCCACCGTGTAGGTTTTCATCGGCTCGAATCCGCCGGGCGTGCTCCGCGCCACCATCAGCTCCGCGTCGTCTTTCAGCACGAACAGGAGATCGCCCGCGCGAACGATGGCCGCGTTGCCGGCCTGCCGCGGGCTCGATGTCCACAGCGTCTTGCCGGTCTTGGCGTCGGCCCAGAAGAACTGCCCGCTGTTCATCGCAGACATCGAGAACACGGCGTCGCCGACGATCACGGCGTTGCTGAACGACAAGGAGAGCTGCGGATTCTCCCACGCCAGGTCGGCAGCCCATTCGCCGTTCTGCTTCGAAACCGTGTACGCGGTGAGCGGTTTTCCCTGACCGGAGACGATGACCGTTTGTTGGCCGTACACGAGCGGCGTGATGGCGTTCGTAATTGAACGGGCGACGAACGGCGTGCGCCAGAGCAGCTGGCCGGTTGCCGCGTCCACGCCAACCAGGTTCTCCTGCGAAAACGTGATCACCTGACGGGTGCCGCCAATGGTGGCCACGATCGGCGAGCCATAGGCCGGCCCGTCGCCGTCCCAGCTCCATTTCACGGCGCCCGTCGCCGGATCGAACGCCGTCAACGCGCCCTGTTTGTGACCGCCGACGTGCAGGATTACTGCGCCGCGATCGACGAGGGCCGACTGCGCCGTGTGAAACAGCGGCTCCACGGGCGGGGCCGGTTTCTGCCACAACTGTTTTCCGGTACCGGCGTCGAAGGCGGTGACGATGCCGCTGATGCCCAGCGTGAAGAGCCGGCCGTCCGCGTACGTCGGCGTCGACTTCGGACCGGGGCCGTGGCGGGCGGTGGCCGGGTTCATCTTGAACGGCGCGGCATAGCTGGTCTCCCACACCACTTTTCCCGTGCCGGCGTCGATCGCCCGCATCACTTCGTTGTCCTCCTGACGCGAGAAGGCGTACACGCGGTCGCCGACCACAATTGGCGTCGCGTAGCCGGTGCCGACTTCGATCTTCCAGCGCTGCGTGAGCCGCTCGGGCCAGGTCGTCGGCGCGACAAACGAGGTCAGCGTGCCGTCACGGCTCGGTCCGCGCCATTGCGGCCAGTCGGAGCCGGCGGTCTGTCCGCCGACCACGCCTGTCAATCCAGCGGCGGCGATAATTCCGGCCAGCGCGGCGTCTCTCAGTCTCATGATGTCCTCACAGCTGACCCCGCCATCTTATGCCAACACTGCGCGCGCTTCGTGTCGATCCGATCTCAGCGGTTAAATCGGAGTGACCCCGCAAAAAAAGTTTGAATCCAGGAATCGGGTACGGTGGCTGGCAGCTGACGCGGAAGGACGGCCTTGTGTACGTGTTCGGCCACCAGGCGCCGCTCCAGGCGATCCGCGATCGCTATGGGAACGAGACGAAGCTCACGTGGTCGTCCACGAACTTCTTCGGGGTGGGCACCGGGAATCTCATGCGCGTGACGTCACCGAGCGGCCGCTGGATCCAGTTCACCTACGACGGGAGCAATCGCATCACGCAGGCCGAGGACAACATCGGGCGCATCGTAACTTATATCTATGGCACGAGTGGCTTCCTCGCTGCGTATCGGAGAGCGGCATTGCTGCCGCTCTGTCTGCACATAATGCTCACGTGTTACAGGATGAAGATGAACCGTACCTGGAAGAGGTTATCCGTGCGATCCGGGTTGATCCCACGTAACGTCCGCTTGTTCTGATATTCCCCGATCATTTGAAAGCCGTTCTGCAACGGGACATTCACGAAGCCCACCACCCCTCGGACCTCGTTGTCCGCTTTGTCCTTTGCGGGGTCGAACCAGTCATACCGCACGCCCACGGTGGCGTATTGATGCACCGGCACGTCGACCTCCCCAAACGCTCCACGACTGGAAAAGGTGCCGCCGGCGGCGAGATTGTCGCGTCCCCACTGATACCCGCCAAGCAGCGTCGCTTTCGGCACGACCGGGTAGCTGCCGTATACGGCCACGCGATCGTACCCGTTTTGAAACAGCGTGCCGGAGGTGCCAACTGGGAGATCCAAATTGCCATGGTAGTAGAACAACGAAACTCCGCCGCCATCGTCAGTCAGGCGATGGTTGGCGAAGAACTGAAAGTCAGGGGTAGCCGCTGACGGCAGGCTCGTGCTTTTGGCCAGCGCACCGCCTTGCGACGGAAATGCTCTGAACGCGCCTTCCTCCTCGCGGATCACCAGCCCGTTGAAAATCGTCGCGCGAAGCGACGTCCGCTGAAGGTCGATGCCGAACTCGGCGCCGGCTTGGTCGAAGCCCCATGGGGTGAAGAAGGTCGTTTGATTGAAATTGGCCGCATTGGTCTGGAAGTACGGCCGACTGATCGAAACCGGGCGATCCGAGGCGCCGTATCCTTCGAAGGGATGGAAGACCCCGAAGCGGGTTGCGAAAAACCTTTTGTCGTTGCCGACGTTGATGCGCACGTAGGCATTTTCAACCTCGGCGGACTCTTCCGGCAGGAACGATAATTCGACAAGCGACGAGTAGTACTTATCGAACGAGCCAGTCATCGGGTAGAACGTAAACTCGTGAAACGTGAACTGGCTCTTGTGACTCGAGACCGGACCAATGTCGGTTTTGTTGCCATCATAGCGTGCTTGAATCCGGGCGGAGTTGTAATCGCCCAAATTGAACGGCTTGTCTTCAGGCTTGCCGATATCGTCGGGCATCCGCCAACCCGCGGCCCGAAACTTATAGCCAGTCTCGTTCAGCTTTGGAATTGTCGTGTGGCAGGTGGCGCATCCGACGCCCAATTTGCGGGCGAACATCGGCATCGCATTCGCGTCGGTAAACGCACCGCCCGCGCACACTAAGACCACTGCAATAATTGACAAGCGTCGCATACAGACTCTCCGTTTTCTCTCCGCCGAAGCGGCGTCCTGGGGGACGTAGGGCTCTCGGATGGACTGCGGGAGCAAGAACGTTGCCGGAGTCGATTCGTCTGCTCTAATCGGCCAAATCAGATGGGTGCCCGTGCGGAATGCTCCGAGGCGTGCCCACGGCGGTGATCGTCAGGTTTGACGCGCTGAAGTTTACGCAGCGCTGCGCGATTTTCACGAATTCCGGCTTGGCTGATGGATATCCGGCACCGGTTTCGGGGCCAGGTTCAGGACCTCTCTAGTTCCTCACGCGTCTGCGACGCGCCCGCGTGGTCATGAAACACGCTACAGTGTGCGGCGACGCTGGCGCAGAGGTCGGCTTGCCATTGGTGCTGACAGCCCGTTCTCTAGCAGGGTGCTGAAAAAGTGACTCGCGAGGGATCGACACCGAGATCCTCACGTACTACCATGCTCCCGACGTTTCTGAAGGGAGTGCCCGTATGCGTGGACCGGACGATCAGACCAGCGGCATGTTCAGTTATTTGTCGCCCGAGCAACGCGTGCGTCCGGATCATCCGCTGCGCGCGATCCGTCGGATGACGGACCAGGTCTTCGCCGCGTTGTCGCCCCGGTTCACGAAGATGTACTCGGACATCGGCCGCCCCTCGATTCCGCCGGAGCAGTTGCTGCGGGCGCTGTTGATTCAGTCTCTCTATACGGTGCGCAGCGAACGGCTCCTGATGGAAGAGATCGACTACAGCGTGTTGTACCGGTGGTTTGTCGGCCTTAGCATGGATGACCCGATCTGGTCGCCGACGACCTTCAGCAAGAATCGAGACCGGCTGCTGGAAAGTGACATCGCTGCCGCGTTCTTTGATGGCGTCCTCGTCCAGGCCCGCGCCGCGGGCTTGCTGTCGGACGAACACTTCACGGTCGATGGCACGCTGCTGGAAGCCTGGGCCAGTCTCAAGAGCTTCCGCCGTAGGGATGAAGGGCCGCCGCCCCCGCCCGACGATCCGGGCAATCCGACCGTGAATTTTCACGGGGAGTCGCGGCGCAACGATACCCACCAATCCACGACGGATCCCGATGCGCAACTCGCGCGCAAGGGCCAGGGCAAAGAGGCGAAGCTCTCCTACGCGGGCCATGTGCTGCTCGACAATCGGCACGGGTTGGTGGCCAACGTCTGTGCCACCGCGGCCACCGGCACCGCCGAACGCGAGGCGGCGTTGCTGCTGCTCAGCGCACTGACCTCCGGCGCCACGGTTGGTGGAGACAAGGGCTTCGACGTGCCCAGCTTTGTGGTAGGTGTGCGCGAACTCACTCTTACGCCGCACGTCGCGCAGAAGGTGAAAGGCAGTGCGATTGACGGTCGCACCACGCGCCACGCCGGCTATGCCATCAGCCAACGGAAACGGAAGCTGATCGAACAAGTCTTCGGGTGGATGAAAACCGTGGGTGGGTTGCGGAAGCTGCGCCATCGCGGCGGCGAACTCGTCGATTGGATCGTGACCTTCACCGCAGCGGCGTACAACCTGGTCCGCCTGCGCACCCTCCTGGCGAGGGCGACGTGACGTGGATAGGCGAATCGACTCGGCTCCGTGATGGAAAATCCACGGGAGCGGAGCGCTCACCGGCACTCATGGACGCATGTGGATCTGAAAGTGTCTTCACGAGTCACTTTTTCATCGGCCTGCTAGGGGGGACGCGCGTGGCCGCCCAGAGCTTCAGCTTCTAGCGCTTTCGGCTCTCAGCTCAAAGTTCTAGCTGACAGCCGACAGCTGAGAGCTGAGAGCTGAGAGCTGAAAGCTACTGAGCCTTTTACAGAAGAAGCGTCTCCACCCGGTGCGCGTGCACCATTGCCTCGCACGGCGACCAGGCGAACACGGTGAACCGGCCATCCTGCGACGCGACGAGCGCCACCGCATCGCGCTGATCGTGGACGAACTGCACTGCCGAGAGGTGGCGCGTCCCTCCGAGCTGCGTCGGATGCGCCAGCGCGGCGACCCCTCCTTCAATCGGTTCGGTCACGGTCACCTGATCCACCTGCGGCGATCCCTTGCGCCGCGCGATCTTCGCGCCGAACGCCAGCAGCTTGTAATCGGTTGTGACCACGGTCGCGCCGTCGACCGCCGTGAGGCCGGCAATCGCCTCGACGGTCCGCGTGACGGCGTCCTGCCACATTCGATGCCGCTGCTCCTCGACGAATGCGCGGTTCAGCTGCGCGAGCTCCGTGAACGGCGGCACTACAAGGTAGGGAATGGGCCGCACGACCGATTCGAGCCAGGCGTCGCTGGCCTCCGGCACGACCAGCAGCGACCCGCCGCGGCCGTGCGCGCGCATCGACACGGCGAGCTGCACGAGCACATTCACCGATTCCACCCACGACGTGGGCGAATCGAAGCCGAGCAGCGACGTCAGCAGCGACGGACAGTCCGGCAAGCTCGACGCCTCTTCGTCGACGACCTTGATCTGGTCGCCTTCGAGCACGGCGACGTTCACGAACTTGCCGCCGTCTCCCCGATGGTGCTTGATGACCAGCAGGCCGGGTGCGGCCACTTCGATCACCATGCAGAAGCCGGGGATCGTGCGCGTCGTGCCCCAGACGACGAGATCATCGGCGCCGCTGCGCCAGACGCCGAGATGAATGCCCGCCCGCTCGACGGCCGGCGACAGGCGTACGAGCGCGCTTGGATCGAGCGGCAGGGGCCGCTCGAACAGCAGCGGATGCACCGTTTCCTCCGGCGTCAGCAGCGCGAGCGAGATTTTCGGGATGTAGGTTTCTTCCCGCCGCAGGCTCGCCCAGAATGCGGCGTCGATCATCGCTTCGATCGCGGCCGCGTCGGGAACCGCCGCCCGGGAGCGCTCGCCGCGGCTTTTCGCGTCGGCGAAATGTCGCGAAAAATGGTCGCGCACCTTCGGGGCGACGATCCGGGCGGCGGGATAGGCTGGTCCAGTCATTTCCTCTTCTAAGACAGCTTCTAAAGCCGAAAACTTGATGCACTCACAAGGATACCGGCTTTAGAAGATGTCTAATGACGTACAATTGGGTCCGTGAACAAATCACGCCCATCGCAGCAGAAGCGGCAGCGCGAGCGCCAGAAACAGGAACGCCGGACCGAAAAACAGGCTCGGCGTCAGGAAGCCGCGGAGCGCAAAGCGACCGTGCCCTCGCGTCCCGACGGCATCGATCCCGATCTCGAAGGGATTCAGCCGGGGCCGCAGCCGCTGCAGGATTGGCAAAAAACCGAGTAACCGCCTCACCGAACCGATGGCCCGCCGATGAGCGGGCCGACGAGGCCGTAGTGCCACCAGGCGCGCTGCGGCCTTTTTTCTTGGGTCAGCGGAAGCGCGGGCGCCGCGGCGGAGGAAAGCGCCGCTGTGGCGGGCGCCGCCCTTCGGAGCGCCGTGCGTCGGGCCGCCGTTCCGGCGCCTTCTGCTGGTAGTCGAAATCCGGCACGGTCACGCGCGGCAGCCGTTTCCCGACGGCTCGCTCGATCTCGCGCAGGTTGCTTTCCTCTTCCGGCGACACCAAGGTGAAGGCGGCCCCGGTCATTTCCGCCCGGGCGGTCCGCCCGACGCGATGGATGTAGTCCTCGCCCACCGGCGGCACGTCGAAATTCACGACGTGACCCAGCGCGGTGACGTCGATGCCGCGCGCCGCGATATCGGTGGCCACCAGCACGCGAAACGCACCGCTCTTGAACCCGGCGAGCGCCGCCGTGCGCTGCGCCTGGGACCGGTTGCCGTGAATCCGCTCGACGCGGATGCCGTGTTCGCCCAGATGTCGCGCCAACCGGTCGGCGCGGTGTTTGGTCCGCGTGAACACGAGCGCGTCGCGGATTTCATTGCGTCCCAGCAACTCGAGGAGCAGCGACGCCTTCAGGTGCTGGGGCACGGGATAGACCGCGTGCGTGATGCCGACCGCCGGCGCCGCTCGCCGCTCGAGGTTGATCGTCGTCGGATTCCGCAGCATCTCGCGCGTCAGCTGCTCGATCGGCGGCGGAATCGTCGCGCTGAAGAACAGCGTCTGGCGGCGCGACGGAATGTGCCGCAGCACGCGGCGGATATCGGGCAGGAATCCCATGTCGAGCATGCGATCCGCTTCGTCGAGCACGAGGTACTTCAGGCCGGTCAGGCGCGCGTACGGCCGGCGAAAGTGATCGAGCAGCCGGCCCGGCGTGCCGATGATCACATCGGCGCCGCTGCGAAAGGCATGTTCCTGCGGGCCCATGCCGACGCCGCCGAAAACGGCGGCCGCGCTGATGGGCGTGTGCACTGCGAGGTCGTTGAGGTCCCCGAGAATCTGCGCGGCGAGCTCGCGCGTGGGCGTGAGCACGAGCGCTCGCGTCACGCCGCGCGGCTCGCTCATCAGCCGGTGCAGGATCGGCAGCAGAAACGCGGCCGTCTTCCCGCTCCCGGTCATCGCGCAGGCGAGCAGGTCCCGGCCCTCGAGCGCGGGCGGAATGGCATCGGTCTGTATGGCCGTCGGCCGGGTGAACCCCAGATCCTTCAGGCCTCGCAGCAGATCGGGATGCAGCTTGAGATGTGAAAACGGCACGTCGATCGCGGTCGGCCTACGCCGCTTCGTCGAGGGTCGGCGTGCGCGGCATGGCCAGCTCCGGCATCGGACGGCCCAGGAACAGCCGGCGGGTGGCCAGGGCGATGTAGCGTGCCCAGCGTGTCGACCGCTGCACGCGCGCGCTGTCAGTGGCGATCCCGGTGTTGGCGTACATCTGCCGATACAGCTTGGAGACCAGCACGAACGCGACGCGGTAGCGAAGCGACTTCACCACACGCGACCGCGCCCACACGCGGCGCCAACTGTAGAAGCGGTCCCACGCGCCCTGCGTGCCGACTCGAATTTCCTCGAGCGAGAGCGTCGGATGCGACGTGAACAGCTTCGGCCGCTTGTGCTCCGGAATCAGCCAGTGCCGTGTAATCGGCACGCCGTCGACCTTCGGAGCGCTTTCACCCTGGTCGGCAACCCATTTCTCGAAATCGATCGTGCCGGGAAACGGCGTGAGGAGCACGAACTGCGCGAACGTGACGTCGGCTTTCTCGGCCAGCGCGACGGTGGCGTCGAACGTATCGGCGCGATCGCTCGGCAGCCCGAAAATGAACGAGCCGAGCACGTGCACGCCGTGCTTTCGGAACTCGCGCAGCCGTGCCACGAGGTCGTCGCCGTACAGGTTGAATCCTTTGTACACGTCCTTGAGGCCTTCGGCGGTCACCGACTCGACGCCGACGAGCGCACCGCGGATGCGCGCGCGGTGCATCGCGTCGAGGAAGCTCGGATCCTCGGCGGCTTCCATCGTGATCTGCGTGTAGAACACGAGATCGTCAGGCAGTTGCGCGAGGCGGTCCATCAGCTCGAACCGCTCCTGACGCAGGTCCTCGAGCTCGTGCAGCCGCGACTTGTCGGATCGGCGGCGCGCCTGCGCCAGATCGTCGAGCGTCACGGGATAGAAATTGTCGTCGGCCAGCGCGATGAAGCGGAACCCGAGGCGCCGCAATTCGACGATCTCGCGCACGACGCGATCGACGGCACGCTGCCGGGGCTCCTGTCCATCGGTGCGCCACACCGAGCAGAACGAGCAGTGTTTCGGACAGCCGCGCACCGTCTGAACCGACGCCCACATGTACCGTCCGGGCGGCAGGAGATCCCACCGCGCCGAGGTGAAGTCGTCGCCGCTGACTCGCCCGCCGTCGTACAACGGGAGCGCGCGGCCGGCGATGCAGTCCTCCACGACGCCCGCCCAGACGAGGTCGCCGTCGCCGCGCACGACGGCGACCACGTACGCGCCGCGCTCGCGCGCGAGGCGGCCAATCTCGTAGCCTCGTCGCGCGTTGCCGGTGTGGATCCCGATCCCGACGACGTCCCCCTTCGCGATCGTCGTTTCGTCGATCCCTTCGAGCGTTTCGTCGACGATGATCGGATCGCCCCAGGCTCTGCCTGTGGCGGCCGCGAGGACGTACAGCCACCGCGGCGTGATGACCGCGACGCCGAACGACTTGTGGCTTGGATTGACGAGATGAACCCGGGGACTTCGCTCAGACATCTACTTCACCGCCATTTTACGCCCCGGCGCGAGTCGAACGTTTTGCGCGCGCGGGCCGCTGATGGGGTCGTCGAGCAGTTCGAAAACAACCGGCACGCCGACCTTCAGGTCCCAATAGGTGCCATTGACGTCGCTTTTGTGAAAGAACACGTCGCCGCGGGAGGCGCTGATGATGCCGCTTCCCTGGCCGCCCCATAGTTGCTTGACGCGACCCTTGGCCAGTTGACCGGAGTAAACAGGCTTCGTTGCACGACCGGCGGGAACAGAATCAGAACGCATCGGCGGCCCTTTCTCGTGTTGGGCTTCCGATGAGACACACCGGTGAACCGGCGCGAGCGCTCAGGGGAAGAGGTTCGTCAGTGTACCACGGTTCCGGGCGCGCAACTCGGCGAAACGACGCGTCGACTGCGCCACGGTAGCCCGACCGCAGAACGGTCCGACGGCTGTCGTGGCCACCTCGTCTATCGCGGAATTGCGACGAATGGCTTCGGTTTCAGCTGTCGAATCGTCACGGCCCACGACAATCCGAGATATGCAACCGGATAGATCAACGAGATCAAGCTGAGCGCCTCCCGCTGGCCCGCGGGCCGGCCCAGAATGGCCAGAACGATGAGCGCCCACACCACGCCGCCGACAACGATGAACGTCGCGAACGGCCCTCCCCGCGACGCGTAGAGGTATCGTGACGGCACGAACGTCAGCAGCGAGAAGAACACGACGACGGAGACGGCCGACCACGTCGACGGGGTGAGCACGTACAGATAGAACGCGACGGCGTTCCAACACGACGGAAAACCGAGGAAGAATCCGTCAGCCGTTTTTGCCGCCGTCTGCGAGAAGCCGTACGCGCTGGCCAGCAGCGGCAGCAGCAGCACCCACGCGAACTGGTCCGGTAGCACGTGCGCCCGCCAGACGAGGAGCAGCGGCAGCGACGTGTACGTGTGAAAATCGGTCACATCGTCCAGCGTTCGTCCATCGACGTGCGGGAGGACGTCTTTCACGCGGGCTTTCCGCGCCAGCCACCCATCGGTGGCGTCGATCGCGGTGGCCACCACCATCAGCACGAAGGCGCTGCGGAACGATGCGTCTCCACCGCGAACGATCAACACCGCCATGCCCGCGGCCGCCAGCAATCCGGAGGCGGTGTACAGATGGACGAGCCAGGCGAAGACCTTGCGCACGTCAGGCGATCCGCGCCACGCGACGTTCGTCGTCCGCTCCGGAAGGGTTGTGAAGCGGACGCGCGGGATCCCAACGTGCCGTCGCGCGCGACATCAACGGCAGCAGGATGAGTCCCGCCGCGGCGGCGACCGTTCGGACCGGCACGATAGCTGGATAGTGAATCAACGCAGGTATGCCGAGCAAGGGCTCACCGCCACTCACTCTCAAGACCGAAGAGACTAGGAACGCCGAGATCGACCCGACGCGATTTGCCTTCCGATCGAAGAGTGCGAACAACAATTGCGGAAACAGCAAAACGAACACGAGATCGCTTGTGAAGAACCACAGCGCCTGCACGCTTTGAACTTTCAGGGCCAGCCCCGTCGCCGCTGCGCCAAACAGCAAGATGGACGAGCGGATGGCTCGCGCCATCTGCCCGACAGACAGAGAAGGCCATACGAGCCGCTTCAGGCAATTCCAACTGAGCATCGAACCTGCGGAGAGGATCGACGAGCTGAAGCTCGATGTGACGGCGCCGATAATCGCCGCCAGTCCCAGGATCCCGACGACCGGCGGCACGGCCTGCGCAAACAGCAGAGGGAGCGTATCCGCCGGATTGACCTGAAGGCGCGCGAGCGCCTCTCGTGACCATGGATAGCCGAACGCCGCAACACCCATCAACAACGGCGGCACCGTGAATGCGATCGTGAGGAGGCCGGCCAGGATGGAGTGCGTTCGCGCTTTTCCAGGCGTTTGACACGACAGGACTCGTTGAAAGTAGCAGTTCCAGGGGATGCCACCGAAGATGAGCATCAACGAAACGTCCGACCACGCCACCACGGAGGATGCGGTCCACAAGCCGCCGCCCGACTGCCACGAGGGAACGATGCCGCTGCCGTCAGGCCTCGCGGACACATAATGCGCCCAACTCTGTTCGAGACCACCGGCGCCGGCCAGCACGAACGGGAGCGCGGCGACCAGGCCGAGGGCGACGAGCCCGAGCTGAAATATGTCGGTATACGCCACCGACCACATGCCGCCGATCATCGTGTACGCAGTGGTGACGACAGCGGACAGCAGGATGGCGGTCCTCAAGTTCATGCCGAGGAGGACGCCGAACGTCGACCCGATGGCGACGAGCAGCTCCGCGCTCCAGAACACTTCCCCGGCGAGCGC
>WNGB01006946.1_pt1 | contig 16508 bp, 14 predicted proteins | sample 5400681 | NCBI WGS metagenome assembly WNGB01 (sample SAMN13153367, study PRJNA577476) | soil metagenome | isolation source: 115 cm soil or saprolite under grassland replicate 2 | place: USA:California | collected 2016-06-15 | reverse complement strand
ACCGGCGGCCACGCCGGGCTAGGCAGACTGGTCACAGCTGCGGGGCCTCGTCGCCGTGCATGATCCGCCGGACCTCCATGGGGTACTCGGTGTACGCGACGACTTGGGACGCGATTTCGATCGCCCGTTCCTCGCTCGCCTCGACGATCCAGTAGCCAGCGAGGGACTCCTTGACCTCGGCGAACGGCCCGTCGGTCGGCAACGGGGCACCGCCTGTGAAGCGGACCGTCTTGGCCTGGCTCGGATCCACGAGCCCGTGTCCGGCGACCACCTCGCCGGCCTCCTTCAGCTCGGTGTCGAGCTTCATCATGAGCTCCTGCATGCCCGTGATCCATTCCGGTGTCCGGGTCTGCATCGTGGCGCCCAGACCTCCAAACATCATGATCATGTACTTCATCGCGTGGTCCTTCCGTACCGGCGCCCAGGGCAGGCGCTCGCCCCGCCGGTCGGAGCCGTCACCCGGTTATGGACATCCCAGCAGAGATTTCCTGACCCGGCTTTGCTACCCGGTGGGAGCCGGTCGGATCCGGCGTGTCCCCAGGAGATCAGGAGCCGGTGCGGCGGGTCGAGTTCGACATAACGGCCCCGCACCGGTACGCCGTTGATGTCGAGGTGGAACACGCCGCCGGGTACGGCGTCGAGCACGGCGTAGTCGCCTACGGCCATGCCGACCAGTCTGGCCAGTGGTGAGGGCGCGGTCGACCGGATGCTCGGCCATTCATCCGCCCGGCTCGTCCGGCGCGTGGCGGCGGAAGAACCGGTCCGCGGCGTCGTCGAACGGATACATCAGCTCCACGCGGAGCTCGTCGAGGGTGATCTCGGCGGCCTGATCGAACCGGGCGACCATGGCGATGGTCCGCACGAGTTCGCCGCCGATGTGGAAGGTCGGGCAGACCATCACCCCGCGCTCAGCGCTCGGGCGGGGTACGCCGCGCAGGGCATCCTCTGCCTCCGCGACCAGCTTCTGCATCTCCTCGTCAAGCGGGCTGCGGTCGAGGTGGCCACGTAGCCGGCCCAGCCCGGCCCAGGCAACCTCGGCCCAGTTCGCGATCATCCCGGCGGTGCCCGGGTGGGCGAGGGCGTCGCGGACGAAGTTGACGCCAACCAGGTCAAAGCCGAACGGCGCTGTGCAGGCCCGGTTCGCCAGAATCACGTTCCAATGCCCGTCCAGGACCATGCCCGGATACGGCTCGTGCGCGGTCAGCATCCTCTCGATCGTCGCCCGGTACGGGCCCAGGTCCGCGCCGTCGATGCAGGCCTGCGGGTAGATGGCGGGCAGCCCGCCGGCGTGCAGCAGCGCGTTGGCCTCGCGGAGCCCGACGTCGAGCGCGCTGGCCAGCCGCAGCGTCATCGGCCGGCTCGGCCGTGACCGGCCGGTCTCCAGGAACGAGATGTGCCGGCCGGTCGAGCCGGCCAACCCGGCCAGCGCGAGCTGGCTGAGGCCGCGCTGACGCCGCCAGTGCCGCAGCCGCGCCCCGAACGGGCTGCCCGCCTCACCGCCCATGATCGGCAGTATCGCAGCCGGGACGCTCAGCGGCGATTCCCTGATCGGGAATCGCCTTGCCGCCACCCCGCCCGGAAACTGAGGGGTATGCCAAGGCTGTCCAAACAGATCATCGTGGCCGCCCCGGCCCACGCGGTGTGGCAGGTCATCGGCCCGGGGTTCGGCCGCATCGGTGACTGGGCCACCGCCATCCCCGCCTCCACCGCCGTCGCCGCACCACCGGTATCCCGAGCCCCGGCGGGCATCGCCCGCACCACGGCGCCGGCGCTGGTCGACGCCCCGGTCGCCGGCCGGGTATGCACCACCGGGATCCGGCTCATACCGCAGCTCACCGAGAACCTCATCGCCTACCACGACGCCAACCGCAGCTTGACCTACCAGGCGACAGGCATGCCCGGCTTCGTGGCCACCGCCCGCAACACCTGGACCGTCACCCCACTCGGCGAGCGCCGCTGCCGGGTCACGCTCGACGCACAGTTCGACGCCCGCGGGCTCCTCGGCGCGATCGCCCGGCAGCTGCTGCTCCTGCAGGCCGGGCGCACCAGCCGGCACCTCGCCGACGACCTCCGCCACTACGTCGAGCACGGCACCCCGTCACCGCGCAAACAACGACAACTCGCCCGCACCCGCCGACCGTGACGGCAGGCCACGTCGGGTCACTCGAAATGGCACACCAGCCACCGGCGGACGGCGCCGGACGCGACCAGGCGGCAGGCGCACCAGCCGACACCTGGCTGAGGACCTCCGGCAGTACCTCGAACACGGCCGCCCGTCACCCAGCAAGCAGAACCAGCTCCGCCGCATCCGGCCGTGACCGCCAGGCGCGGCGCCCGGTCAGCGTGCCGGGCTACTTCGGGGGCAGGGTGGCCACGAACGCGCGAGCCTGCTCCGCCCAGCGGTCCAGCACGGCGTCGTCGAGGGCTTCCCCCGCGACGAGCACCCAGCCGCGCATCGGCCGACCGGTGATGTCGAACGGGCGTACGCCCGGCTCGGCGAGCGCGCCAGCCGTGTCGTCAGGGGCGATCCGGGCGATCAGGTCGTCGCCGTGCACGCCGACGGTCATGTTGCCGTCGGTGAGGAACGCCAGCCCGCCGAACATCTTCTTCTCGTTGACCCCGGTCGCCTCGCGCAGGCGGTCCCGGAGCCGCTCGGCGAGGCCATCGTCAAAGGCCATGCTTGGATGGTACGGCCGGGGCGGCGATCGGGCTACGCGTTCGGGTCCGGACGGGGCCGCCGCACCGATGGCCCGGACTTCCAGCCGTGCCAGGTACAGCTCCCAACCTTTGCGCTGGTGGTCGGTCTGCTCCTCGCCGGGCAGGTCGTAGTGGTGCAGAACGACGCGGGTACCGCCGGCCGGAGCTTCACCTACGGCTACGTCGTTATCGAGCACCAGCCGGGACCACCTGGTCGAACCGAGGGTCGGCCGTTCCCGTTGCTCGTGCGCTACGAGCTGCAGGACGCCCCGACGACGGCACCCTGGTGGCCATCCACGGGGCCGGGACACCGGGTGGCTTCGCCCTGGTTGGGCGGGCGGCGGAGGGCACGGCGATCGACGAAGTCCTCGCGGGAGCGGCCGCCGGCGAGGGTGGCGTGGTCGCGGTCGAAGGCGACGCAAAGGGGTGGGCAAGAGCCGCCTGCTCCGGGCAGCAACCGACCGCGCCGAAGCGACCAGGATGACGGTCCTGTCAGGCCGGGCGACACCGGGTGCGGCCGTGGCGTTGCGCCCGTTGACTGGGGCGCTGCTGTCGGCGAGCCGCGACGGGCGGCTGGCCACCCGGCCCACGGCGCGCACCACGGCGAGCTGTCCACCCGGCAGATCCTCACCCTGGTTACTTCCGCGAACCGGCCTGTCCGCGGCCAGCCAAGCCGACATAGTCAACAACCTCAACGAAGGCCTCGCCTGGGGCCTGTTCCCGAGTATTAAAAGGGACCGACAGGTGACCGCCAAGCTCAATATTCGCGATTGGCGCGAAAACAGCGTTATTTCCGAGCCCACTCGACTGATCCTCCTGCCAGGTGAAGTAGCGTCCGGCCGGGGCTATGGCGTCCTGTCGTTTCAAAGGACTGTTTCGGGCGCGGATGAAAGGTGATCTTGATCACGTCCTCCGGAGCTACTCCGTCCGCTTGCCGGATCAGGCCTTGACAGCTAAATGTCAAACGTTCTGAACGCGCGGCCCACTGCTTAGAAGATCGTTTTCACTGGCCTGTGATCTGCGGCCGTCACCGGCACCCATGGACTGCGAGCAATTTCGGGAATTTCTTGATGGTGCAAATAATTAGGCAATGCTCGAACTCCCAGGCCCGCTTGGTCGTGTACGCTGAGAACACTCCGGAAGGAAATTACGATGCTTATCATGTTGGTCATTTTGGTTCCACTCGTCGCTCTGTTCATCTGGGCCGTAATGTTCGACCTGAAGCGGCGCCGGCGCCACGCCGGCCTCACCAGTCACGACATCGTGTCGGCGGCACGAACGGCCCGGGGGAACGCCGACGCTCGTGGCGGTGGCCCCAGCGGAGGTGACGGCGGCGTCGCCGGTCTCTGACAAGGCTCGGTGACCCGGTGCTGCGGCGGGTCACCGGTGTGGCGGGCCGGACGGCAGGCTATTCCGGTCTGAGAGCGGGGGGATGGCGAAGGGCATAGCGCACGTCCCTGTGCACGACCTCTTGCTTCGAACTGCAGGTGAGCTGGACGCTGTTCTGACCGTCGACTCAGAGTATTACTCGGTCGCAACTAATGAGTATCTCCGTGCAGGTGAGTTCCGGGGTCGTTAGCAAAGTGACCCGAGTGATAGCTGGCGATCGAAAGCTAAATTTGACTCGTCGGACGGTCATGGGTGCAGCGCGCCCCCAGAAGTTACCCAAGATCCTCTTGGCAATTTGAAGAATGAGGATTTCTCGCTCGACGTGCCGGATTCTATTGTCAGTGGAAGATCGGTACCGCGCTTACGGACGATCAGCGCAAACGCAGGTCCTGGTGAATGGCATGCGACTAGCCGTGAGTGTCCGTGACTGACCCTCGATCGCCGTGGCGTGTGGCACGTGTGTGGCACGCGGCCAGCTCGCCCTCGCCGCCACTTCCAGCATTTCCTGGCGATCGGCCTCGTCAGCTTCGAGCGCCGCGACCTCTTGGGCGGGTGCTTTGCGCCGCTGTAGCCGTGCGGTGCTGTCGATGATTGCACGACGGATCGCCTCAGACCTGCTAGCCCGGCAGCCTCAAGCTGGTTCAGCGCGTGGACCCGGGCGGGACCGAGACGGTAGCCGTCTCGCCGGGCGCGGCGGCCACCGGTGCCGTGGCTGGCTGCGGCGCCTTGCCGGGCTGCTGACGCCGCCGTCCGGGGCGTAGGCGAACGCGACGCTCTGCGCGACGACATGCGCCACCCCGGCCGCTGCTGCGGCCGCCATCAGGTTATGGCAGCCCTGGGCGCAGCCGGTTGGTGGCCGCCAGCTCCTGCTTGAGTCGCCGCGGGCTGATCCGCGGCGGCATGGCGGTGAGCTGGTTGACCACGACCTCCGGGCACGCGGCCGCGACCGCGCCCGCCAGCGCCGCCGGGTCCAGGGCGTCGCAGCTTACCGGCTCGGCTCCGGCTCGGCGCAGCTGCTCCAGTTTCGTCTCCGACCGGGTCAGCGCGACCACCTGATGGCCAGCGGCAGACAACAGCCTGACCAGCGGCCTGCCGATCACCCCGGCCGCTCCCGCGACCAGAACTCTCACCGCATCACCCACCTTGTCACCGGGTCAGCTGTGAACCGCCGTGCCACTACGGCGCCAGCACAGTCGGCCGAAGGGAGGCGGAATTGGGCGTGTTCGTGGCGGGAAGCAGCCGGAGCCATCAGTCGGCGGTGTGGGTCGGCGTCGGTCGCGCGTGGGAGATGCTCGTTCGAGGCGGCAGCTTGGCAGGATCTCTTCCTCGGTCGAGGGGGAGCGAACCGTTGCGTCTCTATGTTGGTGGCAGTGCGCGGGCGGTGAGGTGAGGGGCGGATGAAGATTAGGAAGCGCCACGAACGGATTGTCGCGGCGCCGCCAGAGCGGATCGCTGCACTCATCGCGGACTTCGACCGTGTCTGGCCGACGGAGATCGCTCCTGCTCCTCGGCTGCAAGGACACCGTTTGTACGACGCCGGACTGATGCTCTGGGAAGAGTTCGATCGCCCAGGTGCCGCGCGTGCGTTCCGGGTGGTCAGGCCGGATGAGTTGCAGGGCGAGCACTGGTTCGAGCTGGAGCTTGCAGAAGGCGCGACGGTTCTTCGCCACACGCTCGAGGGCTGCGCGGTCGGGAAGTACGAGGCGATCTGGTGTGAGCGGATCGAGCCGCTTCATGACCTGATACTTGAGGCTCTCCTCGATAACGTCGAAGCCGCAGTCGCATCCGGCGACTGACCGGTCCGGCTACTTCCGGGAAGATGACGGCGGTGCAGGAGCCGTCCGGGCTCCTGCAGGTGCAATATCCTGGTGCTGCGGCGAGCCTCCGGTGCGGCGGGGTCCGGATCTACGCTAAGTGCATCGATAGCCGCGACCTGGTCTCGTTTGACGGGATCGACCGCGCGCTCGGGGCCGGTGGATCATGACAATCCTGGTCCACGCCTGATCCACGGAGCGCGGCATGCGCGGGCATTCGGCGGCATCTGGCCGCACATCACAAGATCACGAACTTAAAGCCGCCGGCCGCGCGCTGGACCGGGTCGGCGAGCAGGCCTTCGCGCTCGTAGAAGCGCAGCGCGTGCACGCTGAGCCCGGTGCGCTCGGCAACCTGCCCGATGCTCAGGCATGGCTGCTCCTCAGGTGATGGCGTCTCCGGCATGGCGCCCAGGATACGGACTTGACCTAGAGTCCGCTCTAGGGCCTAGCGTCCGTCGCATGACCATGAACTACCGGACCCTCGGCGGCACCGGCATCCAGGTGAGCGTCCACTGCCTGGGGACCATGATGTTCGGCGCCGTGGGCAACCCCGACCATGACGACTGCGCCCGGATCATCCACGCTGCCCTCGACCAGGGGATCAACTTCGTCGACACCGCCGACATGTACTCCGGCGGCGAGTCCGAGGAGATCGTCGGGAAGGCGCTCAAGGGCCGCCGCGACGACATCGTGCTGGCCACCAAGGTTCACTTTCAGATGGGCGAGGGCCGCAACCGCAGCGGCAACTCGCGGCGCTGGATCCTCCAGGGGGTGGAGGAAAGCCTATTCCAGCCCCGGCTACGAGCGGCGGTTGGACGCCGCCCGTGAAGGCGCAGCAGACTTCGTTCCAGCCGCGCAGGTGATTCCCGGCTGGCCTGGCCGCCGTCAGGACCGGTGAGTTACCGGGTTGAGTTCGGTGGTGGTGCCCAAGTCCAATTCCATAGCTTGCCGGAGGATGCGCGCGAGGCTCTGATTGAACAAGCCGTCGAACTGGCTGATCGTCCCTGGGACGCAGCCGTACGACGGGCCACCTATGCCGGGGAGCCGGTCGAGGTCGTTGTCAGCGGCGGGTTGGTGGACGTCCTGCGTGCCGGGGTGGTGGTCGCGACCCACGCGCAGCGGCTGCGCCCGGACCAGGCCGACCGCACGCCACGGGCGCGGGGTGGCGCGCCGGGCCCGGGACGCCACCGCCGGTTTGAGGGTGACTCGCCTGGCCGATGGCGCCGGGGTGGTCTGCTTCGCCGGCACGAACTACGCCTGCGGCCGCCGGTGGGCCCGCACCGCCATCGACGTCACCATCGTGGCCGGGTCGGTGCAGCTGTCCAAGGACGGCAAGGTGATCCGGGTCCACCCCATCCGCCATGACCGGTCCCGCGAGCTCGGCGCGTTCGCCAACCCCAAGGGCCGCCCACGACGGAAGAACTCCGCCACCGGCAATGTCGCCTAGCTACCGGAACTCCCTGTCGCCCGGGTACCCGAACTTGACACTTCATCCGCACGGCTCAAGGCAGGTGGGATTCCGCGCTCCACGGCGGCGATGACCTGCGGCCGAAGCTCGCCCGGCCGGATGATCGAATCCACCGAACCTACCCGGTGAGCACGCTCAATCGAATGCACGCTGTCGAACTCGGCCGCGACCTCGGCCAGCTTCTCAGCGTGCACCGAGGCCCGCGTGTCCGCCAGCCGGGCGACGAGCGCGGCTCGTTCCGGCCCCTCGGCCGAAGCGATGCGGGCCTCCAGGTCCGCCACCCGCGGGTCGGCAGCGGTACGCGCGTCGACGTCGGCGGCGAATACCACCGCCGCGGCGGGGGTGCCGCCCAGCACCGAGGCGTACGAGCCGTCCACCGCGAGCACCGTCATGTTCGGGTTGAGTGCCTTGGAGAACACCACGAACGCGCCGCCGTGATAGCGCGAGATGATGCAGAACACGATGGGGCCGCGGAAGTTGACGATCGCTCGGCCGATCTCGGCGCCGTACTCCAGCTGCAGCTGGCGCATCGACTCCGGCGACCCGTCGAACCCGGACAGGTTCGCCAGGACCACCAGCGGCCGGTTACCGCTCGGCACGTTGATAGCCCGCGCGACCTTCTTCGACGAGCGCGGGAATAGCGTGCCGGCGGTGTAGGTGTCCGGTCCGTCGGTAGGCGGGAACCCGCGCCGCGGCACCGACCGCGACTCGATGCCCAGCAGGCACACCGGCCACCCGCCCAGCTTCACGTCCTGCACCACGGCGGTCTCCGCGTCCGCCATACCAGCCCAGCGTTCCAGGACCGGGTGATCCTGATCGGCCAGCGCGCGCATCACCGTGCGGATGTCGAACGGCTTCTTGCGGTCCGGGTTGGTCTCGCGGGAAAAGATCTGCCCGACAGTGGTGAAGTCGCTGCCCGCGACCGCATGCGGGTAGCCGCAGATGTCCCTGTCGACCGGATCGGAGGTGACGGCCCTGCGCGGCCCGTCCTCACCCGGCAGCACGTAACAATGGTCGTAGTGCGACAGCAGCACGCCGTGGGCGGCCCACAGGTCCGGTGCCCAGTACTGCGCCTGGCCGTTCGGCCCCATCACCCGGTCATACCCGCCGATGCCGACGTTGTCCTCGGCGGACACGCCGCCGGAGAAGTCCAGCGACCGCTTGCCGGTCAGCACCATCGCCGAGTCCGGCGTCATCACGAGAATGCCCTTGGTGTGCATGAGCATCGTGGCCTCGGCGTTCCAGTACGGCTGGGCCCCGACGTTGATCCCGGCCACCACGACGTTGATCTCGCCGTCGGCCTGGGTGAAGCGCACGATGCGACGCAGCGCGGCCGCGATCCAGTCCATGTTCTCGGTGCCCGAGTCCATCGCGATGCGCGCGCCCGCCGACTGCGCGTACCAGTCCACCGGCACCCGCAGCCGTTCCGCCAGGTCGAGCGCCGCGATCACGCGGGCGCACTCCGGTCCGGACAGCGCGCCCAGCCCTTTCGTCGGATCGCCGAGCAGCACCACCCGGGTCATGCCCTCCGGGTACCGCTCGGTCGGCGTGATCGCCACCCCGGCCACGATGCCGGCCTCGTTGAGCCCCTTCGGCCGGTCGACCGGGACCAGCGCGCTTGAGTCGTCGAGGTCGTACTCGGTGAACGACCCGCCAGGCCCGGCGATCATGTCAGTCAGCTCGTACGGGTAGGCCGTACCGCGACGCCGCGCCCGCAGCACCTTCTGGCCGTAGTCGTCCAGCGGCTGGACCAGGTCGGTCGGCGGATCGGTGACGGTCAGCTGGACCCCGGTGGCGACGTCGTAGGAGAACCGGGCGGCCACCGGTTTCAGCTGACCAGTCTCCCGGTCGCGGTAGCGGCCGAGGAACAGGACCTCCTCGACCCCGGGGCCCGCGATCGTCGGCACCACGCGCTGGGTGACGGCGCTGAGGTCCTCGCGCGCGATGTCGCTCGGTGGCCACACGTAGAGGACGATCCGGTTGGTATCCAGGCGCTTCCGCTCCGGGCGTTGCGCCTGAACCTCGCGGATCGCGTCCAGGCACGCGCCGAGCGTAGCCTCGATCGCGGGCAGCGCGAGAATCCGGCCCTCCTCGTCGCGCAGCGGCGTCAGGTCACGGACCTGCGCCATCGCGACCAGCCGCTCGTCCGACGGGTTCTTCGGCGCGACACACCGCAGCAGGTAGATGTCCTCGTCTGCGGACGGCAACCGGGTGAGCTCGAAGTTCCGCAGGCGCCACAGCTGCAGCCACTGCGCGATGGGCGGATGCAGGCCGCGGAGCAGCCGCTCTTCGGTCAGGCCAACCGAGGCCGGCCGGAACGTGAAGCGGTGGTGCATCGCCAGGCCGCTGCGTCCGGCGACCGTCGTGGTAACCCGCCGCAGCCTGGTGGGCAGCGCGACGGCGGACAGCGCCGCACGCAGCTCGGCGGCCATCCCGTCGGCATCGGCGGGCTGGCCGGCCCACGTGAGGTAGATGTCGGCGACGAGGGCGGTCGGGTCCGGCTCCACGGCGGCCACCTCCGCCACCGTCATCAGCGCCTTGGACAGGTCGCCGAAGTCGGTGACCGTCGCCAGCAGCCGCTGCGGCTTGCCGTCGAACTCGTAGCGACCGGTGACGAACGGCCGTTGCCCGATCACGTCGCAGCGCACGGCGGATAGCCCGTGCTCGCGGTAGTAGCGGCGGTTAATGGCTTCGAGCAGCGGACCCGCGTCGGCGCCGGGGCGGTCGATGCGCTGGCACAGCAGCCGCACGAGCGGCTCGGGGCTGGCGACGATATCGGCGATCCGCTTGTCGCGGTCGGCCGCGTCCGGATGCTGGTCGAGGTACCGCAGGTGGCGGCGCATCCGGGTGTAGACCTCGGCGCGGGCGCGGCGTAGCAGCGGCTGGGCGAACCAGCGGAACACCAGGCTCCGGGCGAGGACGCCGACCATCGGGAAGCGCAGTTGCGTGGCGCGGACCAGGTGCTCCAGCGCCTGGGCGATGGCCTGGCGCAGGCCGTCGCGCGGCGGTTCCTCAGCGAGCCAGCGCTCCAGCAGAGCGGCGATCACCGTGACGTCCGAACTGGCGCGCTGCTGGGCGAGAAAGATCCGGAGGACCGCCTCCTCCAGTGCGGGCGTGCGGTCCAGGCCGTCGACACCGTAGTGGCTCAGCACGCGGATGAGGCGGCCTTGGAACGTCTCCGACAGGCCGGCCCGTTCGGCGTCGAGGCTCTGCAGGTAGGTGTGGAAGTGTTCGCGCGAGCTGTGCAACCGCGTCTCGGCCTTGGTCTCCTCGCCCTCCGGCTTGTCGCGGCTGAGCTCGGACAGGTCGGCGAAGATCTCCAGCAGCCCGGTCTCGGCCGCGAGCGGCCGTCGCGGAAGCTCGGCGCGCGCCGCGAGGTAGCCCGCCAGGGTGCGGCCGCCGTCGCGCGGATCGATGTCGAAGCCGAGCAGCCTGCTCCGCAGCTCGGCCAGGCCACGCTCGACGCGGTGTTCGGCGGAGAGCCCGGCAGGCTCGGCGGGCAGGTCCAGTTCGACGTCGGCCGCCTCGGGCGCGGTGTCATCGACGTCCTCGCCCAGCGGTTCCAGGCGCAGCAGCGGCGCACCGGTCTCGACCTGGCTGCCGACACAGACCAGCGACTCCTTGAGCAGCGCCGGGTACGGCGCGCGCAGGACGGTCTCCATCTTCATGCTCTCAAGGACCAGCACCGGAGCGCCTGCCCCGACCTTGTCCCCGGCCGTGAGCGGGGTCGCGACCACCACGGCCGGGGCGGGCGAGTGGACGACCCCGCCCTCGTCGCGGCTTACCCGGTGGGTCACGCCTTCGATCTCGATTAGGTGGACCGGGCCGTGCGTGCCGGTGACCAGCCGGAAACGGCGCTCGTTGAAGTGGACCTGCCCGGTGTGCTCGCCGAACCGCTCCAGCATCGCGTCGACGGCCCGCACGTCGTCCCCCATGACGAACCCGACGCGGTAGCGGGCCGGACCGGTCTCGGCGACGGTGAGCCGGTAGCTCGCGCCGCACAACGTGAGGTCAATCGCGCACCCGCTCTCGTGGCGTACCTGGGGCCGCCCGCCATGCGCGGTGGACAGCAGCCGCTGCAGCTCCAGCTGCTTCTGGTCCAGGTAGGCCTCGATCGCCGCGACGGCCAGCGCGACACTGGAGTGCTGGTGCGATACCAGCAGACCCTTGGCTCGCATCCGGTCGATCCAGCCGGTGTCGGCGCTCCCGTCGATCACCGCGGGCTGGTCGAGCAGCTCAACCACAAAGCTCTTGTTGGTGGTGCCGCCCTCGATGAGGACGGTGGCCTCGCGCATCGCGCGGCGCAGCCGGGACAGCGCCTCGTCGCGATCGCGGCCGTAGGCGATGATCTTGGCGATCATCGAGTCGAAGTCGGCGGGAATGGAGTCGCCCTCGCTGACGCCGGTGTCGACCCGGATGCCCGGGCCGGCGGGCAGGTCGAGCAGCGCGATGTGCCCCGGCGCGGCCGCGAAGTCGCGGTCGGGATCCTCGGCGTTGAGCCGGGCCTCGATGGCGTGGCCCATCTCGGCGGGCGGCGTGCCGGTCAGTCTCCCGCCGGCGGCCACGTGCAGCTGGGCCTTGACGAGATCCACGCCGGTGGTGAGCTCGGTGACCGGGTGCTCAACCTGCAGCCGGGTGTTCACCTCGAGGAAGGCGAACAGCCGGTCCTCCGGGTTGTAGAGGAACTCCACCGTGGCCGCACCGCAGTAGCCGACGGTGACCGCGAGCCGCTCCGCCGCCGCCTTCAGCTCGCCCGCTTGCCCGGCCGACAGTACCGGTGAGGAGGACTCCTCGATGAGCTTCTGATTGCGCCGCTGCAGGGAGCAGTCCCGCACGCCCAGGGCCCACGCCGTGCCATGGCCGTCGGCGATCACCTGAACCTCGACGTGCCGGGCGCCGGTTACCAGGCGCTCCAGGAACAGCACCCCGCTGCCGAACGCGCGCTCGGCCTCCAGGCTGGTGCGCTCGTAGGCGTCGGTGAGCTCCTCGGGACTGGTGATGACGCGAATGCCGCGGCCGCCTCCGCCCGCGGTCGCCTTGAGCATCAACGGGTAGCCGATCCCCTCGGCCGAACGCAGCGCGGCGTCGAGGTCCTGCACCGGGCCGCGGCTCCACGGCGCGACCGGAACGCCGGCCTGCTCGGCGATCAGCTTCGCACCGATCTTGTCGCCAAGCTTGCGCATCGCGTCGGGATCAGGGCCGATGAACGTCACCCCCAGCTTCCCGCACATCTCGCCGAACGCCGGGTCCTCGGCCATGAACCCCCAGCCGACCCATGCGGCGTCCGCGCCGGTCTCGACCAGGGCGCGCTCCAGCACAGCCAGGTCGAGATAGGGGCGCGCCGCGGCGGGGCCGATGTAGTAGCCGAGGTCCGCCGCCCGCACGAACGTGGCCGTGGCATCGGCGTCGGTGTAGAGGGCCACCGTCTCGATCCGCGGCCCGCCCTCCGCGTTGAGCTCACCGACGGCGTGGATGAGCCGCATCGCGGCCTCTCCCCGGTTGACGATCGCGACACGACTGAACACCGAACCTGGTCTCCCGAGAATGGCACTCACAGTGCTTTGGCCGCGGATTCCTGGTCGACTCGTCCCGCCGCGGCGGCCTCAGCGGAGACGGTCGTGGCCGGACGGATCAATCTCAGCAGCGGCACGGTCATGATGGTGGTCAGTACTGCCATCAGCACCAGGACGTTGAACAGTCGATGGCTGATGAGGCCCGCGCTGAACCCGACGTTGAGTGCGATGAGTTCGGTCAGTCCTCTCGTGTTCACCAGCATCGCGACGGTGGCCGCGTCCTTCCGCGCTAGACCGCCGACTCGGGATGCCGCGTAGGCGGGGCCGATCTTGCCCACGCTGGCGATCGTGAATAGCACCGCGAGCATCATCAAGGCCGTACTGTCCAGGGTTCCGACGTTCACCGAAAGGCCGGTGATGATGAAGAACAGCGGCAGCAGCACGCCGCTGACCTCTTCCATGGGGCGCAGTACGTCTGGCTCGGGGGTTCCGTCCTTGCTCGGCATCGCGAAGCCAGCCAGAAGCCCGCCGAACACCGGGTGCAGGCCCAGCCATGACGTCACCCAGGCACTGCCCAGCGTCAGCGCCAGGGCCACCGGCAGCCGATTAGCGAGCACGGCGCCTGGCCGACGAACCCACCGGCCCAATGCCGGGCGGACGACAAGCAGCATCAACACGACGAACCCAGTAATCAGCGTGAGCGTTACCGGCAATGGTCTACCCGGCTTGTCCGCCGTGCCTAGGAGTGCTGCGGCCAGGACCAGCCATGCCGCCACATCCATGATGCCGGCGGCGCTGGTGGCTGTGAGACCCGCGGTGGTCCCGGCGATTCCGCGCTCGCGGATGAGCGCGGCGAGCACGGGCAGCGCGGTGATGGACACGGCCACGCCCATGAACAGGATGAACGAGTGGCTGAAGCCGGACTGGCCCAGGGCGGCGAAGCCTGATCGGAAAATCAGGGCAGCTCCGCATCCCAGGCCAAGCGGAACCACCAGCGCGCCGACGGCAACCATCAGTGTTGGCCGGTACAGTCGCCGGCAGGATCCCCAGTCCATTTCGTATCCGACGACGAACATGAAGATGGTGACGGCGACCTGGGAAATTACCGTCAAGTACGGCAGCGCGGCGTGCGGGAACAGGCGGCCAGTAAGGTGGCCAGGCAGGCGGCCAAGCAAACTTGGGCCGAGCAGGATTCCTGCTGCGATCTGGCCGACGACGGTCGGCTGGCCGCACCGCCGCGCAACGGCGCCGAGCAGCGACGAAACGACCAGGATCAGTGCGACGTCACCAATGACGTCAGCAATCAGGATGTCCATGTCTACGTCCCCCATGAAGGAGAGCCTGGGTTATCTGGGCCGAACCGTCGCCGCATAGTCATGCCGCGATCCGTCAGCTACGACGGGAGCGTCCATTTGCGTCTTAACTGGCAGCGGGAGTACGGGCGCGGAGCCGCGCGTCGGGACCGGCAACGATGACACCGTTCGAGCGCGGGTAATCGCCGCGGCTGGCGGCGCCGCGGCTGGCGGCGCGGCCGGCCCTGAGTGCCGCTGCGGTGTCGACGACGCGCCGGGCCTGGTAGCGGGCCGCTTCCAGGACCACGTCGCCGGGTGGGCTATCGCCAGCCACGTGGGAGGTGCCGTAGGGATTGCCCGTCTGGAACTGGATGGGGTCGGTGTAGCCGGGGGGCACGATGATGCCGCCCCAGTGGTAGAACACATTCCCCAGCGCCAGGAGGGTGGACTCCTGTCCGCCGTGGGCGGTGCCGCTGGCGGTGAAAGCCGAGTACACCTTGTCGGCGAGTTCGCCCTGCCGCCACAGGACGCCGAGGGAGTCGATGAACGCCTTGAGCTGGCTGGACGGGTTGCCGAAGCGGGTGGGGGTGCCGCACAGCACCGCGTCGGCCCAGGCCACGTCGTCGGGACTGGCCTCGGCGATGTCGGCGGTGTCCTGGAGATGCCGGCTCCAGGCTGGGAGAGCGCTGATCGCCTCTGGTGGGGCCAGTTCGGCGACCTTACGCAGGCGCACGTGCGCGCCCGCCTTTTCCGCGCCCTCGGCGGCGGCTCGCGCCAGGGCGTGCACGGTGCCCGTAGCGCTGTAGTAGATGATCGCGACGTTCACGGGTTCCAAGATCGGCTTCCTTTCTTCGCGGGTTTGTCCCAGCACAATTCGTCGTAGCGTGAGGCGAGGCGCCAACCTCAAAGTTCGGTGCGTCGTCTCGGGGAAATGGTGAGGGCAGATGCGACCTAGGGAGCTGGCGGTACCACGAGCACGCAGTCCGGGCCAGGAGACGGCCGGTCCGATCCTGGCCTGGGCGCGATCATGAGCGAGCGTCGGCTGATCAATCTCGCGTACCGGCTGCTGGGCTCCCTGGCCGATGCTGAGGATGCCGTACAGGAGACGTACGCCCGCTGGTACGCCATGTCCCGGCAGCAGCGGGAAGCGATCGACTCCCCTGGCGGCTGGTTGATGAAGGTCGCCAGCCGCATCTGCCTGGACCTGCTCGGCTCGGCACGGGCCCGGCGGGAGAGCTACGTAGGCGAATGGATCCCGAGCCGCTGCCCGACCGTACGGAGTGGATCAGCGGACGGCCGGGCGGCATCATCGACCCGGCCGACCGGGTCACCTTGGATGAGTCGGTCAGCATGGCCTTCCTCGTCGTGCTCGAATCGATGACCCCGGCCGAGCGTGTCGCGCTCATCCTGCACGATGCCTTCGGCTACTCCTTCGCCGAAGTGGCCGAGATCGTCGGCCGTACGCCGACGGCATGCCGGCAGCTGGCCTCGTCGGCCCGCCGTCGCATCCGCCCGTCGCAGGCTCCCACGACTCCCGCGGCCCAGCGCGCCTGCATGGTCAGGGACTTCAAGCGGGCATGGGACGCCAAGGACATCGACGCCATCATCGGCCTCCTCGACCCCGGCGCCACGGCGATCGCCGACGGCGGCGGCCTCGCCAGCGCGAGGCTCCGCCCGATCGAAGGTGCCGAGCAGATCGCGCGCGCCTTGGTCGGTATCGTCGGAAAGGTACCCAACCTGACGATCCTGGAGCGTACGGTCAACGGCCAGCCCGGCCTGGTGGCTCAGCAGGAGGGCGTCACCGCGATGGTGCTGGCGTTCGATGTCGGAGGCGACCGGATCAAGCAGCACCCCTGGGCAGTAGCGAACCCCGAAAAGCTCCGGCCCTGGACGGGCTGAGTTCCGCCAGGCCGGCGCCAGCCCGCTGAACAGTCGCAGTCAAGTCCTGTAGTCCATGCTCGGTCAGTGGCCGTGACGCCGGTTCCCGGCCTACGAGATCAAGCCAAGTGCGGCGACCTCCGGCAGGCGGCTGGCGGCTTCGGTGGCCACCGCGAGCACGCCGCCCATCCAGGGGGCGTACCGGTCCGGGTTGTCGGCCAGGTCCACGCGCAGCCAGTCCGGCGCCAGCCAGCGGACGTCGGCCACCTCGGCCGTATCCAGGTGCAGGCGCGGATCCACCGGCACCCGGCCGACCACGACGTGGTCGTACTCGTGCTCGACCCGGCCGGTCTGCGGGTCCTCGGCCCGGTACAGGTGCACACCGGCCTGGTGCAGGGTCACCCCGTGCACCCCGATCTCCTCGATCAGCCGCTGGGCGGCGGCGTCGAACACGGTC
>WNGB01014500.1_pt1 | contig 16510 bp, 15 predicted proteins | sample 5400681 | NCBI WGS metagenome assembly WNGB01 (sample SAMN13153367, study PRJNA577476) | soil metagenome | isolation source: 115 cm soil or saprolite under grassland replicate 2 | place: USA:California | collected 2016-06-15 | reverse complement strand
TCACGTCCGCGCTCTGGATGCCCAGAAGGGCCCAGGGAAGGCGGTGCGAAACCGTCGCGACCCCGTCACTGTAATCGGGGACGAAACCCGCACGAGCCACTGGCCGCGAGGCCGGGAAGGCGCGGGGAGTAGGACGATCCGAGAGCCAGGAGACCTGCCCGAGCGCCCCTAGCTGATCACCGCTCTTCGAGGGAGGACGCGGATTGGTAGAGCACCACCATCGCCCGGGCCTGGAAATATTCCCCCGTCACACCCCAAAGGAGGTCAGAGCCCTGTAGCCATGTGACTGCCCCGGATTCAGGGAAGCCGGTAAGGCGTCGAGCCGAAGCCGGCACGGTCCCGCCACTGTGAGTGGGGAGCGCCGTCCGATCCGACAGCGGAGCCACTGTCCCGCGAAACCGGGATGGGAAGGCCGGATGACCGCGACGATCCACGAGTCAGGAGACCTCTCCGGGGTGACGCTGCGAACCCTTTCGCGGAAAAGGAGCGAGCCGTGAAGCAAGGTCTCGTGATCTCGATGCTCGTGCTCGGCCTGACGGCCGTCGCGCGAGCGCAAAGCGTTCCGAGCCCGGAGGGCGTGTCGATCGCGCAGGATGTGAAGAAGGTCGAGCCGGTCGTCGTCACGGCCACGAAGGTCGAGACGCCGCAAGGCGAGCTGGGGACGAGCGTGAGCATCATCACGGAAGACGACGTCCGCACCTACAACTACAGTGGTCTCGAGGAGGCGCTGCGCAACGTGCCCGGCGTGGAGATCGCGCGCTCGGGCAGCCTCGGCAAGACCGCGAGCATACGGATCCGGGGCGCCGGACCGGAGCAGGTGGTCGTGCTCGTCGACGGCATGCGGGTCTCGAGCCCGACCCAGGGGATCACGGAGCTGTCCGAGCTGACCCTCGATGGTATCGACCGGGTGGAGATCGTGCGCGGCCCCCAGTCGACGCTCTACGGCGCCGACGCGATCGGCGGCGTCGTGAACATCATCACCAAGAAGGGCCAGGGGCCGATCCACGGCTCGGTGTGGGTGGAGGGCGGCAGCTACGGGACCATGCGAGAGCAGGCCAACGTGCAGGGATCGTTCGGCGGCTTCAACTACAACCTCTCGGGCAGCCGCTACGACACGCGCGGCCATTTCGACAACGACGATTCCAATCTCTCGTCGTTCAACGGGCGGATCGGCTACGATTTTCCCTGGAAGGGCGAGCTGACGCTGACGGGCCGGTATCTGAAGCTCGACAACGGCCTGCCCGTCGCCTCGACGTTTCCGCGCATCGTCTTCGACCCCAACGCGCAATCGCAGAGCGAGACCTATCTCTACGGGCTGACGTACAAGCAGCCCCTGTTCCCGTGGTGGGACCTGAGCCTCCGCTGGGGGCAGTGGTGGAACAACAGCGGGTTTCAGAACCCGCCACCGCCGGGGACCTCGACCACGATCTCCCAGATCGATACGAAGCGACAGGAGGCCGAGGTCGTCAACTCGTTCCGGCTGGCATCCTGGAACACACTGACCGCGGGCTTCGAGAACCGCGCCGAGCAGGGACGGAACGCGGCCGGCGGAACGTTCCCCGGCAGGTTTCGAGCGTCGCTGGAGACGCGCAGCGGATTCGTGGAGGACAGTATCCGGCTGTTCGACCGCATCTTCCTCGACGGGGGCCTCCGCTACGAGTCGAACGACGTCTTCGGCAGCGAGCTGACGCCCCGGGTGTCGGGGGCGCTCGTGATCAAGGAGACGGCGACGAGGATCCACGCGTCGTGGGGGAAGGGCTTCCGCGCGCCCACCATCAACGACCTGTTCTTTCCCGGCTTCGGCAACCCCAACCTGCAGCCGGAGCACAGCGAGAGCTACGACGTCGGCGTCGACCAGAAGCTCTGGCAGAATCGGATCCGGTTCGGCTCGACGTTCTTTCACAACCAGTTCACGAACCTGATCCAGTTCGTGTTCGATCCCGTCACCTTCCTGGCCATGCCCATCAACGTGGGGCGGGCCGTGACCGAAGGCGTGGAGAGCTACGTCGAGGTGGAGCCGCTCGACTGGCTGCTCGTCTGGGCCAACCACACCTACACGAGGACGGAGGACCTCCTGACGCACCGTCCGCTCCGACGCTTCGCGCCCAACCGCTGGAACACCGGCGTGACGGTGACCCCGATCGAGCGTCTCACGGTGTTCGCCCAGGCCCACGTCGTGTCCAAGCAGTTCGAGTCGCCGGCCGCCGGCCGGAACCCGGGTTACTATCGCCTCGACGTCGGCGGTACGCTGCGTCTTCTGGGGCGCGTGGGGAAGATGGATCGACTGGACCTGACGCTGCGCATCGACAACGTGACCGACCACCGGTACGCCGAGACCTTCGGATTTCCCGCCCTCGGCCTCAACGCCCTCGTCGGCCTGCGGGCGTTCGTCCGATGATCCGCGAGTCTCCGATCCCTGATCTCGCGATCGACGTCGATGCCGAGGCCGTCGTGATCCGCGCGGAGCGCCCGCTCCGCGCGGTATCCTCGGCCATCGTTGGCGGGGGCCTCGTGCAGGCGCGCGCCATCGTCAATCTCCACGTCCCCAAAGGCTTCCAGTGTGCCGACAGCGCTGGGCATCTCGCCGAGCTCGCGCGCCGCCGCGCGGTCCCGACACCCTTCGTGGGACTCCTCACGGGCGCGGCGACCGACAAGGCCGAGCTGGCCACCGAACACCTGGACGGACTGTCGGCGTCCGTGGTCGTCACCGTCGGCCTCAGCAACCGGAGCGCGGCCGGACGCAGCGCTCAGGCGATGTGGCGGCCCTCGACCATCAACACGATCGTGATCGTGGACGCCACGCCCGAGGACGCCGCCCTCGTCAACCTCGTCATCACCGCCACCGAGGCGAAGACGCTGGCGCTCGCCGAGGCCGGGATCTCCACGCGCGAGGGCGGCCTCGTCACCGGAACGCGTCAAGTCGGCGCTCGACGCGGGTGTCGCGCGCTGGGTGGCCGAGCCTCGATGAGCCGTCGGCCCTGGATCGGCGTGAGCCTCTCGGTGACGGTGCACGCCGCCGTGCTCGCGCTGGTCGTCGTCTCGTTCTCGCGGGATGACTGGCTGCCGGTGCTCGTGGTCGACCTCCGCGACGAAGTCCGCTCGGGGCCGACGACCTCAGTGGGCGCCCCCGCCGGTGAGGCCTCGGGTTCGCCTGCTTCGCCACCGGCGCCGCGCCGGTCGCGGGCCGCGAAGCGCGGCACTTCTCCCCGCCCCGGCACCGATGCCGACGATGATCGCCGACACGCCATCGCCCGAGACGCCGCCTTCCCCGCCGAGCGAGCCCGCGCGGGAGTCGCCAGCGGCGGCGGCGCCCCGACGCGAATCTCCACCGTCGCGATCTCTCGCTGGCGCGGCGCCCGGGGATGCGGCCTCGCCCCACGCAGGTGAGAGCAGCGGAAGGAGCGGGCCCGAAGGTGGCAATGGCGGGTCCGCGTCGTCGCCGGGCCACGGGTCGGAGGGTGGTCCGCGGACAAGCGCTGGCGGTGGCCACCCCCGGTTCGGGTAGCGGCGTCGGTGCGGAGTATGGACCCTACTTGACGGCCCTCCGCCAGCGGATCCAGCAATCCGTGCGCTACCCCGCCAGCGCGCGCCGCCGCGGACTCGGGGGGACCGTGAACGTGGAGATCCTGATTCTCTCGAATGGCGCTGTCGGCGACATCCGGCTTCTCGAGTCCTCGAGTCACTCGGTGCTCGACGACGCGGCGCTCGACACGATCCGCTCGCTTCCGCGCATGCCGCTGCCGTCCGACCTCCCCGCGCGTCCACTGCGTGTCCGCGTCCCCGTCGTGTTCCAGCTCCAGTAAGCGATGGGCTCCCTGGCGCGGTGTTTGATGATCCAGGGGACGGCGTCGGGGGTGGGCAAGAGCATCCTCACCGCTGCCCTGTGCCGGCTGCTTTCGCGCGCGGGATATCGGGTGGCGCCGTTCAAGTCGCAGAACATGGCGCTGAACGCGGCGGTCACCCCGGACGGCCGGGAGATCGGGCGCGCCCAGGCCGCCCAGGCGGAGGCCGCGGGTCTCGAGCCGAGCGTCGACATGAACCCGATCCTGCTCAAGCCCGAGGGCGAGAACCGCTCGCAAGTCGTCGTCGCCGGCGTGCCCCGCGCGGTCGTGGACTTCAAGGAGTACGGCCGTCTGCGCGCCGAGCTGTTTCTGGTCGTCGAGGCGAGCCTCGACCGCCTCCGTCGTGCCTACGAGCTCGTCGTCATCGAGGGCGCGGGCAGCCCCGCCGAGATCAATCTGGTCGACGGCGAGATCGTCAACATGCGCATCGCGCGGCTGGCCGAGGCCCCGGTGGTCCTGGCCGGAGACATCGATCGTGGAGGCGTCTTCGCCGCGTTCATCGGGACGCTCGCGTTGCTCGAGCCGGACGACCGAGGGCGTATCGAGGCCTTCATCATCAATAAGTTCCGTGGGGACGCGTCACTCCTGACCTCAGGTCTCGACATCCTCACCAGACGCACCGGCCGGCCAGTGCTCGGGGTCGTTCCCTGGCTCGAGGACATCGCGGTCGCGGCGGAGGATTCGCTGGATCTCGATGGCCGGCGCGGTCGTCCGGACGCCGACATCGATATCGCCGTCGTCAGGCTTCCGCTCATCGCCAACTTCGACGACTTCGATTCCTTGGCGGAGGAGCCGCGCGTGGCCGTTCGTTTCGTGCGCCGGCCGGACGACCTGGCCCGGGCCGATCTCATCGTGTTGCCGGGCAGCAAGAGCACGATCGCCGACCTCGCGTGGCTGCGCGACACCGGTCTGGCCGACGCGATCGTCGCCGCCGCGACCACGGGCCGGCCCGTGCTGGGGATCTGCGGTGGCTACCAGATGCTCGGACGCACGCTGCGCGACCCGCACGGAATCGAATCGACGGCCGGCGAGGCCTCGGGCCTCGGCCTGCTGAGCGCCGTGACGACCTTTGCCCCGGCGAAGACGACCGTGCGGGTGAGGGGACGCGCAGACGCGTCCGCGGGACCGTTCGCCGCCGCGTCCGGCTCGCCGCTCTCCGCGTACGAGATCCACATGGGCGTGACGGAGACTGGCGAGGCCCGCCATCCGTTCACCGTGACGTGGCGCAATGGCGCGACGATCGACGAGGCGGACGGCGCGATCAATGCGCGGGGGAACGTTGTCGGCACCTACCTGCACGGTCTGCTCACGAACGACGCCGTGCGCCGGGCGCTCCTGGTCGACCTGGCCGGACGCAAGGGCGTCGATCCCGACCCCCGCTGGGGGCATCGGCCGGGCGCCGACCGCTACGATCGTCTCGCTGACGTCGTGGGCGGCGCGATCGATCTCGCTCTCCTCGCGCGACTCCTGCGGGTCGACCCACGGCGGCTCTCGTCCTCCTGATCGCGATCGCCGTCGATCTCGGCGTCGGCGATCCGCCGAATCGCTGGCACCCGGTTGCGTGGATCGGCCGCGCGCTCGGGCGCGGGCGTGCCGCGTTCGCGTTGGGTGGCCCGACGCGTCTGCTGATCGCCGGCGCCCTCGTCACCCTTGGCGTCGCCGGCCTCGCCGCCGCCGCGGCGGTCGCGCTCGTCGCGGTGACCTCGGGGCTCGGCTGGCTCGGGATCCTGGTCGAAGCCCTCGCGCTCAAATCGATGCTCTCGGTGCGCGGGCTCGCCCGGTCCGCCCTCGCGATCGGCGACGATCTCGAGCGCGACGATCTGGCCGCGGCGCGCGCGGCCCTTGGGCGCGATCTCGTGAGCCGGCCCACGGCGGCTCTCGACGCGGGACAGGTCGCCTCGGCGGCCGTGGAGTCGGTGGCCGAGAATCTCACCGACGCCTTCCTGGCCCCCGTGCTGTTCTTCCTGGCCTTCGGCCTGCCGGGGGCCGTCGCCTATCGCGTGGTGAACACCGCCGACGCGATGATCGGCTACCGCGAGGGCGTGCTGTTGCAGTTCGGTCGCCTGGCCGCGAGGCTCGACGACCTTCTCAATCTCGCCCCGGCGCGCCTGGCCGCCCTGGCGCTGGCCCTCGCGGCGCCCCTGGCCGGCGCCGGCGTGGCCCTCACGAAGCCCGGCGCCTACCGGCTGGGCGCCGGCCGCGCGCCGACGAGCGCCGACGTCGCGCGCAGTGTCCAGGTGATGGCGATCGCGGCCGCGCTCGCCCTGCCGGTGATCGTCGCGATCTCGCTGGCCGTGCGCTGACGACGATCGTCCGGTCGGCGGACGTTTTTCTGCCGATGCGGTTCGGCGCGGCACGTATCATGGGATCATCGCCGCCAACGAGCGGCGATTCGTATTCCGGGCCCTGTGCAAAGGATGGCGCGCTGAAACTGACGGATCGGCTGACGGACGGTGTGAAACGGGCGCTGGCGGCGGCGAGCCTGCCCGACGCCGTGGACTGCGCCTGGGAGGTCCCCCGTCAGTCCGAGCACGGCGACTACGCGACCAACACCGCGATGGTTCTCGCGCGGGCCGCGCGCCGACCACCCCGTCAGATCGCCGAGCTGATCGCCACGCACTTTCCTTCGCTGCCCGAGGTGGCGCGCGTCGAGGTCGCCGGTCCCGGCTTCCTGAACGTCTTCCTCGCGCCGGAATGGTGCGCCGAGGCCCTGCGCGAGGTGCTGGCGGCGGGGCCGGCCTGGGGCCGCGGGCGGACGCACGAGGGCGAGCGCGTGCGGGTCGAGTTCGTCTCCGCCAATCCCACGGGACCCCTGGTGATCGTCAACGCGCGGGCCGCCGCCGTCGGCGATGCCCTCGTCCGGCTCCTGCGCTGGCAGGGCGCGACCGTCACCAGCGAGTACTACGTCAACGACGCGGGCACGCAGTTCGAGACGCTCGCGCGATCCTTCGAGGCACGGGTACGCCAGGCCCGCGGCGAGGCGGTGCCGCTTCCGGAGGGCGGGTATCCGGGCGAGTACCTCGTCGACTTGGCGCGGGAGCTCGTCGGGAGCGCGCCCCTCGGCGGCACCACCGAGCTCGGTCGCTACGCCGTCGATCGCATGCTCGCGGGCCAGCGCAAGGTCCTGGCCGATTACGGCGTCGAGTTCGACGTCTGGTCCTCGGAGCAGCACACCGTTCGCGACCTGGGGTTTCCCGAGCGCGCCATCGCCGAGCTGACCAAGCGGGATCTGACGTACGAGCAGGACGGTGCCTTGTGGTTTCGCTCGACGCGGTTCGGCGACGACAAGGACCGCGTGCTGCGTCGATCGAACGGCGAGCTGACCTACTTCGGCGTCGACATCGGCTATCACCACTACGTGAAGTTCGCCGACACCGACCGGCTCGTGAACCTGATCGGGCCCGATCACCATGGCCACATCGCGCGGATGCGCGCGGCCATGCAGGCGCTCGGTCACCCGCCCGACGCGCTGGAGTTCCTCATCATCCAGCTCGTCACGCTGCTGCGCGACGGGCAGCCGGTGCGCATGTCCAAGCGCCGGGGCGAGTTCGTGCTCATGGAGGAGCTGCTCGAGGAGGTCGGCCGCGACGCCGCCCGGTACACGTTCCTGATGCGGCGGCACGACAGCCCGCTGGACTTCGATCTCGGCGTGGCGACCCGGCAGTCGGCGGAGAACCCGGTCTACTACGTCCAGTACGCCCACGCGCGGATCCGATCCATCTGGAGGCAGGTGGCCGAGCAAGCGATCGAGGTCCCGCCGTGGCCCGAGATCACGCTGGCGTCGCTTCGCCTGCCCGAGGAGCAGGCCATCGTCAAGCAACTCCTGCAGTTTCCCGATCTCGTCGCCGGGGCGGCCCGCGCCCTCGAGCCGCACCGGATCGCGTACTGGCTCTACGAGCTGGCGGGCCTGTTTCACCCGTACTACAAGGCGCACCGGATCATCCAGCCCGATCGCGAGCTCATGCTCGCGCGGCTCGGGCTGTGCACGGCGGTGGGTGAGGTCGTGCGCAACGGGCTCGAGCTCCTGGGCGTGAGCGCGCCCGAGGCGATGTGAGCCCGCCGCGCCGCCGCCGCGCGCCGGCCCTCGCCCGCTCGTCGCGGCGGCCCGTCTCGTCGCTGCTCTTCGCGGTGGGCTGTCTGGCCGTCCTCGGCGTGACGTTTGCCCTGGGCATGGCCGCCGGGCGACGCTGGCCGAACGGGCTGCCGTTGCCGGGATTCCGCGCCGCCTCGACCGCGACGGCCGCGGCGCGCGACCCGCGGCGCCCGGAAGCGCGCGGGCTCGACAAGGACAAAGGCAAGCCGCGCGCGGAGGCCCCGCCCGTCCTGACCTTCTATCACGAGCTGACGGCGCCGCTGGCCACTCCGGCTCCGCCGACGCGGGCGGCCGCGAAGGCGGAGCGCGCCGAGGCCAAGCCGGCCGAGACCGTGAAGCCGGCGGCCCGGAGCGACGCGATCAAGGCCCCGAGCGCCGTCCCGGCGGCGGACACGTCGCTCCAGGACGTCGAGGGAACGCCGGTGGCCATGACGACGCCGGCACCCGCCGGGAGCGAGCCGCGGTTCACGGTGCAGGTGGGAGCGTTCAAGGTCCGCGCCCAGGCCGAAGCGTTGCGGGTGCGCCTGGCCGAGCGTGGCCAGGACGCGTCCTTGAGCGAGGCCGAGATCGCCGGCGCGACGCAGTACCGGGTGCGGGTGGGAGCGTTCACCACGCGGCAGGCGGCGCAGGACGCGGCCGCGCGGCTCGGCAACGAGCACCGCCTGTCGACGTATGTCACGACACGCTGAGGCCGGCCTCCGCCCGGGACGCGTCCTCATCACCGAGGACGAGCTGCGGGCCCGGGTGGCGGATCTCGGTCAGGTGATCGGCCGCGACTACGAGAAGCTGAACCCGATCCTCGTCGGCGTCCTCCAGGGCGCCTTCCTGTTCATGGCGGACCTCATCCGCGCGATTCCCATCAACCTCACGACCGATTTCATCGGCCTGTCGAGCTACGCCGCGGCCACGACCTCGTCGGGCGTGGTGCGTCTGGTGTCCGACCTGTCGCTGCCGATCGATGGTCGCGACGTGCTGATCGTGGAAGACATCGTGGACACGGGGCACACGCTCACCTACTTGAAGCGCAACCTCGAGGCGCGGCGGCCGCGGAGCCTTCGCGTGTGCGTGCTCCTCGACAAGATCGAGCGCCGCGAGATCGAGGTCGACCTCGACTACATCGGATTCACGATCCCCAACGTCTACGTCGTCGGGTATGGCTTCGACCACGGTGGGCTCTACCGCAATCTCCCCTACGTGTCGGCGCTCGAAGAATCCTGAGCCACGCCGGCGACAGCGGCCGCCGCGACGCGTCATGGCACGCCTGGTGCTATAATCAATCGCGATGAACCAGGTCTACAAGAACCTCGCCCTGTGGATGGTCATCGGCCTCATCGTGATCCTGCTCTTCACGGTGTTCCAGGGGGCGCAGCAGGGGGGCCAGGAACAGCCGAACTTCTCGGAATTTCTCAAGGCCGTCGAGCAAGGCCGCGTCGAGTCGGTCGTCATCCGCGGCAATCTCGTCACCTATAACCTCAAGGACAGCGCCCAGACCCAGCGCACGTACATCGTCGACTACCCGGACCTCGTGAAGATGCTCCGGGATCGCGGGGTGCGGATCGCCGTGAAGCCCCCGGACTCGAACCCCTGGTACGCGATCTTCCTGCAGTGGGTCCCGATGCTGCTCTTCATCGGCGTCTGGATCTTCTTCATGCGGCAGATGCAGGGGGGCGGGGCCAAGGCGCTGTCGTTCGGGAAGGCTCGGGCCCGGCTGGTCTCCGAGAAGCAGAACAAGATCACGTTCCAGGACGTCGCGGGCGTCGACGAGGCCAAGGAAGAGCTGCGCGAGATCATCGACTTCCTCAAGGACCCCCAGAAGTTCCAGAAGCTCGGCGGCAAGATCCCGAAGGGCGTGCTCCTGGTCGGCCCGCCCGGCACCGGCAAGACGCTGCTGGCGAAAGCGATAGCGGGTGAAGCGAACGTTCCTTTCTTTTCGATTTCCGGATCAGACTTCGTTGAAATGTTCGTCGGCGTCGGTGCGTCGCGCGTGCGGGACCTTTTTGAACAAGGCAAGAAGCACGCGCCGTGCATCATCTTCATGGACGAGATCGACGCCGTCGGCCGGCATCGCGGGGCCGGGCTCGGCGGCGGTCACGACGAGCGCGAGCAGACGCTGAACCAGCTGCTCGTCGAGATGGACGGCTTCGAGACCAACGAGGGCGTGATCCTGATCGCCGCGACCAACCGGCCCGACGTCCTCGATCCCGCGCTGCTCCGGCCGGGACGCTTCGACCGCCAGGTCGTGGTGCCGCGCCCCGACGTCAAGGGCCGCGAGGAGATCCTGCGCGTGCACGCGCGCCGCATCCCGCTGGCGCCCGACGTCGAGCTGAAGGTCCTCGCCCGCGGCACCCCGGGCTTCTCGGGCGCCGATCTCGCCAACCTGGTCAACGAGGCGGCGCTGCTCGCCGCGCGGCAGAGCAAGAAGTTCGTCGAGATGCTCGACTTCGAGAACGCCAAGGACAAGGTCCTCATGGGCGTCGAGCGCCGCTCCATGATCATCAGCGACACGGAGAAGCGCACGATCGCCTACCACGAGGCGGGGCACACCCTGGTCGCGGACTTCCTGCCCGGCACGGATCCCGTCCACAAGGTGACGATCATCCCGCGCGGCCGCGCGCTCGGCCTCACGCAGCAGCTCCCGCTCGACGACAAGTACAACTACTCGCGTGACTACCTCGTCAACCGCATCACGATCCTGCTGGGCGGGCGGGCCGCCGAGGAGATCGTGCTGAACCAGCAGACGACGGGGGCGGGGGATGATCTCGAGAAGGCCACGGAGATGGCCCGCAAGATGGTCTGCGAGTGGGGGATGTCCGACAAGCTCGGCCCGCTGACCTTCGGCAAGAACGAGGAGCACATCTTCCTCGGCCGCGAGGTCACCCGCGCGAAGGACTACAGCGAGGGCACGGCGCTGCTCATCGACGGCGAGATCAAGCGCCTCGTGATGGACTGCGCCTCCCGCGCCCGGCAGATCCTCGAGGAGCACCTCGAGAAGCTCCACGCGCTCGCCCGTGCGCTGCTCGAGCGGGAGACGCTCGACGGCGAGGAAATCGCGCGGATCCTTCGCGCGCGTCCGTTCTCCGAGGCTCCGGCGCCGGCGTAATCTCTCCACTTCGCGTGGTGGGCGGGGTGAGCGGGTCCTTCGGAAACCCGATCGGACCGTGCGGCAGACCGCGAGGAGCGCAGTATCCCGTGAGCCGCGACATCACATACTACGACGGGTTTCCGAAGGACCCGCCTCGCCCCGCCCGCCACTCTCCCCGGGGTTATGTCGGTATGAAATCTCCTGAGGGGACGCTTGCGGGAGTTCGCTTGGGGGGGCAGAGGTCAGTCGTCGTGATGGGTGCGCTCAATGTGAGTCCTGAGTCGTTTCATCCGGGGTCGGTGTATCGGGAGACGGGGGCGCTCGTCGACGCGGCGCTCGAGATGGTCGAGGCGGGGGCCTGCGTGATCGATGTCGGGGCGCGGTCGACGGCGCCGTATCTCGAGACCGAGATCAGCGACGAGGAGGAGCGGCGGCGGCTGGTCGCCGCGATCGCGGGGCTCGTGGCCAAGCTGTCGGTTCCGATTTCGGTGGACACGACCAGCCCGGGGGCGGCGCGGGCGGCGCTCGAGAGCGGGGCACGCGTCCTGAACGACGTGCACGGGCTTCGCGATCCCGAGCTCGCGGGGCTCGCCGCCTTGCACGAGGTCGGTCTGATCCTCATGGCCCTTCCCGAGCGGCCGGCGCGCCCCGGTGAAGGCGGCGACCGGCCGGTCGCGATGGTGCGTCGCCTGCTCGCCGCCTGTCTCGAGCGCGCGCGGGCGGCGGGGGTGCCCGACGAGCGCGTCGTCCTCGACCCGGGCATCGGGTTCTTCCGCGGGGAGACCATCGCGTGGGACGTTCACGACGTGACGGTGCTCGGCGGTCTGCGTGAGCTGTGCGCCGTCGGGCGGCCGCTGTGCGTCGGGGTCTCGCGAAAGTCGTTCATCGGCGCCATCACCGGCCGGACGGCCACCGCGGATCGTCTGCCCGGCTCGCTCGCCGCCACGGCGGTGGCCGTCATGAACGGCGCCGCGTTGATCCGGACCCACGACGTGGCCGAGACGGTCGATGCCGTGCGCATCGCCGAGCGCATTGCGCGAGCGCCCCACGATGGCTGACCTTCTCGTCGCCGTGCGGTGGCGCGATGTCCTCGACATCCTGCTCGTCGCGCTGATCGTCTACCGCCTGCTCGTGGCGTTCCGCGGCACGCGCGCGGCCCAGATGCTGGTCGGGCTCGGGATCCTCCTCGCCGCATCGCTCGTGGCGCGGCGCTTCGAGCTGCACAGCCTCGGCTGGCTCCTGGACAACTTCTGGTCGTTCTGGGCCATCGCCGTGGTGGTGCTCTTCCAGCCCGAGCTACGCCGCGCGCTCGCGCGCCTGGGCCAGGGGCGATTTCTGCGGGCCTTCGTCGGCTCGTCGCGCGCCGAGCGCGCCCACCTGGTGGACGAGGTCGCGCGCGCGGCGGGCACACTCGCCGCCCGTCGCATCGGGGCGCTGATCGTGATCGAGCGCACCTCCGGGCTCCGTCAATATGCCGAGCTGGGGGTGCCGCTGGATGCCATCGTCTCCGGCGATCTGCTGGAGAGCCTCTTCCTGCCCCACTCGCCGCTGCACGACGGCGCCGTGCTCGTCGAAGGATCGCGCATCTCCGCTGCCGGTTGCTTCCTGCCGCTGTCGCGGACCGTGGACGTCGCGCGCGCGCTGGGCAGCCGCCATCGGGCCGCGCTCGGCATCAGCGAGGAGACCGACGCCGTGGCCGTCGTCGTCTCCGAGGAGATGGGACACACCTCGCTGGCCGTCGACGGGCTGATCGAATCGCCGATCGACGACGGGGCCCTGCGGCGCCGGCTCCTCGAGCTGGTTGCGGAGGAAGGCTCGGCGGCTGCGCGCCCGCCGTTCTGGGCGGGGATCCGCGCCTGGCTCGCGCTCGTCCAGCGCTCATGAGCTGGCTCGTCGGGGACTGGGCGCTCAAGCTCCTGGCGGTGGCCATCGCGGCCACGGTCTGGGCGGTCGTCGTCACCGGCGATCGGGGACTCGTCTCCCTGGCCGTCCCCATCGAGTACGTGGGGCTCGATCGTGAGCTCGTCCTCACGGATGCGCCGCGCGAGACCGCGGATGTCGAGGTCGCCGTCGCCCGCTGGGCCGTCTCGCGCTTCCGTCCGGACGCCGTGCGCGTCCGGGTCGATCTGACGGCCGCCGGCGAAGGGGAGGGGCTCGTCGCCCTGTCGAGCGGCAACGTTCAGACCCCGGTCGGCATCAGGGTCCGCCGGGTCGCGCCGGCCCGGCTTCGAGTGCACCTCGCGCGGGTTTCCGAAGCCACGCTGCGCATCGTCCCCGTCGTGCGGGGCACGCCGGCCGCCGGGCACCGGGTCGCGGGCATCCGGGTCGACCCAATTGCTGTCCAGGTGAAGGGTCCTCGTTCTACAATCGAGACCCGAGACACGGTGCAGACGGCGCCCGTCGACGTGGCGGGACGCCGCAGCAGCGTGACCCGCAGCGTGGGGCTCGCGCTTCCCAATGCCGTGTCTCCAGTCAACGACGGTAAGGTGCAGGTCACGGTGGACATTCGGGCCGCGGGCGCCGCAAGCCTCCAGCCGGAGGGATCGCCGAGGTGACGGCTCTCTTCGGCACCGACGGCATCCGCGGAGTCGCCAACGAGCCGCCGCTGACACCGGAGCTCGTCTACCGTGTCGGGCGTGAGCTCGTGGCCACGCTGCAAGCCGAGCGCGGCGTCGAGCGCGCCCGGCTCGTGATCGGGCGCGACACCCGCCGCTCGGGGCCGCTGCTGGAGTCGGCGCTCGTGGCCGGGATTCTCTCGGCCGGCGGCGACTGCTACGCCGTTGGCGTGCTGCCGACCCCGGCGATTGCGCTGCTCACGCGGGCTCTCGACGCTGACGGCGGCATCGTGCTGTCGGCCTCGCACAACCCCTTCCAGGACAACGGGATCAAGCTCTTCTCCGCCGGAGGCCGCAAGTTTCCCGATGCGTGGGAGGACGAGATCGAGGCGCGGCTGGATGGGACGGACGTCGCGTCCCAGGCCCGCGGGGCCGCGATCGGCCGCTTGATCCGCTACGATCGCGCGGAGGCGTACTACGTCGAGTACCTCTGCCGGTGCTTCCCGCTCGATCTGCGGGGCATGACGATCGCCGTTGACTGCGCCCACGGTGCCACCTACCGCGTGGCGCCCCGCCTGCTGCGTCGGCTCGGCGCCCGCGTGATCACCATCGCCTGTCGCCCGGACGGGACCAACATCAACGCGGGCTGCGGCGCGCTGCATCCGGAGGCCCTCGCGCGGCGCGTGAAGGCCATCGGCGCGAGCGTCGGCTTCGCCTTCGACGGTGACGGTGATCGCCTCATCGCGGTGGATCACACGGGCGAGATTCGGGACGGCGACTATGTCCTGGCCATCGCCGCCCGGCATCTGGCCGCCCGCGGGCGCCTGCAGGGCCATGTGGTGGTGACGACCGTCATGGCCAATCTCGGGCTCGACGAGGCGCTGCGCTCGGCGGGTCTCGAGATCGTCAAGACCCAGGTCGGCGACCGGTACGTGACCGAGGAGATGCAGCGGATCGGCGCCAACCTGGGTGGCGAGCAGTCGGGCCACCTGCTCTTCCTCGACCACGCGCCCACCGGCGACGGCACCCTGTCCGCGCTCGCCCTCCTGTCCGTGATGCGGGAGACCGGACAGGATCTCGAGACGCTCGCGCGCTGCATGCGGAAGTTCCCGCAGGTGCTCGTCAACGTGCCCGTCCGCAACAAGCCGCCCTTCGACTCGGTGACGGGGCTCGCCGAGCGGGTGCGATCGTTCGAGCACGAGATGAACGGCTCGGGCCGGATCCTCATCCGCTATTCGGGCACGGAATCGCTGGCCCGCATCATGATCGAGGGCGCGGACGGCGGGAGGATTCGCGCCATGGCCGACGAGCTGGCCGGCGTGGTGCGCGCACAGATCGGCGCCGCGTGACGGTCCGGGGCATCGGCATCGACGTCGTCCGCATCAGCCGGATGCGCGAGGTGATCGAGCGCTGGGAGGATCGGTTCCTCCATCGCATCTTCACCGCCCAGGAGATCGCCTACTGCCGATCCCGCCGCGACCCCGTGCCTCACTTCGCCGCGCGATTCGCCGCCAAGGAGGCGGGCCTCAAGGCGCTCGGTACCGGCCTCCGCTTCGGCATCCGCTGGTCGGAGCTGGAGGTCCAGCGCGAGCGCGGCCAGGCGCCGACCCTCGTGCTGCGTGGTCGATCGCGCGAGATCGGTCGCGCCCGCGGCGGCAGCCGGATGCTGCTCGCGCTGACCCACGACGGCGACTACGCGCTCGCCCAGGCGATGTTGATTTCCGACTCGGAGGGGGGCTCCGCATGAGCTCGGAGGGGGGCTTCGCCCCCCGATTTCGATCATTGAAGGGCTCGGCTCACCGCCCGAGCGCGGCTCACCTCGCACTGCAATCGGTCGTCGCGCGCCTGACGGCGCGCTCCTCCCTGCCTCCCCCCAGCTCGGTCGCGCGGGCAAAGCCCGCGCGCGAAGGGCGGTTACTTCGACACGTTCCGGGAGTAGCGGCCGCGGCGGTACTTCTCGTGGGATGCACGACGCGGCCCGTGGTGCTCGATGGGACCCTGGCGCGGGGGAACATCGCGACGCGAGTTGGGCGGCCGGGGGTCGTGGTGGCGGCGCCGCACGGGACGTCGGACATCGGGACGGGGGAGATGGCGGCGGAGATCGCGAGGCGAACGGGGTTCGGGCTCGTCGTGGCGACGGGCTTCAACGTCGAGGCCGATTCGCGCGTGGGCCCGAGCCGGCGCTATCAGGTCAATCGTCCGGTCGAGGGTGTTCCCGGGCGTCCGGTGAGCGAGGACACCGGCACCGAGGTCGCCCGGTCGGTGTACGAGGCCTACGAGCGTGGCGTGCGCGAGGCGGCGCAGGGGCCGCTGCGCTTCTACACGGAGATCCACGGCAACAATCGCCGTGAGGCCGGGGATCGGATCGAGATCGCGACCGTCGGCGTGGACGCCGAGCAGGCCGCCAAGCTGCGAGCGCTCCTCGAGCTGGTACGCGACGCGCATCTGCGCGCCCGGCCGGGCGCGACACGGCTCGATGTCCGCGTGGAGCCGGCGGACGCCCTCGTGTACAGCGCATCGGGCGCCAAGCGGGCCGGCATCCTGCGCCTGCCGCAGCGCGCGCTGCACATCGAGCTGCCGCGGGTCGCCCGCCAGGACGGCCGCGAGCTCTACACGCTGATCCTCTCGGATTTCCTCCTCCAGGCGATCGCGCTGCCGCTTCCCATCGCGAGATAGCCGTGCGTCCGGTGTTCACGGCGGCCGAGATGCGGAACCTCGACCGCCGTGCGATCGCCGAGCTGGCGATCCCCGGCGGGACGCTGATGGAGGAGGCGGGACGGGGCGCGGCCGCGGCCCTGATGGAGATGCTCCCCGCGCTCGGCGCGCCCCGAAATGGCGCGCGGGTGGCGATCGTCTGCGGCAAGGGCGGCAACGGGGGGGATGGCTTCGTCGTCGCCCGGTGGCTGAAGCGCCGGGGACATCACCCCGAGGTCCTGCT
>WNGB01006945.1_pt1 | contig 16511 bp, 12 predicted proteins | sample 5400681 | NCBI WGS metagenome assembly WNGB01 (sample SAMN13153367, study PRJNA577476) | soil metagenome | isolation source: 115 cm soil or saprolite under grassland replicate 2 | place: USA:California | collected 2016-06-15 | reverse complement strand
GCGGCCGAACTCGCCGCCCCAGATCACCAGCGTCTCGTCGAGCAAACCGCGCCTTTTCAGATCGCGAATCAGGCCAGCGATGGGAGCATCGACCTGGCGCGCATTGCGAGCGTGGCCGGCGCGCAGCCCGCTGTGCTGGTCCCAGTTTTGATGGTTGACCACCACGAAACGGACGTCGCGTTCCACCAACCGCCGCGCCAGCAGGCACTTCTGGCCGAAGTCGGCCGTCTCGGCCACATCGATGCCATACAGCCGCCGCGTGGCCGTCGATTCGCGGCTCAGGTCAAACGCCTCGCTCGCCTCCGTCTGCATGCGGAATGCCGTCTCGAACGCCTGCGTCCTGGCCTCCAGGGCGCTCTCCTCCGGACGGCGAGCCAGGTGCATGTCGTTGAGGCGGCGGAGCACGTCGAGCTGATCGCGTTGCTGGGCAGCGGGCAGTTGCGGCCGCAGGTTGGGGATCGGGTCGCGCAGGTTGGTAATGCGCGTCCCCTGGGTGGCGGCCGGCAGGAAGGCGGAGCCGAACGCCTTCGCCTGATCCACCAGGCCCATCGGATCGCCCAGGACGAGGAAGCCAGGCAGATTGTGGTTCTCGGTTCCCAAACCGTACAGCAGCCAGGCGCCGACGCTCGGCCGGACGAACAGGCCGCTGCCGGTCATCATCTCCAGCGTGCCCTGCGCGTGGAAAAAACTGTCGCAGCACATCGACCGAATGACGCACAGATCGTCGGCGCACTGGGCGACGTGCGGGAACAACTCGCTCACCGTCAGGCCGGAGGCGCCGTAGCGGCGGAAGCGCCACGGCGAGGGGAAGGCGTTGCCCAGCGGCCGCGGCCGTCCGAGGAGCTGATTCGTGTTCTGTTCGAGGACAGGAAGGCGCCGCCCTTCGTAGCGGACCAGTTCCGGCTTGGGGTCAAACGAGTCAATGTGGCTCGGGCCGCCGGACATGAAGAGGAAAATGGCCCGTTTGGCACGGGGGGCATGGTGGAGTGTGCGTGCCGCTCCCGGGCGCTCCGCCCGTGCCTGTTCGTCCAGCAGAGCCGACAGGGCGACCGCGCCGAAACCGCCGGCGAGATTGGCGAGCAGCTGTCGCCGCGTCATCGGTGCGAACCCTGGCGTCTGCCGCATCGTCATCGTCGCAATCTCCCCGGTCCTCGCCGTAGGTTGGGATCTTCTGTCGCCCAACGCGGGCGCAACTCTTATTAGAGCGGATCACGGGAGCGTCGTCCACCCGCTGTGCATGGTCCGCCGTGTTGTGGCCGCAAGCAGAGATAGCCTTCAAGGAGGTGGCCATTCCGACCCGAACTCGCTCTCTCCAGCGAGATACCGTTCGAGCTGTCGGACGTACGCTTCCAGGTTGGTTGACCAACGGCGGAGCGCCTCGTTCTCTTGTGTCAGCAACTCGTGGTATCCCGCGAGCAGTTGGGTCAACCGTCGATTCAGCCGGTGCTTGACGAGTTCAGGGCGGTTCAAGCGCAACAGGGCGATGTGAAACCGGCCAGTCTCCGTTTGCGGTTCGAGGAGGCCGGTCGTTTCGTGTTCGCGCAAGTGCAGCGGTATTGGATCGAGAAGAGGATGTAGGACACGCCGCCCGGCCTTGGTATCGCCAGCATCTGGGAAAAAATCGCCCTTGTAGAGGTTGCAACGGAAACAGGCGTAGACCAGATTCTCGTCCCTGTCATCGCCGCCAGCGCTCACGGGACGATGGTGGTCTACCGTCAGTTCTCCGCCGGTATCGACCTCGCCGACGCCGCAGTAGCCGCAGCGAAGCCCGTAGCGCAGGCGCACTTCGTTGTGCTTGGGGTGCGCCATCCACGGTCACTCCTGCACGCCAAGGAACTCGCGCGTCTGCTGGTTGAGTGTTTGCTCGACCGCGCGGACTTCCGCCTCAAGTTGTGCGACGCGCTCGCGGAGAGCGGCATTCTCCTGCGCCAGGCTCACCACGGTGGCGCGCAGCGTTTTCAATGCCTCCAGGCCTCCCCGCAGCGGCATTTCCTGATCGTGGCGGGCGATCTCGGCTTCGTAGAGAGCTTGTTCGTTCTCGGACAACGCTTCCCCCCGTGCCTTGCGCAAGTGCAAGTCCCACCAGGTCGGCTGGCTCGCTTCCTGATTCATCGCTTGCCTCCTGAGTATGGCCCCTCACGGCTGCCTCAATCCCGTCAACAAGACCTGCAACCCGGCTTTATTGTACCCGAGCAAGCATGTGTGTGGACAGCGGCCGGGAGGCGCCGAAAAGGACCACACGATTTTCCGCCAATCACTCGAAAGCCAACGGCTTACAACGCCCCAGCGGGCACGTGCAGCCAGACCCCCTCATCGACCTGGAAAACGGCGTCGTCGGCATCGCGGCGCATTGCGCGACTGCGCGACCACGTATTCCAGCCCAGCCGCGAGCCGAGACCGCCCACCCCGCGACCCATGCGGCAGGCGGGCACCTCGTCGGCGCGCAGCACCAGTTGTACGTCCACGTCGATCTCCAGGCCGACGTACAGGCGCACCAGCTGCGCCAGCAGGAAGACCAGTTTGCGCTGCGGCACCAGGCTGCGATCCGGCAGAAACTCCTGGAACTGTCCGTAGCTCAGTGGCCCGATGCGGATGCGGATGCGCGACTGCACATCCCAGACCCGCTCGCCCACGACCACGTTGACCCCCATCGAGCCGGCAGCCCGGCCACCGACCGACGGCTGTGCCTCCGGTTCCAACCGCAGCCACTGCCCCTCAAACTGCTGGACGCGCAGCGGCAGTTTCAGGTAGCCGCGCAGCAACGCCTCCAGCGAGACAGCGCAGCGCGGCCGATGCGCCAAAAAGCCGCTGTAGCGCAACAGCGCCAGGTCGTCCACCCGCGCCAGCGCTCGCTCGGCCCGGCCTTCCCCGAACGTGTCCGCAAGTGCCGGGAGCTGTCCCTCCGTCCGCGCTGCGACGCGCAGCCGATCGCGCAACGGTGTCGTCCCCAGCCCGATCAGGCTGAAGAGACAACGTGTGAATGCATCGCTTTCACGCCGCTCGAACTCGGCGCGCTCATAGGCGATATAAAAACGATATTTCTCCCAGGCACGATAGAAAAGCGAGAGCAGCCGATGGTTGAACAGGTCCAGCCAATCGCGCAGCGCCGTCCGCTCGGGGCCTTTGGCGTACATCTGCAAGCGCAGCAACATCTCGGTGTAATGGCGCGGCAGCACCCCACTCGGCCCGGCCAGGCCGAAAAAGTTCACCACCATGGCCGGCATCGAAAGCACGTGTCCCCCCGGCAGGGGCTTGCCGGCGGGTACGAGATCCTGAATGGCGCTCGCGGGGAAATCGAGGGACGGGTGCGCACGCAGCCGTACCACCTCGGCGTCGGGGGAACCGCCGTGGCCGACCGACCGGCGCGTCGGCGCCAGCCGTTCCAGTACACGCATCGCCTGGAAGAAATCGAACGCGAACGGCTCAGTGAACAGGTGCTGGGCGACGCTGCGTGGCTTCTTGGCTTTCGGCTGGATCATGGCAGTCACAGGAGTTGTTGTTCCGCGGCGCGGGGCGGCCAGCGCTTCAGATACCCTTCGGCTTGTTTGGTCCGGGCGATGAGCTGGCTGAACGAGTTGACGGCGGCATACAGACCGAGAAAGCGCTCCAGCACCGAGGCGAACAGGAAGGTGCCGGTGCCGACGTACTTCTGCTCGTCGAGTTCGAGCAGGAACTCGATGCCGCGACAGTAGCCGACACGCTCATTGGCGGCACAGACACCGCGCGCAGGCCGCATCACGCGGCGGCCACGCAGACCGGCGACCCCTTCGACCATCTGCCGGTTGATCGCCGCGAGCTGCTCCTGTCCGGCCCCAGGATCCGCCAGGTCGCACAGGCGCAGGATTTCCTGCAGCGCGGCGCGGCCGTGTTCCGGGTCCGACAGCGGGACGTGATTGAGGCAGTTCTGAGCGAGCAGACGCCAGTGAGCGGCGCGCCGCAGCGGCGGCCGCAGCGACGCAGTCGGCTGATACAGACAGCGCACCGGCCCCGGAAGTTCGAGGCTGGCAGATTCGGCGAACAACTCATCGTCGGCGCGGCCAAAGCGCGCCGGGTAGTCGCGATTGCTGCACGTCGCGCGCACGTGCAAGGTCATCTCGGCGGGCTGCTTCGGGTCGAACTGTCGATCGACGAGCACCAGCCAGACGTCGGTGCCGCGATCCTCGGCCCCGATCGAAGCTCGTCGGGACGCATACCAGAACGTGTGCAGGTTGGCGCGCGTCTGGCCCACACCGAACGAATAAAACGGCTGGAATTCGACATGCCTGCCGCGGTCGGGATCGAGAGCGACGACCGAGTCCACGGACACGACCTCGGCCGCCAGGGTCGCGGGCCGCGCCGGCACGATGTGGTACTCGAAACGGGTCTGCGTCAGGGCGATCGGTTGGACGCTTTGCTCGAAGAGGTTGACGACGGGTGTGCAGCCGAGTTGGAACGTGCGGGCGCTGACGCCCTGCTCCAGGTTCACCTGGGTGCGGTCGAGGAACAGCACCACCTCGACCTTGTTGCCGAAGCCGGCACGGCGCACCGCTTGCCAGCCGCCGAGGTCGAGGAACAGAAACTTGTCGCGAAAGGCAAACAGTTCCGTGAGCAGCCGATAGCCGGGAAAGGACTCCTGCGGCCAGGCGAGCAAGCCCTCGTCGAGGTTGAAACCGACCTGCCCCAAACACTCTCCCGGTTGGAGGATAACGGGCGGCAATTTGCGGGGACCGGCGTCCAGGGCCCGGAAGGCGACCTGGGTGACGCGGTTGAAGATCACCTCGTAGAGCCCGGCGATCATCTGGTTCTCGCCGCTCAGATAGAAGCGGAGCCGCTCCAGCGATAGGTCGGCGAAGCGCAATCCGCCCACGCATTCCAGCCGCAGGATGAGGGCGGCCGCGGTGCGCGGTGGCGCCCCGAGTCCTGCGGGCAGCGGTCCGGGCTGCACACGCGCCTCGGTCACACGCACGGGCCAGAGCGAAACCGGGTAGCCGGTGCGCCAGCGGCAGGGGTGCGGCGGTCGCCCCATCGAGCGCGTGCGCAGGCGGGTGTGCTGCGGAATGTGAACCCCGGTGGGCGGCAGCGGTCGTTGCGGGTCGCTCTCGAACAGAGCGATGGTCATCGAAGGGACGGGGGCGAGCAGGTGCGGATAAAGAACGCTGAGCAGGGCCTCGGTCAGTTCCGGAAAGTCGCTATCGATCTTGTGGCGAACGCGGCCGGCGAGCAGGGCGAAGCCCTCGATGAAGCGCTCGGCGTGTGGGTCGATGGTCAGATCCGGCGCGGGCAGCAGCCGTCCCGCCTCGGCGGGATACTGCCGGGCGAACTGCCGGGCGAACTCCTGCACCATCTCTAATTCGCGTTCGTAGTAGCGGTCGAGGATGTCGCTCATGTCGCTCGTGGTGGATGGTGGGTGGTGGATGGTGGGTAGTGAAACGCAAGAAATCGATTCTTCTGCACCATCCACCACCCACCATCCACCATCCACTATGTCTTTTGGACGGAATGCTGGCCGGTCAGCACTTCCAGGACCGTGTCGAAGGTCACCAGCGGCGCCGGGTCGGCCCCGACCTTGGCGTCGATGCGAAAGCGGATCGAGCGCTGCTTGAGGTCGTCCTCGCCCGATAGGAGGGTGGCGTGAACGTCGCGCAGGCGCGGCTCGAAACGGGCGACCGCCTGCTCCAAGGCGTGGGCGACCTCCTCACGCTGAGTCTGCGTGATCGCATTGAAAGAGGTCAGGTCAGGCATGCCGAACGCGTGAATGGAGTTGCGTAACCGCGCGAACTCCGGTGGCAGATTGGTCACCGTCTGGCGCGTGTTGAGCAACTCTTCCAGGTCGCGGCGTACGACCTCCATCAGTTGCTCGATGCCATAACCATACCGCCCCTCACTGCCGCTCGATTGCGGGTCGATGAGACGGTCCAGGATGGAAGGCATTACCCCTGCTGTTCGGCTCATGTGTCCCTCCCGTGTGTCAGCGTATGGTATTTCACCACAACGGCCCGCTGAAGGGAAGGATGAAGGAGGAAGGATGAACAAGAATGGTTCATCCTTCATCCTTCCTCCTTCATCCTTTCGACGGGGAGATGGCAACCGTTCGTGCCGTTGGTGCCCGGTGCCCGCGGCAGACGGAGGATGAAGCGTGTCGGCCCGTGCGGGTTATCCTCATGGCGAACGTCGCCGCCGTGCTCGCGAGCCAGCCGCCAGGCGGTCGGCAGGCCCAGGCCACAACCACGACCCGCCTTGCGGCCTGAATAGAAGGGATCGAACAGGTGTTCGCGGTCGGCAGCGCTGGGACCGGGACCGCTGTCCTCAACGATGAACGCCACGGCATCCACAGCGTCCGCCTCGGCCCGCACGCTGGCCCACCCCTCGGCCGGGGCGGCCTCGATGGCATTCCGCAATAGACAGCGCAGGGCGATCCCTGCCTGCTCTCCGTCGGCGTACAGGGTCAAAGGCGCAACGGGTTCGCTGAGGATCAGGCGAACGCGCCGCTCCTCCGCCAGTTCGTGTAGCGCGGCCGACGCTTCGCGCATCAGTTCCTCGGCCGGGAGAGGCCGTTTCTTCGGCGCCGGCGGGCGAGCGAACTTCATCAATTCGGTCAGGGTCTGGTGAATCCGATTCACCTGACTGATAATCTTCTCCAAAGCAGTTGTCAATTGTCGGCTATCGGTTGTCAGAGCCCGAGCGCCAGCGAGGGACAACGCTACGCCCTCGCTGGCGCTCGGGCTCTGGCCATCGACTGTCCACTGTCCACTACTCACCTTCTTCAGCAGATACTGGGCCTGGCCGGAGATGACCGCAAGGGGGTTGTTGATTTCGTGGCCGGCGCCGGCAGCCAGTTCCGCGAGCGCCGCCAGCTTGAGGCGTTGCAGTCGTTCGCTCTCCGCGGCACGTTGAGCCACCAGTGCCTCATGCAGGGCGTCCACGTCGCGCTGGAGCGCTTCCGGCGAGGGCGCAGCGTGCAGCCTGTGGTTCTCGGCGGCGAGGCGTAACAGGTCCGGAAGGAGAGGGACGGTCGCGGGCGGCTCCCAGGCGGCCTGCGGGTGCGGCGATACTGCGGATTCCTTGACTCCCTGAATCTCCGAAGGGGTTAAATCGAGCGTTTCCGCAAGTTCGCGCGGTTGCCCGCCCACCGCGAGGTTCAGCCCCAGGCCGCGTTCGTGGGCGAGGCTAACAGCCAGCTGCGTCACGCGAAACAGTTCGAGGTTGGCACCAAGGGACACCGCGAGTTCCGCGGGCAGGGCGAGGTGCCCCGTGATCGCCGCCAACCACCGCGGCAAGCGCCACTCGCTATTCAGACGGCGGGCGACCGCGGAGCCGTCAAGTTCGCAGGCCGTGGCTTGTGGGCTTACGTGGCCGAGCGCGCAGGCGGCCAACCAGCCCAGCGGAGCGAGCAGACCGGCGACCCAGGCGCTGTCTGGGTCGGAGCGGCCCGAACGCTGGGCCAGCAGCCGGGCGAAGTGAGCACAAGTCAGGCTCGTATCCCGGACGGAATGGAAGGGCCGTTCGTCCCAACTCAGAAAGGCCGGATCGCGTTGTTCCAGGTGCCGAACGGCGGCGTCAAGGGGTGCGGGGTTCTGCAAGAGGGAAAGGAAGCCTCCACCGGGAGCGGTGTTGGCGGGGTCGGCATGACGGAGCAGGAGCAGGACGCAGCCGGGGTCGAAGCGCACCTCATCCCACACCGCTGCGGTCGGCGCCCGGGCAAGCGCGACCAGTGAGGCGGCGCAGGGAGACAGCCAGGCAAGCTGGCTGGCAACTTCGGCCAATCCTTGGCTCATGTCGAGTAGTGAGTGGTGAGTGGTGAGTGGTGAGTGGTGAGTGGTCTTCACTAACCACTCACCACTCACCACTCACCACTCACGAAGGTTACGCGGTGGCCGGCATCGACTCGATTTCCAGCTGGCCGCACATGCGATCGATGAGTATCTCGATCTCAAAAGGCTTCGGAAGGAAGTCATCGGCCCCGGAGAGCCGGAGTTCCTGGATCTTGTCGTCCTCGATCAGACCGCTGATGCAGAGGATGCGCACATCTTCCAGGGTCGGGTCGGCACGGACGCGGTGACAGACTTCCTTGCCGTTGATGTCCGGCAGCATCACGTCGAGGACGATCAGGTCCGGACGGTACTCCTTGACCATCATGCCGGCGTCGAAGCCGGTCGTCGCCACCCGCACCTCGAACCGCCCATCCTCTTCGAGCACCTTGGTCATCAACTCGACCAGTTCGATATCGTCATCGACGAGCAGCACCTTGCGCTTGCCGCTCTCCAGGGCGTCGGTCGGGATGCCATTGTCCTTCATGAATTTGTAGAGCATCTCGCGCGGGATGCGGCGGAAGCGCGAGCCGGGCACGCGAAAGCCCTTCAGCTGGCCGTTGTCGAAACAACGAATGATCGTTTGCTGGCTGACCTTACAGATTTTGGCCGCTTCGCCGGTCGTGAAAACGGTCTTCATGGGTTCGTCCACCCCTTACTGGCCTGGGCCAGTCGTCTTGAGTGTGGTCCGCACATACCGCTTTCCGTGAATGGTTGCCGGACCGAAATCATCCTTGATTTGCCTCGCTCGTTCCGAAGCAACACCACGGCAATCCCTTCTTCCCGCACCTCGGCGGCGTGGAGGCACCCCCTCCACCGTTGCACTTGCCCCGACCCCAATCCATCAGCCGAAGTTCACAGGAAGACAGGCTTACCGAGATTGCCACCTACTTGCGATTATAACCGCATTGCCAAACATGTCAACGCGAATCGCCGCCCCGTCTCTGCCGCAAATCCTTTGGATACAAGCACTTTCTGCATTAGGACGAATTCCCTTTTCCAAGTATCAAATCTTGGCAGAATCGAGATAATTGCGCAGGGTGAGGTTATCTCACGCCTCCTGGCGAAGCCCCGCACTTCCCTCTCTTTATCGGGATTCCGTCCTCTTCCCATTGCCTGATTCTTCTCCAGATTGCCGAATTGGCCCGCTTGCGGGTCAAGAACCCCTCCCCCCAACCCCCTCCCCTGAGAGGAGAGGGGGAGAAGAAGACTCTTCTATGTCTTGCTCCCCCTCTCCTCTCAGGGGAGGGGGTTGGGGGGAGGGGTTTCGCTCTGCGGGATCCGCCGCTTGCGGGGCGCCGAGATAGATCAGCAGCACCGCAAGGTCCGCCGGACTGATGCCGCTGATCCGACTCGCCTGGCCGAGATTCGTCGGGCGGATGCGGCTCAACTTCTCCTTGGCCTCGAAGCGCAGTTGCGGGCACGCGGCGTAGTCAAAGTGGGTCGGAATTGGGCGTGATTCCATCCGTTGGAAGCGCTCCACCTGGGTCGCCTGCCGGTCGATGTAGCCGGCGTATTTCGTCTCCAGCACGAGCTGTTCCGCCACGTCCGCAGGCGCCTGACGTTCTTTGAGCGATGGATCGAGCGCGCAGAGCCGCTCCCAGTCAAACTCGGTGCGTCGCAACCACTGTTCGAGCGAATCGGTCCCGTGATGGTGACTGCGCAGGTACGTAGTCAATTCCACGATGGCCCGCTCTTTCTCCCGGAGGCGCTGCCAGGCGTCGTCGGCCACCAGGCCGACGCGCCGTCCCAGCGGCGTCAGGCGCCGGTCGGCGTTATCGTGCCGGAGCAGCAACCGATACTCGGCACGCGAGGTAAACATGCGGTACGGCTCATCGACGCCCTTGGTGACCAGGTCGTCGATCAGGACGCCGATGTACGCCTGGCTGCGATCAAGGATGAGCGGCGGCTCTTGCTTGATCTTCAGGGCAGCGTTGATGCCGGCCATCAAACCCTGCGCGGCGGCCTCCTCGTAGCCGGTCGTGCCGTTGATCTGGCCGGCGAAGTACAGTCCTTCGACCGGCTTGGTTTCGAGCGTTGGATGGAGTTGCGTCGGCGGCGCGTAATCGTACTCGACCGCATAGCCCCAGCGCATCACCTCGGCGTTTTCCAGGCCCGGAATGAGGCGCAGCATCTCGTGCTGCACATCGTTGGGCAAGCTCGTGCTGATGCCGTTGCAGTAATACTCCAGGGTGTTGCGTCCCTCCGGTTCGAGGTAGATCTGATGCTGGTCCTTGGCGGCGAAGCGCACGACCTTGTCCTCGATGGACGGGCAGTAGCGCGGGCCGCGGCTGCAGATCTGGCCGGAGTACATCGGCGCCCGGTGGAGGTTGGCGCGGATGATGTCGTGGACCGCCTCGTTAGTGTAGGTGATGTGGCAGAGCATTTGCTCTTGCACGATCTTTTCTGTCGCAAAACTGAACGGGCGCGGCTCGAAGTCGCCGAGTTGTTCTTCGAGCTTTGCGAAGTCGATGGTGCGGCCGTTGAGGCGGCAAGGCGTGCCGGTCTTGAAGCGGGCGAGCTGGAACCCGCAGGCGGCGAGGCTGTCGCTGAGGCCCTCGGCGGACTGATCGCCGGCGCGGCCGCCGCGCGTCTTCGCCTCGCCCATGTGCATCAGCGCCTTGAGGAAGGTGCCGGTCGTCAGCACCACCGCACGGGCGCGGTAGAGCGTGTTGCCCCGCACCTGAACGCCCACGACACGACGACCCGAAGAATGGAGAACGGAGAACGGAGAACAGGGAACGGAGAATGAAGCCGGATCCCGTTCCTCGTTCTCTGTTCCCCGTTCTCCGTTCTTCATTTCTTCGATGAGAATCCCTTCGATGATCTCTTGCCGCAGCGTCAGGTTGGGCTGAGCCTCGACGCGGTGTTTCATGGTGAACTGATAGAGTTTCTTGTCGGCCTGGGCGCGCGGCGAGTGCATGGCGGGGCCTTTGCCGCGGTTAAGCATGCGGAACTGGATGCCAGTCGCGTCGATCACCTTGCCCATCTCGCCGCCGAGGGCGTCGATCTCGCGGACGATCTGTCCCTTGGCGACGCCGCCGATGGCCGGGTTGCAACTCATCTGGGCGACGGTGTCGGCGTTCATGGTCAGCAGGGCGGTCCGCAGGCCCATACGGGCAGCGGCGAGGGCGGCCTCGGTGCCGGCGTGTCCGGCGCCGACGATGACAACGTCAAATTCGTAAACGAGTTGAGCCATGATTGGATAAGGGCAGTGCAGGGGGACGACTCTTCAGGGAATATACCCAAGGCGGGGGAACAGAAAAAGGCCGAATGCCGCCGGGGGTCGGCGGCGCACCTGGGGCGAGAGAGCGACGCTCCGGCAAACGAGGGAGATTGGAGAGGTTGCAATCGACCAAATCGCGTCTAGCTGCTCCCGCGCGCGGCGCGCCGCGCGATCAGCGCCGCGACGTAGCCGCCTTTGAAGCCACTGTCGATGTTGACGACCACGACGCGCTCGGAGCAGCAGTTGAGCATCGTCAGCAGCGCCGCCAGGCCGCCGAACGACGCCCCGTAACCGACGCTCGTCGGCACCGCGATCACCGGACAATCGACCAAACCGCCGACGACGCTCGGCAGGGCGCCGTCCATGCCCGCGACGACCACGATCGCGTCGGCGCCGCTGAACTGCGGCCGGTGCCGCAGCAGGCGATGGATGCCGGCAACGCCGACATCTGAGAGTATATTTGTCTCACAACCCAGCGCCTGCGCCGTCACCAGCGCCTCGCGCGCGACCGGCAAATCGCTGGTGCCGGCGGTGATAATGACGACGTGGCCGACCTTTGGGGCGCCTGGCGCCGCCGGCAGCCAGAATGTTCGGGCGACTCGGTCCTGCTGGCCCTGCGGAAAGTGGCGAGCCAGGGACTCCGCCTGTTCCGGGCTGAGGCGCGTGGCCAGGCAATCCTGCTTCGCCTCGACGTGTTTGCGCACCACGGCCTCAACCTGTTCGCAGGTTTTCCCCTCGGAAAAGATGACCTCGGGAAAGCCGCAGCGCTCGTGCCGTTGCAGGTCAACGTGGGCGAAACCCAGGTCGGCCTCGGCGCTGTTGTCGAGCCGACTCAAGGCCGCCTCGACGCTCACCTCGTTGGCGCGAACCCGTTCCAGCAAATCACGCAGTTCGGCCTGTTCCATTCGCCCCTCCCTTGAAGATCGAGGATCGAGGATCGTGTCACGTTCTTCTCGGTTCTCGATCTTCGATCCTCTATCCTCAATCCTCTATCTTCAATCCTCATTCTACTGGCGGCGTGAGTCCTTTCGCGACCGCGGCAAGTTCCGCTGGAGTTTTCCGCCGCTACAACCGATACCTTTCCTCCAACGGAACCGCTGCGCCCGGCGTACTTCGGGAGGATCCTGCGATGTCTGCGGGGAATCTGACAGTTGCTTGCGTGTTGCTCGTTTGCGGCCAAGTCCCGGCTGACGTGGTTCCCTGGAACCAGCATAGTTGTAAAATTCCGATCGACATCGAACCCGCCAAGCGGCGTGCCTTCCGCGAGATTGTGCTGTACTACTCCGTCGATGAGGGCAAGACGTGGCATCAGTCCGAGAAGGTCCAGCCCGACGCTGAGTGCTTCAAGTTCCGCACCGCGCAAGATGGCCTCTACTGGTTTCAGGTCGCCGGCGTCAACCTCCAGGGGAAGGAGGAGCCCGCACTCATCCACCAGATCCCGCCCAAGATGAAGATGCTGATCGACACGCGCAAACCGGACTTGCGCATTGCCGCCCGGCGGGACGGGCAGGAGTTGGTGGTCGCCTGGGAAGCGATGGACGCCAATCCCGATCCGAAGAGTCTGACACTGGAGTATCAGGTGCTTGAGGGGACGGCCGCTCCGTGGCTGCCGGTGACGTTGCCCATGCCGCCGCCGGCGCGGGGTGAGGCCCGTACGCGCCTCACCAGTCCGGCAACCGTGGTCGTGCGCATGCAGGTGAAGGATCTGGTCGGGAACACGACGGTCGCGGAAGACAAGGTCGTGGGTACCGACAACATCCAGGCGGGCTTTTCGCAAAAAGCGCAGCCCCCCAACGCCGGAGGACTCCAGCTGCCAGGCCCGGCGGGGGGCCAGGCGACGAAGCCGCCGGCAGTCGATACGCTGCCGACACCGCCGGGAGGTAACGCCCAGTCGCGCACCCAGGACGCGATCCCTGCCTTGCCCGTCAAACCGCCGCCCGCGAGTGGCAGTAATGCCGCTCCGGTGCCCGGAGCAGGGAGTTATCTTGCAAAAGCCGTCCCCAACCGCGCTCCCGAGCCGGTCGGGGCTGCCAACCCCAATCTTGCACCCACTGCGCCGGCACGCCGGCCGCTGCCGCCGGTGCAACTTGTCAACGATCGCTGGATCGTCGTCGAGTATCAGTTGTCGCGCGTCGGCCCCTCGGGCATCGGCAGCGTCGAGTTATACCTGACCCAAGACGACGGTCAGAAGTGGCTGAAGTTCGCTGTGGACGAGGACGCCAAGTCAGGGACGGCCGGCGCCAAGTACCAGCGTTCGCTGGAATTGCCGGCGGGGGATGGCGTCTATGGCCTGTATCTCGTGGTGCGCAATGGCGCGGGCCGGGGCAAGGCGCCCCCGCGTTCGGGGGATGCGCCCGAGATGCGCATTGAGGTGGACACCACGTCCCCCCAGGCCCAACTCCAGTTGCCGCCAGTCCCCGACCCGGAACGCCGCGATGCCCTGTTGCTGACGTGGCAGGCGAAGGACAAGAACCTCGGCACCGGGCCGATTTCCCTCGACTGGGCGGAACAGCGCGACGGCCCGTGGCATCCCATCGCCACGAACGTCCCCAACACGGAGCGGTATTCCTGGCAAGTGCCCACCGGGGTGCCGGTCGAGGTCTTCCTGCGCCTCAAGGTTCGCGACAACGCCGGCAACGAGGCGGTCGCCGTGACCGACCGACCGGAGATCGTTGATTTGACCGAACCGGAAGGGAAGATCAGCACGGTCCGGTCTGCGAACCGAGTACAGGAGTAGCGATTTTCGTGACTCTTGTCGGTGCCGGTTGAAGGTGAGAGGTCAGAGCCCGAGCGCCAGCGAGGGGGAAGCGTTGTCCCGCGCTGGCGCTCGGGCTCTGACCTCTCACCTTCAACCGGACGATGACTCAGAATCGGCTAATCTTGTCGTCCCACCACCCTCCGGGGCCACGTCGTCCACTTCTTCCACCACGTTGCCCCGATCACCGGGTAGGGTTACACTGATCTCATTTGCGATGGCTTTGGTTGCAGGTATCGGTTTCCAACCCCACCACTCGCTGAGGATCTCTCCATGAACGCGCACGAGGACCGTCGTGATTTTCTCAAGGCCGCGGCCCTGGCCGGCGCCGGTTTCTGGGTCGCCGGCGGCGTCGAGGCGGCCAGTAGCCAGGCCGCCAACGACCGCCTCAACTTCGCCTGCATCGGCGTGGGCGGCAAGGGCCGCAGCGACACGGCCGACGCGGCCAGTCACGGCAACGTCGTGGCCATCTGCGACGTGGACGACGGCACCCTGGCCAAGAGCGCGGCGCTGTATCCCAAGGCGCGGCGCTTCAACGATTTCCGCAGGATGTTCGATACCCTGGGCAAGAGCATCGACGCCGTCACCGTGAGTACGGCCGATCACACCCATGCGGTCGCCTCGGCGCTGGCGATGCGGCTCGGCAAACACTGCCACACGCAGAAACCGCTGACCCACAGCATTCACGAAGCCCGCAGGCTGGCGGAGATTGCTCGCGAGCGCAAGGTCGCGACGCAGATGGGCAACCAGGGGACGGCGAGTGCGGCGTTGCGGCGGGCGGCTGCGATCATCCGCGCCGGCACTCTCGGGGCGGTCCGCGAGGTGCATGTCTGGACCGACCGCCCCGGCAAGTACTGGGAGCAGGGCCTCGCCCGACCGGCACAGGCCGCAGTGCCGAAGGCGCTGCACTGGGATCTCTGGCTTGGCCCCGTCGCCGCGCGCCCTTATGGTGTCGGCTATCATCCCTTTCGGTGGCGCGGCTTCTGGGATTTCGGCACCGGCGCCCTGGGCGACATGGGCTGCCACAATTTGAACATGGCCTTCATGGGGCTCGATCTCCGCGATCCCATCGCCGTCGAAGCCGAGACCTCGGGCCACAACAAGGAGAGCTATCCGCGCTGGTCGATTGTCCGTTACACCTTTGCGGAGCGAAATAGTCGTCCACGCTTGACGCTAACGTGGTACGACGGCGGTCGGCGGCCCGCTGCGGAGCTGGCGCCTGGCCAGGATCTCGGCAGCAACGGCTCGCTGGTCATCGGCGCCAAGGGCAAGCTGCTGTTCTCGCGCGGCTACAAGCTGCTGGGCGACGTGGAGGAGCCGCGGGTGAAGGTGACGGAATCGCCGGGCCACTTCGCCGAGTTCGTGCGCGCGATCCGCGGCGGGCCGGCGGCGATGTCCAATTTCCCCGACTACGCCGGTCCGCTGACGGAAACGGTGCTGCTCGGCAATCTCGCGATCTGGGCCGGCAAGCGGATCGAGTGGGACGCCCGGAAGTTGCGGGCGACGAACGCCGCCGAGGTGGCCCCGCTCATTCAACCGACCTATCGCAAGGGCTACAGTCTGTAAGACCGTTCCAGGTTCACGAGCCACGCCAGGGAGGAAGCGGCGATGAACGAGGAACGGGTGCGTCAGATTGTGCGGCAGTTTCAGGAGAACGCCCTGAAGCAGGTGCTCACCAGCCCGGGCAATCTTCGCGAACTGCTGATGGTGGCGAAGGCGGCGGTGCTGCCGCGCCTGGAGTTCGCCGGGATGACCGTGGAGCCGACGACCTTCGTCACCGCCGAGTATCGCCACGTCAGCTCGGACCTGGTGCTGACGCTGACGCTGTTGCCCTCCCGCAAGAGTGGCCGCAAGAGGCGCCTGACGGTGACGATCTTGATCGAGTTGCAGACACAGCCGGATCGGTTGATGCTGTTGCGCGTGCTCGATTACCTGGTGCAAATCTGGAAGCAGCAGGTCAAGCGGCACGGCGAGCGGCACAAGTCGCTGGCGAACGTGCAATTGACGCCGGTGCTGCCGGTGGTGTTGCACACCGGCAGTTACAGCTGGGAGAAGCTGGGCCGCCTCGTGGACCTGATGGACGATGCCGAGGACTTGGCGCCGGTCACGCCCGCCTTCGAGCCGGTATTCGTGAGCCTGCCCAACGTGTCGGAGGCGGAGTTGGAGGAGAGGGGCGGCTCATTCGGGCAGGTGCTCGCCCTGCTCAAGATGCGCAAGGCGCGGAGGGAGCAGTTTGCGCGGCGGTTGGAGCAGACGGTGGCGAAGTTGGGCGAGCTGAAGGGCACGGAACGGCTGCGACGGCTGGAGCTGTTGTCTTACGTCGAGGGTTTGGTGTATCATGCCCGCGAGGCACAGGAGCACAAGACGTTGCGCGAGCGCATCGATGCGGTCCTGCGCGACGACGAAGCGCGATTGGAGGTGGATATGGTCCGAAGGAGTATGGCGGACGTGCATCGCGACGAAATCAGCCGGGAAGTTATGTTGGCGGAGAGGAAGCGGACCCTCCTACGCCTCTTGGGTTTGCGCTGGGGATCGCTGCCAGCAGAGACGAAACAAGTCATCGAGGCGACTCAGGACGCGAACCAACTGGAGGAGTGGTTGGGCCTCGTTATCACGGCAGACAATCTCGACGCCGTTGGCATTGCCCCTCCTGACTGAGCCCCACTCTACCAAGCGCGGCGCTGCGTGAGGACGAAGCGCGATTGGAGGTGGAGATGGCTCGAAGAACGCTCGCCGACGTGCA
>WNGB01006944.1_pt1 | contig 16511 bp, 16 predicted proteins | sample 5400681 | NCBI WGS metagenome assembly WNGB01 (sample SAMN13153367, study PRJNA577476) | soil metagenome | isolation source: 115 cm soil or saprolite under grassland replicate 2 | place: USA:California | collected 2016-06-15 | reverse complement strand
TTGTCTGCCCAACGCTGGCGCTCACCGGCCGGAGCGAGCAGCGCGAGCTCCGGTCCGGTGCAGCGGCTTGTTCGACGTCCTCATTCCGTAGCGCCAGTCCTGAAGGTGCCACTGCTATTGCGATCTCCATCATTCCGCTTCAGCACGTCCGGAGTTCCTTTCGCGTCGCAGAATTCGTTCGGTCACTCGATGACCTGGTCGGCTCGCGCCAGGACCGACGGCGGGATGACCAGCCCGAGTCCCTGCGCGGTACGACGGTTGATGACCAGCTCGAACTTCGTCGGTTGCTCGACGGGGAGGTCGGAGGGCCTAGTGCCCCTAAGGATTCGGTCCACGTAGGTAGCCGTGCGTCGATACTGGTCGAGGAGATTGGGCCCATACGAGAGCAGGCCTCCGGCCTCAGGAAACTCTCGGAATCCGTACATCGCCGGCAGCCGATACTTGGCGGCGAGGGCGACTAGCCGTGCCCGGTAGCCGGCTGTCAGGGCATCGTCGAACGCCAGCAGCGCATTGGCGCGGCCTCGGGCTGCAGCCCAAAATGCCTCGTCGAAATCTTCGGGTGATCGCACCCCGATGGGTTGAAGCTGCAAGCCAAGCGTCTGGGCCGCAGTGTGTGTCTCCCTCCAGAAGACGGCATGGACAGGGTTACCCGGATTCGTGAGGACGGCCACACGGGAAATGCTGGGCAAGCTCTCCTTGAGCAACTCCAAGCGTTTCCCACTGATCTCCGGGTTGAGAAGGCCTAACCCCGTCAAGTTGGCGCCCGGTCGCGCTAGACTGGCAACGAGCCCGTTCCCCACGGGATCGCCAACTGAAACAAAGACGATCGGGATCGTGCGGGTCGCATTCTTGGCGGCTAGGGCCCCCGGCGTGGTCGCCACCACCAGAACGTCTACTTTCGAACGGACCACCTCGGCCACGAGCTCGGGAAGCAGCTCGCTCTGCCCATCTGCCCACCGGACCTCCAGCGTGATGTTTTGACCCTCGACATAGCCGAGCTCACGCAGCCCCTGTCGGGCTGCGTCCCAAAGGCGCTGGTCCGCCGAGGAGACCCTGGCGAACACGTAACCGACGCGGGCAACCTTCCCCGGCGCCTGCGCCTGGGCGGCGAGCGGCGCGGCGAAGAGGCCGAGCGTCAGCACGACCGTAATGACTCCAAGACCGATCCGAACGAGTGCTCTGCTCACCGCTACTTCACTCCGTTGTCCGTCGAACGACGGCAGTGAGCGGCGACGGCGAGCGGATGCGAGCCAGCCGTCCGCTCCACTGCCATGTTCGACGGGGCATCGCCCCCGACGGTCATTCGATCACCAGATCGGCGCGCAGTAAGAGCGCTGCCGGCACCGTGAGACCCAGCGCGCGGGCGGTTTTGAGATTGATGACTAACTCGAACCTCGTCGGCTGTTCGACAGGAAGATCGGCCGGCTTGGATCCCTTCAACACCTTGTCCACGTAGCTCGCGGCGCGCCGGAATAACGCCGGGATGTACGTGCCGTACGACATGAGACCACCCGCTTCGACGACCGTTCGGTTCGCCCAGATCGCCGGCAGCCGACTCTTGGCGGCCAGCTCGGCGAACCGTTCCCGGTGCGTCGTGAACAGGGGCGTGTCGATGTTGATCAGGCCATCGGCGCTGCGCACGGCCTTGAAGGCGGCTTCGAAGTCGTCCGGGTCTCGGACCGCGACCGGCTTGAGCTGCAAACCTAATCCGCGCGCCGCTTCCTCCAGTTCCTTCCGCTGCACCGGGTCGGTTGGATGCCCCGGATGCGTGAGAACCGCCACCCGCCTCAGTTTCGGCACGAGCTCTCGGAGCAGTTCCAGGCGCTTGCCTACGTGAGCAGCAGCATTGACCGTCACTCCGGTGATGTTGCCGCCGGGGTGGGCCAGACTGTTGACTAGTCCGATCTCCACAGGGTGACTCAGGCTGGTGAAGACGATCGGCACCGTCGTGGTTGCCTTCTTCGCCGCCATCCCCGCTGATGAGGCTGAAGCCACGATGACGTCAACCTTCGACCGCACCAGCTCGTCCGCGAGCTGCGGCAATTGATCGAGGGTGCCGATCTTGAAGTCGATGATCAGATTCTGTCCTTCGACGTATCCGAGCTCCCGTAGACCTTGCCGAAACTCGTCGACCCAGAGCTTCAGAGGCTCTCCCGCACGGAGGAAGCCAACTCGGTATACCTTTCCCGGTTGCTGCGCCTCGACGGCGAGCGGCGCAGCAGACAGAAGGAAGACGGCAGCGATCGTAGCGAGCCGCATCGCCACTCGCGTGTGAACCCCATGGCAGTTCCTCATGTGTTGACCGATCTCGCCGCAAGGCTGCTTTGGTCAGACATCGTTCTCACCCCTCGCGTTCGTGACTCTGTGCGCAACTACTGTGCCCGACCCAGGGGTCGGCCCTCTGCCCTGTGCGGCGAACGCTCAGGCTGAGCGGCCGGCGAAGCCGGACCGCTCCAGCCTGTTGTTCGGCGATGGTTGATGCGCTGCTCAAGCGGCGTAGCGGATGACCTCCAACTCGATCTCTCCGCTCACCCGGCGCAGAATCTGGTCGACGCGGGCGAGCACCGCATCTTCGAGCAGGTACTGCGGACAGCTCGCGCACTGCAGCACCGGGAGATCCTTCAGGATCACGATGCCCGCCTCGCGAACCTTGAACGGCAGGTCCGTCGTGATCGCGGCCAGTTGAGCCCCACACACCTCGCATCTCATCGCTTCGGCCTCCTCGCCTTGAGATCGGCCTCCCACTCCCCGGGGTCCGGGCGGTACGACGTCACCACCCGGACATTATCGCCCTCAAGGTCAGTCGCGAACAGGACATGGAACGCCTCCGGCCCATGCCGCCCGAGAATCAGGTAGCTCGGTAGGTACTTGTCGTCTGGGTACGCCTCGACCAACTCATAGGAGGCCACGGCGGCCAAGATCATCTCACGGGGAATGAACCGGCCGGCAAGCCGCATGGTGACGTGGTAAGTCCAGAGGACTCGTCCGCTACGGACGCGGTCCTGGATGAATCCGACCGGGTCATCAGGCAGCCTCCGCTCAGGGGCCAGTCCAGAGTCTCCGTTGGACCTCAGCTAGATTCGCCGAACGACTTGGGCGCTGAGCCGCGGCACGAAGCGCCGTCGGTTCCAGCGCCGAGTTAGCCTGCTCAGCGACCGCTGACGGCGATGCCCTGCCGAAGGTAGTAGCCGCGCTGGAATGAGCTTCTCGCCCTGACGCGAAACACCGGCACTCCGCGCGATTGGACAGTCTCCCATCGGGTGCCTTGGCCGATAGATCGACTTCCAGCAACACGATTGACCGGGCCCCTCTCATCGGTCCACCCGTTGTGAGACTTCGAACTTAGCTCACCTTTCTTGCGCATCCCACAATTACTGTGCGACCAGGCCACCGTCTACCGGCATCGCATTGCCAGTGACAAACGACGCAGCGTCCGAACACAACCACACGACAGCTTCCGCAACCTCTTCTGGCTTGCCCATCCTGCCGATTGGCTCCATAGCGATGAGGCCCGCCTCCGCTTCCGTACCCACTAGACGCTCGACCATCGGCGTGCGAATGACGCCAGGGCATACAGCATTCACGCGGATCCCGGCTTTGGCGTAGTCCAACGCCGCCGCGCGCGTCAGTTGTATGACACCACCCTTGGATGCACAGTAGGCAGGCGATCCCTCTAAGCCAACCAGCCCTGCTGTTGATGCCGTGTTGACGATGGCACCGCCACCTTGCTTGAGCATCTGGGGGATCTCGTACTTCATGCAGAGCCAGACACCCTTGAGGTTGATGGCGATCGTGTGATCCCAGTTTTCCTCGGTGCAGTCAGCCGTTGGAGCGTCCGCCCCCGCAATACCGGCGTTGTTATGCGCATAATCCAGTCGGCCATAGGTCTCGACGATCTTCTGAATGAGCGTTTCAACCTCGGCTGCTTTCGAGACATCGGTCCTCACAAGAAGAGCATCTCCACCGGCCTCTTTGATTATCCGTACGGTCTCCTCACCGCCCTCGACGAGGACGTCGGCAACGACAGTTTTCGCCCCTTCTCGGGCAAACGCCAGTGCGCTTGCCCTGCCTATTCCAGAAGCGGCACCCGTCACCAAGGCCACTTTGCCTTCGAATTGCTTGGTCATTTCGCCTCTCCCTGGCAAGGTCAGGCTAACGCTGACGTTGACCGGCCGCGGCGAGCGAATGCGAGCCAGCGGTCCGGTCGAACGTGGTGTTCGACAGCACTAATGAATGACCGCACTCTTACGCTCGCGGCGAATCCCGGAGGAGTCAATCGATAATCTGATCCGCCCGTACCTGTAACGACTGCGGGATCGTGAGGCCGAGTGCCTTGGCGGTTCTCATATTCACGACCAACTCGAACTTGGAGGCCTGCTCGACGGGAATGTCCGCCGGGAGGGCACCTTTCAGAACCTTGTCCACGTAGGACGCCATGTACCGCCACGACTCGTGAAGATTCGGCCCGTAGGTCATCAGGTTGCCGGCCGCGGCAAACTCCGCCCAGCCCGAGATCGCTGGGATACGGTTTTTCGCCGCGAAGGCAGCGATGTTCTTCGCCTGACTCATGATGAGGACATCGGGGAACGCGACAACGGCCTGCGCGCGCTCCTTGACGATCGCCTCGAACGCAGCGGGGAAATCGTTGACTGCCCGGACCGGGACGTATTGGAGGGTGATGCCAAGCCGGCGTGCGGCGGCCTGTGACTCCCGGAGTTCCGTCTGCTCGCCGGGGTGCATCACGTTCGCCAGGACCGCGACCCGGGTGAGCCCCGGCAGGGCTTCCTTGAGCAGCTCCAGACGCTTGTGCACAAGCTCGTACGCCAGGAAGGTGATGCCGGTGAGGTTCGCGCCCGGGCGCGGGAGGCTGGTGACGAGCTTGGCCTCGACCGGGTCGCCGCTGAAGCCGAACACGACCGCAGTCGTCCCCGCCGCCGCCTGGGCGCCGAAGACCATCGGCCCGACCGCGACAATGACGTCCACCTTCAGGCGGTTCAGCTCGGCCACGAGGTCGCGCGCCTGATCGCGGACGCCCCATCGGGCCTCGATGGCGAGGTTTCGCCCCTCGACCCAGCCCCTCTCGCGCATGCCCTGACGGAACGCCTCAAGGAACGCCAACGTCGATGGCGACTCCGGGCCCATGGCGACCCAGCCGACGCGATGGACCTTCCCCGCCGATTGGGCCTGGCCGGCACAAGGCTGAGCGAGCAGGCCGAGGGCAAGAGCCACCACTATGAGAGCCGGCAGGAAGATCGCGGGGCGTGGTCCCGACCGTCTCATCGGGAAAAGACAAAGATCGTCCATGCTTCACTCCACAACGTCTGTCGAACTAGAATTCGGCTGAACTGCATAGCGCCCTTGAGCAAGCAGGCGTCGGCAGCGTAGCCTGCCGATGGTGACCACACTCGGAACCGATCCGGGCGCAAATCCACAGGTTTCCCGGGCGCACTGGTTCACCCCGATGCCTTGCTATACAGACCTCGGATAAACGATACGCGAGGTCTGCGTAGCCGGACGGTGGAGCGTGGGATCATAGCGCCGTCATCCGATCCACCGGGCTCTGGACTCCGGCGGGCCCGCGGTTGAGGACGTGGGTGAAGATCATGGTGGTGCTCACGTCGCGGTGCCCGAGAAGCTCCTGGACGGTTCGGATGTCGTGGCCGTCTTCGAGCAGATGGGTTGCGAACGAGTGGCGGAACGTGTGGCAGGTGGCCCGCTTCGGGATCGCCGATCTCTGCAGAGCCTCCCGCACGGCGCGCTGGAGGACGGATTCGTGCAGGTGGTGGCGCCGGCGCTGTCCGGTCGTGCGCTCCACGTACATACGGGTGGCAGGGAACGCCCATTGCCAGGGCCACTCGCGGCCCGCGTTCGGGTACTTCCGGGCAAGCGCCGACGGCAGCTCCACCCAGCCCGCGCCGCGGCGAAGGTCCTCGTCGTGCTGCTCCTTCACCGTCTCCAGGTGCCGGGCCAGCCCGGGCTTCACGACTGCCGGGAGCATCGTCACCCGGTCCTTGTCCCCTTTCCCGCCGCGGACGACGAGCTGGTTCCGCCCGAAATCGACATCCTTCACGCGCAGACGCGCGCACTCGAGCAGCCGCAGGCCGGAGCCGTAGAGAAGCAGGGACATCAGGCGGGGCACGCCGCGGACATGAGAGAGGACGAGCCGCACCTCTGCCCTGGTGAGCACGACCGGAAGCCGCGGCGGCCGCTTCGCCCGTACCACGTCGTCGAGCCACGGCAGATCCTGCCCGAGCACGTCGCGATACAGGAAGAGGAGGGCGCTCAGCGCCTGATTCTGAGTCGACGCCGCCACGTTGCCCTCGACGGCGAGCGAGCTGAGGAACTTCGTGATTTCCGGCGCGTCCATGTCGGCCGGATGCCGCTTGCCATGGAACAGGATGAACCGGCGGATCCAAGCCAGATAGGCCTTCTCGGTACGGCGGCTGTAGTGCCGAACGCGCGCGGCGTCCCGGACACGATCGAAGAGCCGCGGCGCGCGAGGTAGAGGTGGGCCGGGTTCACGAACTGCTCGCGTGGCGCTGGCGGCGCACGAATACGAGACCCCGGCGTTCACCCCGGCAGTCACGAGCCGAGAATAGCGTCTTCCTGCGGCGCGCTCAAGATTGTGATCGGGGAGATACGCCGGGTGTCCACGCCAGGGCGCAGTGTCCTTACACTCCACTCGTGGCCCCCGTGCCCGTGACCCGGCCGCCGGCTTTCTGAGGAACCTACAGCGGTCCGCTCAGATCGAACTCGTCCCGGACCGAATCTGGCTTTCCCTCTTGTGCACGTCGATGCCAATATGGTGCATGGTCGGTCACTCCCATCTTGCGGCGCTGACCGCGACGAGCTTCAGCGACGGCCTCCTCGTTGGTCTCCTGCGTGATGGCACCCGTGTACGTATCATACTGACCCTGGCGCGAGTCGAGTCGTCGACATCTCCTCGCCGGGTCAGGGGAGGCTGACGATCGTCAGCACCCCTGACGTCCGCCCGAGCGGGTGGCGCGCGGTCGCGGCGGCCACCGCGCTCAACGCCCCCCTCGGCTCGCTCTACGCGTTCAGCGTGTTCCTGAAGCCGCTGGAGTCGCTGCTCGGGCTGAGCCGCGCCGACCTCGCGCTGGTCTTCGCCGTCGCGGCAGCCGGGTTTGGCGCCGGCATGAACCTCGCGCCCCACGTGTTCGGGCTCGCGTCGACGCCGGTCCTCGTCCTGGCGTGCGCGGCGGCTAGCACCGTGGGCATCGGGCTCGCGGCAACGGCGGGCGGACTCGCCCAGCTCGCCATCGGGTACGGCGTGCTGTTCGGCGCCGGCGGCGGCGCCGCCTACATCCTGGTACAGCAGGCGGTGAACCTGGCGGTGACCCGGCGCTACGGCCTCGTCAACGGCTACATCGTCAGCCTGTACCCGGCCGGCGCGATGATCGCCGCGCCGCTCTTCGGGTGGGCCGTCCGCGAGTTCGGCGTGCGCGTGGCGCTCTGGGGGCTCGCGGGGGCGCTGGCGGTCACCGGGGCGCTCAGCGCGTGGCTCATCGCGCAGTCCCGCGTCACGCTCTCCGCAGCCGCGTCGGGAGCAGCGCCAGCCGAGGCGGAGCGGCGTCGGTCCGTGTTCTGGCGCATGTGGGTCATCTTCTTCCTGGCGGCGTCCGCCGGGCTTATGGTGCTGAGCCAGGCCGCCGGCATCATCGCGGCCTATGGGGGTTCGACGGCGCTCGCCGTCTATGGCACGACGTTCATCGCCGGCTGTATCGCCGTGGCCCGACTGGGGGGCGGGTGGATGGCCGACTGGATGACGATTCCCACGGTGGCCGCCAGCGCTCACGCCGTCGCGCTCGGCGGCAACCTGGCCCTGACGCTGTGGCCCAGCCCCGGCATGTCGGTGCTCGCCCTGACGCTCGTGGGGCTGGGTTACGGGGTGATCTCGGGGGTCACGGCCGCCGCGGTCGCCGTCTACTGGCGGCGCTCGCTGTACGGGCGGGTGGCGGGCCGACTCTACCTGGCGTGGTGCGCCGCCGCCATCGTCCTGCCGATCGCCGCCGGCCGGCTGTACGACCTGACGCAGGGCTATGGAACGGCCGTCCGGATCGCCGCTGTCGGCAACGTCCTGGGCGTCCTCGTGGCGCTCGGGCTTCCCCGCGAGCGCGCGCCGCGCCCGGACCCCCGATCCCGCTCCGAGGATGGTGCGTGACGTGACCAACCAGTCTCACGCGGCGGCGCGATCTCTCAGCTGAAGCCGAGCTCCTTCTCTGCCACGGTGAGGCTTTCGTCGACGATCGCCACCATGCGGTTGATCTCCTCGGTCGTGATGACCAGGGGCGGGGAGAGCTGGACCGACATGATCACCTCATCGAGGATCAGCAGCACGCCGTGCTTGTCGCAGATCTCGCGGATGCGCTGCCAGTATTTTGGCGATGCACGTGGCAGTTGTTCGCAGTCGAGACCGGTTCGCCGACCACCGCCGCCACCGTATCCGGGCCCTGCGCCAGGATGTCCTGCTCGACGGAGTTGGCGCAGGCGAGATCGCCGGCCTCGCTTGCGACATTTCTTCCCGCCGAGCGTGACCAGTACGGCCAGACTCCGACGCGTCCGGCGCTCTCCCACTCGTCTAGACAGCAACTGCCACGGTGCGTCCGAACCGGGAAAGGAGCGTTGCGCCGGCGGAGATCGCGGCCGCGAGAATCAGGGCCGCCGAGCCGATCCAGGGTAACAAGCCGACGACGACGAGAATGGCGCCGCCCCGTGCCACTGACTTGACGGGCGTCTTGTGCTCCTGACTGACCGGCATCCTCTCGCCGAGCCACGCGGCCGACACCGTGAAACCGAACAGGAAGAGGGCGACGAGAAGCATCACCGCCACCGGGATCAGAGGGATTCCGATAAACGTCACGGCCAGCAGGACGCAGAGCGGCACGAATCCCAGGAGAATCGCGACACCGCCGAGAGCCGAGAGCCCGGGTCGATTGACGAGGTACGCCTCGATGCGCTTTAAGGCACCGGGGAAGGCGACCGCGATGAGCAACGCGATGACGAACAGCAGCACGGCGCGCGTCAGCCGCGCGGCGAAGCTGAACATCGAGAACATGTGAGGCCTGCCGACCACCCAGCGGCTCATCGATCCCACCGTGGTCGGGATCCTGCCGGCAAGACTCACGTTGTCGCCTTCGAGCGTGGCGCCCTCGGGCACAGACACGGTTCCGCCGATCGCTACCGCATCGCCCTCGACACGGGCACCCGGCAGGAGCGTGACGGAGCCACCCACCGCTACCGCGTCTCGCCGTACGTGGCCCGCGATCGTGACGGAGCCGCCGATCGCGACGGCTTTGTCCACGGTCTCGTCGGCACCAATGTTGAGCGATTGGCCGAACACCACGCGCTCCGACCCGTGACGGCCGCGGCGTTCGCGCCTCCGCTCCCGCCAGGAGTCGCTGGACGCCGCCGGCGCCTCCGACCGGACCTGCAGGACTCCCTCCGCGAACGAGGCCCGGAGCGAGCCCGCTTCGAGCACCAGATCGAGCACCTCGCCCGCAGGTCGATTCGACACCTGGATGGTGAGCGCGCGCGTCGTCACGCTCTCCGGCGCGGCGACCACGAGGCCCCAGCCTGTCTGCTTGGCGATCGCGCTCAGCGCGTCGAGGACCGTGCCGCGTGGCTGGTCGATGGAGACGACGGGCGCGTTGTCGGGAAGCCGGCCCTCCAGCCGCCCGCCGGCCGCCGGGGCCGCCGCGGCGAGCCCTGCTAGAAGCACGAGAGCGACCACGAGAACGACGATCAGCCTGGCTGCGTTCATGTCCGATCCCCCTTCGCCCGGGAGTACGGTCGAGCGCTCGGCCTTATTTCACGGACGTCAGGGATCGGGCCCGGGCGATGAGGGTCAGCGACAAAACAGCCGCGGTGGAGCCCAGTAGGGTCGACGTCCAGATGCTCAGCGGCACGAGGGCGATGACGACGCCAACGCCGGTCGCCCACCTGGCGAGTTCGGCCGCCGCCTCCGCGAACAAAACGACGAGCGCGGCCGGCTCGGTGGTGAGCGTCAGCAGGCTGGCGGTCACCACCAGCCCGACGACAGCAGCCGTGAGGCCCCTGAAGACCGCGCGACGATGGCGAGCCTCGACCGCCTCGAGATATCGGCGCCGCGCGCCGCCAAGGAACTCGGCCGACGGCTCCGGCGCGGGAAGGGCCTGGAGCAGGCTGGTGACCTCATCCTTCTCGTCGGCTCCCCGGCTCATGCGAAGGGCCCGCCTTCCAGCGCCTTCTTGAGGCGGGCGCGGCCGCGATGGAGCCATGTCATTACCGTGCCTATCGGCACCTCGAGCGCGGCCGCGATGTCCCGGTACGACATCTCCTCAATGTGGAACAGGACGATGGCCTCCCTCGGACCCTCGTCGAGATCGGCGAGAGCCCGATCGAGACGTGAAAGCTGCTCGCGCAGCGAGGCCTCGCGCTCGGGGCCTGGGGCCGGCGGGCCAATGACCGGAATCGCCTCCACGCTGGTCATGACTTTTCTCCGCCGCAGCAGGTCCAGGCAAAGCCGGCGAGCGATAGCGATGAGCCACGGCAGAAGCGGCCGCTCCGGATCGAACCGCTCGAAATGGACGAAGGCACGCACGAACGTGTCCTGAGCGAGATCCTCGGCGTCGGGGGATCGGAGCAGTCGCCAGCAGAAGCGATGGACGGGACGGTAGAACCGGAGCACGAGCTCGTCGAAGGCCGCCGCATCGCCGCGGCGGGCGCGACGCGCAAGCTCAAGCTCTGCTCGCCGGTTGTCTGCATCCGAGCCCTGGGTCGCTGCCACACTCCTTGCCGCCTGCCAAGACAGTACGGGCGACGCCCGAGGATTATTTCAGGCCGCGGATGCCCGGGCGTCACGACTGGACGCAGCGGGGCCATCCGCCATCCCTTCTTGCCCTCGGCGCGGCCGCTATCGGGCACGCCCCCAGAGCTGACGCGTCGCCAGCCGGGCACCCTCGGCCAGCGCCGCGAACTTCAGCCACACCACGCTAGGATGGACGTCGTTGAACCGGATGCCGGAGGCGGCGAAGCCGCAGTCGGCGCCGGCGATGACGTTGTCGCGTCCCACGATTCGCGCGAACCGGACGATGCGCTCGGCGATCAGCTCGGGATGCTCCACCAGGTTGGTGGTGTGGCTGATGACACCTGGGCTGCCGACGTGGGTCGTGAGGATCCGCTCCGTGCTCCGCTTCATCGCTGGTTAACCGGTCCTCCCTCCGACACCACGGTCTCAAAAGCGGCGGACCGCTAACGCGGGGTCCCTCACCCGTGTTCGCAGTCCACCACTAAAGAGACCGCTATCGGTAGGTGTTCCCCTATTGTGGCACCTTATGCGACGCCGCGATACAGAGCCTACTTCCCTTATCTCACTTCAGGCTTTCGACGATTCCTTGCTTGCAACATGGGGAGCACGAGGCCTGGTAGCCAACACACATCCCATCCCGCCGCCGCCGCGCGTTCACGGACCCCGCGTATCGGCTCCTCCAATCCGCACGTCGGAACATCCCTGCGAGCGATGTCTCCCACGCGGGCAGGAGATGGACGGCGAGCGGGGATTTGAACGCGACTTTCAGTCCCCTGATCTGTGAGTTAGAGTGGACCGGCGCCGCTGATTCAAATCACGGGCGCGCGATCATGAACGCTCTGAAGGGAGTGCCCGGCGACTGGCGGCTCTTCGCGGTCACGGCCGACCTGAGGCTCTCGCTTCCGCTAGCCCCGAGAAGTTGATACTCTGGCAAATCCGGCTATGATGATGGAGGGTATGACACACACGGTGCGGGATCGACGCCAGTGGGGGCGGGTACTCGTGGTCGGGCTTTTGGTGGCCTTAGTCGGTCTCTGGATGTCTGGGCCGACGACGGCGGACGACGAGAAGCCAGTCCCGCCGCCCACGATCTTCGAGTTGACGAAGCCGCAAGTCCCCTCCGCGCTCAAGGGCATGTCCGACTCCGTCCGTGAGGGCATCCTGATGCCGGCACCGGCCCCCGTCCAGGAGTGGGTGCTTCAGCCGAACGGCAGCATGAAGAACACGCGCACGGGCATCTCGATAGCCCTCAAGAACGTATGCGCGCCCAACGACCTCGACCACGAAGCCGCCCTTGATGCGTTCAAGCGGGCGCAAGCCCGCAAGACCCGCTCCCGCTGACCTCCCGGCAGTACCCAGAGTCCGCGGGCTTAGCGTCTGTGTCGAGGCGACGGCCTACGGCACGCGATCCGGCCTGCGTCCGCGTATCCTCTTCTCCCTCGACGATGTCGACGCGTTGCATGGCGGTGTCGGCGCACCTGTTGGGGCAGCTCAGGGGCCCGCCCTTGACCGCCAGGGCGACTTCTGTTCTCGTGCTCGATGATGGCAGCCGCAGCCACCACCCGCCTGCGCGGCGTCCTCCTCGTCCTAGCCACGCTCCTCGGAGCGCTCGGGCCCGCCTGCCAGCCGACGCCCACGGCCAGGCCCGCCCGGGCCGCCAGCGCGGCGCCCACTCCTGCGGCGCCGTCGGCGCAAGCGCCGGAAGTCGTCTCCGGCGAAAGCTACATCCGCTGGCTGGTAGAGCACTCGATGCTCCACCAGGCGGAGCTGGCAGCGCGACGTTACTCGGGCCAGGGACAGATGTGGCAGCATCCCTACGCCATGCCGCAGCCGCGCGCCGCCTCGGCGCTGGCCTCGGTATGGTTCACCGCGTACCCGCCGTCTCAGATCACGGGGCCGGGCGAGTCGGTGCTGGAGAGCCTGGGCGACCCTGAGCTCTGGCGCGTCTTCCGCGACATCGGCATCGGCGGCATGCACACCGGCCCCATGAAGCGGGCCGGCGGCATCCGCGGGCGCGAGTACACGCCTACCGTGGACGGCAACTTCGACCGCATCAGCAGCGAGATCGACCCGGGCTTCGGCACCCAGGAGCAGTATCAGGCCATGGTCCGGCACGCACGCGACAACAGCGCCGTGGTCATCGGCGACGTCATCCCCGGCCACAGCGGCAAGGGCGCTGACTTCCGTCTTGCCGAGCGCGGCTACGGCGATTACCCGGGCCTCTACCACATCATGGAGATCCGGCCGACGGACTGGGGCCTGCTCCCCGCGGTGCCGGCCGGCAAGGACTCGATCAACCTGGGGCCCGCGGCGGTGGACGCCCTCAAGGCGCGAGGCTACATCGTCGGGCAGCTCCCGCGCACCATCTTCTACGAGCCGGGCGTCAAGGAGACCGACTGGTCGGCCACCGACGCCGTCGTCGGCGCGGACGGCAAGACCCGGCGCTGGGTGTACCTGCACTACTTCAAGGAAGGGCAGCCGACCTTCAACTGGCTCGACCCCACCTTCGCGGCGCCGCGGCTGGTGGCGGGGGACGCCATCCACTCGCTGGCCACCCTGGGCGAGCGCATGCTGCGCCTCGACGCCAACGGTTTCCTCGGCATCGAGGTCGGCCCGAGCAACGGCCGCGCCTGGTCCGAAGGCCATCCGCTCTCGGTCACCGCCAACCAGCTCATCGCCGGCCTGGTGCGCAAGCTCGGGGGCTTCACCTTCCAGGAGCTCAATCTGACGCTCGAGGACATCCAGGCGATGTCCCAGGGGGGCGCGGATCTCTCCTACGACTTCGTCACCCGCCCGGCCTACCAGCACGCCCTCGTCACCGGCGACGCCGAGTTCCTGCGTCTCATGCTCGGCCTGCAGCGGGCCTACCAGGTCGACCCGGCGGCCCTCATCCACGCGCTCCAGAACCACGACGAGCTCACGCTCGAGCTGGTGCCCTTCTGGACCCGGCACAAGGACACCACCTTCACCTTCCGCGGCAAGCCGGTCAAGGGCAGCGCGCTGCGCGAGACCATCCGGGCCGAGATGCACGGCCGCCTCATGGGCCTCGCGGCACCCTACAACCTCAAGGCCGCGAACGGCGTCTCCTGCACCACCGCCACCGTGGTGGCCGCCGCCCTTGGCATCCGCGATATCCGGCGTCTCACCGAGGTGCAACGACGCGACATCCGACGAGCGCATCTGCTCCTGGCGCTGTACAACGCGATGCAGCCGGGCGTCTTCGCGCTCTCCGGCTGGGATCTGGTGGGCGCTCTGACCCTGCCCACCGAGTCCGTGGAGTCCCTGATCGCCGAGGGCGACACGCGCTGGATCAACCGGGGCGCCTACGATCTGCTGGGCAAGCACTCCGGCGTGACGAAGTCGAACAGCGATCTGCCGCGCGCCCAGGATCTCTACGGCCCGCTTCCCGAGCAGCTCAAGCGCCCGGACTCGTTCGCCTCCGAGCTCCGGAAGATGCTGCGCGTGCGCGCGCAATACCGCATCAACGAGAGCGAGCAGGTCGAGTTGCCGGCGATGCAGGCGCGGGGCCTGGTCGTCATGGTCCACCGGCTTCCCGCCGGCGGGGGCACCCAGGTCACCGCCATCAACTTCGGCCGCGCCGCCGTCCGGGAGGCCGTGACCATCAAGACCGCGCCGCCGGACGGGGCGGTCACCGACCTTCTCGCGGAGAAGGCACTCGGCAAGCTGCGCCCGGGCCGGCGGCTGCCGCTCGCCCTCGATTCCCACGAGGGTCAGGTCTTGCTCATCAAATAGTCCCGAGGAGGCGTCGAGATGGCGGGAGAAGACCCGCGACCGCACCTGAGCTTCTGGCAGATCTGGAACATGAGCTTCGGCTTCCTGGGCATCCAGTTCGGCTGGGCGCTCCAGATGGCCAACATGAGCGCCATCTACGAGTACCTCGGCGCCGACGCGCACCAGATCCCCATCCTGTGGCTCGCCGCCCCGCTGACCGGGCTGCTCGTGCAGCCCGTCATCGGCCACCTGAGCGACCGCACCTGGAACCGTCTCGGCCGACGCCGCCCCTACTTCCTCACGGGCGCGCTGCTCGCCTCCTTCGCGCTGATCGCCATGCCGAGTTCGGGCACGCTCTGGATGGCGGCCGGGCTGCTGTGGGTGATGGATGCCTCCATCAACATCAGCATGGAGCCCTTCCGCGCCCTCATCGCCGATCTGCTGCCGCCCGAGCAGCGCACGCGCGGCTACGCTATGCAGGCGCTCTTCATCGGCCTGGGGGCGGTCATCGCCTCGATGCTCCCCTGGCTGCTGTACGGCCTCTTCCCGGCCGGCAGCGACGGCGGGACGCCCGGCAAGACCATTCCGTTCGGGGTGAGGCTGGCCTTCTATCTCGGCGCGTTCACCTTCCTGGCGGCCGTGCTCTGGACCATCTTCACGACCCAGGAGCATCCGCCGGAGGACCTGGAGGCCTTCCGGCGGATGAAGGCCGAGAAGGCCGGCTTCGGCGCCGCCGTCGCCGAGATCTTCCACGACGTGCTCGCCATGCCGCCGACCATGCGGCGCCTGGCCTGGGTGCAGATCTTCACCTGGCTGGGTTTCTTCTGCATGTGGCTTTACTTCGGGATAGCGGTGGCCCGGAACATCTTCGGCGGCACGCCCGGCACGCCGGCCTACGAGCAAGGCATCGCCTGGGCGGGCAACTGCTTCGCCATGTACTCGGCCGTCTGCTTCGCCTTCTCGTTCGCGCTACCGGCCGTGGCCGGGCGGCTGGGCCGCCGCCTCACCCACGGCCTGTGCCTGCTGATGGGCGCCATTGGCCTGCTCTCGGTGGCCGTCATCCACGACAAGTACGTCCTGCTCCTATCCATGGTGGGCGTGGGCGTGGCCTGGGCCAGCACCCTCGCCATGCCGTATGCCATTCTGGCCGGCGCCCTGCCCGCCGGGAAGACCGGCATCTACATGGGCATCTTCAACTTCTTCATCGTCATCCCGGAGATCCTGGCCGCACTCGGCTTCGGCAAGCTCATGGAGCGCCTCCTCACCAACGAGAGCGTGCTGGTGATGCAACTGGGCGGCGACAACCGGCTCGCCGTGGTCGTCATCGGCGGCCTCTCGCTGGCGGTGGCGGCGGCGCTCTGCGCCTTCATCATCGAGCCCGAGGTCGATCGCCCGCACCTGATCGAGCACTCTCTCCCCTCCGGTGAGAGGGCAAGGTGAGGGGGACACCCCGTCGGCCGCCGCGCCTTCACCACCGCCCTGACCCGTGACTACCAGGAGCACCTGGCAACGAAACGCTGGAGCATCAACGCGGTGCGCCGCTACGGCTCAGCGATCATGCTTCGAGCCGGCGATTCTGTCACTCCCCTGGCTGCCCCATCGACCCGGATCGCGATAGCTGGCCTTCTGCTCTAGGCTCCGCCGCGCGTCTGTCCGACCACGCCTCCCGCGTCAGCCCGGTGTGACGAGATCCTTCGCGGTCCAGCCGTTGGAAAATCACAAGCCAGGTCGGGGGTCATTGTCGGGGGCAGGCAGTGCCTTGACTGAGAGTTCTGAAGGAATTGGCTCTGCACAGCGAGCTGAACTTCACATCTTGCGCGATTTCCTGCGAACCGGCAGCTTCGAAAGCAAGTGCGCGGAGCGGCCGAACGTTCTTTGAATGGATTCGTCACTGACCAGGCGCGCGCCGTCGGCGTGATGTTCCAGCACGAGCTTCCGGGTGTGGAATGCCTCGAGCTCGGCGCGGTGTCCG
>WNGB01006943.1_pt1 | contig 16512 bp, 11 predicted proteins | sample 5400681 | NCBI WGS metagenome assembly WNGB01 (sample SAMN13153367, study PRJNA577476) | soil metagenome | isolation source: 115 cm soil or saprolite under grassland replicate 2 | place: USA:California | collected 2016-06-15 | reverse complement strand
GGTCCACCATCGTGTTGATCGTGTTCTTGAGCTCCAGGATCTCGCCGCGGACGTCCACGGTGATCTTCCGGGAGAGGTCCCCGTTCGCCACGGCCGTCGTGACGTCGGCGATGTTCCGGACCTGGTCAGTCAGGTTGCTGGCCATGAAATTCACGCTGTCCGTCAGGTCCTTCCAGGTCCCGGCGACACCTTTCACATCCGCCTGCCCGCCCAGCCGGCCCTCGGTGCCCACCTCCCGCGCCACACGCGTGACCTCCGAGGCGAAGGAGCTGAGCTGCCGAACCATCGTGTTGATCACGTCCTTGATCTGGAGGATCTCTCCCCGCACATCGACGGTGATGCTCTGCGTGAGGTCGCCGGAAGCGATCGCGGTCGCCACCTTGGACACGTCCCGCAGCTGGACCGTCAGGTTGCTCGCCATGAGGTTGACGTTGTCCGTGAGATCCTTCCACGTGCCCGCCACGTCGCGCACGTCGGCCTGGCCGCCCAGCTTGCCTTCGGTGCCCACCTCACGCGCCACCCGCGTCACCTCGGCCGCGAACGAGCTCAGCTGGTCCACCATGGTGTTCACGGTGTTCTTCAACTCGAGGATCTCGCCCTTGACCTCGACCGTGATCTTCTTCGACAGGTCGCCGGCCGCCACGGCCTTCGTGACGTCGGCGATGTTGCGCACCTGGCTCGTCAGGTTGCTCGCCATGAAGTTGACGCTGTCCGTGAGATCCTTCCACGTGCCCGAGACGCCTTCGACCTTCGCCTGGCCCCCGAGCTTGCCTTCGGTCCCCACCTCGCGAGCCACGCGCGTGACCTCGGAGCCGAAGGACCGGAGCTGATCGACCATCGTGTTGATCGTGTTCTTCAGCTCGAAGAACTCACCCTTGACGTCGACCGTGATCTTCTTCGACAGGTCGCCGTTCGCCACGGCGGTCGTGACCTCAGCGATGTTCCGCACCTGGCCCGTCAGGTTGCCCGCCATCGAGTTGACGCTGTCGGTTAGGTCCTTCCATGTGCCGGCTACCCGCTTCACCCTGGCCTGGCCGCCGAGCTTGCCCTCGGTCCCCACCTCACGGACAACTCGCGTGACCTCGGAGGCGAACGAGCTCAGCTGGTCCACCATGCTGTTCACGATCATCGCCGTGCGGAAGAACTCGCCTTCCAGGCGTCTCCCGTCAGCCTCGAGGACCATCGCTTGCGACAGATCCCCCTTTGCCACGGCGCCGATGACGCGCGCCGTCTCGTGGGTGGGGGACACCAGGTCATCGATGAGCGAATTGACCGACGCGACGCTCTCCGCCCAGCCGCCTGTCATCCCGGACGCTGCCGCCCGTTGACTGATCTTGCCTTGCTTGCCGACGACACGGTTCAGACGCACGAGCTCGGAGGCAAGGCGCTCGTTCATCTCGACGATGTCGTTGAACGTGTCGGCGATCTTCCCGGCCATCCCGAGCCAGTTCATCGGAAGCCGGACCGAGAAGTCGCCCCTCTTGAGCGCCTTCAAGGCGGTGAGAAGCGTCCCAGAGTCGAGCTCGTCCAACGGAGCTGCCGCAGGTATGCCCATCCTTACGCTCCTCGATGACACGCGTGGAGGCGCCCACACGCACGGTTTGGTACGTTGGACGACGACGCCGGAAACAATCGCGAGAGGTCCGAGGAATGGCTCAGCGCCACCATCACGGGGCCTCCCTGGTCAGGAAAATCGAGGAGGGGCTGCCGCCCAGCTCCGCCCGACGAGCTTCCAGCAATCCACACAGGCAGCATGTTCCGCCAAGGGACCGGTGTCCGCAGCCGAAGCAGGACGCCTTGTGTAGACAGGGGACTGCTCAACTCGTTCTGGGTCCTCAATGTCGCCCTGTAGGCGACCCAACATGGTATCGGGGCGCTTCCGGTGACAATGACATAGCTGAGAAAGCCTCGGCACTTAGGCATGGACCGTGCCGGATATCGAGCGGGCCAGGGCAACCATTAAAGGTCATGAGGGTTTCTTTATGTTTCTCAGCGTCTTGCGTATTGACCAGAGACGCCCTGGAAAGCTCTCCAGGTGCCGTGGCCGGATTTCCCGCACCGGTAAGGTTTACCGAGTCGAGCTTACCTAATAGAACTCCTTGCCCGCAATTCGGGCCTGCTTCATCGGTGCCATTTAATCGCTGCCGGGCATTTGGACCCCGATCGCGCACCTACTCGCGACAAAGTTTCCTACCGAGTGGCTTCAAGGGCGGCGTTTCGAGCGTCATGAGCCGCAGACCCGCCCTTTTTCGCATCGGCATCTCGTTTGCTCAGTGGGACCGCGGCCCGGAGATCGCGACGTCCGTGAAGTTGAGGGATTCCTCGGGCGGGCATAACTTAGCGCTTCTTCAGGGAAGGAAGATTTATCATGACGGGTCCTATCGTCGGCATATTACTGGAGCGGTACCCCGATCACATTGTCCTGAGCAATGGCACCGAGATTCTCCTGAAGGAGTCCGTCTCAGCCGATCACGTCCCGATCGGCCGGAGCGTGTCGATCACCTGCTCGGTGCTCGGGGACAAGAAGCTGGCCCATCACATCCGCTTGAATCCCGACTGGCTGCTTGACTCGGTCGCAGCTCTGTCTCCTGACGACTGACGGGACGAGACGTCCCCGTTGTTGCGAGCTGAAGTTCCGACAGCGGCCCGCGACTTCGCCCAGGCGCCGCCTCCACCACGGAAGACACGGCGCCGGCGCCAGTGCCAGGGACGAAGACGCCATCCATGCCAAGCTCCGGCGACTGTTCGCTGCCGACCCGCGGGTGCGAGTCATCTTCGATTGGAGAGCGGATGATCGCCGGAACCGCTTCTGGGTCCGGCAAGGCCTTCTCGTTCATGGATTCGCGGTCATCTATCTGTCCTACGAGCAGAGGGTGAGGCCCACCACGCGGCCTGTCCCGGGCAGAGAGTCAGAAGAGGAGGGGCGGAGATGGTAGATCAAGACGAGACACCGGCCGATCGTTGTTGGGTCTGCCGGGAGCCCTTCCAGCCCGGGGAATGGCAGCTTCGTACGGATGACGGATCTGCCCACGTCAAGTGCTACGATGATCGGGAACAGCCCCCAGCGAAGCCAGTCACCTGACCCGCTACTCCTCGCCGAAGGGGCACGGCCGATCACACCCCGAGCGCCGTGGCCTGCGCGAGTTGCACGGCCAACGGCATCAACGTCCCGCGCCTGCTGTAGAACCAGAGCCGCTCGGTTTCGTCTGAAGCGGGTGCGCGTCGAATCAGGGCGCTTCTTCTTGCTCACGGCCCGTTCTTTCCTGTCCTTCACGGAGCGGTCGAGCCGTCGCGCATCTCACGCGGATCCTGGCAGACCACGAGTGCGAGATCATCGGACAGGAAACGGGGGTTACGGCTCATCACCGTAACCCCCACGAGGAATTGGAGCGGCCGACCGGATTCGAACCGGCGACGTCCAGCTTGGGAAGCTGGCATTCTGCCACTGAATTACGGCCGCGTGTCGCTCTTATTCTAGGCGGTGAGCCTGCATTGTCAATGTGTCTCTGCGAGCCCGGAGCCGGCTCTTACTTGATGGTCATGTCGTAGGCCTTGATGCGCTCGTCGCTGCGGGCCTTCCAGCCAAGCCGCTTGTTCGCGCCGTAGAGGTCCAGCTGCTGGTAGAGCGGCACGGCAGGCATCTCCTCGACCCAGAGCTTGTTGATCCGGTGGTAGATGGCAAGACGCTGCTTCTCGTCCATCTGCGTCTGGGCCTGGTCCACCATCCCGTCGAAATCCGCGTTGTGGTAGTTGCCCAGGTTGCTGCCGGTGCGGAAGAGAGGCCCATAGATCGTCTCGGCGTCAACCGTGGGCGTGCCCCAGCCGATCAGCCATACAGGACCAGCCTTGTGCGGATAGACCATGGTATTGAGGTAGTTCACGAACTCGAAGGTCCTGAGGGTCGTCTTGATGCCGGCCTTGTTCAGTTGACCCGTCACCGCCTCGGCGACCTCCTTGTCGCGCACGTAACGGCCCTGGGGGCTGTTGAGCGTGATCTCCAGCCCGCTCGCGTAGCCCGCCTCGGCCAGGAGCTTCTTGCTCCTCGCCACGTCCTGCTTGATCGGCTTGAGCGACGGGTCGTAGCCGAAGTGCAGCGGCGTCAGCATGGTCGCCGTGCGCATCGCCTTGCCGTCGAGCACGCCCTTGATGATCTCGTCCGCGTCGATCGCGTACGCGATGGCCTGCCGGACCCGCTTGTCGACCGTAGGCCCCTTGTACGGGCCGACCAGCTTGTGCTGGGCGTCATACTCGTGCGTCACGAACATGAGCTGGAGGGTCCGGATGCTGGGCGCCGTCGAGAGGAACAGCTTCGGATGGTTGGCGATGATATTGGCGAGGTGCGGCGGAATATTGACCGCGACGTCGATCTCGCCGTTCTGGAGCGCCGCCACCCGGACCGCGTCATCGGGGATGGGCCGGAAGACCACGGTCTTGATCTTGGCCGGCCCCCGCCAGTGCTGCGGGTCCGCCTCGAGGACGATCTCCTCGTCCTTCGCCCACTTGACGAATCGATACGGGCCGGTCCCGATCGGGTTCTTGGAGATGAAGGCGCTGTCCTTGCCGGCATAAGCCTTCGGCGGGTACATCGCCGCCTGAGCGAACGTCATGATGCTCACGAAGGTCGGCCAGGGCTTGCTCGTGTGCACGCGCACCGTGTACGGATCCACGATCTCGACGCGGTCGATCGGCTTGAAGTTGGAGCTGGCCCGCAGCGCCGGCGTCCTGACACGCTCGAGGCTGAACTTGGCCGACTCGGCGTTGAATTCCTCGCCGTTGTGGAATTTCACGCCTTTGCGGAGCTTGACTTCCCAGGTTGTCGGCGCGACGAGCTTCGGCAGCTCGGCGGCGAGCGCCGGCACGATTTTGAGGTTCTGGTCGCGTTCGACCAGGCCGTCGAAGATGTGGCCGGAGACCACGGAGGCTGGAGTCTCCTGCTGGTTCATGGTGTCGAGCGTCGTCGGGTCCACGCCCTGGGCGACGACGACCTTGCCCTCGGGCGCCGCCTCAGCCGATCCCGCTCCGACCACGACGAAGATCGCGGCCATGAGCGCCGCGGATAGACGGATCCAAACCATGGCTGCCTCCTTGAGGGTGTCGAGCCGGCTGCAGCGACGAGCGGGCTTACTTTAGGGGGTGGCCCCGGGAAGTGTCAAGCGGCCAGCGCTGGCGCAATTTGACTCGCGATTCGCTAGGAGCGGCCGGCCTCGCGGCGCAGGAGATCAAGCGCTTGTTCGCGATCGACGACTGCTCCCAGATCCTGCGCCTCGCGGACCAGGGCCAGGAGCCGGCCGACCTCGGGGCCAGGCCGAAGCCCCAGCGCCGCCATGACATCGTCACCCGAGAGCAGCGGAGGCGCCGCGGCCGCCGCTGACTCCTCGGCATGGCCGGCGAGGAGCTCCCGCAGGATCGCGCCTCCGGCTCCGCGCCAGACGGCCCAGGGCGACTCGCCGCGGACGGCGGCGGCGTCCGCCAGCGCCAGCAGGAGCAGGTCCGGGGCGTCCTGGCCCAGGTCCCTGAAGAAGCGGTAGCGGGCGCGCCGGGTCACTCCCCCGGTCTGCGCCAGGTGCATGGGTCTCAGATGGTGTCGCACGAGACGCTCGAGCAGCGCCCTCGCGCGTCCCGAGAGCCGCCACCGTGCGGCGATCGCCTCCACCCGCCCAGCACCGATCACGTCGTGCCCGAAGAAGCGTATGCGCCCGGAGTCGACCGTGCGTGTCTCCGGCTTGGCCACATCGTGCAGGAGAGCCGCCAGCTTGATCGCCTCTCTCCGGGTGAGCCCGTCCCCGAGAGACTCGGCCAGGTGATCCCGAAGCGCCGAGCCCCAGTCACCCAGGTCTCCCGGGCGGGCGCCGAGCGCGTCGGCAGCTTCGACCGCGCGCAGGCTGTGCTCCCAGACGTCGAAGCGGTGTGGCACGGGCTGCGCCGTCGCCTGCATCGCCGCGCGCTCGGGCAAGAGACGCTCGAGCACGTCCCACCCGTCGAGCAGGCGCAGCCCCACACCCGCCGCGTGCTCGGTCAGGATGGCGATGAGCTCGTCGCGGATACGCTCGGCCGAGACCGCCCCGAGCGAGCCGGCAGCACGCCTCGCCGCGGCGCCCAGCGACGGCTCGAGCCGCCACCCCGGCCGCGCCGCGAGCCGCGCGGCGCGGAGGACGCGGACCGGATCCTCCTCGAGAGATCCCGGCGCGCAGAGCCTGACCGTCCGGGCACTGAGGTCCTGGACGCCGCCGGTCGGATCCTCGACGGCCGCCTCGCCCGAGGCGATCAGCCCGTGCACGCCAACGGCGATCGCATTGACGGTGAAATCGCGCCTCCGCAGATCGCCCTCGAGGTCCTTCGCGCGGTAATCGGCGACGTCGATCTGCGGGCCGCGCCAGCGACGCCCGGGCCCGCTCGCGAGCCGGGCGGCGCCTCGGGCCTCGTCGAGCACGACGAGCGCGGCGCCCAGGCGATCGGCCATCGCCCGGGCTGTAGCGACGGCCCCGGAGGGTACCACCACGTCGAGGTCCGCCGCGGCCCCGCCCTCCAGAAGATCGCGGAGCGCGCCCCCGACGAGGAAGGCCGGCCTGTCCGGGCCGAGCAGCGCGGCCAGCGCTTCGAGGGCGATGCGGGCTCCAGGGTCGATGACGCCGAGATCGAGTCGCGCCCCAGGAATCACAGCAGGCCCAGCAGCGCGGCGGCGTTGTCGTGAAAGATCTTGCGGTAGACGGGCAGCGGGAGGTCCCGGAGCCACAGCGCCTCGCGCTCCTCCTCGTAAGGGTACGGCAGGTTCGGGAAGTCGCTGCCGAAGACGATGCGGTCCTGCCAGCGCATCAGATCGTCGTTGGTGACCGAGATGCGGTTGAGGCGGGTGTCGATGCGCCTGTGCTCAAGGCGCACCGGGGCGAAGGCCATGGTCGTGTCGAGGTAGAGATTGGGGCAGCGCTCCATGAGCCCCATGAACTGCCGCGTCTCGAAGGAACCCATGTGAGCGACCACCACCTTCAGCCGCGGAAATATCTCCATGACGCGGGCGAAGCGCGGAAATCCGTCGAAGCCGTTCGGCCAGGGAGCCGTCCCGACGTGGATCAGCAGCAGGCGGTCGAGCGTCAGCAGCCGCTCATAGACCGGCAGGACGCGCGGGTCGTCTGGGTAGAAGCGCTGGACATTGATGTGGAACTTGAAGCCGGCAAAACCATGCTCCTGGAGCGCCTCCTCAGCGACGTCCAGCACGTCGGCATCGTCCGGGTGAATGGTGCCGAGGGGGATGCCTGCGGGGACCCGGGGCCGGATGCCCTGAAGCCATCTGTTGATGTCGCGCGCGATGCCGGCCTTGTGCGCGTAGGAGAAGTACACGAAGCGCTCGACGCCGTGATCCTCGAGGAAGCCCGCGACCAGCTCGGGCTCGGTCGGATACTCGAGCGTCCAGTTCGAACGCTCGGCGAACCACTTCCGGATCGCCCGGCTGAGCCGCTCCGGATGGAGATGGGTGTGGATGTCGATGTACCGGAACCCCTCGGGCGGATGGGTCATGCGCTGACTACCCAGCGCCCCGGCCACCCGGTCACCTCGACGCCCTCGCGTGCGCGGCCGGCCCGGGCGAGGCGCCCGACGCTCGCCACCGTCTCGCCCACCTCCAGACCGAAGAGCCGCGCCATGCGGGCGGGCGTCGAATAGACGGCGGCGTCGAGGTAGCGGCCGAGCAAGCGGTCGAGCGCCTCGGCCCGGCCGAGCGACCGTCCCTCGGCGACCTCGTCGGGCAGCCAGCGCTCCAGGAGATCCCACCGGTAGGAGAAGGTCGGCTCGTAGCGCTCCTCGGTCTTGACGATCCAGAGCCCCTGCTGGAGCTCCGTCATGGCGCGCTCGAACTCGCGTGTCTTCGAGGACTCCAGCATGAACGTATCGGCCCTGAGCCCGCGGGTGTACTGCGGACTCTCGCGGAAGAAGCTGTCCAGGAGGCGCTTCGCCTGCGCCGAGAGGCGTCCGGCGCGATACTCGGCGAGATAATCGCGGGCCCGCTGGCGGCCGCGCGCGAGAGCGTAAAAGGCCGGGAAGACGTCGAGGGCAACCAGCACCGGCCGCCCCTTGACGATCTTGCCGTAATAGCACAGGCGCCCGGCCGGCAGCGTGTCCTTGAGCTCCCAGGTCAACCCGATGCCCGCGTCGTGATGCGAGCGGCGCGGCCAGCGGGGACGCTCGCGGCCGACCACGGCTTCCCAGAGGCAGGCGAGCCCATCCGGGAAGCGGTAGAAGGTCGAGCACACGGCGACCCGGTCCACGAAGGAGGCCGCAGCCCGCGCCGACCGCAGCCGAAGCCCCGGCGCGTGACGGAAGTTCCGCGCGCGCCGGCCCTCGAGCGCGCGCGGATCCATCGCGCGGTCACGCGAACTCGAGGCCGCGCTCCGTGACGCGATACTCGGCGATCTCGTCGCTCTTGGCGCTGCCGCGGTGCTTGACGACGCAGAGGAAGCGCCCGAGCCGGTTGCCCACCCTCTCGCTGCCCATGACGACGATGGTATTGGCGACCGCGCCGATGTCGCCGGAGGCGACCTTGCGGGCGATCAGGTGCTCGAGCCGTGTCTCCTCCGTCGTCACCAGCAGCACGGTCGTGACCGCCGCGTGGTCGTACCGGTGAGCATCGATGAACTCCCGGTGCTTCCACACCGGCAGGCACAGCTCCATGCCGAGCGTCTCGCTGTCGCGGTGGATGATCTTGCGGTAGAGCTCGTCGAAGAGAAACGGCTGCATGTAGTCGCCCGGCACGTCCATGGGCTCCACGCCGTCGACCACGATGCGGCGGCAGCCGGCTCCCAGGTGGAAGTAGACGAACGGCCGCACCGTGTACAGCGCATGGTTGTACTCCGCCTTCCAGTTCCAGTCGAGCTCGAGCCCGCCGTCGGGCGACGGGACCTGATACTCGCGCAGCTTGCCCACCCAGGGCAGGGCGTCGCAATAGCGTGCGGCCATCTCGCCGGCGGGCGGGTACGGATCGGACATGGGCGTGACGGTGTGTCGCCAGCGCGCGAGCGGCCATCCATAGAGGCGCGCCGCGTACTCCTGGTGCTGCTGCGAGTCGCCGCGCGCGTTCATGTCGAAGAGGATGCCCGGCACGCCGTCGGCTGCGAGGCCCGCATGGGCGAAAGCCAGTCCGAGGTGCGTCTTGCCGATGCCCGTCGCGCCATAGACGACGCAGAGCGTGCCAGGCAGCAGGCCCCCACCCAGCATCTCGTCGAACCGAGCCAATCCGGTCGTCACGTGTGTGCTCATAGGGCGTCAGTCTATCGGCGAGGCGCGTGGCGGGTCAAGCCACCCCGGCCCTTTGTACTGGGCCAAGTTGCGAGCCAGACGAGGCCCGAGGGAGGCAGCAGCCCGAGGCGTACGTGCGTGTACGTTGAGGGTTGCTGCCGACCGAGAACGAAGTATGGCGAAGCAAATCGGCCCAGTACCCCGCGTTTCCTTGACAGCCGGGAGTCCCAAAACCTAACCTGTGTGGGATGGGCCGTCGGATCGTCTTCTATTCTGAAGGCTCGCCCGCCGGGAGGCTCGCTGCGCGGCTGCCCCAGAATTTCGAACGGCGAGCCATGCTGCCCGGCGTCGTGCCGTCGCTGGCCCCGGACGAGAGCGGCGTCCTGCTCGTCGACGTGGACAGCGACTCCCCGGAGGCGGCAGGGGCCCTGGCCGCTCGCGCGCTCGACGTACCGGTCATCGCGATGGCGGCCGCTCCGCCCGCGGCGGCAGCGCTCCCGCCGACCTGGTACGCCTGCCTCCCAAAGCCCGTGACGCAGCCCGTCCTGGAGCGCACGCTGGCTCGGGCCTTCGAGCAGTCGCTCCTGCGTCGCGAGTCCGAGGACACGCGCCGCCAGCTCGAGGAGCTCAATCAGATCGGCATACGCCTCTCGGCCGAGCGAGACATGGAAGCTCTGCTGCGCCTGATTCTCACGCGGGCCCGCGAGATCACCCACAGCGACGCGGGATCCATCTACCTCGTGGAGGAGCCCGAGGGAGAGCCGCGGCGCCTCCGCTTCGAGATCTCGCAGAACGACTCCGCCGCCATGCCGTTGAGCGGGCCGCGTGAGACCGTCCCCGCGGCGGCCCACGTGCCGATCAGCGAGGACAGCATTGCCGGGCACGTCGCGCTCACGGGCGAGATCGTGCAGCTGGCCGACGCGTATGAGCCACTTCCTGGCGCCCAGTACCGCATCAATACTGGTTTCGATCAGCGCGCCGGCTACCGCACGAAGTCCATGCTGGTCGTGCCGATGAAGACCCCCGCGAACGACATCATCGGCGTGCTGCAACTCATCAACTGCAAGCCCCACCCGGCGTACCGGTTCGCCTCTCCCGAGGAGATCGAACGGGAGGCTCTGCCCTACCCCGAGCGGTTCAAGAGCCTGGCAGCCTCGCTTGCCTCGCAGGCGGCGGTGGCGCTCGAGAACAGCCGGCTCTACGAGAGCGTGCGCGCCCTCTTTGAGGGCTTCGTCAGCGCGTCGGTCAGTGCCATCGAAGCGCGCGACCCGACGACCTCGGGGCACTCCTTCCGCGTGGCCGACCTGACCGTGGCCCTCGCGGAGGCCGCTCATCGCGCGGAGGCGGGTCCCTTCCGTGACACCAGCTTCTCCACCGACGAGATCAGGGAGCTCCGCTACGCCTCGCTCCTCCACGATTTCGGCAAGGTCGGGGTACGCGAGGATGTGCTGGTCAAGGCCAAGAAGCTGCCCCCGGCGCGCCTGGAACTGATCCGCCAGCGGGGGGAAATCCTCAAGCGCGGGCTCGAGATCAAGTACCTGCGCCAGAAGCTCGAGTCCCTGCAGGACGGGCGCGGTGGCCTCGAGCCGCGCGCCGCCGAGTGGGACGCGGAGCTCGCGGCGCTCCTGGCCGAGATCGACGCGCGCCTCGAGGCCGTCGCGGCGGCCAACGAGCCCACCGTCCTGGCGGCCGACGCCGCCGCGGGCATCCGCGACATCGCCGCCCGCGCGTTCGTGGACCACCTGGGGGAGAGCAACAGGGTCATCACGCCGGAGGAGGCGGAGATCCTCTCGATCCCGCGGGGCAGCCTCACCCGGGAGGAGTTCCGACAGATCCAGTCCCACGTGCTCCACACCTTCGAGTTCCTCAAGCGGATCCCGTGGACGAGGGAGCTGCGGAACGTGCCGGCGATCGCGCGCGCTCATCACGAGAAACTCAACGGCTCGGGCTACCCCGAGGGCTGGGCCGGCTCTCAGATCCCGATGCAGTCGCGGATGATGACGGTGTCGGACATCTTCGACGCACTGACAGCGAGCGATCGCCCCTACAAGGCCGCGGTGCCGGTGGTGCGGGCTCTCGACATCCTCGTCGAGGAGTGCAAGGGCGGCGCGATCGACGCGGACGTGCTAGGCCTCTTCATCGACCTGAAGCCCTGGGACCTGAAGCCCTGGAGCGCGCAGCGGCCCAGCTGAGGAGCTGAGCCTCGTGGGAGGTCTAGCTTCCGAGAAGCGCCAGAAGAGCGCCCCAGCTCACTATCCCGCACAGCATCGCGAGGGCGCCGAGCCAGTCCGCAAGGCGCGGGTGGACCGTCACATGTTGAGTCGTGCGCCGCAAAAAAAAGGCGGTCGAGGCGCGCCGCGTGACGGCACGGCCGACATAGACGCGGCGGGGCTGACCCGCCCTGCGCGGGCTCACCTGCCTGTGTGTTCTTCCTCCGTGAGCGACCAGCATCGGATGCCTCCGTGCCCTACATGTCTCTGATCAGTCCGACGACCTTGCCGAGAATGCGAAAGTCCGCCCGCTGCGGATCTACGACGATCGGCTTCATGGTCGGATGCTCGGGCTTGAGCACCACCATGCCACCCTCGGTGACAAAGCGCTTGACCGTCGCCTCCTGATCCACCATCGCCGCCACGATGTCACCCGCGGTGGCCGCCTCCTGCCGCCGCACAAGGACCAGGTCCCCGTCGGCGATATGCGCCAGGATCATGCTGTCACCCTTCACGCGAAGGGCGAAGACAGGGCCGCCCTTCGCCGCGAGCCACTCGGGCCGCACCGGGATGCTCTCCTCACGATCCTCCACGGCGAAGACCGGCTGACCCGCAGCGATGCGGCCGAGGATCGGGATGTCGCGCGAGGCACGCTGGCCATGCCCGCGGTCGGTGAGGACGAGGGTGCGCGACACCCGCTTGTCCGTCACGCGGCGCTGGAGCGCCCCCTTGCGTTCCAGCGCGCGGAGGTGATCGAAGGCCGCTCGCGGCGTGAAGCGGAAGTGCTCGGCGATCTCGCGCACGGTCGGCGGCGCGCCATGCTTGTCGGTGAAGCTCCGGATGAAGCTCAACACCTCACGCTGGCGCTGGGTCATCTCCTTCACGATTCACCTCTTCTCGTCTGGTGATGGACTCGCGTGGTCGCCATATTCAGGGATGATGATACTCAACATCCGTTGAGTTGACCAAGCAAAAAAAATCAGGCCGGCTCCCAGGGCTCGCACGCCGGGCAGGGCAGGAATCCCGCGTCCTTGGCCTCGGCGACCCGCTTGAAGTAAGCCCGCTCGGGCTCGGTGATGCCCTTGACCCACCCACAGTCTCGCTGGTGAAAGAGCCGGGCGCCCCGCTGCGCGACATAGGCCTCCCCGGGCGCGATCTCCGCACCGCTAGCCGACGCTACGCCGTGAGGGTCGAGCGCCGAATCGGGCAAGGCCTCGGCTCCCGCCGTGCCCCCAGCGGTGGGCGACGCTCCGACGGCGACCGGATCCGGCGCCGGCGGCAGCGGATCGGGCGCATTGATTTCGAGGTTGGTCTCGATCGTCGAGCGGAACTCGTCGCTGGCGCGCCGAAACTCGCGCATCGCGCGCCCGAGCGAGCGGCCGAGCTGCGGCAGGTTCTTCGGGCCGAAGACGAGGAGCGCGATCACGAAGATGAGGATCAGCTCCTGGAGACCGATGTCGAACATGGCGGAGACTCATCATACCACTGACAGAATTTGGTGAGCTGTGTCCGAATCTGGCTCTCCAGGCCTGACAACATACGCGCCGCAGCCAGCGGGGTTCAACGATTCCGGGCGGTTGAAGTGCGAGGGCAGTGGCAAGCGCCTTGCTACGCATGAAATGGCTCGTCGAGGTCGGTTCCACCCGAACATGAGAGCGAGGCGCCTGATGGCGGCAATGCGATGCTGACCGGACGAGGCGGCCCAGCCATCAGCCTCTCGCTGATCCTTCCCATCGCGGCGCTCATCTGCTCCCCGGCTCTCTTCGTCTCCGCCGCCCGCGCCCAGGAGCTAGGCGTCGTCACCACGCTGACCGGCACGGCGACGCTCGCCCGCGCGGCGCAGTCGCAGCCGCTCCGATTCAGAGAGCGGGTTTTCGAGCAGGACAAGATCGCCACAGCCGAGAAGTCTCTCGTCCGCGTGCTCCTGGGCGGCAAGGCCATCGTCACGGTCCGAGAGCTCTCCGAGCTCACCATCACCGAAGGACGGGGCAAGTCCATCGTGCATCTCGCTTCCGGCAAGGTCGGCATCGCCGTCGCGCGCGAGCGCATGCAGCCAGGTGAGGAGATCGAGGTTCGCACGCCGAACGCGGTGGCTGCGGTGCGCGGCACGGTCTTCGTCGTCGAGCTCGTCCGCGCGGCCGACACCATCGTCACCAACGTGCACGTTCTCAGGGGAATCGTGGACGTGAGCCCCAGCAGCGGCGCCTCCGGTGCGCCCACCGTCCGCGTGGGCGCAGGTCAGAGCGTCGACGTTGCCGGCACCGCCGTCGGCCAGGTTCAGCCGTTCTCGCCCGCGACCATGACGACGGTCTTTGGAGATCTCAAGAGTGGCGAGCCCGGAGAACCACGGGGCGCCGGCGGCCTGGCGGAGCTCGTGAGCGGTCGCGAGAGCGCCAAGGCCCATGCGCTGGCGCTGGCGCTCTCTCCGGATCCAACGCCCCAGCCCGTCGGACGACAAGCAGGGGGTGCGGGCGGCGAGCCACAGCAGGGCGCACAGGGTGACAATGCCGACGACCCGTTCGGCATCGCGCAGCTCGCGGCCGCGCCAGGGAACGACAGCAGTCAGGGCGCGGGATCAGGTGGCACCGCGACCGTGATGCAGCCCCCACTCGTACCTCCCCTACCTGCCCAGGGCCTCGCGTTCAGCGGCACGCAGGCGAATCTGCCGCTATCCCTCTACCCCTTCAGTGGTGAGAGCCGGAGCTTCGCAGGCACTCTCTACACGGTGGACGCCAAGAGCAAGGCCGACCTCGATCGCGCCGTGGTCCGGTCCGAGTCCAGCGCGCTCAACTTCAGCGCGGGCATCGTGGACATTCACGGCAGCCTCACGGCCATGGCGGCCGAGCCACTCCTCGTCTTCGACAAGAGTACGGTCACGATGGCGCGGCTGACGCAGGTCTCGGGCTCCGAGGCCAGGCTCACGACCTCGGGCGGCCTGCTCGACGCATCGAACACGACCCTGCACGCCGAGGGCGCCTCGCTCCTTGCCGTGGACGGCAAGGGCAGCCTCACGAGCAAGGGCAAGACGCCACTGCTCGTCCTCACAGGCGGATCGCTGACGCTCGAGCCGGGCACCGACGGCGTCGCCGTGGAGAAGTCGGGCCGGCTGAGCCTCGCGGGAGCCCTGCTCGCGGCCGACGGCACAGACATCACGACGGCCGACGCGCTGCTCCGGGTCGCCAGCGGCGGCCGCGTCTCTCTCGGCAGGTTTAAGGCGGCAGTGATCCAGCTCACGGGCGGCGTGCACGTGCTCGCGACGGACGGCGATCACGCCATCGTCGAGCTGTCGGGTCAAGCGAAGGGAAAGGACAAAGACACGGGACTCAGGCTCGCCAGGGATCGGCCGCTCAAGACGGCCGGCCCCATCCTCGATGCCGAGGGAGCGACGGTGGCGACGCGGGAGGTCCTGCGCGTGGACACGGCGCTCCTGGAAGCCAGCCTGCCCATCATCCGGATGCGCAGCGGCAGCCAGCTCACGGCCGAGACCGGCGTCCTCGACCTCGCCATGAAGAGCAAGGTCACCAGCGCGGGGCCTCCCGTCTCGCTCGAGGCGAGCAGGCTCGTCGTCAACAAGGGTGCCGCCATCACGCTGTCGGGGGGCAGTTTCCTCAAGGTCACAGGGGACCTGTTCACCCTGGCCAATGGAAGCACGTTGAGCCTCCTCTCGGGCCCTCTCGTCAGCCTCTCGCGCGGCTCGATCCTCAGCGTGTCGGGAGCGCTCGTTGCGTTTGCTGGCAAGGCTGGCGGCAACCTCCTCTCCGTGTCCAATGACCTGTGCGGAGGCCCCTGCACCCTGATCGGCGGCATCCCCATCGCCTTCACCGGCGGAGCCACTGCGGCGAATGTCACGATCGGCGGCGACCCCGTCCGTAACGGGGCACTGGGCGCGCTCAAGCTCGCCTCACCCAGCACCGCCCTGATCGCCGTGGACGGCAAGACGACCAAGGTTGTCGTCGCGGGCAAGTAGATCCACCCTCGTATGCGACGCCCCTGCGTGCTGGCGCTCGCGGCCATCGCTCTCCTTCCCCTCCACGCGTGGGCACAGGCCGCACCGAGACTGGGCACAGTCACACGCCTGACGGGCCGGGCCATGGTGAGTCGCGCAGCCCAGGGCGAGACGATCCCGCTCAAGTTCAAGGACGCCATCTTCGACCGCGACCGAGTCACCACGGCCGAGAAGTCGACCGCGCGCGTGCTGCTCGAAGGCAAGGCCCTCCTCACCGTTCGGGAGCTCTCGTCCCTCACCATCACCGACCGGACCGGTCATGCCAGCGTGAACCTGGTGAGCGGCAAGGCGGCGCTGAGCGTGATGCGCCAGAGGATGCGTGCCGACGAGACCGTGGACATCCGCACCACCAACGCGAGGGTGTCGGTAGGCGGGTCGATTGTCATCGAGATGCTTAAGGCGGCGAACCCCGTGATCTCGGCGGTCCACGTGCTACGGGGACCCGTGGAGATCACCACGGGCGGAAGCGTGCTTGTCCTCGGAAGCCGCCAGAGCGTGAGGATCACCGACAGTGTCATCGGGCCTCTCGTGGCCCTCGGTGACGGCGACGTGGAGCGCCTCGTCGCGGATCTCAGGGACGAGCAGCACCAGCACACCGACCCGAGCAGCGATTTCACGGACGGAATGGCCGAGCGACACCAGGCCGATCTTGCTGCTCCGCACCGAGGTCGATAGTGTCAAGCACGTGACAGGAGTGGGCTCGCGGCCTGCCTTGCAGCTGTCGCGGCGCCTGTTACTGTCGGCTTCCCCTACACTCGAGATCCCTCCGACCGCCGCCTCGCCGTCTCCCGGCAACTAGACGCACTCATTCGTGCTCGTCGGCGGACTGTTTTCGCCCGCGGCCCCTTGCGCTCGCCATCCCAGCACCATATGATGCCGGAATGGTGAATCCCTCCGCCCGCGTGCTTGCAGCGCTCGTCTTGGTGTTCTTCCCCGCCCTGTCCTGGGCACAGAGCGCTGGGGAGCTCGGGGTGGTGACGACGCTGCAGGGGCAGGCGACGGTGGCGCGGGCGGTGAGCGCGGGCGCGCTGCCGCTGAAGTTCAAGGACGCCGTCTTCGACCGGGACCGCA
>WNGB01012684.1_pt1 | contig 16514 bp, 15 predicted proteins | sample 5400681 | NCBI WGS metagenome assembly WNGB01 (sample SAMN13153367, study PRJNA577476) | soil metagenome | isolation source: 115 cm soil or saprolite under grassland replicate 2 | place: USA:California | collected 2016-06-15 | reverse complement strand
GGTTGCAGTCGTCGGGGTTGGAGACGAGGGTGAGACGCCAGGGTCCGCGCGCGGTCGGATGCGTTGACAACCCCTCCGTTGTAGCGGAAAAGATCTCCACCATGAAGAACGCACGCGAGAACCCCCGACGCCGCGGGCGTGCGGCCGCCAGCCCGCCGGAGCCCCGGCCGGCCGAGGGGCGCGACCCTGCCGCGACCGCGCGCGACCTGACTCCCGTCGTCGGCGGAAACCTGCGCCGCCTGCGCGGGCAGCGCGGCCTCTCCCTCGAGCGGCTCGCGCAGGTCTCGGGCGTCTCGCGCGCGATGCTCGGCCAGATCGAGCTCGGCCAGAGCGCGCCGACCATCAACGTGCTCTGGAAGATCTCTTCCGCCCTCGGCGTGCCGTTCTCCGCCCTCATCTCCGCGCGGACGCAGGGCAGCATCCACGTGCTCCGCGGCGTCGAGGCGAAGCTCCTCACGAGCCACGACGGCTCGTTCACCTCGCGCGCGCTCTTCCCGTTCGACGAGCCGCGCAGGGTCGAGTTCTACGAGCTGCGGCTCGCGCCCGGTGGAGTCGAGAAGGCGGACGCCCACAACCCCGGCACGACCGAGAACCTCGTGGTCGCGAAGGGGTCGGTCGAGATCGAGGTGGACGGGCGGAAGGAGACGCTCTCCGCCGGCGACGCGATGGTCTTCGAGGCGGACGTCCCGCATGTCTACCGGAGCCGGGCCGACGCCGAGAGCGTCATGTACCTCGTGATGACCTACGCCGACACGGTCGGCTAGCGCCCCCCGACCGGGGGTCGCCGCGTCGTGGGACTGCGCGCGCCGCTCGGTTCGAGCGACTCTTCGGGTGCACCGACGCGGGGGGAGCGCTGCCGCCCAGGACCGGAGAGCTGATCGTCGCCCGTGGCCTCGCGACCGCCGAGCAGGTCGAGGCCGCGCTCCGCGAATCGCGCGCCCGCGGCGAGCCGCTGTGCTCCCGGCTGCTCGACCTCGGGGCGGAAGAGGGGGCCCTCGCAGGCATCCTCGCCGACAAGCTGGGCATCCCCGGCGTGGACCTCTCCCGCTCCGTCGTCGCGCTCGATCTGCTCGAGCTCGTCCCGCGGGCGGTGGCGGAAGGCGACCTCATCCTCCCGGTCTCGGAGGACGGCGGCCGCATCCACCTCGCGATGGCGCACCCCCTCGACGATCGCGTGGTGTCCGAGGTGCGCTTCGTCACCGGCCGCGAGGTCTCGGCCTACGTCGCCGTCCGGGGCGCGCTCCTCCACGCCATCGGCGAGGCGTACGAGGCGCGGGCGCGCGGCGCGAGCGTCTGGATCGGGCGCGCCGCAGCTGTCGGGACGCCGCACCTCGAGGCGGTCGTCCCGGGCGCCGTCGCCGGCGCGCCGATCGAGGGCGAGCTCATCCCGGACGCAGAGATCGTCATCGAGGTCGACACGACGGAGCTGCCGCCTCCATCGCGCGAGCGTCCCTCGCCGCTCGTCCTCGTCGTGGACGACGAGCCGGAGATCCGGCAGCTCGTCGAGCGGATGCTCGTCACGAAGGGCTACACGGTGGCGCTCGCGGTCGACGGGCAGGAGGCGCTCGATCAGGCCGAGCGGCTCGTCCCGGACCTCGTCCTGCTCGACGCGATGCTCCCGAAGGTCCACGGCTTCGACGCGTGCCGCCGCATCAAGGCGAGCCCGCGCACGCGCCACGTCCCGGTCATCATGATGACCGCGATCTACCGGGGCTGGCGCTTCGCCCAGGACGCGCGGGACTCCTACGGCGCGAGCGACTACGTCGAGAAGCCGTTCCGGATGGAGGACCTCCTCGCGCGGATCGAGCACGCGCTCCTGTCGGGGGCGGCCGCGACGGTGGGACCGGTCGCGCCCGAGGGGCAGCACTCGGCGCTCGTCGCGCACGGCAAGGAGCTGCTCGCCTCCGGGAACGTCTCCGACGCGATCGCGGTGCTCTCCGACGCGATCCGGGCCGATCCGCGCGCGCCCGATGCGCAGTTCCAGCTCGGGCGCGCGCTCCGCGCCGCCGGCGACCTCTTCGGCGCGATGACCGCGCTCGAGCACGCCGTGGAGGTGAGCCCGCGCCACCTGCCCGCGCTCCGCGCGCTCGCGGCCCTGTACGAGGAGAGCGGCTTCCGCCGCAAGGCGGCGGAGATCCTCGAGCGCGCCCTCCCCGCCGCGCCCGACGACGGCGCGCGCGGCGCGATCCGCAGCGAGATCGTCCGGCTCATCGCGTAGGGAGCTGTAGGGGCGGACCCTCGCGCGGCTACGCGTCGGGCCGTTCACTCTCGAGGGCGGGCTCGCCCGTCGGCCCGATCGCGGGGCAGCGACGCGCCCGATCCGCTGGCAGCGATCCCGAGTCCGCGGCGCGCTCCGACCCCTGCGCTGCACGTCCCGCGGGCACGGCCTGCCCGCCGTGCGCGCTCCCACCCCCGATCCGGGCCGGGATCGCCGTGCGGCGCGCGGCGGCACGCTCGCTGCAATTCGGCCGCACGAACCTCGGTGCTCGCCGCCTCTCGCGGCGGCGCGCGGGCGCGGCTCGAAACCGAAAGGAACCAAAGCAATGACACCGACCGTGGCGGAGCTGGCGAAGAACCTCGCCGACACCCAGACGGCCCTGAACATCGTCTGGACGATGGTCGCGGCCTTCCTCGTGATGTTCATGCAGGCCGGCTTCGCGCTCGTCGAGACCGGCCTGACGCGCGCGAAGAACGTCGCCCACACGATGGGCATGAACTTCCTCGTCTACGCGATCGGCATCATCGGCTTCTACTTCGTCGGCTTCGGCCTGCAGATGGGCGGCGTCGGCGCGCTCGCCACCTTCGGCGGCGAGACGACGCTCTCGAACGAGTTCGTCCTCCACCTCTTCGGGAAGGACTTCGGCCTCTTCGGGATGACCGGGTTCATGCTCCCGCTCGCGCAGTACACGCCGGCGGTCGCCGCGATGTTCCTCTTCCAGATGGTCTTCATGGACACGACCTGTACGATCCCGACCGGCGCGGCCGCCGAGCGCTGGAAGTTCAGCGGGTTCGTCGTCTTCTCGTTCGTGATGGCGATGCTCATCTACCCGATCTACGCGAACTGGGTCTGGGGCGGTGGCTGGCTCGCGGCGCTCGGCACGAACTTCGGCCTCGGCCACGGGCACGTGGACTTCGCCGGCTCGTCGGTCGTGCACATGACGGGCGGCGTCGCGGCGCTCGTCCTCGGCAAGATGATCGGACCGCGCATTGGCAAGTACTCCGCCGACGGCCGCGTGAACCCCATCCCGCCGCACAACATCCCGCAGGTGATGATCGGCACGTTCATCCTCGCGTTCGGCTGGTTCGGGTTCAACGCCGGCTCGACGCTCGCCGGCATGGACACGCGCCTCGCGATCGTCGCGACGAACACGATGCTTGCCAGCGCCACCGGCGCGTTCGCCGCGTACCTGTACGTGAAGGCGAGGTGGGGCAAGGCGGATCCGTCCTGGCTCGCGAACGGGATGCTCGCCGGCCTCGTCGCCATCACGGCGCCGTGCGCCTTCGTCTCGGCGTGGGCGGCCGCGGTCATCGGCGCGATCGCCGGCGTCCTCGTCATCGTCGCCGCGGTGTTCATCGACACGAAGCTCAAGATCGACGACCCGGTCGGCGCCTCGGCCGTGCATGGCGTGAACGGCGCCTGGGGCATCATCGCCCTCGGCCTCTTCTCGAACGGAACGTACGGGCAGGGCCTGAACGGCGTCGCGTACGGCGTCACCGGCCTCTTCTACGGCGACAAGGGCCAGCTCGTCGCCTCGGTGATCGGCGTCCTCGCGAACATCGCGTGGGTCGCGCCGGTCGCCGCGCTCGCCTTCTACGTCGTCGGCAAGATCGTCGGGAACCGGATCTCCGCCGAGGACGAGGTCGCTGGCTTGGACCTCGGGGAGATGGGCGTGCTCGGCTACGACTACGGCGCGGGCCCGGTCGCGGGCGTGCCGAAGAAGGCGGCCGCTGCGAGCGGCGCGCCGGTGCCGAGCCTGGCGGACAGCCGCTAGGTCACCTCGCCGCGAGACCCCGCGCTCGTGCAGCCTCGCCGCCCGTCGGTCTCCGGACCGGCGGGCGGTCTCGCTTTGGAGGGCTAGATTTGCGGGAGTCGTCAACCCCCACGAGGGAGCACGAGGTGCGCGGCGGGCGCCGGAGCAGCGACAAGGGGCTCGAGGAGGGGCGAGAGGGCGCGCATGGCGCCGAGCCGCTCGGTCACGCCGAGCTGCGCGACGTCATCGACGCGGTCGACGAGGCGGTCGTCATCTTCGACGACGCGGGGAACGTCCTCTCGATGAACCCGACGGGCCGCCAGCTCCACGGCTGCCTCGACGGCGGGTGCTCGATGACGCTCTCCGAGTACCTCGCTCGCTACGACGCGCGCCTCCCGGACGGCAGCCCCGTGGGGCCGGACGAGCGCCCGCTCGGCCGCGCGCTGCGCGGCGAGGCGGTCCACGACGTCGAGCTCTCGGTCCTTGACCGCGAGAGCGGCCGGCGCTGGGTCGGCATCTACTCGGCGGTGCCGCTCGTCTCCGCCGAGGGGCGGCGCCTCGTGACGGTCACGATCCGCGACGTCACCGAGCGCAAGCGCGCCTTCGAGGCGCTGCGCGAGGCCGATCGGCGCAAGGACGAGTACCTCGCGATGCTCTCGCACGAGCTGCGCAACCCGCTCGCGCCGATCCGCAGCGCGGTGTTCCTGCTCGAGCGCGCCGATCCCGCCTCCGACGGCGCGCGCCGCGCCCGCGACGTGATCGCGCGGCAGGTCGGCCATCTCGCCCGGATGGTGGACGACCTGCTCGACGTGTCGCGCATCGCCCGCGGGCAGATCGAGCTCCACCGCACCCGGCTCGACCTCGCCGAGCTCGTCCGGCGCGTCGGCGAGGACCACCGGCTCGTTCTCGGCTCGGCCGGCGTGGACCTCGAGGTCTCGGTGCCGGACGAGCCCGTCCCGGTGGACGGCGACGCGACGCGGCTCGCGCAGCTCCTCGGGAACTTGCTCCACAACTCCGCGAAGTTCACGCCGCGCGACGGGAAGGTGACGCTGTCGCTCGGCGTCAAGCGGGCGGAGGCGGTGCTCCGCGTGCACGACACGGGCGTCGGGATCGACGCCGGGATCCTTGGCCGCGTGTTCGAGCCGTTCGTGCAGGGCGAGCGGAGCCTCGCGCGCTCCGGCGGCGGCCTCGGGCTCGGGCTCCCGCTCGTGAAGGGGCTCGCGGAGCTGCACGGCGGCTCGGTCGAGGCGCGGAGCGGGGGCGCGGGATCCGGTGCGGAGCTGGTCGTCCGACTGCCGCTCGCGTCGGGGCGCGGCGCCGAGGCGGCGGCGCGGGAGCGCGAGCGCCCGGCGGAAGGCGGTCGCAAGGTGCTCGTCGTCGACGACAACGTCGACGCCGCCGAGTCGCTCTGCGACGTCGTCGCCTTCCTCGGCCACTCGGCCGAGGCGGTCCACGACGGCCCCACCGCCATCGTCCGTGCGCACGATCACCACCCCGACGTGATCCTGTGCGACATCGGGCTACCCGGCATGGACGGGTACGAGGTCGCCCGCGTCATCCGCGCGGACCCGACCCTCGCCCGCACGAAGCTCGTGGCGGTGAGCGGCTACGCGCAGCCGGAGGACCGCGAGCGCGCCGCGCAGGCGGGCTTCGACGCGCACGTCGCGAAGCCCGCCGACCCCGCCGCGATCGGCCTCCTGCTGTCGTAGACCGATATCGCCGCGCGCCAGATCCTCGCGCCCGCGCGCGGTGCGCGTAGGATCGGCCGGTGGATCCCTACGAGCCGTTCGCGTCGCTCGGGCTCGCCGCCACGGCGGGGCTCCTCATCGGGCTCGAGCGCGAGCGGTCGAAGCCGTCGGACGAGTCGCGCCTCTCCTTCCTCGGCGGCGCGCGGACGCACCCGCTCCTCGCCCTCGTCGGCGGGGCGTCGATGCTCGCGGCGCGCGAGCTCGGGGTCATGGCGGTGATCATCCCGTTCGGCGCGCTCGTCGTCCTCCTCGCGCTCAACTACGCGGGCGAGGTCTGGCGCGACGTCCACCGCGGGATCACCTCCGAGGCGGCGTTCCTGCTCTCCTTCCTGCTCGGCGTCCTCGCGCTGACGCACGAGGTGCTCGACCCGAAGCAGAAGATCTTCGCGGTCTCCTCCATCGCGGTGGTCGCGACCTTCCTCCTCTCCGCGAAGCCGATGCTGCACCCGCTCGCGCGGCGAATCTCGACCGAAGACGGCGCGGGCACCCTGAAGTTCCTCATCGTCGCGGTGGTCGTCCTGCCGCTCCTGCCCGACCGCGTCTACGGCCCGCTCGACGTCCTGAACCCGTTCCAGATCGGCGTGCTGATGGTGCTCATCTCGGGGCTCTCCTTCGCGGGCTACGCGGCCATCCGGCTGTTCGGGCCCCGGCGCGGGCTCGGGCTCACCGGGATCATGGGCGGCCTCGTCTCCTCGACCGCGGTGACGCTCTCGATGGCGCGCCGCGCGAGGGAGCGGCCGGAGCTCGCGGAGTCCGCCGCGTTCGCGGTGGTGCTCGCCTCCACGGTCATGTTCGTCCGCGTGTTCGTCATCGTCGCCGTCGTGAACCCGGCGCTGCGGAACGAGGTCGCCTACCCGATGGGGCTCGCGACGGCGGGGGGCCTCGCCGCCTGTCTCGCCCTGTGGCTCCGCTCCGGCCGCGCGAGGCCCGGCGCCCAGGAGATCGCCTTCTCGAACCCGTTCGATCTCGGCGCCGCGCTCGAGTTCGCCCTGCTGTTCGCGGTGATCCTGCTCGGCTCGAAGGCGGCGAGCACGTACCTCGGCACGGCCGGCACGTACGCCGCCGGCATCGTCGCCGGCTCGACCGACGTCGACGCGATCACGCTCTCGATGGCGAAGCTCGCGAGCGACGGCGGCGCGCTCTCGCACCGCATCGCGGCGACGACGATCTTCTTCGGGACCGTGTCGAACACGATCGTGAAGGGCATCATGGCGACCGTCGCCGGCGGCTGGCAGTTCGGCCGGCGCGTCGTCGGCGCGCAGCTCGCGCTCGTCGTCGCGGGGACCGCCGGCGCGGCGATCGCGTGGCTCGGGTAGGGCGAGGCGAGAAACCCCGACCGACCGAGCCCCGAACGGGCGATGATCGGCGCCGCACGCGCGGGCATGTCCCGACGGGCAGGAGGCGATCATGGCGGAAGGCGGTGGAGTCGTCCCCCACGGCGAGGGGCTCCGGCGCGCGCTGCGCTGGCTCGACGAGCGCGCGCGCGAGGAGCCGAAGCTCGATCGCGTGAAGGCCGTGGGCGAGGCGGGCGCCCGCTTCGATCTCACGCCCGTCGAGGAGGAGTTCCTCCTCACGAACTGGAAGCGCCCGCAGGGCCCGTGACGCGCGTGCGCCCGCCTGCCCGGGGGTCGCAGGTGTGCCCCGGCGGACCCACGTTCGTGGGTTGATGCGCTTCGTCGTCTTCGGTCTGACCGCGAGCTCGACGTGGGGGAACGGACACGCCACGCTCTGGCGAGGGCTCGCCCGGGCGCTCGCCTCGCTCGGGCACGACCTCGTCTTCCTCGAGAAGGACCAGCCCTGGTACGCGGCGCACCGAGACGCGGCGGCGCTCGTGGGCGGCACGCTCCGGATCTATCGCGAGCTCGACGACGTCCGGCCCGAGGCGCGGCGCGCGCTCGACGATGCGGACGTCGCGATGGTCACGTCGTACTGCCCCGACGCGCTCCTGGCGGCGGACCTCGTGCTCGGCTCCCGCGCCCGGCTCAAGGTCTTCTACGACCTCGATCCGGGGGTCACCGCCGCGCGGCTCGCCGCGAGCGAGCCCGTCGCCTGGATCGGCGAGCGGGGGCTCGCGGACTACGACCTCACGCTCTCGTTCGCCGGCGGTGGGGCGCTCGCGCTGCTGCGCGATCGGCTCGGCGCGCGCCGGGCCGCGCCGCTCCCCGGCTCGGTCGACCCAGACGTCCACCGCCCGAGCGCGTCGTCGGCGCCGTTTCGCGGCGACCTCTCGTACCTCGGAACGTTCGCGGCTGGACGGCAGATGGGGCTCGAGCGGCTCTTCCTCGCGCCCGCGGCGCGCATGCCGGAGCGGACGTTCGTCCTCGGCGGCTCGATGTACGGGGACGACTTCCCGTGGCGCCCGAACCTCCGGTACGTCCGCCACCTCGAGCCCTCCCTCCACCCCTCCTTCTTCTGCTCGTCCCCGCTCACCGTGAACGTCACGCGACCGGAGATGGCGGCGCTCGGCCACTGCCCCTCGCCGCGCCTGTTCGAGGCGGCGGCGTGCGGCGTCCCGGTCCTCTCCGACTGGTTCGACGGGCTCGACTCGTTCTTCGAGCCCGGCGAGGAGATCCTCGTCGCGCGCAGCGCGGACGAGGCGGTCGAGGCCGTGGCGGCGCCGCGCGAGGAGCTCGCCTGGATCGGCCGCCGCGCCCGCGACCGGACGCTCGCAGACCACACGGCCGCGGTGCGCGCGCGCCAGCTCGTCGCGTTCTGCGAGGCGGCCGCGCGGGGCGCGGGGCCCCACGGGCCGGAGTGGGGCGACGCGAGCGCCGCGCAGCTCGATCGCGACCTCGGGCGCGACGAGGACTGGGAGTACGGGCCGGTCCACGCGGAAGCGCCGCTCCGCGGGCCGGACGACGAGCGCGACTTCGAGCACCGGTGGACGATCGAGCACCGGGGCGACGACCGGGAGGGCGCCGGGTGATCTGGGGGATCGTTCCGGCGGCCGGCGCGGGGAGCCGGATCCAGCCGCTCGCCTTCTCGAAGGAGCTCCTGCCGGTCGGGAGCCGCCTCGTCGACGGGACCCCACGTCCGCGCGCGGTCGCGGAGTACCTCGTGGACCGCATGATCGCCGGGGGCGCGACCCGCCTGTGCTTCGTCATCTCGCCCGGCAAGTCCGACATCGTCGAGTACTTCGGCGGCGAGGTCCGGGGCGCGCGGATCTGCTACGCGGTCCAGCCGCGGCCGGCGGGGCTCTGCGACGCGCTCTTCCGCGCCCTCCCGTTCGTCTCGCCGCAGGACGAGCTCCTCGTCGGCCTCCCGGACACGGTCTGGTTCCCCGAGGACGGGTTTTGCGCGCTCCCTGCGACCGGGCTGTCGTTCCTCCTCTTCCCGGTCGCGCGCCCCGAGCTGTTCGACGCGGTCGTCCACGCGCCGGACGGCTCGGTGCGCGAGATCCAGGTGAAGGCGGAGCACCCGGCGACGGAGTGGATCTGGGGCGGCTTCCAGGTTCGGGGGGACGTCTTCGGCGAGCTGCACGCGCTGTGGTGCGCGCGCGGGGAGCGCGACGTCTACCTCGGGACGCTCGTCAATGCCTGGATCGCCACGGGCGGCAGGGCGCGCGCGGTCCGGGCGGGGCAGGCATACGTCGACGTGGGGACGCTGCACGGGTGGCACGAGGCGCTCGCGCTCCTGCGCGCCCGGGCCGGGGACGCGGCGGCCACCGCGGGGGTGCCATGACGGCGAGCGAGATCGAAGCGCGCGTCCGCGCGCTCGGACAGTGGTTCCACAACATCGACCTCGGGGGCGTCTGGACCGCGCCCGACCACTTCCTCGGCGACTACCCGGGGCCGGTGTGGCGCGCCATCGCGCCGGCGCTCCCCGAGGACCTGCGCGGGAAGACCGTGCTCGACCTCGGCTGCAACGCGGGGTTCTTCTCCCTCGAGATGAAGCGGCGTGGCGCCGCGCGCGTCGTCGCCGTGGACTTCGACCCGCGCTACCTCGCCCAGGCGCGGCTCGCCGCCGAGATCGCGGGCCTCGAGCTCGAGCTCCGCGAGCTATCCGTCTACGACGTCGGGGCGCTCGGGGAGAAGTTCGACGTGGTCCTCTTCATGGGCGTCCTCTACCACCTGCGCCACCCGCTCCTCGCGCTCGACCTCGTCCGCGCTCACGTCGCGAAGGACGTGTTCGTCTTCCAGAGCATGCTGCGCGGCGGCGAGGGCCGGTTCCCCGCCGAACCCGACTACCCGTTCTCCGAGCGCGACGTCTTCGATCACCCCGCGTGGCCGAAGCTGCACTTCGTCGAGCGCCGCTATGCGGCAGACGAGACGAACTGGTGGATCCCGAACCGCGCCTGTGCGGAGGCGATGCTCCGATCCGCCGGGTTCGCCCCGCACCCCGTCCCCGGCACCGAGGTCTACGTGTGCCGGCTCGCCGAGCCCGACCCCCTCGCCGGTCCCGTGCATCCGGCGGCACCCCGGAGGTGAGCGCGTGATCGAGGCGGTGATGCTGTGGAACGAGCCGAACAACCTGTCCCACTGGGACTTCACCCTCGATCCGGAGTGGCGCCGGTTCGCGGCGCTCGCGCGGCTCGCCGGCGCGGCGGTCCGGGCGGAGCGGCCGAAGCTCACCCGCGTCCTCGGCGGAACCTCGCCGATCGACGCGAACTTCATCCGGCTCCTCGACGGCCACGGCGGGCTCGACGAGGTGGACGCCATCGCGGTCCACGGCTTCCCGCTCGACTGGAATCACTGGCAGATCGACGATTGGCCGCTGCGGCTCGCCGAGATCGCCGCCGTCGCCCGCCATCCCGTCTGGATCTCGGAGGTGGGCGTCTCCTCGTTCGGGGCGGAGGAGGTGCAGGAGTGGGGGCTCGGGCGTACCGCGGAGCTGCTCGCCGGCCGCGCGCCGCGCGTCCACTGGTACAGCCTGTTCGACCTCCCGAAGGCGTGGCCGGCGACGACGCGCCACCGCGAGGCGGAGGGCTCGTCCTATTACCGCCACTTCTACATGGGGCTCGTGCGCGAGGACGGAACCCCGAAGCTCGCACTCAAGAAGTTCGCGCGGCTCACCCCTGCGCTCGGCATCTGCCAGTGGTTCCACTTCGAGGACCCCCGGCTCGACGCGGGCGTGCGCTGGCTCCGCGAGCTCGGCGTGCGGCAGCTCCGCACCGGCCTCTCCTGGGCCGACAGCTTCCGACCGGGCTGGGAGGCGTGGTTCGACCGCCAGATGCACGCGCTCGAGCCGTTCGACGTGACGGTCACGTTCTGCTTCACGCCGGAGCACCGCGGGTTGAAGGCGCACCACACGAGCCCGCCGGCCCAGCCGGAGGAGTTCGCCGAGTTCTGCGCCCGGATGGTGCGGCGGTACGCGTAGGCTCACCGCGACGTGGTCGTGGTCGTGGTCGTGGACGTGGTCATGAACGTGGACGTGGACCTCGACCTCTACCTCTACCTCGACCTCGACTTCGACCTCGACCTCGACTTCGATTTCGACCGCTCGGGATTCGCGTCGCTTCGCTCGAACGAGCCGCTGCCGCCGGCCGGAGACCGGGGCTAACGATTGATCACAAGTCCTGCGCCCTTCATCGTGTGGTAGGCGGCTTCGAACTCGAGGAGCCGCTTCCAGCCCCGGCTCAAGACGCGCCACCCGGGGTCCCCGTTGCTGCGAAGGTGGACGCCGAGATCAGCGACGGCGTCGAGCACCTGGCGGGCCGTCTTGAGGCGAGCGGGCTTCCGCTTCGTCATGAGGCGGAGGCAGAGCAGCTGAACGTCGCTGAGTAGCGCGTCGGCAGCGAGGTCGCTGTCAGTACGCGCGAGCGTCCGCATCAGCAGCAGCGCATAGGCGATGACGAGGCTGTACGCGAGGAGGTTCGTCAGCGTCTTGAACGACTCCAGCTGGCGCGACTCGAACGCGCAGCCGGTCTTCACGGCCTTGAAGTACTCCTCAATGGTCCACCGCGCCCGGTAGCCCTCCACCACCTTCGCGATGTCAGCAGCCGAGTCGATGCGCTCGCTCGTGAGGAGGACCCACTCGATCGGCCGCTCGCCAACCGGGGGCCCCACCTCGAACACGTGCACGACATTCACCGCGATCTGCGCCGGCAGCTTGCTCGCGCCGCGCTTCGGTCGATGGAGCGTGAGCGGGAGCGCCGCGAAAGAGAGCCGCGCCAGTCGTGAATCTCGCTCAGGAAACTGCTCGCGCTCGGCTCCCGTTCGTCCCGCCTTGCGCCGGGCGGTGACTGGCACGTCCAGCTCGTACACCTGCCGGGTCTCCTGGACGGCAGTGAAGAGCGACTTCACTCCTTCCCCGGCGACATCGACCAACCGGTCCTGGCTCGCGCGCACGATGAAGCGCTGCTCGGCGCCGATCATCGACACGAGCAACCAGTACATGTCGCTTTCGCGATCCGCGACGTGGATGATCTTCCGAGCGTCCCCGACCGCCATGCAGGCGCCTTCGACACCGCGCAGCCACCGCTTCGATTCGCCCTCCTCGATCGCCCTTTCGCCGTCACGCGTGAACAACTCGCATCCAAGTAGCCCGAGCGGAACGCGCTTCCCATCCGCGGAAACAGCCAGCGTCACATGCGCGAAGAAGCCCTGCTTCTGACCGTTGACGCGTCCCAGCCCCTCGCGCTGCGCCTCGCCGGGGAACGTGCAGACAGTCGTGTCGTGAAGCGCGTACAGCGCGGCCTCGGACTCACAGCGCCGTGCCGTCCGCCCGAGATGCTGTCTGAGCAGAGCCTCGAACGTGACGTCCTCGTTCGAGAGGTGCCGGTACAGCGCCTCCAGCATCGCCCGGTCGCCCATCGCCTCGGGCAGGGTGGCCTCGGGCGCGGACACCAGCCGCTCCGCGATGGCCATCGCCCGCGCCTCACGCCGCGGATCCCCGAGCTCGATCCCGGTCAACTCCTCCCTGACCACCCGACGCTTCGACGCCTTCGCCATCCCGCCGGTAGATCACGGCCGGATGGGCGTCGTCTAGATGTGTGGGATCGTTAGGGGTCGGGGAGAGGGGGTTGTCGGCCTCCGCGGATAGTGTAGGCCCCGATGGCTCGCCTTCCGCCGCTGGAGTTCAGGCGACTTCTGCGCACGAAGTCGACGGATGCCGAGCATGAGCTCTGGACTCGGCTGCGGCGTCATCGGATGGGGCCGAAGTTCCGACGCCAGCACACGGTCGGTCCGTACACGCTCGACTTCTACTGCCCTGCTGCTCGACTGGCGGTCGAGCTCGATGGGGGTCAGCACTACGAAGGGGTTCAGCGCGCGAAGGACGACGCACGCGACAAGTGGCTCGCGAAGCGGGGAATCCGCGTTCTTCGGTACTCGGATCGCGATGTGTTGCTGGAAACGCAGGCCGTCGAGGAGGCCATCTGGCTGGCGGTCAGGCGAAGTTGATGACCAGGTAGCCCGCCCCCTCTCCCCGACCCTCTCCCCCGGCTCGCGCCGGGGGCGAGGGAGAACTGGCCGAGAGGTCTTGCCGCCCGCCGGAGGCGCCCGCCCCCTCTCCCCGACCCTCTCCCCCGGCTCGCGCCGGGGGCGAGGGAGAACTGTGGCTGGACCTGCGCTCGCCACGAGATGCGCGGCGCCCACACCCATGCACCTGCTTGTCAGCGCGCGAGCGCGGCGCGGAGGCCGAAGCTCGACTCGAAGCCGCGCCCGGCCGCGCCGCCGCGCGCCGTCGCCGACGCGTAGAGCGCGACGGGGCGGTCGTTCACCGCGAGGACGACGCGCTCGAGCGCGAGGGTCCCCTCGACAAACCCCGCGCTGCCCCCGGGCACGGCGATGCGCGAGCCGCCGCGGAAGGTGAGGGAAAGGGCGTGGAGCCCGTCGCGCGACTCGGCGCGCACATCGAGGACGCCCGCCGTGAACGGGACGATGTCGTGGACCGTCTGGGCGTGCTCGAGGACGCGGACGCCCCACGAGACCTCCGGGCCGAAGGCGAGGCGCCGGAGCACGCCGTGCCCCGCGACGTCGAGGAGGAGCGCCGAGCGGATGGGGGAGAGCGTCACGTCGTGGCGACGCGCCGCGTCCCAGGAGGCGCCGCCCACCTCGACGAGGAGCCCCACGTCGAACGGGAACGGCAGCCGGAGCGGGCGCGGGCCGGGGACGAGCACGAAGGGGCTCCCGCGGTGGCGCAGGAAGGTGCCGCGCCACGCGAGCGCCGACGCGGCGATCGGGTCGGGGTCTCCCGCCGCGAAGAGCGCCCGCGCCTCGCCGAACGTCTGGTCGAGCATCCACTCGAGCGCGCCGGTGCGCGAGCGGAGGTCGCGGCGCCAGCGGACCGCGGCGCCGAGCTCGAGCGCGCCGCCGAGGTCGGGCTCGCGATCGCCCGCCGCGCCGCCCGCCGACAGCTCGATCCGGTTGCCGGGATCGAAGCAGAGCGCGAACGTGCGCCCCTGCTCGTCGGTCGCGAGACACGGATCGCCCGCCTGCGCGGCGAGCGCGAGCGCGAGGAGGGCGGCGGCCATGGGCGCCTAGAGCTTGTCCTGCTGCGGGGCGTCCCGCCGCGGCGGCGCCCAGAGGTTGAAGCGGACCGAGGCGGTCCCCTGGAAGAACCACTTCGTCGGCAGCTCCGGGACGTCGTTCCGGCTCTGGGCGCGCGCGTCGAGGACGACCGAGAGCGGCTGGTCGTTCACCGCGAGGAAGATCCACTCGTACTCCGCCTTGGTGGTCCAGCGGTGCCGGTCCGAGGGGAGGCGCGCCACCGCCGGATCCTCCGGCTGGAAGTCGTCCGTGCCGGCCGGCTTGATCCACTCGGCGAGGAAGGTGCCGCGCAGGTGGTGGAAGCCGCCCTCGTCGAGCGTCAGGTCGAGGTCCGCCGCCGCCTGCGGCGTCCAGGCGCCGCCCGTCAGCTGATCGACGGTCTCGTAGCCGGCGCCGCCGCGGAGCCGCACGAAGGAGGCGAGGTCGCGCGAGCGCCACAGGTCCAGCGTCAGCGCCGCGGAGCCCGCCGAGATCCGGTCGAACCAGCGGTGGCTCTCGGTGCGGAGCGACTCGATCCGCACGACCTCGAGCCAGGCGCCGATGAAGAGCGGCGGGTCGAAGCGCCGCGGCTTGCCGACGAACGTGGTGAGGCGGAGGAGCGGCGACGGGTAGGCGCGCGACGCGTCCACACCGAACACGGTGAAGTCGGCGAACTCGCCGTCGAACGCGACGAAGGTCTCGAGCGCTCGGATCCGCGCGAGCGCCGGCGCGCCCGCGAGGTGGAACGGGACGTCCCAGCGGACGCCGGCGGTCCCCTCGCCCTGCTTCGACCACGGGAAGGTCCCGGCGCCGTAGCCGGCGCCGAGCCAGAGCCGGCGGGCGAGGTCGAAGTTCACCTGCATCACGCGCTGCCGCTCGTCGCGCCGCCAGCCAGGCGGCGACTCGGCGAGCGCCGGGACGAGCTTGTAGCCCTGCGGCACGAGGTCGTCCTCGCGCCAGCCGGGCAGCACGCACGCGGCGGAGCGGTCGAGCTCGCCGTGCTGCTCGCCCTCGGCAGAGAGCTCCAGGTCGGGCGCGACGAGGCAGGTCTTCGTCGAGGCGTCGCACTGCGCGCGCCAGCGGCCGCCGGCGGTCCGCTCGAAGCAGCGGCTCGTGCGGTCGAGCCGCAGGACCGGCGCGCCGTCGGGCACGAGCGCGGGCGGCGGCGTCTTCGCCGGCACCGGTACGAGGCGCGGCTCGGGCAGCTGCGGCCCGATCTTGGAGGTCGCGTCGCCGGAGCCGGGCGCGGGCATGGCTTGGCCGAGCGCGACGGACAGGATCGACAGCGCGTGAACGAACGTCATGGGGCGTCCTCCCTGGACGAGGAGAGGAGGCCGGCACCCACCGATCCGTGACACCCCCCTCCAGGGCGATGTTCCTCCGGTTGGGCAGCCGCGGGGAAGTGCTAAAGCTTCGAGCATGCCCAAGGCCATGGTGAACGGCACCGAGCTGAACTACCGGGACGCGGGTTCGGCGAAGGACGTCGTGCTCCTGCTGCACGCGTTCCCGCTCCATTCCGGGATGTGGGCGCGGCAGATCGCGGCGCTCGAGAAGCGCCACCGGGTCGTCGCGCTCGACAACCGCGGGCTCGGCAAGAGCGGGATGCCGCCCGAGGCGTCGACGATGGACCTGCTCGCCCAGGACGTGCGGGCGCTCCTGCAGCACCTGCGGATCGAGCGCGCGGCCGTGGTCGGGCTGTCGATGGGGGGCTATCTCGCGTTCGAGCTGTACCGCGAGCTGCCCGGGCTCTTCCGCGGGATCGTGCTCTGCGACACGAAGGCGGGCGAGGACACGGACGAGGGGAAGGCCACCCGCGAGAAGTTCGCGCGGACCGTGCTCGAGAAGGGGCTCGGCTGGGTCGCGGACGAGATGCTGCCGAAGCTCCTCCGCCCGGAGCCGGACCCGGCGGTCGTGAAGGAGGTCCGCTCGCTCATCACGGGCAGCACGCCCGCCGGCGTCGCCGCGGCGCAGCGCGGGATGGCGAGGCGGCCCGACTCGACGCCGACGCTCGCGACGATCACGTGCCCGGCGCTCGTCATCGTCGGCGCGCAGGACGCGCTCACGCCGCCCGCGGAGTCGGAGAAGCTCGCCGCCGCGCTGAAGGGCGCGAAGCTCGTGAAGATCCCGGGCGCGGGGCACATCTCGAACCTCGACGCGCCGGACGCGTTCAACAAGGCGCTCGCGGAGTTCGTGGACCCGCTGCCGGCGTAGCAGGCTACCCCCTCACCCCACCCCTCTCCCCCGCTTCGCGCTCACGATTGATCACTTCTCGAGGGCGAGAGCGAGGTCGTAACCGGCCTCGTACGCAACGAGCTTGTGCCAGCCCTTGCTCAGCGTGCGCCATCCGGGGTCGCCGTTGTTCTTGAGGTGCCCGCCGAGCCCCGCCA
>WNGB01006939.1_pt1 | contig 16516 bp, 14 predicted proteins | sample 5400681 | NCBI WGS metagenome assembly WNGB01 (sample SAMN13153367, study PRJNA577476) | soil metagenome | isolation source: 115 cm soil or saprolite under grassland replicate 2 | place: USA:California | collected 2016-06-15 | reverse complement strand
ACAAGCCGAACCGCGCTCCCGTCATGGCCGAGGTCGACCTCGTCTCCAGCCACACGCCCTGGGCGCCGCTCCCCCGGCTCGTCGACTGGAGCCGGGTCGGCGACGGCTCGGTCTTCGACCCGATGCCGGCCGAGGGCGAGTCGCCGGAGGACGTGTGGCGGGACCGGGACCGGGTGAAGGCCGCCTACGCAGAGTCCGTCGCCTACTCGCTCGACGCCCTGACCTCGTTCGTCCAGCAACTCCACGACCGGGACCTGGTGCTCGTCGTCCTCGGCGACCACCAGCCGGCCAGCATCGTCTCCGGCGAGGGGGCGAGCCACGACGTGCCGGTGAGTATCATCGCCGCCGACCCGGCCGTGACCGATCGGGTGGCGGACTGGGGCTGGCGTGACGGGCTGCGGCCGGACGCCGGCGGACCGGTCTGGCCGATGGATGCCTTCCGGGACCGGTTCCTCGCCGCCTACGGCCGCTAGCTGCTAGCCCTCGCCCACCTCCTCGGAAATTCGTGAGCGGATCTGAACCCGGGGCCCGTCCCTCCCGTTGTCTCGGGTGAAGCGCTCGGGCGAAACCGTCTGAGTGGAAGGGAGAGGGCAATGATCGTGCGACTACTGACCGCGGCGGCGGTCCTGGTCTCGGGTGCGGTTCACCTCAAGCTGTGGTTCGACGGGTTCCGGGACCAGGACATCGTCGGTCCCGCGTTCATGGTCAACGCGGTCGCCGGACTCGTGATCGCCGTACTCCTGCTCCGGTGGCGGCACTGGGTCCCGCTGTTCCTGGCCGTCGGGTTCGGCGCGTCGACGCTGGGGGCGTTCGTCGTCGCCACCACGGCTGGGCTGTTCGGCCTGCACGAGCACTGGGTGGGCATCTACGTGTGGGCCGCCGCGGTGTCGGAGGCGGTGGCGATCATCGCCGGCGTGGCGGCCGGCGTGCAGGAGGGCTGGCTGTCACGCGACCAGCTTCAGCAGGCGCGTGCCCTCCGCCGTACGCACGTCCGCTGAGCAGAGATGCAGGACCTACGTTCGACGTTGCTACTTGTCTCACGCGAAGAACCCGAACGGCTACCGCTGCCACAGCGCGTCCGGCGTCCCGCTGCCGTCGCACGAGGTGCCTCAGGCCGGCCGACGCCTGCCCCGAGGAACGTCAAGGCGCGAGCCGGCCCCTGACTGGTTGGTCAGCATGTTGGGCGGCCCAGCTGCCGAGGAATCGCATCGCCTCGGCGGCCGGGCTGTCGGGTTCGACGGTGTAAGTGACGATCACCAGTCCGTCGCCGCGCAGTTCCATGGCTTCGCCGGTGAGTTCGACGTCTCCGACGAGGGAGTTGTGGAGCCGCTTGGCAGCGGTGCGGTGGTGCTTGACATTGTGGCGTGCCCACCGGTTCCGGAATTCCTCGCTCCTGGTCGCGAGCTCTCCGACGAGGTCGGTGAGGCCCTTGTCGTGGGGATTGCTCCCTGCCTCGCCTCGGAGTGCGGCGACGGCGTCGTCGGCGACAGTCTCCCAGTCCAGGAAGATCTCAGGGGCGCGGTGGTCGAGGAAGAGGAATCTCGCAAGGTTCACTGGCAGCTTGTCGCGGTCGAGGATGCCGTCGTAGAGGACGAGGGCCAGATCGTTGGCGGCGAGGACGTCCATGCGGGCGTTGCGGACGTACGCCGGCGTGTCCAGCGACTCCAGGATGCGCAGCACCCCGGCGCGGACCTTGGAGACCGCCGCACGCCGCGAACCTCGCACCGGCCCGGTCGAGGCTCGGGCGAGGTCGAACAGGTGGGATCGCTCCGCGTCGTCGAGTCGCAATGCCCTGGCGAGCGCGTCGAGGACCTGCTCGGAGACACCCGCGAGGTTGCCGCGCTCGAGGCGGATGTAGTAGTCGGCGCTGACTCCGGCGAGCAGGGCGACCTCTTCGCGGCGGAGTCCCGGGACACGACGTTTGTCCCCGAAGGTTGGCAGGCCGGCCTGCTCGGGGGTCACCTTTGCGCGCCGGGTGGTGAGGAACTCACGCACGTCGTCCTTGATGCTCACTCGTGCCACGCTACGGGCCGGCCTGTGCGCTGCGGGAGGGTCTGCTGGTACCTGTTACAGCGGGAACTCTCACCTGCCCTGCTGAAGCCTGTTCGCTAGAGGCATGAGCAACAGCGTCGCGGCCCTGCCGGCCACCACGGCAACGTTCGATCGTCGTCAGATCGGCACTCTGGGCGGTGCGATGCTCGGCTTCTTCGTGGTGGCTCTCGACGCCCAGATCGTGAACGTCGCCGCTGCCCGACATCGGTGCGGCGCTGGGCGGCGGTCTGTCCGGCCTGCAGTGGGTGGTCACGAGCTACACGCTGACCTTCTCGGCGCTGATCCTGTTTGCCGGGACCTTGGCTGACCGGATCGGGGCACGGCGGGCGTATGGGATCGGCATGGTCTTGTTCGCGGCGGCGTCGGCGGTGTGTGGTCTGGCGCCGGGCCTCGGGACCCTGATCAGTGCCCGTCTGCTCCAAGGCGCCGGAGCGGCACTGGTCACGCCCACGTCGCTGGCCCTGATCCGCGAGGGTTTCGCCGATGCACGTCATCGGACTCGCGCGATCGGATTGTGGGCGGTGGGAGGCTCGGTCGCCGCCGCGGCGGGGCCGATCGTCGGCGGCGCGCTGACGCTGCTGGACTGGCGGCTGATCTTCTGGGTGAACGTGCCGGTGGCGGCGTTCGCGCTGGTTTGCGTGTCGCGAGCCGCAGCATCGCCGCCCCGGGAGGTGCCGTTCGACGTCGTCGGCCAGGTCGCTGCGATCATCGCCTTGGGCTCCTTCAGCTACGTCGTGATCGAGGGCGGAAAGCACGGCTGGAGCAGCCCGCTCATCATCGGACTGGTGGTCGTCGCGGCCCTCTCGGGCACCGCCTTCTTGTCCGCCCAGGCTCGCGGACGTCATCCGATGGTCCCGCTTGCGATGTTCCGCTCGCGCCTGCTCTCGGTGGCGCTGGCGATCGCCTTCACCTCTACGGCGGCCTTCTACGGCGTCGTGTTCGTCCAGAGCCTCTACTTCCAGCAGCAGCGCGGTGAATCCCCACTGGTGACCGGCCTTCTGTTCCTGCCCATGACCGGGCTGGTCATGATCGTCAGTTCGCGGGCCGCATCGCTGGTCGCCCGGTTCGGGAGCCGCGCTCTGATCGCGGCGGGGCTGCTGCTGCAGTGCCTCGGCCTCGTCGTGATCGCAGCCATGCCATCCGATACTTCGGTGTTGGCCGTGGCCGCGGCGATGATCCCGGTCGGTGTCGGTGGTGCACTCACGGTCCCGCCGATCGCGTCCCTGGTCATCGACAACGCTCCTGCCGAGATCGCCGGCACGGCATCAGGAGTCCTCAACACGTTCCGGCAGCTCGGCGGCTCGCTCGGAGTCGCCGGCATCGGAGCTGTGATCGCCGGGCACACCATGTTCATGGGTGGCCTCAGACTTGGCCTGGTCGCGATCGTCGTGGTCCTCGGCATCACAACCGCGCTCAGCCTCACATTGCGCCCGCAGCACACCAACCACTGAAAGCGAAGACATCCCATGCAGACCGTCACCCTGAACAACGGCGTCGCGATGCCCATCGTCGGGTTCGGCGTCTTCCAGATCCCCGAGGATCAGACCCTGGCCGCCGTCGAGTCCGCGCTCGAAGCCGGCTACCGCCACCTCGACACCGCCGCCTCCTACGGCAACGAAGAAGCCGTCGGCGCTGCCATCGCCGCCTGCGGCGTCCCGCGCGAGGAGCTTTTCGTCACCACCAAGCTCTGGATCCAGCACGCCCCCCAGAGCAGCGTCGAAAACGACACCAAGCAGGCCTTCGACACCTCGCTTCAACGGCTCGGCCTCGACTACCTCGACCTGTACCTGATCCACCAACCGCTCGGTGACTACTACAGCGAGTGGCGGGCCATGCAGGAGCTCTACAGGGAGGGGCGGACCCGGGCGATCGGCGTCTCCAACTTCCACCCCGACCGGCTCGTCGACCTGATCGACCACAACGAGATCACGCCCGCGGTCAACCAGATCGAGACTCATCCATTCCATCAGCGCGCGGCAGACCAGGAACTGATGCGCGAACGCGGTGTCCAGCTCGAGTCCTGGGGTCCGTTCGCCGAGGGACGCAACAACCTGTTCACCGACCCGATCCTCAGCGGGATCGCCGAGGCGCACGGCAAGTCGGTCGCCCAGGTCGTGCTCCGCTGGCTGGTCCAGCGCGAGGTCGTCGTCATCCCGAAATCGGTTCGCCCCGACCGGATGGCGCAGAACCTCGACATCTTCGACTTCACCCTCACCGACGACCAGATGAACGAGATCGCCAAGCTCGACACGGGCGCCAGCCTCTTCTTCGACCACCGCGACCCCGCGATCGTCAGCTGGCTCGGCGGCCGCCGGACCAACTGAGCGATGGCATCCCCAACTCCCGCCGAACCGCACGCCGGTCCGTCCCACCCTCTGCGCGTCCCATACGCCATGGGACGCCGCAGGTTCGTCGGTCTCGGTCTCGCAGCCGCGGGCGCTCTGGGTACTGCGACCCTCGGCGGCTGCCGCGCTGGCGCGTCACAACCGGACTCGCAACCGGACACGCAACGACAACCGACCGAGGACGCAGGATCCAGCACAGCAATGCCGAACTCGGAGTCGTCCACCGGCGCGTCCCCGAAGGTGCTCGTGGCCTACTTCTCGCGAGCAGGCGAGAACTACTACTACGGAAATCGGACCCGGCTAGAGGTCGGCAACACCGAACGGGTCGCCCGGATGATCGCAGAGACCACCGCCTGCGACCTCCTCCAGATCCAAGCAGCCGAGCCGTACTCCGACAGCTACCAGGAAACGGTCGACCGCAACCTTCGTGAGCAGAACGACGACGCACGCCCGGCCATCGCGAACCCCCTGCCCTCGATAGACCAATACGACATCGTCCTCCTCGGAAGCGGCATCTGGAACGTCCGAGCACCAATGATCATGTCCACCTTCGCCGAGAGCCACGACTTCGCGGGCAGGATCGTCCATCCCTTCACGACGCACGCGATGAGCGGGCTCGGCACGACCGAGCGCGACTACGCCCGATCCTGCCTCGGCGCCACCGTCGGAGAAGGCCTCGCGATCCGGGGCGAGGAAGCCCCGGACGCCCGGCCCGAGGTCGCAGCATGGCTGCGCCGTATCGGCCTGATGACGGCGTGACCGATCCGAACCGAGCGCTCAGATCGCTCCCCCGATCCACCGCCTGATCGATTAGGGCTATCACCAGCAGTACCTGAGCAAGAACCCCAACGGCAGGCCGCGCCGCAGGCGGCCAAGGTCGAGTTCCGAACCGACAACCAGTGGGTCGACGGCACCCACAGCCGCGGCACCATCCACGGCTACTACGGTGCCGGCGGTCGATCGATTCGCCCACCATCGGCGAACTCGTTCCCGCCGACTCGCTCGGCGACGGCGTGCTGATCGCCGTACGGTAGCGACGTCTCGTCGCGGCCGCTCAGGTAGTAATCCGGGCCGCCTGATTCACGGCTGAGCAGCCGGGGGCTACCGGGCCCACTGCGACTCACGGACGCACGCCCTCGGGTAGTGGCATGCGACGTACTCCGCCGAGCCTGCGATGGAAGCGGACGTGCTCCGCGTACGAGTCCAGCGTCCGCCACAGCACTTCGTGCGCCGCCCATGGCAGCGGCTCGTCACCGTTCTGCCAAGTGGCTCCGAAGCCGATCCATACCGGAGTCCAGTCGGCGGCGACACCCCATTCGCCGCGGTGCCGCATAAGCAGACCTCGACGGATCTGGAACGCCATCCGCGGTCCATCCGCGCAGATCGCCGCGGTTCTCACCGGCCAGACGCGCAGATCCAGCGCCATCAGCTCGAGCTCGAAGTCACCGAGCACGCGCGGGTCGACCAGCACGGTGGCGACATTCTCGTGCGGCGCGCGTCTCACATCGGCACGCTAACCCCGCCGACGGGTACTCGTCAGCCCCAGATGCCGTCGTGAGGGCCCACTGACCTCGCGACGCCGCGTTGAATGTCGGGCATGCTGGTCATCACGCTGGAGGGACTGGCATGGGTGAGATCCGAGATGCCGACTTGCCTGAGGACCTGGAACCGGTCGAGCGCCTGTGGCTCGACTACCTCACCTGGGGCAACGACGAGCTGGAGTCGAGACACGGGTTTCGACTGCCTGTCCGGGAGGCTGTGGAACGCGACCTCGCCACCATCGCCAAGTTCCGGCCGCCCGATGGTCGCCTCCTGTTGGCTGTCGAGGACGGCGCCGCCGTCGGCACGGCTTGCATGCGGCGGATCGGGCCCGACACCGCCGAGATCAAGCGCATGTTCGTCCAGCCATCACACCGCCGCGCCGGGCTGGGCCGCGAGCTGCTCGACGTGCTGATCGGAGCCGCACGGACAGCCGGATACGCGCGGATCCGGCTGGACAGCCCGCACTTCATGACCGCCGCCCACGGCCTGTACCGCTCCAGCGGGTTCGTGGAGATCGGGCCGTACCCCGAGAGCGAGATTCCCGACGAGTACAAGCCGCACTGGGTGTTCATGGAGCGAAAGCTCACCTGAGCGCCAGACGGCTCGGCCGGCTCCGGGATAGCGTCGAGGTGTGCGCGCGATCGAGTACTCCCTCACCGGGGACCCCGAGGTCCTCACGCTCGTCGACAGACCGCTGATCGATCCGGGACCTGGAGACGTGAGGGTCAGGATCCACCGCTCCGGTGTCAACCCGACCGACTGGAAGTCGCGTCGCGGTAGTGCGTCCGGTGCGGCCGTCGATCCGCCGCAGGTGCCGAACCAGGACGGTTCCGGGGTCGTCGATGCGGTCGGTCAGGGTGTCGAGGCGTCGCTGCTGGGTCTTCGGGTCTGGGTCTGGGAGGCCGCCTACCTGCGTCCGTCCGGGGGGACGGCGCAGGAGTACGCCGTGGTGCCCGCCCGCCACGTCGTATTCCTCCCCGACGTGGCGTCGTTCGACCTCGGCGCATGCCTCGGCGTGCCGTTCCTCACCGCACACAGGTGCTTGACGGCGACCGAGGACGGTCCGGCTCGTCTCGGTCCGGGCACGATGGCCGGTCGCACCGTCCTGGTTGCCGGCGGCGCGGGCGCCGTCGGGAACGCCGCGGTCCAGCTTGCGCGGTGGTCCGACGCGACGGTCATCACCACCGTGAGCAGCCCTGAGAAGGGTCAGCTGGCGGCGCATGCGGGTGCGGACCACATCATCGACTACAGGCGCCAGGACGTCGTCGCCGAGGTGCGCGCCATCGCACCGCACGGGGTGAACACGATCGTCGAGGTCGCCCCGGCGGTGAACGCGGCCATCGACGTCGAGGTGCTCGCCCGGCACGGCTCGGTGGCGGTGTACGCAAACAACGGTGGCAACACGATGGAGCTGCCCATCCGGCCGTCCATGGTGCCGAACGTCCGCTGGCAGTTCGTCCTGGTCTACAACGCCCCGCGCGATTGGCGTGTGCGCGCGCTGGAGGACGTCGCCGCAGCGGTGCTGGACAGCGCCGTACGGGTAGGCAAGGAGGCCGGCCTGCCCCTGCAGCATTACCCCCTCGAACAGGCCGCCGCGGCGCACGCGGCCGTCGAGCAGGGGGCGGTGGGCAAGGTCCTCATCGACGTCCGGCCGGACTAGCGACATCGCGGTGTCGCTGTGCCACGAAGGCGCACGCGACTGTAGCCGAGGTCGGAACCGAGTATGTGCATGAGCTCCCGGAAGTGGATCGTCCGGAATCTGATCTACCGTGAAGGCCATGACTGAGCGCGACTTCACGAGCTTTTCCGGCAAAGAGTTCGAGCGTATGGACCTGAACGAGGCCCGGTTCCGCGACGTCGACCTGAGCGGCGCGCGTTTCGAACGGGTCGACCTCAGCGGCGCCGTGATGCGTGGCGTGGAGCTGGTCAACGTGACGATCGACGGCGAGATCCACAACCTGACGATCAACGGCGTGGATGTCGCGCCACTGGTGTACGCCGAGCTCGATCACCGGTTCCCGGACCGGATCAAGATGCGCCCGACCGATGTCACGGGATTCCGTGAGGCGTGGGATATCGTCGAGCGCCTGTGGGACGGGACGGTCACGCGAGCCCGAGGGATGCGGCCGGAACTGCTGCACGAGCGGGTCGACGGGGAATGGTCGTTCATCGAGACACTGCGCCACCTGGTGTTCGCCACCGACGCTTGGGTCGGGCGGGCGATCCTCGGAGATCCGAAGCCCTGGGACGCGCTCGACCTGCCGTTCGACGAGATGCCCGACATACCGGGCGTGCCTCGTGACCGCGACGCACGTCCCTCCCTGGATGAGGTGCTGGCCCTGCGTAAGGACCGGATGGCCACCGTACGCCAGGTGATCGACGACCTCACCGACGCGAAGCTGGACGGGCAGACCGAGCCGGTCACCGAACCCGGCTGGCCGAGATCGATCAGCTACCCCGTCCGAGAATGTCTGCTCTGCATCCTCAACGAGGAATGGCACCATCGCCGGTACGCCGAACGGGACCTCGACGCACTCGAGTCAACCGGAACGTCACGGCCCAAGGACTGAGGCATACGTGGTCAATTCGCAGCCACCTTCGCAACTTCTCGCAACATCCCTTGACGGCAACCATCCGCATCCGGAGGGTAGTCAGCGCCGATCCCGACGCACTGGCCGGGCAACGATTACTACCTGTTCGACGACGAGCGAGTGGTATTCCTGCACTACGCAGGGTCCGGACTCAACACCGCGTTCACGACCACCACCGATCCCGCCGTGGTCGAGATGTGCTTGACGGCCTTTGAGCACGTCTGGGCCCAGTCCATCCCGCACAGTGAGTACAAACCCCTCTGACGCCGCCGCTGGGCATTCCGGCCGTAGTCAGCGCCCAATAGCCGGCGGGACCGGCGTCGCCCCCTGCGGCGACAAGGGCGTTCCTTGAAGACCGGCGGGCGGACGTACTGGTTTGACCCCTGCGTCCGTCCGCCGTTCCAATGAAACGAGACATCCGGTCACCGTCGTTCTGCATTGACGGCAGCCCAAGCGACTTCACATCGTCGAGCTGATCTGGACGGCCATGGTGGTGAGTGCGCATTCGACCCAGGTGGTGCCGGGCGCGAGCAGCAGGGGCTTCCCGGTCGTCGTGGTGAAGGTGAACGGTTCGTTCACGCCACGCTTGCTCCACCGCCCGGCGACCACCTTGTCGCCGGTGAACAGTTGCAACGAGCCGGAGGCGTCGACCACGTCCAGGATCGTCATCGACGCCTTGGCCGGCTTGAAGCTGGTGTCGCGCTCGGCGCGTAGCACGATCACGTTCCGCGCGGAGACCTGCTTGCCGCCCTCGAGGCGGTGCGGGGACCACTTCTCGGCGCGTAGCCAGCGCCCGGTGCCACGGTCGTAGCGCCACGTCGCGGTCGACGATCCGCCGTACCCGATGGTCGCCGACCCCGCCGGCCGTCCGCCGAGCTGCGCCGACGACCGGGCGACATTCGCGGCGTAGCTGAAGTACGGCGTCGGTGGCGCGGTCCGGCCGGTCAGCTCCAGCAGCCTGCGGGGATGCGCGAAGACGTGGTTGGGCGCTCGCCTGCTGCTGTCGATCCGGTACGTGCCCCTCGGCACTCGCAGCGTGCCCAGGTCCGCCAGATCGGCCACCCGATCGACGTACCGCAGCACCCACCCAGCCGCCATCGTGTCGGCGATCACGCCCTTCGTGGGACCGATCAGTGCCGCGTCCATCGGACGCAACGACCGCACCGGGCCGACCTGGTCCGGCAACCGGGAGTGGAAGATCGCGGCCAGCCGTGTGGTCGCGCCGGTGATCGGCTCGACGAACACGATGTCCGCGTCGCCGAGCCCGCGCTGCGGATGGGCGTCCGGTGTGTTGGAGACCTTCACCGTGACAGCGGGATGGTCCAGCGCGTGGCCGGTGGGCTCGCCGGTGAGCGGGGCGCGCCCCTTCATGCTCACGGCACCGTCGCCCGAGGCCGCTTTGCTCGGTGTCGCCGTGGCCGTCGGTGTCGGCGTCATCGTCGGTGTCAGTGTCGGCGTCGGCGTGCCGGACGGCCGGACCGGTCCGGCGTGCTCGCCACCGCCCCACAGGGCGCACCCGCCCACGACCGCCAGAATCGTCACCACGACCAGGCCGGCACGCCCGCGAGCGGTGGAGAGCAGGCGCGCCACACCCGTTGTCCGCATAACGCGACGATGATCCCCCGTCCGCAGGGTTGATGGCAACGAGGTAGCCCGTCGTAACGGCAGCTGATCTCTTCGCTTCCCAATGCGACTTGCACATCGCTCGCGATGTGACACACCGCCAGCGATGTGCAGTCTCCGCAGGAGTCGCCGAACACCCCGGCTCGCCCGGCCTCCCGGTAGCCTCCCGCTCATGACCGTCCATGAGCTTTCCCGCGCTGACGCCCGGCGGATCGCCGTACGGGCGCAGCTGTTGGACGGCCGGCGGCCGGTGGATCTGCTGGAGACGGTCCGCGAGCTGACCCTGCTGCAAGCCGACCAGACCGCCGCGGTCGCGCCGAATGCGGATCTGGTGCTGTGGAGCCGCCTCGGTTCGTCGTACGACCCGGACGAACTGGTCGAGGCGCTGGAGACCCAGACGCTGCTCGAACTGCAGGGGTACATCAGGCCCCGGGAGGACCTGGCGCTGTTCCGGGCCGACATGGCCGACTGGCCGGGGCGGGGAGAGCTGAAGGACTGGCAGGAGTACCGCCGCGACTGGGTGAAGGCCAACGAAGCCTGCCGCCTGGACATCCTCGAACGGCTCCGGTGCGACGGCCCGCTGACGATGCGCGACCTGCCGGACACGTGCAACGTGGCCTGGGCGTCGTCCGGGTGGACGAACAACCGCAACGTCCAGCAGCTCCTGGAGTTCATGCTGGCGCGCGGCGAGGTCGCGGTCTTCGGCCGCGAGGGCCGGGACAGGCTGTGGGACCTGGCGGAGCGGGTGTACCCCGACGACCCTCCGGTGCCCGCCGACGAGGCGCTGCGTATTCGCGACCAACGACGCCTGCGCGCTCTGGGCATCGCCCGGGCACGGGCACCGGTGTGCCCGGGGGAACCGCAGGACGTGGGTGAGGCCGGCGAACCGGCCGTCGTCGAAGGCGTCAAGGGCAAGTGGCGGGTCGACCCGTCGCAGCTCGGCCAGCCGTTCGACGGGCGGGCGGCGCTGCTGTCGCCGTTGGACCGGCTGGTCTTCGACCGCAAGCGGATGACCGAGCTGTTCGAGTTCGACTACCAGCTGGAGATGTACAAGCCGGTCGCCAAGCGCCGCTGGGGCTACTTCGCGCTGCCGATCCTGTACGACGACCGGCTGGTCGGGAAGGTCGACGCCACCGCCGACCGCAACGCCGGGGTGCTCGGGGTCGACGCCGTCCACGAGGACGTGGCCTTCACCACGACCATGACCGCCGCGGTGCGCCGTGAGCTCGAGGACCTGGCCCGGTGGCTCGAGCTGGACCTCATACTGCCCGCTGCCTGAGCGACCGGGGTCAGGCCGGTGGTGGCGGGGGTGGGGTGCCGTCGCCGCCCGGCTGGCCACCGCCGCCCATCTGGAAGGAGTCGTCGGCGCCGACCGCGGTGTCGGACAGGTCGAGCGCGATCGAGAAGGTCGCCTCGTAGCCGTCGTCGGTCGGGGACGGGTTGAGCAGCATCTGGTCGCCGATGTCGGCGTAGTGCATGTCGGTGGCGTTGGTCGTGTCCGGTGTGCCCTTCGCGGCGTACGGCGCGGTGGCCAGGTACGCCGCCTTGAACTCCTCGGTGAGGAACAGCTGCGACGTGAACTCGTACGGGTTGCCGTCCGTGCCGGTGGTCCGGATCTTGACGTGCGTGTGGACCGTTCGACCCCGGTACCAGCCGGGCAGGATCGTGGTGAACCTGGCGATCCCGCCGCTGTTGGTCACCTGGTAGCCGCGCAGGAAGTTCGTGCCGGTGGTGCCCTCCTGTGCGATGTCCGAGTAGACGCCGAGCGCGTCGCAGTGCCAGATGTCGACGGTTGCGCCAGGCAACGGCTTGCGGACGCAGTCCACGATCTGCGACACCCGCAGCACCAGGCTGAACGTCGTACCCTCGACGACCGATCCGTCGGAGGTGTCGATCCTGATGTCGGAGCGGTTGAGGCCTTCGTCGACGAAGTAGGGTCCCTCGGTCATCTCGGGTTTCGCCACGCAGTCGACCGCACTCCCCGAGGCACCGTTCGCCGTCATCGTGTCGGCCCTGGCGAGCGCCGTACCTCCGACGGCGGTGAAGGTGACTCCCGCGGCTCCGAACAGTGCGAGTGCGCGGCGCCGGCTCAGTACGCGACCGACCGGCGTGTCGTCGTGATCCATCTCGGACTCCTTCTGGGGTGGGGGTTCGGTTCGAAGGAGACGCTATGGACGCCATCTGGGGAGTCCCGGGCAGTCATCTGTGAGTACCCCGTGAACCTCGAGAAGACCGTCCGGGTCGCGGAGACTCAGCTGACCGGGACGTCGCCGGTCGTTCCCCAGGTCACGACGAACTGGCCGTGGACGTGCCAGGTGCCGTCCGCCGGACGGAACAGGGCGATGTCGTACCTGCCGTCGCCGTTGTAGTCGCCGGGCGTCGGGATGTCGGACCGGCCGCCGTACTGGACGGCGGGCATCCCGACGACGTACCAGTATCCGGTCGACGGACGGAACAGCGCCTGCTCGGCCCGACCGTCGCCGTCGTAGTCGGCCGGCACCGGCCGGTCGCCTTGTCCGCCCATCCGGACCTGCGACTGTCCGCGGACGTACCACATGCCGGTCGAGGGCCTGAACACGGCGAGGTCGGTCCGGCCGTCGCCGTCGTAGTCCGCCGGCGCGGGGATGTCACCGGGAACGCCGAAGCCGATCGCGAACTGGCCGCGGACCCACCAGGTGCCCGTGGACGGCCGGTAGACCGCGATGTCGGCGCGGCCGTCGCCGTCGTAGTCCGCCGGTACGGGGATGTCGCCGCGCGTACCCCAGCTGGCCTGGCCGATGCCGTACAGCAACCAGGTCCCGGCGGAGGGCCGGAAAACCGCCGGTGTGGTCCGTCCGGTGCCGCCGAAGTCCGCCGGTGCCGGGATGTCACCCAGCGTGCCGTAGCCCAGGGTGTACTGCCCCCGGACGAACCAGGTCCCGGTGGAGGGCCGGTAGACGGCGACGTCGGTGCGGCCGTCCCGGTTGTAGTCGCCGTGCACGTCGGCGGGCGGGATGAGGCCCATCCGCTGCTTGGCGAACAGCACCTTCAGCGCCGCCGCGTTCACCTTCGCGCGGAACGTGCTGTCGGCGTTCGCCTTCGCCAGTACGGCGTTGACCATCGCGGGGATCTGCACCGGATCGGTCATCAGGACCAGGTCGCCGCCGGCGTTGACGAAGTTGATCGCACGGGTGGCGGGAGTCCAGGCCTGCACCTGCCTGGCGGCGAGCGAGTCGCTGATCACGACACCGCGGAACCCGAGCTCCGAGCGCAGCATGCCGCCGATGATCTTGCTGGAGAACGCCGCGGGCACGCCCGGGGCGATCTTGTCGTAGTACGCCAGCGACATCATCACGAACGGCGCCCCGGCCGCGACGGCTGTGCGGAACGGCGCGAGGTAGGGGTCGTCGTACGTCGTGACGAAGTCGGTGACACCGGCGGAGACGTCGGTGTTGTGGTAGACCCGGCCGAGCCCGGGGAAGTGCTTGGCGGTCGTCGCCACGCCGGCCGCCTGCATGCCCGACAGGAACGCGGAACCGTGGCTGGACACGACCGAGGTGGTGTAGCCGAACTCGCGGTCGTAGTAGCCGATCGGCTTGTTGGTGTCACGCATCGCGTAGGGGACGGTGTCCATCACCGGGGCGAGGTTGAGGTTCACGCCGGCCGAGCGCAGCTGGCGGCCCCGGGTCAGCGCGCTCGAGCGGAGCGTGCTCGTCGACCAGGTGCCCTGGGTGAGCGCGGTCGGGATCCGCGAGAACCCCGGTCCTTGCAGCACCTGGACGTAGCCGCCCTCCTGGTCCGTGGCGACGAACAGGGGCACGCCCAGCGTCGCCGCGGTCGTCGCCCGGGCCTGGAGCGCCTGGGTCACGGTGAGGGTCGCGATCGTGCCCAGGGTGCTGCGGCCGGTCAGCATGACCGAGCCGACGTGGTAGCTCGAGATCGCCGCGTACGTCGCGGCCGCCGGGCCGGTCGCGGCACCGCCGACCATGAACAGCTGCCCTACTCGTTGCGCTGTCGTCATCCGGTAGAACACCGCCCAGGCTCCCCCGGTGGGAACGACCGCCCCAGCCGTCGTTGCGGATCCCGACGCCGGCGTCACCGCCGCGGCCAACGCGAGCGCCAGCAGACCGGCGCCGAGACGCATCCTGGTCATACCTCATTAGACGCGCGAAACAGCTGAATGGATGTCGCCGGGAGGCTGTGCTCGGTGGGGCCATGACACTATGAGTTCCAGGCGCCAAGATGGCCGTACGACGGGTCGCGGAGCGGGTCCATCCCCGCCCCCAGGGAGGGCAACCGTGAAGGCGATCGTCCAGGACAGTTACGGCTCGGCCGACCGGCTCGAGCTGCGCGACATCGACAAGCCCGTGCCCGGGGATGACGGCGTGGTCGTCGAGGTGCATGCGGCGGGTCTCGATCCGGGTGTCTGGCATCTGATGACCGGCCGGCCCTACCTGGTGCGTGCGATGGGCTTCGGCATCCGCGCTCCGAAGTTCCCGGTCCGGGGCGGCGACCTCGCGGGGATCGTCGAGTCCGTCGGAAAGAACGCCACCCGGTTCAAGCCTGGCGACCAGGTCTACGGAACCTGCGACGGCTCGTTCGCGGAGTACGCCCTGACGGACGCCGAACGCATCGCGCCGATGCCGGCGAATCTCGACTTCCGGCAGGCCGCCGCCGTGCCTGTCTCGGGCGTCACCGCGCTCGTCGGCCTCCGCGACGCCGGCAGGGTCCAGGCCGGCCAGACGGTCCTCGTCATCGGAGCAGCGGGCGGCGTCGGGTCTTACGCGGTTCAGCTGGCCAAGGCGTTCGGGGCCGTGGTCACCGGCGTGTGCAGCACGCCGAAGGCGGACCTCGTCCGGTCGATCGGCGCGGACGACGTCATCGACTACACGCGCGAGGACTTCACCGACGGCACCCGGCGTTTCGACCTGATCCTCGACACCGCGGGCCGCCGGCCGTTGTCGCGGCTGCGCCGGGCCCTGGCCGGCGAAGGCACCCTCGTCCTGATCGGCGGCGAAGGCGGCGGTCGCTGGCTCGGCGGCTTCCAGCGGCAGATCTTCGCTCCGCTGCGCTCGGTCGGTTCCAAGCAGCGGCTCGTGGGCCTGGTGGTCAAGCAACGCCAGGAGCACCTCATGACGTTGAAGGAGCTCATCGAGGCCGGCAAGGTCACGCCGGTCGTCGACCGGACCTACCCGTTGAGCGACGCCGCCGACGCGATCCGGTACCTGGAACGCGGACACGCCGGCGGCAAGGTCGTGGTCACCGTCCACTGACCCGGTGGACGTCAGGCGGGCAGAGCCAGGTTGCGGCGGCGCAGTGACAGCAGGCCCGTCAGGAGCAGGGCGGCGACGACCGCGATCAGCGCCAGAAGCGGAGCGGCGGTGACCGGGACCCCCGGGGCCTTGGGGACGTGGGTGAACGGCGAGATGTCCTGCACCCACTGCGGCAGGCCGAGGCCGGGACCGAACAGCGGACCGACCAGGATGGATGCCATCAGCAGCCCCCAGGACACCGCCGAGGCGACGCGGGGCAGCAGACCGACCGCGGCGATCACGACGGCGCCGATCACGAGCACCCCGGGCAGCTGGACCAGGCCGGCCGCGATCAGGCTGCCTACCTGTCCGGCCGGGTCGCCGAGGACCGCGCCGGCGGCCAGTCCCCCGCCGGTCGCGAAGAGCAGCACCAGGGCGGTGGCGCCCGCGAACGCGGTGACGGCGTAGCCGGCCGCCCACCGGAACCGGCTGACCGCTGTCGCGAGGACCGGTTCCAGAGGTCCGTCGGCCTCCTCGGCGCGCATCCGCAGCAGCACCTGTACGACGTAGATCGCCGCGGCCATGCCCGCCATCTGCACGAGGGACGCGCGGAAGGCGTCGAGAATCCGGTCGCTGCCGCCCATCCGGACGTACCACTCGCGGGTGGCGCCGGTGGCGTCCCGGACCTGCCCGACCAGCCCGCCCATGACCGCGCCGAAGCCGAGCATGCCGACGGCCCAGCCGAGCAGCGCGCCGCGCTGCAGGCGGAACGCCAGCCCCAGCGGACTGCGCAGGGCGCGGCCGGCGTACGCGTGACCGGCACGCTGCGGCAGCAGGCCTTGCCCGAAGTCACGCCGGGAGGCCAGCAGGGCCGCCGCGCCGACGCAGGCGAGGAACAGCGCGACGACCAGCACGAGCGGCCACCAGTTGTCGCCGCCGAACGGCCGCATCTGCTCGCCCCAGCCGATCGGCGACAGCCAGGCCGGCCAGGCACTCTCGACCCACAGTCCGCTGGGGTCGGTGTGCCCGGCCATGTTGCCGATCCCGCTGGTCAGGAAGGACACGCCGAGGACGGCAGCGGCCAGACCGCTGGCACCACGCGTACTGGAGGTCAGCTGGGTGGTGAGCGCGG
>WNGB01006937.1_pt1 | contig 16516 bp, 17 predicted proteins | sample 5400681 | NCBI WGS metagenome assembly WNGB01 (sample SAMN13153367, study PRJNA577476) | soil metagenome | isolation source: 115 cm soil or saprolite under grassland replicate 2 | place: USA:California | collected 2016-06-15 | reverse complement strand
GAGCTAACGAGAAAGGGGCGTCGAGCGAGCATTGTTCGAGCGATTCACTGAACGGGCACGGCAAGTCGTCGTCCTCGCCCAGGATGAGGCGCGGGCGCTGAAGCACAACTACATCGGCACGGAGCACATCCTGCTCGGCCTGCTGCGCGAAGAGGAGGGCTTGGCGGCGCGGGTGCTCGAAAGCCTCGACATCACGGTGGAAGAAGTGCGCGCGCAGGTCGCGCGGATCGTCGGCCAGGGCGACGAGGTCACCACGGGCCAGATCCCGTTCACGCCGCGCGCGAAGAAGGTTCTCGAGCTCGCGCTGCGCGAGGCCCTCTCGCTGGGGCACAACTACATCGGCACCGAGCACATCCTGCTCGGGCTCGTCCGCGAGAACGAGGGCGTCGCCGCGCGCATCCTCCTCGACTTCGACGCGGATGCGGAAAAGATTCGCAACGAAATCATTCGCATGCTGTCAGGCCCCGGCCGCCGTCAGGGTGCGGCGGGCGGCGGCGCGCAGGGCGAGAAGGCGAAGAGCTCGAAGCTGCTCGACCAGTTCGGCCGCAACTTCACGAAGCAGGCGGCCGAGGGCAAGCTCGACCCGGTTGTCGGACGCCAGACCGAGATCGAGCGGATCATGCAGATCCTCTCGCGCCGCCAGAAGAACAACCCCGTACTGATCGGCGAGCCCGGCGTCGGCAAGACCGCCGTCGTCGAGGGGCTCGCACAGCGCATCTCGGCCGGACAGGTGCCGGAGCTCCTCAAGGGGAAGCAGATCTACTCGCTCGACCTCGCGGCCCTCGTCGCCGGCTCCAAGTATCGCGGCGAGTTCGAGGAGCGGCTGAAGAAGGTCATGAAGGAGATCATGCAGCGCGGCGACATCATCCTGTTCATCGACGAGCTGCACAATCTCGTCGGTGCGGGCGCCGCCGAAGGCGCGATCGACGCTGCCTCGATCCTCAAGCCCGCGCTCGCGCGCGGTGAGCTGCAGACGATCGGCGCGACGACTCTCGACGAGTACCGCAAGTACCTCGAGCGCGACGCCGCACTCGAGCGGCGCTTCCAGCAGATCCGCGTCGAAGAGCCGTCGGTCGACGACACGATCCAGATCTTGCGCGGGCTGCGCGACCGCTACGAAGCGCATCACCGCTGCAAGATCTCCGACGACGCGCTCACCGCGGCAGCCGGGCTCGCGGACCGCTATATCCAGGACCGCCACCTGCCGGACAAGGCGATCGACCTGATCGACGAGGCGGCGTCGCGCCTGCGCATCCGCACGATGTCAGCACCGCCGCGCTACCGCGAGCTCGAGGAAGAGATCGAGAAGGTGCGCAAGGACAAGGAGGCGTCGATTGAGGCGCAGGAGTTCGAGAAGGCCGCGAGCTTGCGCGACAAGGAGCGCAAGCTGACGCAGAAGAAGCGCGAGCTCGAGGAGAGCTGGCGCAGCGAGTCCGCGGAGGCCGAGCAGCCCGAGGTCGGCGAGGAGGAGATCGCGGACATCGTCTCGATGTGGACAGGCATCCCGGTCTTCAAGCTGACCGAGGCGGAGGCCGAGCGGCTCGTGAACATGGAGGACGAGCTGCACAAGCGCTACGTCGGGCAGGAGGAGGCCGTGCTCGCGGTCTCGAAGGCGATCCGCCGCGCTCGCGCCGGGATCAAGGATCCGAAGCGCCCGACCGCGTCGTTCATCTTCCTCGGCCCGTCGGGCGTGGGGAAGACGGAGCTGTCACGCGCGCTCGCCGAGTTCCTGTTCAACGACGAGGACGCGATGATCCAGGTCGACATGTCCGAGTACATGGAGAAGCACTCCGTGTCCCGGCTCGTCGGCTCGCCCCCGGGCTACATCGGCTACGACGAAGGCGGCCAGCTCACCGAGGCCGTCCGCCGCAAGCCGTACTCGGTGCTGCTGCTCGACGAGATCGAGAAGGCGCACCCGGACGTCTTCAACATCCTGCTGCAGATCCTCGAGGAGGGGAAGCTGACCGACGCCCAGGGGCGCAAGGTCGACTTCCGCAACACGATCGTGATCATGACGTCGAACATCGGCGCCGCGCAGATCTCGAAGAACCAGTCGCTGGGCTTCGGGATCGGCGACGAGACCGGCCTCAGCTACGAAGACATGAAGACGAAGGTCATGTCGGAGCTGAAGAAGATCTTCCGCCCCGAGCTGCTGAACCGCATCGACGAGGTCATCGTCTTCCACAAGCTGACAAAGGAAGAGATCAAGATCATCATCGAGCTGCTAATGCGCCGCCTGCGCGAGCAGATGGGCACGCACGAGGTGACGATCGAGCTGACCGACGAGGCGAAGGACCTGCTCGTCGAGAAGGGCTACGACCCGGCGATGGGCGCCCGGCCGCTGCGCCGCGCGATCCAGCGCTACATCGAGGACCCGCTCGCGGACTTCGTCCTCGGCCGCTCGCTCGAGCCCGGCTCGACGATCCTCGTCGGCCGCAAGGGCGAGGTCGAGGAAGGCGAGCAGGAAGTCGACATCGTCGTCCTGCCGCCCGACGTGACCGCGGAGAAGGTGACCGTGCCGCCGGAGGAAGAGTCGGCGGAGGAGGAGACTCCGGTCGAAGAGTGACGAAGAGGCGCCGCGAGGCGCCTCTTCCTTGTGCGGTACAGCAAGAGCGCGATGCCTGGGCTACGAAAGCGTCGCCGCACCGGACGATGCTCATCACACGACATTGAAAACCGCTTGGTGGGCCGTTTGCGTTTCTGTAGAAAGCCTGGGTGCGCCTCTCGACTCTCGCGCGCCGGCCGGCGCTCACCGTGCTCGTCGGCGCGGTGGCGATCGCGTTCTCCGGCATCCTCTTCCGCCTCTCGCACGTGTCGCCGTCGACGGGCGCGTTCTACCGCTGCGTCTGGGCGCTGCCCGCGCTCTGGCCGGTCGCGCGTTGGGAGGAGCGGCGCTGGGGTAAGCGCCCACGGCGGACGCGCTACTTCGCGTGGCTCGCCGGCGGCTTCTTCGCCGCGGACCTCGTGCTCTGGCACAACGCGATCGACCAGGTGGGCGCCGGCCTGGCGACGGTGCTCGGCAACACGCAGGTCGTGCTGGTCGGATTGATCGCGTGGCTGCTCTGGCGAGAGCGCCCGCAGAACACGTCGTTCGTCGCGATCCCGGTCGTGCTCGTCGGCGTGATCCTCATCTCCGGCGCGCTCGAGCAGGGCGCGTACGGCAAGAACCCGCCGCTCGGAGCGACGTTCGGCGTCCTCACCGGCCTCGCCTACACGGGCTTCCTGCTCACGTTGCGGCAGGGCAGCCGCAGCATCGTCGGCCCGGCCGGACCGCTCTTCGACGCGACATTCGCATCGGCAATCGGCTGCGCGCTGATCGGTCTTGCCGTCGGCGATCTCGACCTGACGCCGTCTCTCGCAGCGCAGGGCTGGCTGATCCTGCTCGCGCTCAGCTCGCAGGTGCTCGGCTGGCTGCTGATCTCGATCTCGCTGCCACGGCTGCCCGCTGTCGTCACCTCCGTTTCGCTGACCCTGCAGCCCGTCTGCTCGGTGCTGTTCGCCGCGGCGATCCTCGGGGAGTCGCCGTCGGCGCTGCAGCTCGTGGGCGCCGCCGGCATCCTCTTCGGGCTCGTAATCGCCTCGCTTGGTCGCCGCACGGCGCTGCCGCCCGAGCCCGAGCTCGCGGGCTGAAGTCCGGCACAGAAACGGCACAAAGAGCGTCCGAGCCCGCGAATAGGCTGGGCCCCGTGGCCAAGACCGCCGTCAAATACGCCTGTTCCGAGTGCGGCTACACCGCCGGCCGCTGGTTCGGCAAGTGCCCCGGCTGCGACGCGTTCGGGACGCTCGTCGAGGAGGGGCCTGCAGACCCGGCCGTCGCTGCGGCGAAGCCGGTGCTGCGCCTCGTCGACGTCGACGCCGCGGAAGCGGAGCGCATCGGCACCGGCGTGCCGGAGCTCGACCGCGTCCTCGGCGGAGGCTTGGTTCCGGCGTCTCTCGTCCTCGTCGGCGGCGAGCCCGGCGTCGGCAAGTCGACGCTGCTCCTGACGGCGTTGCAGGCGATGAGCGAGACCAGACGTTCGCTGCTCGTCACCGGCGAGGAGTCGGTCGCCCAGGTGAAGCTTCGGGCCGCGCGCCTCGGCGGCGCCGCGAACGTCGAGATCCTCGCGGAGACGGAGCTCGAAAGCGTCTGCGCGACGCTCGAGCGCGAGCAGCCCGACGTCTGCGTGATCGATTCGGTGCAGACGCTCTACGCCGGCGAGCTCGGCTCCGCTCCGGGCTCGGTCGCTCAGGTGCGCGAGGCTGCCGGGCGGCTGCTGCGCGTCGCGAAGGAGAGCGGGATCGCGACGATCCTCGTCGGCCACGTGACGAAGGACGGCTCCGTCGCCGGCCCGCGCGTGCTCGAGCACCTCGTCGACTGCGTGCTGCAGTTCGAGGGTGACCGCTACCACGCGCACCGAATCCTGCGCGCGGTCAAGAACCGCTTCGGCTCGACGAACGAGCTCGGCGTGTTCGAGATGACCGGTACGGGGCTCGTCGGCGTCCCCGATCCGTCGGCGCTGTTCGGCAAGTCGGAGGACGGCGAGGTGGGAGCCGCGGTCGCATGCGCGCTCGAGGGGTCGCGGCCGCTGCTGCTCGAGGTCCAGGCGCTGGTGTCGCCGACCGATCTCGCCATGCCCCGCCGCGTCGGCACCGGTGTCGACCCGAAACGGCTGGCGATGATCGTCGCCGTGCTCGGACGCCATGCCGGCGTGGCGCTCGGCAGCGCCGACGTCTTCGTGAACGTGGCGGGCGGAGTCCGCATCGACGAGCCCGGGGCCGACCTCGCCGTGGCGCTCGCGATCGCTTCCGCCGCCAAGGGAATCCCCGTTCGGAGCCGCCTTGCCGCCTTCGGCGAGATCGGCCTCACGGGCCGCCTCCGGCCGGCGACCCAGGCCGAGCGGCGGCTGCAGGAATGCGCGAAACTCGGCCTCGCCCGCGTCGTGGTCCCGGCGGGAACCGCCGCACGTGGCAAACTCAACGTGGAAGAGCACGACACGTTGAGGCACGCGATCAAGGCGGGGCTCGATGCCGGACAAGGGAGATAAGCAGGCCGGAACGCTCGGCTTCACGCGGTCGCCGTCCGAGGACGACCCGCGCCGCGACCCGCGCCTGCTCGCGTCGATCGCGCGGGTGGCGCCCGGAACCGATCTCCGGCAGGGGATCGACGACATCATCCGCTCGCACGAGGGCGCGCTGATCGTGATCGGCGACCCGGAGGCGTTGTCCTTCCTCTACTCGGGCGGAATGCGCCTCGACCTGGCGTTCACGGGACAGCAGCTGTACGAGCTGGCGAAGATGGACGGCGCGATCATCGTGAAGGACAACCTGTCGAAGATCGCCTACGCCAACGTCCAGCTCATGCCGGACCCCACGATCTCCTCGAACGAGACGGGCACGCGGCACCGTACGGCCGAACGCGTCGCGAAGCAGACCGGCTCCCTGGTCGTCTCGATCTCGCAGCAGCGGGAGACGGTGACGATCTTCCAGGGTAGGCAGCGCTACCAGCTCGATCCCGTGCCGACGGTGCTGGCGAAGACGAACCAGGCGCTCGCGACGCTCGACACCTACCGCACCCGGCTCGAGCAGGTGCTCACGCGGCTGACGGCGTTGGAGTTCCAGAACGCGGTCGTCCTCGACGACGTCCTCGTCGTGCTGCAGCGGGCTGAGCTGACCACGCGCATGGCGGAGGAGATCGAACGCAACTGCGTCGAGCTCGGCACCGAGGGCCGGCTGATCCGTATGCGCCTGACCGAGCTGCTCGGGGACGTGCCCGGGCAGCGGGCCGCGATCGTCAACGACTACCACGTCGCCGGCGGGGGGCCCGAGGCGGTGATGGCGCTCGAAGGCCTTTCGGCCCTCAGCTATCAGGAGCTGCTGGAGTTCGAGAGGATCGCCGAGCTGCTCGGCTACTCGAGGACGGTGAACCCGCTCGATCACTCCGTCTCGCCGCGCGGCTACCGCGTGCTCTCGAACATCCCGCGCCTGCCGCCCGGCGTGATCCAGCGGGTCGTGGCCGACCTGGAAGGGCTGGAAGCGATCGTCCGCGCCTCACAGCGCGACCTCGAGGCCGTGCAGGGCGTCGGCACCGCGAGGGCCCGGGATATCCGCGAGGGACTCCGCCGCCTGCAGGAGCACAACCTCGTGGACCGCTATTTGCAGCTATAGCTGCCCGGGCAAAGTGCTGCGCACTTTGCCCGGAGTAGACCGGGCAGGCGCGGCTTCGCCGCGCGTGCCCAAGGGTGGCGATTGGAGGCGGACTGCTTCGGTCATTCTGGCTGAGCAGCGCGGCGGAGCCGCGCTGCCGCCGACACGTCAATCGTCGAATTCGGTTCGATCCAGGCGCGGCTCGGCCGCGCCGTCGCCGGCGTGGATCGAAGCCGCTACCCTCGGCGGCCGCAAAAGGGCCACGCGCGCGGAGCGCGCCTGCCCGGTCTTCCTCGCGGGAAGTGCGAAGCACTTCCCGCGAATCCGCAAAGTGCAGGCACTTTGCGGAAAAGTGGCCGATTTGCGGGACTTTTGATACACTGTGAACCACTGCGCCGGGGGCGTTTACGCCGTCGGCGTCTTGCCGAGTACACCCGCGAACCGTAGGGGAGGAAGGCTTGTTCAAGGTCGGCGACAAGGTGGTGTATCCACACCACGGAGCAGGAACGATCGTCAAGAAGGAAAAGCGCATGGTCCTGGGGGAGAAGCGCGAGTACCTCACGATCAAGATCCTTCACAACGACATGACCGTCAACGTTCCCTGTGAGAACGCCGAGGCGGTCGGGCTCAGGCAGGTGATCGACGAGGAGATGGTCAAGAAGGTCACCAAGGCGCTGACCGGTGGCGGCACCGCGATGCCCAAGAACTGGAACCGCCGCTTCAAGCACAACCGCGACAAGATGAAGACGGGCGACATCTTCGAGCTCGCGGAAGTCGTGCGCAACCTCTCGCTACGCGACCACGAGAAAGGGCTCTCCACGGGTGAGAAGCAGATGTTCGTGAAGGCGAAGAAGATCCTCGCCTCCGAGCTGATGTACGCAAAGGCCCTCGACGAGGACGCCGCTGCGGAATGGCTCGACGAGGTGCTCTCCACGCAGGGCACGAACGGCACCAAGAAGACCACGACGACGGCAGCGAAGAGCACCGCGTCGAAGTCGAAGAGCAAGGCCGGCGCGGCGGCATAGCAATGTCGGTTTGGGCTGTTCTCGCGGCTGCGGGCCGCGGAGAACGCCTGGGTGACGACCGTCCGAAAGCATTCGCGCGGCTCGGCGACCTGCCTTTGGTTGCCGAGCCGCTGCGACGTCTCGACGATTCAGACTGGATCGATGGGATCGTGGTTGCGGCGCCTCCCGGCTGGGAGGAGCCGTGCATCGTGCTCGCCGAGGAGCTCGGTGCGGGCAAGGTGAGCGCAGTCGTGACCGGCGGCGAGACGCGTGCGGCGTCGGTGCGCGCGGCGCTGGCCGAGGTGCCGGAGGATGCGGTCGTCGTTCTCGTCCACGATGCGGCGCGCCCACTCGTGTCGGACGACGTGATCGGCCGGGTGCTGGCACCGTTGTCCGACGGCTACGACGGAGCTGTGCCGGTCGTCCCGGTCTCGGACACCGTGAAGCGCGTGCGCGGCGACGAAGTCGTGGAGACGGTCGAGCGCGAGGGGCTCGTCCTGTCGCAGACGCCGCAGGCCTTCCTGGCCGCTGCGCTGCGCCGCGCCGCCGCAGGCGACGGGACGGACTGCGCGTCGCTCGTCGAGGCGCAAGGCGGCAGGATCAAGGCCGTGGAGGGGGATCCGCGGCTGCTCAAGGTGACCTCGCCCGAGGATCTCGAGCTCGTGGCGTCATGGCTGTGAAGGCCGTCGTCTTCGACATCGGTGAGACGCTTGTCGACGAGACGAGGGTCTGGAGTCTCACCGCCGATCGCGCAGGCGTCACTCGCCTGACCTTCTTCGCCGCGCTCGGCGCGCTGATCGAGCGCCGCGACGATCACCGGAACGTGTTCCAGCTGCTCGGTGTGGAGCGCTGGATCGACCACGTTCCGTACGAGCCCGAGGATCTCTACGCCGACGCGGTGCCGTGCGTCTCCGGTTTGCGCGAGCGCGGCTACACGCTGGCGCTCGTCGGCAACCAGCCGGCCAGGACAGAGTCGTTCCTGCGCGACTGCGGGCTCGACATCGATCTCGTCGCATCGTCCGATTCGTGGGGCGTCGCCAAGCCGGACGCCGAGTTCTTCCGCCGCGTGGTCGACTGGCTCGGCCTGCCGCCGCAGGAGATCGCGTACGTCGGCGATCGCGTCGACAACGATGTCCTGCCGGCGAACGACGCGGGCATGGTGTCGGTGTTCGTCCGGCGCGGTCCGTGGGGCGTGCTGCAGGCCGAATGGCCCGAAGCCGCGCAAGCCGCGCTGCAGCTCGATTCGCTCGCGGAGCTGCCGGGAGCCTTGCATGCCCTCTGAGTACCGCGTCGGCACGGGCTTCGACGCCCATGCGCTCGAGCCGGGCGTGCCGCTCGTGCTCGGCGGCGTCTCGTTCCGGTCGGCGCGAGGGCTCGCCGGGCATTCCGACGGAGACGTGATCACGCACGCGCTGATCGACGCGCTGCTCGGCGCGGCGGCCCTGGGCGACATCGGCACCCTGTTTCCCTCCGACGATCCCGAGCTGCAGGGCGTCTCGTCGCTCAAGCTGCTGCGCGAGGCGTACGCACAGGTACGAAGCCGCGGCTACGAGCTCGTGAACGCGGACGTCGTGCTGATCGGCCAGGAGCCGAAGATCGCGGAGGTGCGCAGGCAGATGCAGGGATTGCTCTCCGGGACGCTCGAGGTGGAGCTGGGACGCGTCTCGGTGCGCGCGACGACGACGGACGAGCTGGGCTTCACCGGACGCGGCGAGGGGCTCGCCGCGCAAGCGGTCGCCTTGCTTCAGTCCAGCGCGTAGCCGCTCGCGAGCATCGCGTCCGCCCGTGCGGAGAACTCGTCGAACGACGGCACGTCCCAGCCGAACGAGTCGGCGAGCCGCACGATCATGCTGAAGAGCGCGCAGACATGGATCGCGTCGACGAGAGCATCCTCCGAGACACCGGCCGCGCGGACGGCAGCGGCATCCTCACGGCCCACGCCGGCGGGATCGAGCGTCAGCTTCTCGAGGAACTCCAGCGTCGCGCGCAACTCGGGCGAGATCGGCGCTGTCCGCCAGTCCCGCTGCACCGCTTCCCAGACCTCCCTGCCGAGCGCGTACGACGCGACCGCGCCGTGGGCGTTCGTTCAGAACGGGCAATGGTTGAGCGAGGACACGAACGCCGCGAAGAGCTCGCGCTCACCCTCGCTCCAGTCGGACGGTCCGCGCAACGCCAGCTCGAGCGCATCCGAATACGGCCGCCCGAAGATGTCCGGCCGGTAGTGGAGCGTCTTCAGGACCCCGAGCGGGCGTGGCGCTGGAGACGCATCGACAACGGCGAGTCTCACAGCGCAGCCAGACCGGCCTGGAGCCGTTCGAGCCCGGCGGCGACCGCTGCAGACACTGTGTGCTCGAAGATCTGGTCCTCGGAGAAGCCGGCGTCCCTGAGCGCCTGGACGTCGCCGTCCGTGACCTTGTACGCGTGGAGGCGTACCTTCTCGAGGTACGTCGCGAACTCGCGCGGCGCGGGCCGCTCGGGCCGCGCGGACGTGCGAAGCCGATCGATCAGCTCGTCGTACCGCGTCACGGCCCAGACCCTAGCGCTCGCTACGTCGGCGGCGCTCCGTCGCTCGCGACGAGCCCGTCACGTGCAAGCGCTGCGACGGCCTCGTCGTCGTCGGGCCGCTCGCCGGCGAGGATCGCGCGCAGCGTGCGCGCGCGGCGCTGGCGGAACGAGCCCTCGAAGCGCGACTGTCTGCGCAGCGGCTCGTAGCGCCTGCCGCGTGAAGGGCAGCGCGCGCCGAGCGGGCAGATGGCGCAACGCGGAACTCGCGCGAGGCAGACAGTCGCGCCCAGGTCCATCAGCGCCTGTGCGGCGTGTGGTGTGAACGCGTGACCGGTGCGCTCCTGAACGCGGCGCACGTTTGTGTCGAGCGGCAGCACGTCCTCGCCGAGCGCGAAGTTGCGGATCGCAGCAGCGGTGTAACTGCCGACGCCGGGCAACTCGGTGAGGTCCACGGGCCAACCGTGTTCCGCAACGCCTCGGGCGGCCCGCTGGAGATTGAGCGCCCGGCGGTTGTAGCCGAGGCCCTGCCACTCACGCAGGACGTCGGCCGTCGCCGCCGCCGCGAGCGCCTCGGCCGTCGGCCAGCGCTCGAGCCAGCGCCGGTAGCGAGGCACGACACGCTCGACCTGGGTCTGCTGCAGCATCACCTCGCTGACCAGGATCGCGTACGGGTCGCGCGTGTTCCGCCACGGCAGATCGCGTGCGTTTGCCTCGAACCAAGCCGAAAGCAGGTCCTCCACGGGGACGAGCCTAGAGCTTCGGGCGGCGCGTGCGGGTGTCTTTCGCAGTACGTGAGAACGCCGATTGACGAATCAACCGCGTTTGGCCTGCTCACGCCTGGGCATTCGCTGATTAGACAACGAGGAGGCGCGCGTGCGTTTGCTGGTCGTGGACGACGATGCGGGTCTGAAGGCACTGCTCCGGACCACGTTCGAGATCTTCGACCTCGAGCTGGACGAGGCAGACAGCGCGGCGATGGCTGCGCAATGCATCTCCGTGCAGAGGCCCGACGTGATCGTCCTCGACGTCCGGATGCCCGGGACGGACGGGCTCGAGTACTGCGCCACGCTCAAGAGCGATCCGCGGACCAAGGACATCCCCGTCGTGCTCCTGACCGGCTCCGACCTCGCCGAGATACACGGTTCGTCCGCCGACGCGGTTTTGCGGAAGCCGTTCAGCCCCCTCGAGCTGCTCTCGGTCGTCGAACGCCTGGCCGGAGGGGGCGCCGGCGTGCCGCTTCGCCCCGCGCATAGCGTCGACCCGGGCGAGCAGCTGCTGATCTACGCGAGCGACCTCCGTCACTTGCTGATGATCGAGCGGCAGCAGCGGTCGCTCCTTCAGGCGGCATACCATGAAACCGTCGCGGCGCTGGCCGGAGCCCTGGAGTCGAAGGACACCGGAACGCGCGCCCACTCGGAGCGGGTCCAGCGCTACGCCCTCGAGCTCGCGAGAGCCTACGCGCCCGAGTTGTTGAGCGACCCGAGCGTGGAATACGGCTTCCTGCTCCACGACGTGGGCAAGATCGGGATTCCCGACCGCGTGCTGCACAAGCCGGCGGTGTTGTCGCCGGCCGAGCGGCGGCTGATCGAGACACACACCGTGCTCGGTGAGCAGCTGCTCGAGGACGTGTCATTCATCAGCGGCGAATGCCTCTCGGTCGTTCGTTCGCACCACGAGCGTTGGGACGGGTATGGCTATCCGGACGGGCTCGCCCGCGAGGAGACTCCGATCGGCGCACGCGTGTTCGCGGTCGCGGACGCGCTCGATGCGATGACGAGCGACCGGCCGTACCGACAAGCACAGCCGTGGGAGTACGCCTCCGTGGAAATGATGCGCCAGGCCGGAAGACAGTTCGACCCGGGCGTCGTCGAAGCATTCCGTGAGTGCGAGAGCAAGTTGCGCGGCATTCGCAGCGAGGTCGGGCTACCGGGCGTCCGAGCGGCCTGCGGCAGCGGCAGCGGCTAAGTCTGGCGTGCAGGAAGCCGGCGCCCGAGGCCGAAACAGGTTCGGCCGTGCGGTTTAGGGTGCTTCTCGTCGTTGGCTTCGCGGCGTTCTTCTTCGCCTCGCCGGCCGGCGCCTACGTCAATGCACAGCACGCCGGCGTGCAGGTCGCGCTGCGGGCCCTCGGCCTCTACCAGGGGCCCATCGACGGGCTCGTCGGGCCGCAGACCGTGGCCGGAATCCGCGCCGCACAGCGGCGAGCGCACTTGCCCGTGACCGGGCTGCCGGACAAGCGAACGCGACACTCGCTCGGCCCGCTCGGACGCCCCTTGTTGGGAAAACGGGTCCTGCGTCCCGGGCTGTTCGGCCTCGACGTCGCCGTGCTTCAGTTCCTGCTCACCCGTCAGGGCGTGTACGACGGGCCCCTCGACGGATACCTGAGCGTCGGCACCGACCGCGCGCTGCGCCGCTACCAGCGACACGTCCGGCTGACGCCGGACGGCATCGTCGGCCCGCGGACGCTCGCCGCGCTGGTGCTGGAGAACCGCGTGCCCGTTCGTCCCCAGTCGGTCACGTCGAGCCGGACGTACGTGGTTCGTCCGGGCGACTCGCTGACCGTGATCGCGCACCGCTTCGGCGTTTCGCTGGGCGCGCTCGCCCGGGCCAATCACCTCGATCCAGCCCACGTCCTGCTCATCGGCGCGAAGCTGAGGATTCCGGGCGGCAGCACCGGCTCAGCGCTCGACGCGTCGCCCACCGAAGTTCGGGCCCGTCTCGACTACTGGGCCGCCCAACTCGGTATATCGCCGCACCTCCTGCGCGCGCTGGCCTGGATGGAGTCCGGCTACCAGCCGAACGTCGTCTCCAAGGCCGGCGCGCGCGGTGTCCTGCAGACGTTGCCGGTAACGCGCGACTTCGTAGAGGACGTTCTCGTCGGTCATCCGCTGCCGCGCACCCTCGACGGCGACATCGAGACCGGCGTCCGCTACCTGCGACATTTGCTCGGCCGCTTCGAAGGCAACGAGCACCTCGCGCTCGCCGCCTGGTATCAGGGCGAGGCCGCGGTGCGCAAGCACGGCGTGCTCCCGGTGACGAAGCCGTTCGTCGCCGGAGTGCTCGCGCTCAAAGCCCGAATGTGACGCCGTCGCGCAGCTCGAGCGCGCCGAGCTCGAGGAGCTCGCGGCAGGCTGCGACGGCATCGGGCGGAGCGGCAAGCTCACGAAGCGTGCGCCGGCCGTCCAGCGCCCCGATGATCTCGGCCGCCGCGGGGGAGACCTCGAGCTCCGGCCAGGTCCCCTCCTCGAGCGTCACGTGCGCGCTCGTCACCTTGGCGCGGCTCAAGCGCGTCTCCACCCGCAGTGCAGCGACTGCGCCGAGGCGCCGGTCCAGCAAATCTCCTCCGTCGAGCAGCGCGCGCGCGGTGAACGCGCGCCTGATCTGGGCGTCGGCGGCGTCGAGCTCGTCCTCGTCGATCTCGTCGATGCGAACGCTGTTACGCCCTTGCCGGCGGTGGAGGAGCACCGTCCCTTCCGTCACGAGGCCCGCATTCAGGCCTTCGAGGTAGGACGTCCAGCGGTCGAGTGCCTCGCCGTAAGCGGCGTCATCGCCTGCGAGGTGAGCGTTCCAGCGTTCCGCGTGCTCGAGCGGAGACGCCTCGTCGATGGGGAGGATCCATGCATCGCAGCCGGAGCCCGAGACCCATTCGACGACGCGCTCGTCCGGCGCGTCCGCGTCTTTTCCGAGCCAGCTGACGCACAGCGTCGCCAGGCCGCCTTCTCGGAGATGCTCCACGCTCTCGCGCACGATCCGCTCCGACAGCTCGTCGCCTTCGAGCGCGCCGTCGCGATACGTCCAGCGCCGCTCCGGCGAGACGACGAACGGCGCGTTGCAGGTGATCAGGTCGAAGCGCTCGCCCTCGACCGGCTCGAAGAGACTGCCGCGGCGGCACTCGACGTTCTCGAGACCGCTGAGCGCGGCGTTCAGCTCGGTGAACGCAAGGGCGCGAGGGTTGACGTCGGTCGCCACGACATGCTTGCTGTGACCGGCCGCGAGCAGGGCGTGCACGCCGTTTCCGGTCCCCACGTCGAGGGCCCGGCCGACCTGGGGGCGGGGAGTGAGCAGATCGCACAGGCGGGCCGTCGGAGAGTAGGTCGAAACGTAATCCGGCGGATCGTCGGTCGGGTTGGTTGACAGGCGGTCCGAGGCAAGCAGCAAGGTGCCGACGGGGGCGATCCGGGTGCGCGGCGAGACCTCCTTGCCGAGCTGGGCGAGCCCGGTCCGCCCGAGCGCCTCGACGCCCGCCTTCCCAAGCGCCCGCTCGGCGTCACGCCGCGTGACCGGCAGCTCGAGGAAGAAGAGGCGAATCGCGGTCGCGAGCGGGCTCTGCGGCAGCCGGCGCTCGTGCACCGGCACGTCCTCGAGCGCCGTGGACCAGGCGTCTTCGCCGAGGAGCTCGTCGATCGCCTCCTCGTCGTAGGCGACTTTTCGGAGAGCCTCGCCGAGTGCCCAGGCGGCTGCGGTGTCGACGTTTGGGAGCACGCCCGCACTCTAGGTAGGAGGGCCGGACCAGCGCCGCGCGCAAAGGTTGGTTAAGGGCCCGAGGGCGGTCCGAAGAACGCGGGCGGACCGCCGCGGAAGCCGCGCCTGCCGTGATGGTCGCCGAACGGTTGCGGGAACCTGCCGTTGACGAAGTCGCTGATGCGGTCTTTGAGCCCGGCGAGCATCGAGTCCGCTTCTGCACGGGTCAGGCGGCCGGCGGTGACCGCCGCGTCGAGCTTCGCCTTCGCGGCTTTGAGGAGGGCGTCCACGAGACCTTCCGCCGTCTTGCCGTGCGCCGCCGCGATCTGCGCCAGCGTCTTGCCGCCTTCGAGCTCGGTCCGGAGCTGCGCTTCGGTGATGCCGAGGTAGGTCGCCGCGGTATCGAGGTTTGGCCCGTGGTGCCGGAAGACGTGGTGCCCGCCCGCGGGGAACAACGGCACTTCTCCGGACTCGATCCTCGCCTTCATCGCGTCGCCTTGGGCCTTCGTGATCCGCCCAGCTGCGACAGCGGCGTCGACGCGGTTCTCGAGCGCCTGCTTCAGCGCGGCCCTCAGCTTCGCGGGCTCGATGCCGAGCTGCTTGGCGGCGTCTGCGATGACGGCCTGGCTCTCCTCCTTCGGTGAACCGAAGGCGGTTGCGCCGACGGCGACGCCGCCGCCGGCGACCGCCAACGCCGCGGCCGCACCCGCCACGAGCTTGCGTCTGGCGCCATCCATACGCCTATCCGATCAGATCCACCTAAGAAAGACGTAAGAGGCGCCTAAGAAGTCCAATCTAGACTCCGCGGCCATGAAGCGTGTTCGTTTCGCACCGAGCCCGACCGGATCCCTGCACGTCGGCAACGCCCTGAGCGCCGTTGCCGCCGCGCCGCTCGGTTCACGTTTCGACGGGCTCACGCTGCTGCGCGAGGACGGAACGGCGACGTTCCACCTCGCGAGCGTCGTCGACGACGGTGATTTCGGCATCACCCACGTCGTGCGCGGCAACGACCATCGGCCGAACGAACCGCTGCACCGCCGCCTGCACGAGGCGCTCGGGACTCGAGCGCCGGAGTACGTCCACCATGGGCTGATCATCGGCGCTGACGGCAAGAAGCTCTCGAAGCGCGCCGAGAAAGGGCCCGTCACGGTTGCCCGGTTCCGCGAGCTGCGTGAACGCGCGAACGGGGACGTGAGCTACGAGACCGCGAAGTCCCTGGTGCGCGAGCTGAAGGCGGTCGGCGGCGACCTGCACGCCCTGCGTCTTGCATTGACCGGCCGCGACCGCGGGCCGGAGCTCGCCGCGGTCGTCGCTGCACTCGACCGCGAAGAGACGTTGCGGAGGCTCGATGCGGCTGTATGACACCTTCACCCGGCGGAAGCAGGAGCTGCCGCCGCAGCCGGGCCCGATCCGCATGTACTTCTGCGGTCCGACGGTGTACGCGCGCGCCCACATCGGGAACGCTCGCCCGTTCGTGATCGGGATGTGGCTCCGCCGCTGGCTGCCCGAGCGCGGTTACGACGCGACGCTCGTGCACAACATTACCGACATCAACGACAAGATCTACGACGCCGCGCCCGGCGCGAGCGCGGAGCTCGCCGTGCGCGCGACCGAGTGGTATCTGCAGGACACCGCCGACTTCGGCCTCGGCATGCCTGACGCGCAGCCAAAGGCGACCGACCTGGTCCCGCAGATCGTCGCCGCGATCGAGCAGCTCGTCCAGCGCGGCTACGCGTACGAGGTGGAGGGCGACGTCTACTACCGCGTCTCCCGCTTCGAGGAGTACGGGCAGCTCTCCGGCCAGCGGCCCGAGCAGGTCGAGGAGCAGGAGCCGAACCCGCGCAAGGAAGATGCACGCGACTTCGCGCTGTGGAAGGCGAACAAGCCGGGCGAGGACACGTCGTGGGACTCGCCGTGGGGCCGTGGGCGACCCGGTTGGCACATCGAGTGCTCCGTGATGGCCGAGGAGTTGCTCGGGCCGGCGTTCGAGATCCACGGCGGCGGCCTCGACCTCGTGTTCCCGCACCACGAGAACGAGATCGCGCAGTCGCGCGCGCTCGGGCATCCGTTCGCGCAGGTGTGGATGCACAACGGCATGCTCCGCTTCGTCGGCGAGAAGATGTCGAAGTCGGTCGGCAACGTCGCGACGATCCGCGAAGCGCATGACCGGTGGGGTCGCGAGACGCTGCTCGTCTTCTTCCTCACAGCGCACTGGTCGAAGCCGATCGACTACTCCGACGAGACGCTGATGTCCGCAGAGGCGCGCAAGGAGAGCCTGCGGGAGGTCTTCCGCAATCCGTCCGAGCCTGCGGCCGACGGCGAATGGGAACGCTTCGCCGCGGCGCTCGACGACGACTTCAACACGCCGGAGGCGCTGGCGATCATGCACTCGTGGCGCGACCACGAGCTGCTGCGTCGCGCGCTCG
>WNGB01006935.1_pt1 | contig 16520 bp, 11 predicted proteins | sample 5400681 | NCBI WGS metagenome assembly WNGB01 (sample SAMN13153367, study PRJNA577476) | soil metagenome | isolation source: 115 cm soil or saprolite under grassland replicate 2 | place: USA:California | collected 2016-06-15 | reverse complement strand
CGATCATTGTCTGCGGCGATGTCGCGATTGGTGGAATGAATTTGAATGGTTTCCCATTTCGACAAGACAGCGGCATTGCGTTACTTGGGCTTAATTCTGCGGGCCAGCCCTGGATTACCTGGGCGACCGGCCCGCACGGTACAAGGTCTTACGGCGCAGCGAACGTTCCGAATAACAAGCAGAATGAACCACCGGCAGAAAATCTGGAACCGGCCGCACTGTTCACAAAATCGGCGCTACCCACCGTGGACGACGTCGTCGTGTTTGGCAGCGGCCCCGGGACTGATGTGCTTCAAGGGGTGGTCGATAGCACAGTAGTTTTTAAGGTACTTCGCGGTGAGCTCTGAGACCCGGGTTTCATCCCGTTCACAATTCTGCTTTTCGCTCGACTGCATTTCGCAGATGCGTCCGAGGAAACAAATAACTCCAATATTGATTTTCTCGGCGAGTTAAGAGACACTTGGCGCTTAGACCAATGCAGCTCCTCAGCGCATTTTCACGACCACAGACTGTTCCTGCCGTGCCTAAAGCCGCGCCGAAAAAGACGCTGTGGATTCTCAACAGTTGGCGTGACCTGATTCTTTACGTTGGGACGCCGCTTTTTCTGGTGCCGATGTTTCTTCTGGCGCAGGCGCGCTGGAGCGCACAAGACATCTACCTTTTCGTGGCGGCGTTTGGCGCCATGGGCCATCACCTGCCGGGGATGATCCGCGCGTACGGCGACCGCGCTTTGTTTAGACGTTTTCGCTGGCGCTTTATTTTCGCGCCGATTTTTCTGGTGTCGGTTTGCGTCGCTTTTTACTGGTGGGACCTGAAGGGGATCATTGTGATCGTTTTCTTCTGGGGTGTCTGGCATGGGATGATGCAGACCTACGGTTTCTGTCGAATCTACGACGCGAAGACGGGTTCCTTCGCTGCGTTGACGCGCCGCCTCGACTTTGCGACCTGCGCCACATGGTTCGCGGCAGCAGTGCTCCTCTCACCGCAACGCATGGCCGACACGCTGGAAACGTACTACGCCAGCGGCGGACCATTCATTCCACCGTCGCTCCTGCACAACGCACAGCAAATCGTCCTCGCCATTGCTATTGCAGCCGCGGTCTTGTTCCTGTTCAATTTCTCCCGGATGTGGGCGGAGGGGAAACGCCCGAACCCGGTGAAGCTGGCGCTGCTGGTCACGACTATTGCTTACTGGTGGTATTGCAATAACGGCGTCACCAACATTCTGGCGGGTATCGCCCTGTTCGAAGTGTATCACGATGTGCAGTACCTCTCGCTGGTCTGGATTTACAATCGCAGCCGCGTGGAGAAGGACAGTTCCATCGGCGGCTTTATGCGCTTTGTTTTTCGAAGAAGCGGTTCGCTGGTCGGTCTCTACATCGGGCTGATTTTTGCCTATGGCTCGATTGCCTATTTCAATGCCCACCTCGAGATGGAAACTGTGAAGCGCGTCCTCACGGGTGTGGTCGCGGCGTCAGGTCTCCTCCATTTTTATTACGACGGATTCATTTGGAAAGTGCGCGAACACTCCACGCGCGAGAATCTCGGTCTCGCCGCCGGAAACGTATCCGCGCCGTCACGGGAATTCCTGCCCAGTTGGGCGCTGCACGGGGTAAAATGGGTTGGAGTCTTTGTGATCCCGCTCGGCGCGCTCTGGATCGGGCAAGCAGTGAGCAACACGCCCGAATTAGAACAAAGAGCGTGGATCGCGTCCGATTTGCCAAATAGCGCCCGTGCTCATTGGAGGTACGGCTTTAGCTTGCACAAAGCCGGTCGGCTCGATGAGGCGGCGGAACAGTGTGAGATCGCTCTTCGGCTTAATCCAAAGGAGAAGGAGGTCCATTATAGCTTGGGCCAAATTCGGGCCGCACAGTCGCGGCTGGATGATGCTCGGAACGAATTGGAGGAGGCGTTGCGGGCTGAGCCGCGCAATGATGAAATCCTCTGTGAGTACGGCCGCCTTCTCGCTCGTCTCGGCCGCAAAGACGAAGCGGCTGCGCAGTTTGAACTCGCTGCGCAGGTGGCTCCGAGATCTGGCATGGTGCATTACGATTACGGCGTGTTTCTCGTGGCAGAAGGCAAGATCGACAATGCGATTAACGAGTTTGAGATCGCGCTCAGGCGTCACCCGAATCACCCGGAAGCGCATTATGATCTCGGCCACGCCCTTTACGTGAAGGGCGACTTTGAAGGTGCGAAACGGCATTATGAGGAAACCCTGCGCCTCGACCCCAAGGCACCAGTCCACAGCGGTCTTGGTGCCGTCTATTTCCGGCTGGGACAAACTTCAGAGGCGATTGCTCAATTCAAAGAAGCGCTTCGTTTAAAGCCTGATGACGCAGAAGCAGCAGAAAACCTTCGCTTCGTCCTGAGCACGCAGGGCAATTCGACGCCGCGCTAGGCTCTTACCTGGGGCAGCTTCGTCCTCGTGGTCGATCTGTCCTGCGGTTTCTTTCGAGGAGGACGAGAACGATATCACCCCAAGAATTAGTGCCCGATCACGCGAAGAGACGGATCCTGCCGCAATATGTCCGCCGCCGTACCGCGGCCTGTCTGATTGATCTGACGCCGATCCCATTCGGACAACGCGCTAAAGCTTGGCGTACCGATTGGGCTAATTTTCACCTTTTGCGGGATCCTGGATCCCGTTACCCAAACGTACGCGTAGCGCTCGCCCCTATTTTGCGTCACCTGCACCTGGTTATTTTGTGGCCCCGCGAACGCACTGATCGCCACGGCCGACAGCAGTAACAACACCGCCGCCGATTTCAACACGCCTGATATTTTCATAATTTGAAGACCTCTCGTTTTGGACTTTCACTTTATTTAACCCTGAACACAAGGGCGAGTTTCGAAGAAGACCATTTCGCCCACGAATCACCCGCCTTCGCCAAGGCTCCGGCGTGGCAGGCCGCCCACGTCCTGGCAGTCGCGGGACGACGACGAGGCTGGCGCGAATTGCGCGAAGACAGTTTCGGGAGACTCTTGCACTGCATATTATCCTCCGCTATCCGTCGATCCGGGATCAATCCAGCTTTCACATATTGCTTCTGATTTGCGGGTGCAAAAACATAGTTAACAGATTCTTTGGAAGTTATGGCCGTTCAAAGCGCACCAAAGGCTAAGTCATCCGCACGTCGCCAAGCTTTAGGCGCTTGTATTTTCTTGGTCGCCATTACGTGGCTGGTGTTTGGCCAAACCGTCCGCTACGACTTCGTCAACTACGATGACAACGAGTACGTTTATGCGAATCCGAACATCGCCCATGGATTAACTATTAACGGCGTCGTCCACGCATTTAGCGGCAAGCATTCGGCAAATTGGCATCCGCTAACCACCTTATCGCACATGTTGGACTGCCAGTTGTGGGGACTCCGCGCGGGCGGCCATCACCTTACGAACATCGTCCTGCATACGATCGCGGTCGTCTTGTTGTTTTTAGTATTGCAGCAAATGACCGGCGCGATTTGGCGGAGCGCCTTTGTGGCCGCAGTTTTTGCGATACACCCACTGCGCGTCGAATCAGTCACCTGGATTTCCGAGCGTAAAGATGTTCTGAGCGCCGTTTTCTTCATGCTCACGCTCAGCGCTTACGTTCGCTACGCCAGATCTGCCTCGTTTGGCCGCTACTTGACGATGTCGATCTTGTTCGCGCTCGGGCTCATGTCCAAGCCAACGCTGGTGACCGTGCCTTTGGTCCTGTTACTGCTCGATTATTGGCCGCTCAACCGCTTCACTGGGCGATCATCAACCAAGCAACTGATTCTTGAAAAGGTTCCGTTGTTAGCGCTCTCTGTTGCCGAAGGACTGGTTACGCTCTGGGCACAGCATTCAAGTATGGCGCGCGGCGAGCAATTGCCTCTCCTTTTGCGGATCACCAATGGACTTGTCACATATATCACCTATCTCAAGCAAATGATCTGGCCAGTGGGCCTGGCAGTTTTTTATCCCCATCCCGAAGATAAGCTGCCGATTTGGGAAATTGGCCTGGCTATCGTGTTGCTCGGCTTGGTGAGCGCGGGCGCTATCGCGCTGCGGCGCAAGCGCCCATACCTCATGACGGGTTGGTTTTGGTACGTGCTAATGCTCCTGCCGGTGATCGGATTGATTCAAGTGGGCTCACAAGCGCACGCCGATCGATACACTTATTTGCCGCAGATCGGTCTGTACGTGTTGGTAATGTGGGGGATTACAGACGCCTTGGCTTCACGGCTTCAGCGCAGAATTCTTGGAGTGTCGGCGGGCCTCGCCATTATCGCACTGGCTTGGCGCGCGTATATTCAAGCCTCCTACTGGCGCGACGCTGAGTCGCTGTGGCGGCACACCCTCGCCGTGACCTCAGGGAATTTCATCGCACACAACGCGCTCGGGCATTTCCTGCTGGATCACGAGCGCCTGGACGAAGCAATCGATCAGTTTCAAATGGCCGGCAAGAGCGGTCGCCAGTTTCCCGAAGAACGGAAGTACCTGAGCATAGCTCTGGCCAGGAAGGGACGCACGGATGAAGCGATCGCCCATTTGGAAACCCTTGTTAAACAGCATCCCAAAGACGCGCAGGGATATTACGATCTGGGAAACGCGTTACTGGAAAAAGGCGAGTCACAGAGCGCGATCGCAGCGTACGAGAAAGCATTATCCATCCAGGTTCGTTATCCCGCCGCGCACTATAACTTGGGAATCGCACTGGATCAGAATGGCCGGATCGACGAAGCCATCGCTCACTATCAACAAGCCGTGCAAGAAAATCCTCACTACGCAGAGGCCTATTACATGTTGGGAAATGACCTGCTGCAAAAAGCTCGCGTTGACGACGCCATCGCCGCTTACGAACAAGCGCTAAAGAGCAGCCCCACGTTCCCAAAAGTAGAAAACAACATCGGTCTCGCGCTTTTGCAAAAGGGCCGCCCGAGCGAGGCGATTGCACATTGGCAAAATGCGCTCGCCATCCAGTCAGATTCGGTTGATTCTTTGAACAATCTTGCCTGGATTCTGGCAACTTTTCCCGACACTTGGATTCGAAATGGGCGCCAAGCGCTGGCGTTGGCTAAACGCGCGAATCAATTATCCGGTGACAACAATCCGGCGATCTTACGAACTCTAGCCGCTGCCTATGCCGAGAATGGTCGATTTACCGAGGCGAGAGTAATCGCCGAAAGAGGGCTTCAATTAGCTAACGCCCAGGAGAACCCGGCGTTGGCCAATATTTTTGAAGGCGATCTTGCTCGTTATCGGATAAACACGCCGGTTCGCACCGCCTCACAACCGGGTGCTGCCATTTCCTCTCCATAGAAAGTTTGCGCGGCGCTTGCAACATAGGGCTGTGCCCTGTGCGCCCAGCGGAGGTGTTCTCCGCTGCGGTCACGTATTTGCCCCGCTTGCGTTTCAGGCGGGTTACAAACCCGCTGGGCGCACAGACCTGAAGGGTCTATGTTCCAATCAACGCCTCCGTTTTCTCATCATATATTCGCGCCACGAAATCGGTAACGCCGCCGCAGAGATACGCAGACAACGTACTCATGGCATCGGCTTTCGGCCGACCCGATTGGCAAAGATGCCAATGCCACTCGCCCTTGCGGCGCAGAAGAGCCGCGTGCACGTTTCGCCCCGTGCGCGCCGCTATCGTCTCAATTGTTCTTTTTCTCTCGGGCAGCAGCGCGCTACTTTTTGAAACTCTCTGGCTGAGGTTAAGCGGTCTCGCCTTCGGCAATTCGATCTGGGCAGCAGCGTTGATCCTTTCGAGTTTCATGGCGGGCCTGGCGCTGGGAAGCGCGATCGCCGCTTCAATGACGCTGCGCCGGGCAAGGCCGCTGCGGGTTTACGCTGGATTAGAAATCGCGGTGGCGGTGTGCGGTTGCACACTTGTGTTTGGCATTCCGTTGCTTGGAGAATGGCTGCGTCCGATTTTCCAAGCGCTCTGGACACATCAGCCGTTGCTCAACGCGCTGCGCTTCTCAATCTCGTTTTTGATTCTGCTTGTGCCGACGACCGCGATGGGCTTGACGCTTCCGGTTTTGCTGGAAGATCCACTGCTGCAACGATACGAATTCGGGCGTACCATCGGGCTGCTTTACGGATTTAATACGCTAGGCGCAGTTGCCGGCGCCCTCGCCGGCGAAACCTATCTCGTCGGCGCGTTTGGACTTTTCGGCACTGGCTTGAGCGCCGCTGCCATGAGCAGCACAGCCGCCATCATCGCCTGGATCTTTTCCACTGTGAGACCAGAAACAGCCGATCAAATTTCGCGGCCGCACTTAATCCGATTGCCGTTCGCGAACGCGCCGTGGAATCTGCTTTTCGTCAGCATGACAGCGGGCGCAATTCTCCTAGCGTTGGAAGTCATCTGGCTTCGCTTTTTGCGTTTGTACGTCACATCCACCGCCACGGCATTCGCTGTCATGCTCGCAGTTGTGCTGGCCGGAATCGGTCTCGGCGGGATCAGCTTCAGCATGATTCCGCGGCGTCTTGCATCGCCACGACCAGTCGTTCCGGTTCTCTTGCTTCTCGCCGCGATCGGTACGCTGCTCTCCTACGTATTTTTTCCGGTGCCGGTCCTTCCGCCTAACAAGCCTGCATTGACGAGCGGCTTTTTCCGGCAGATCGGACAATTGTCAATGGCATTGATGTTTCCCGTCGCTTTCCTCTCTGGCGTTCTGCTCCCGGCAATTAGCACCTGTGTTCAATCCCACATGAGCAGCCGCATGAACAGCGCTGGGCTCACCATTTTGTTCAACACCATCGGCGCAGCCATTGGGCCGCTGCTCGCCGGTTTCGTACTCCTGCCACGGTTTGGTTTCCAGACTAGCCTGATCCTTTCCGCAGCCGCCTACGCGGCGCTGGCCCTGCTGATCAGCCAGAAATCAACCTGGGGTAGGGACGCCGCGCTGCGGCGTCCGGTCGGCGCAGCGCGCCGACCCTACCAACGGATTTACCGCATTGCTATGTTTTTGCTCAGCGCGGCGTTCGTCGTGATCTTGTTGGTCTTTCCTTATCATCGCGACGAAATTCATTTCGCCAATGCCCGACACCCATACGTGGCCGACGGCTCAGTGCTGATAAAAAAAATCGAAGGGACCGCGGACACATTTCAACTCCTGCGCCTAGATCTTTACGGCGAACCTTACTACTACCGATTAATCACGAACTCTTATTCGATGTCGGGCACGCACCCACGCAGCCAACGTTACATGCGTTTATTTGCTTATCTGCCCTTGGCGCTCCGGCCCGAAAGCGAAAATGCCTTGCTCATTGGCTACGGCGTGGGCGTGACCGCAGGTGCGCTCACGCGCGATTCGCACCTAAAGCATCTCGACATTGTCGATATCTCCAATGAAATTCTCAGTCTAGCCGATTCTTACTCCGCACGCGGTTCCACGAATCCGCTACGCGATCCTCGCGTCGCAACTTTTGTGCAGGATGGCCGCTTTTTTCTCCAGGCTTGTCCCAAGCACTACGACATCATCACCGGCGAACCGCCACCGTTAAAGGTGGCCGGCGCAGTTAACCTTTACACCGAACAATTTTTTTCATTGATGAAAAGCCGCTTGAAGGACGGAGGCATTGTCAGCTTTTGGCTGCCGCTATATCACCTGAGGATTGGCGAGACCAAGGCCATCCTTTGCGCTTTCCACAATGTCTTTCCAAACGCGTCGGTCTGGGCCACGAGCGATATGGAATGGATCATGATCGGAATCAAGCCGCCGCTCCCGAACCCGAATCCAGCAACTGCGAAACTCGCGGGCAGACTCTGGAGCGATCGCGACACCGGCACCGACATGGTCCGAATCGGCGTGGAGGTGCCCGAGCAGATGTCCACTTTGTTTGTCATGGATGGCGACGAAATCGAGCGGCTGACTCAAGGAGTGGAGCCGCTGGCCGATTTCTTTCCCAAGCGCCTCAGCGACGCGGAGCCGGATTTAGTCGCCGCTGCTCAGTTTGGTTACAGTTACTTTGAAGCTGCGGGCGCCCTGCGCCGTTTCAGTTCCTCTCATTTCATCCAAGAGATCTGGCCTAACGAATGGAAAAGAAACCTCGAACGGCTTTTCATCGCCCGGGAAGATCTCTACCGCAAGGAAGTTTCAGGCGCTAACTGGCTGGCTGCGCTCGATCTCTACCTGCGCTATTCGCGATTGCGCACGCCTGTGCTGGCAGCGGAGGACACAGACGAATTCCGCCTCGCGCTTGCGGAAAAGTTTGCCGACCAGTCGCCCGCCTCCATCCCGATTGACGCGTTGCGCGACCTCACCGCCGGCGCGCTCGCTCGGCGCGATATCGCCGGCGCCATTCAACTTTTGGAACAGGAAAAAGAGCGCGGCTTCGTGAATATCAACGATGTGTTCCTCCTGATTTACCTCTATTGCTTGCATGGGAACGTCGATCAAGCCGAGGCGCTTGCCGCCGCTGAAGCGTCGTCGATCGAAAAAGATTCCTTCGTGAAATGGCTCTGGGGCGATTTGCAGGCCGAATTTGGCTTTCGTCCTCCGAACTGAGCAAATCCCAAAGACATGACCATCGCCACTGTCGCCTTCCCTTCTGGACGCTTGACCTGTCTTCGCTCCAGAAATCTCGGGACCCAGGACTCAACAGTGCTCTTCTAAGTTCTTTGGTTCAAATGCGACGAAGAGCACATATTTTGGGCGTATCTGGCACCTTCTGAATGATGCGTAATCGGGCTTCAGGCGGGTTACAAACCCGCTGGGCGCACAGACCTGAAGGTCTCTGTTCCGAAACAATGCAACGCGATGCCGCGTACAGCAAAAGAGGCAGCCCCGAATCGGGACTGCCTCTTTGTGAAACTGCGCCCTTGCGATGCTTAGAACTTCTTGATCATCCGAACGTACCAGAACCGCCCCAGGTTATCATAGAGGCTGCCCGGATAGCCGATGGCGTTGCCAAGCTCGTATGAAAACGCCTTTGGCGGGTCTTCACCGAAGATATTTTGCACACCCACGGTCATAGTAGTGTTGTTGAGGATAGTCTTCCAGCACGGCATGGCGTAAGGAACCGGAGGCGCTTCCTTCTCCTTGCCCACCACTTCCTTGCCACCCTTGGAATACCCAGCCACCGGCGCCGCTTCCACGGGAGGCGTAAACACCAGGGTGTAGGAAAGCTGCGCGTCGTTGAACCAGGTGGGATGCACCCAGTGGCGCTTCCAGAATCCATCAAACTGAACGGCATAGAGCTGTTCCCAGTATCCATCCAGGAAATGCACAGTCCAGTTCAGATCCCAGTTGTGCCATGTCCAGTCGAAGGTCGTGTCCCCTCTCCATTTCAGCCATGCCTGGGGATTGGTTACGTCCCCGAAAAAGCTCCCGATAAACCACTCGGCACTGGAGCTACCAGCTGCCTGCCGCGGCTTTGAATCGGGGAAATTGACGACGAACTCGTTCAGATAGCTCCACCGGGTTAAGAGCGAGAACGTGCCGACGCCCGTCTCGATCTGGTGCTGAAGAGCGAGGTCAACACCGTTGGCACGCGTACGCCCGCCGTTAAGGTAAGGGGTCCCCACACCGATGTAACCGCCGCTCGGGTCAAACAGAACCGATGGTACAGTCGTCGGTATGTGCGCAGGCCGTACTACACCCGGATACGTGCCCGCGTTATACCCATTAATGACCGTGGCAGGTGAAAAGTACATCACAAGGCCGGTGCGCTCCACATCCCAGAAATCGACCGTCAACGTCAGAGTTCCCCACTTTTGCGGAATAAATTTGGGCGTATAGACTACGCCTGCCGTCCAACTCCGGTCGTGCTCCGGATGAAGGCCTTTGTTGGGGAACTGCTCGACGGAGGTTTCCGGCTCGGCCACGTCCTGAACTGGATTTCCGGCACTCCCGCAAGCACCAAAAACGGCTTCAGGAGCGCACCCGACGAAGTGCGCCGGCGCCAGAAGAGACCTGTGCGGTCCGAACAACTGGACCAAGGACGGCTCAAGGTAGCCTTCACCCCAGGTACTGCGAAGGGTCAGGCTCTCGTCAAAGGGCTGCCAGCGCACCCCAACCTTGGGCACCGCCGCATTGCTATCATTATTCAGCCACTCGCCGTACCGCACACCGGCCGAGAATTCCAGTGAGTAAAACCCGGGTATGTTCCACTTGGGACTGAAAACCGGGATGAGCGTTTCCGCATAAATCGACCAGGATTTGCGCCCGGCATGGATGGTCTCTGCGGCGAATTCGATGCGGTTCTCGTCATCCGGAGAGACGTTGTAAGATTCCCGGCTAAACACACCACCAAAAGCCAGACCTACGCCGCCTGCGGGCAAATCAAACAGGTCGGTCGTGTAAATGTTCAAGTCCAGCGTCATGAGTTTGGACGTGGACAGGTCCCTCGTTCTCAAGGTAGCATATTCGATCAGCGGAAGATTGTCCGGATCCACCACGTGCTGGGTATCCACGAACGGGTTGTAGGGAATCGTCTGCCCGATAAATTGACTTGAGGACGTATTAAATATCGCGTCGTTTGCATTCAGAATCTTCGCGAACCGGAAACGGTCGACGCCTTGGAACTTGAAGATAGTCTCGACCTGGCTGTACATGAACGCGCCGTCGTAGCCCCAGGTTCCGTTAAACAGCTTGTCGCCTTTTACGCCGACCGTGAAACGCTCGGCGATGTTTTCGGTGTCGATCAAGCGGTTGCCAAAATCGAAAATGCGCGCCCGACTGGTGCCCGAGATGATCTGCTGGAACGGATTAAATGGGTTAAAGGCATTTGCAGGCATGCCTACGTTCGCAGCCGTCGGCGTGAATGGCGGTGTGATCGGCTGCCCGTTTGCATCCAGCTCAAAGGGATGATTGGGCGGGATGAAGTACGATACTGCGAGAGGATCAAAGAAATTGCCCGTAGCCTCTGGCGCGAGTTCATCATGCGTTTTGTTATCCACATAATAGAAGTCGCCAAAAAGCCGCAACTGATCGTCGCAGATCTTGTGTTCGAAAGCCGCATACCCGCCCCAGCGTTCCTGCTCCGGATACGAACTCGAATACAGATTAAAATTAAAGCCAGGCAGAATGCTAAACGGCGCCCTCGCTCGCCTCGCGGAATAAATATAATCGCTCGCCGGAACGAATCCGTTGGCATTATCCGGCGGCGTGCCGAAAATGTTGTTCCTCGTTGCCAGGCTAGGCGGCAGAACCACCCCTGCTTCTTGGACGACCGCCGTTGACAACTGAAGGTTCCACGGCACCGCGTTTGAGCTCAAGAACGGCGGAACAAGCGAGTTGCCACGGTCATGATTGAACATGTCGTGATGCTTATAATAGAAGATGTCACCGGTGATACTGGTGGTATCGGTGCCTACCCCAAAGAGGAGGTCGCCCCTATACTCGGCTGCATCTTTATCGGTCGTGTTGCCATACTGAAGGGTTACCTGTGCGCCACGATAATCTTTATAAAGATTGAAGTTCACCACACCGGCAACCGCATCCGCGCCATAGGTCGTCGAAGCGCCATCTTTCAAAATGTCAATGCTCTGGACCGCCGTGATGGGAACAGTTTGCAGATCAACGTAACCGTAGCCGGAGTTCGCGACTGCTGGGTACGGCGCAACGCGGCGACGATCGATTAGCACCAGTGTAGCGCCAGGGTCATAACCGCGCAGCGCGACCGCGGCACTACCGACTGGACCGGACTGGCTGGTTCCGTTGTTCTGGACTGGAATATTGGCGCCATTCATGATCGGCTGCCTCTGGAGCAGCTGTTCTGCGGTGGTGCCTGCGCCTGATTTGTTGATCAGGTCGCGGTTGAGGGCGAATATCGGGTTCGGACCGACCTCTTCCGCAGTCGGAATCAGCGACCCGGTCACGATCACACGCTCGACTTCCGCAGCGGGAGCCGCACCAGCGCCCGGCGGCGGTGGCGGTGGCGGAGCCTGAGCAAATGCGTTCGATGCTACAATGAATGGAAATCCGACGCTCGCCACAAGTGCGATGCGCACGAATCCGAGTTTATTTAGCACATTCTTAATCATTAGTTTCTCCATTGGTTTGGTTAGGTTTAGGTGGCTTTATTAAACTATTCGAAGCCTGACAAGCTTTTTTTTCAATTTTTTTTGAACGCTTAAACAGGCCTGTTTGTCCGCCAGCGTTCGGTCTAACTGAAGGGCCAGCCCGGTGGCAAGCTTTTTTTTCAATTTTTTTCAATTTTTTTGAGCAGGCAGACGCACCTGTCCTGAGCCGATTTTCGTGCTCAACGACGAATCCCGTTTAAATAAAATTGAACCGCGAATGCCTAAGCGAATGTCATCCCGAACGAAGCGAGGGACCTGACAAAGAGATGCTCGCTTTCGAGGAACGTTGCGCGTGATTCGCGGGATGGTTTGCGCATTTGTGAGATCCTTCGCCGTCTGCGGGGCTCAGGATGACAGAACGCGATCGGCGAGCGTTACTTTTTCTGGAACACTTCCACGGCTTCCCACGCTTCGTCGGGCGGAGCTTGTTCGTAATCGAGCGAGCGAGCAAGATACATCTTGGCCAGCAGATCGTCCGGATAGAATTCGAGAAAGCGCGAGAACAGAATTTTTGCCCGAATAAAATCGCGTGCGCGGAATTTCTCCAGCCCTTCTTCGTACGTTTCAAGCCATTTTAGAAACTCTGGATCGACCTCTTCGTCGCGGGCACCAACGAATGTAAAAACATCAACCGGTTTGGTTTTGCCTTTCACCTGGACCCGGGCAACCGAGCGCAGATGAAATTCCTCGCGCACTAATTCGGCAGCGGTCGCGCCAACCAGAATATCGACGCCATAGATTCGGGTAAGACCTTCGAGGCGCGACGCGAGGTTCACTGAGTCGCCGATCACAGTCGGGTCCATTCGCTCCTGCGACCCAATATTGCCAACGATCACTTCGCCTTGATTGATGCCGATCCCCATGCCGAGGCCCATGCGGCCTTCGTCGCGCCATTGTTGATTGAGCTGCCTTAGCTCTCGCCGCATCCCCAGCGCAGAGCGCGCGCAGTTTTTTGCGTCTTGCGCCATGCCAAGGCTGCGCACATTGCCCCATACGGCCATGATCGCGTCGCCGATGAATTTATCGAGGGTGCCGCCACCGCCGAAAATGACGGAAGTCATTCGGGTGAGATACTCATTGAGCTGGGCAACCAATGCTTCGGGATCAGCTTTTTCGGCTAACGTGGTGAAACCAATCAAATCCGAGAACAGGATTGTCACCGGCACGCGCACGCCACGGAGGGTGCTGTAGTAGCTGTCTGGGTTTTCGAGGATTTCCCTGACTAGATTTTTCGAGACGTAGCGTTCCAGCGTGCGCCGGGTGCGCAATTTCTCCAATCGCTCCAAGGCGTATTCGAACCCGAGCGAAAATGATCCGCTGAGTACAAGAGCGCTCAGCACGGGCACGGTGAGCAGCAGCAGCCCGGTCTTATCGTAAAACAATCGGGCCGTTCCGAGATACGTGGCGGTGATTACAATGAGCGCTCCAACGCAAAGCAACGGCCTGCGCAAGAAGGCAACAAGCGACCAAGCAATGAGTCCTGCTGTGCCCACGAGCGCCAGCTCAACCTTCGGCGGTGTCGGCTGCAAAAATTCGTGGCCAAGCGCCGCAGCCATGGCCTGTAAATGAAGCACCGGGCCCAATGTGGTTGGGCTCATCGGTGTATCGACTACGTCGTGCATCACCTGGGCGGACGGTCCCACCACTACGATCTTGTCCTTAAAAAAAGCGCCATCGGCGTAATTCGCATGCCAGAGTTTGGGATCGAAAACCTCATAAAGCGGGCGCGCTTGGAACGCGTCCGGCGCGCTGAAACGAATCATGTGACCACGAAAATCACGCGGCACATCATTTCCTCGACCGATTTTGGCCAAAGCGCGGGCGGAAAGAGATTCATAGACTTGTTCGCTTGGGTGCGCCGGCAAACCCACGAGTTGGCGGTCCGTCACGCGATAAATCGCAGCGCGAGTTTTTCCGTCAATCGTGTCAGGCCAGAAATTCACGAAGCCGACCCGGGCATCCTGCAGTTGCGGCGGCGGAATCAGCGCATCGTTTGGCGTGACCGCCTGCAGGGCATTTTCCGTATCGAAATTGGCGCCGAGAACAACTTTGTCGTGATAACGATCGAGCGCGGCGTGAAATGCCGGATCACCATCGTTTGGCGGATTAAAAAGCAAGTCAAAGATGACAAGACGCGCACCCGCCCCAAACAGCCGATCGAGCAAAAGCGCCCAGACTTCGCGAGACCACGGGAACGGCCGCTCGGTCAACAATTGAAACGCGCGATTGCCCGCGACCTCTTCAGGCGCCAGCGGTGGCAACTGCAATGTGCTTTGGTCAAGTCCGAGAAAAACGAAATCTCGAGGTGGGGCCGTTTTTCGCCCTTCGTGCCGAAGCAAATCCTCGAAACTTTGTTCGCCGCGCCACGGCGCCGAGAGAAACGGCGTCGTCGGGAGGAAATGGCCGAGAAAAATCAACCCGGTCCAGAAAAAGCAAATCAACGCCAGGACCCACAAGCGATTACGACCAAGCCAGTGCATGCGCGCGCAATGTAGCACTAAAACGTTAAAGCGTTAAAGCATTGAAGCGTAAAATGGCATTGCCATTCTGCGCGAAGCGAAGAATCTCTGATCAGTTCTTTCTGCAAGCTAAGTGGCAATCTGAGATGTCTCACTTCGCTCAACATGACAGGTGGTCGGATTTAGGCATTTCTTGTGCGTTCGTCATGCCATTGGAGTGCGAGCCTACCCGATGACTGCTAACTCCGATCTCCTCTGTCCCCAGTGTAACGTGCCGCTAGAAGAAGTTCGCACGTCGCACGGCGTTTTTTGGGCTTGCGAGAATTGCGCGGGGCGTGCGCTGACCGTTGAATTGCTGCGTCGCACTTTCACTCCGGAGTCGATCAACCCGCTCTGGCTTCATGCAATCAGCGGCGAAAGAAAAAAGCGGGCGCCTCTGTCCTTCGTGCAGAAACCCGATGCTCGAGGTGGCGTTGTCCGGGAGTGCGCAGGTCGATGTCGATGTTTGCCAGCATTGTCATTTCGTCTGGTTCGATGCCCACGAAATGGACACCCTCGCACCACGCTTACCGCCGGCGTCGGCGGTCGAGCTGCCGCAGAAAGCGCGCGAATTCATCGCCATCGAAAGAGTAAAACAGATCGCCGAAGAAGCGCGCGGCACCGATTTCGACAGCGCGCCGCCTGATGAAGCATGGAAACAAATCGCAGGCTTCTTTGGATTACCGGTCGAATTCGAAGCACCGGAAGAGGAGCGAAAACCATGGGCAACCTGGTTACTTTCCGCGGCAGTCATTTGCGTGAGCCTATTGGCGTTTCCGCATCTTCGAGACGTGGTCCAACGCTTCGGGTTAATTCCGGCACAAGCAATGCGGCTCGATGGTCTCTCCTTCGTCACATCGTTTTTTCTACATGCCGGCATCATTCATCTGGTCGGGAACATGTATTTCTTGCTCGTCTTTGGCGACAACGTGGAAGATTTTCTGAGACCGCTTCGCTATCTCACGCTCATCGCGCTGGCGGCATTCATCGGGGACCTCGCGCACATCGCTGTCGACCCGCAGTCGCAAATCCCGTGCATTGGCGCGAGTGGCGGCATCGCCGGCGCGATTACATTTTACGCGCTCAATTTTCCGCGCGTCCGGCTCGAATTCCTGATGCGGTGGGGTTTTGTCTGGTTCCGATGGATCCGATTGCCGGCGTGGTCGGTCTTCGTCTTGTGGATTTTCTTTCAGCTTATCGGCGCGTTGGAACAGAAGGCCGGCATGAGTTCCGTCTCATCGTTTGCCCATTTAGGTGGCGCGGCTGTGGGCGTTGTCGCGTGGTTAATTTGGCGAAAAGAGAAACCCAATAACGAAGCTCGAATGTCGAAGGAAGTGACGAAATCCTAATGACGAAATAATGTTTCTCACTGCATCAGAAGTTTTGGATTCTGGCTTCCTTCGTCATTCGTCATTTTTCGGATTTCTATTTGTCTTTTATTCCGATGCGCCTACCTTCCTCGCTCTCGATCTGCGCACCTGATTCCGTATCTCGGGATCGAATTAGCGAGTGAGGTCGCGAAGATCGACAAATGGAACAACAGCTCGCTGAACGAGGAGCCTCGAAGCGATTCGAGGCAGAATAATCATGCCAAGAGCCACCAATGCCCCGGCAAGCCGGGCGCGCCGCAAACGAGTCTTAAAAAAAGCCAAAGGCTACCGAGGACGCCGCTCAAAACTTTTCCGCTACGCGAAAGACGCGATCATGAAAGCCCAGTATTGGGCGTATCGCGACCGCAAAACGCGCAAGCGCACGTTTCGTTATCTCTGGATTCAACGGCTAAATGCCGCTGCCCGCGCGAATGGAATGAACTACAGCCGTTTTGCGGAAGGACTCAAAGCTGCTGGCATCGGGCTGGACCGCAAGATTCTCGCCGACCTGGCCGTCACCGACGAAGCCGCGTTCAAATCGATCGTCGATCAAGCGAGAGCCGCGCTGGAGAAGAAAAACAAAAAGGCCGCATAATACTTGCGCGGCACCATTGAAGCGTTGAAGCGTTTAAGCGTTACATTCGTGTT
>WNGB01006934.1_pt1 | contig 16522 bp, 11 predicted proteins | sample 5400681 | NCBI WGS metagenome assembly WNGB01 (sample SAMN13153367, study PRJNA577476) | soil metagenome | isolation source: 115 cm soil or saprolite under grassland replicate 2 | place: USA:California | collected 2016-06-15 | reverse complement strand
TCAGGCTGATGGTGCGGTAAAACGCGCCAGCGATGTTGTCATCTGTGCTGAACAGGAAGATGAACGTGCTAATCAAGATCACGCCCAGCAGCACGCCGGTGCAGATGATGACGGCCAGGTCGATCTCGCGGAACGTGCGGGCGATCATGCGGCCCAGTCGTCGGAGTTTGCCCGCCCACAGCAGTTCGGGCAGCGACTCCTGCTCGACCCTCGCCACGAGCGGGGCCAGCACGCGCGGATTGCCGCAGAGCACCAGCCGATCGCCGACCGTCAGTTTCGTGCCGTGGTCCACTTCGCGCAGGAATCGACCAGAATCGCCCGAAACGCGCTTTGCCGGGATGTGAGCGAGCGCCACGGCATCGTACCCGGCGGCCACCTCCGCAATGGTCCGGCCGCGCAGCCCCGAATGCGGATGGACTTCCAACTCGGTAATCTGCTGACGGCGACCGTCTTCCAGGCGGAACGTGCCAAGGGCTTCCCCCGTACGGGCGACGAGCGCCAGCAGCGGCGCCGTCAGGGCCGAGGCGCTCAGGGCGAACATGTTCTTGAGCGCCTTGCCCAGCCGTGCCATCAGGCCCTGGTTGAACATGCGCAACACCACGCGCACGTCGGGATGGAGATGACGCACCGTCAGCGCCGTCGAGATGCTGACCAGGTCGGCACTCGTCAAGATCAGCACGCCGCGCGCCGTCGCCAGGTCGGCCTGACGCAGCACGTCCTCGCGCCGGCAGTCGCCGCGCACCAGACGAGCGCCCTGAAGACGCGGATCGTCCGGTTCGCAGCGGTCGTCGATGACCACCACTTCCGAGCCGGCGGCCCGCAGGTACTCCAGCACCCGGGCGCCCACACGTCCCAGGCCACAGATAATGAAATGTTGCTGCATCGTTCGGTTGCCTTTCTCCTGTCGCCGGGGACAGTCTCAGGGCTTACCGAGTACCAGGTACAGAGTACCGAGTACGGCGTACCGAGTACAGCGAATCGAGGACACAGGGAAGAGCGCGGGCAGCGTTCGCCTGGCTCATTTCTCTGTACTCGGTACGCCGTACTCGGTACTCTGTACTTTGTACGCGGTACGTTCTCACCCTTCTCCTTGCACCTGAGGCCCTCATGCCGCCTACTCTCGATCAGCCCCGACCTCGATCGCGCGCTCGTTGGCTCCTTGTCGCCGCAGTTCTACTCCTGGCCGCGCCCTGGGCCACCTCTCAGGATACCGACGAAAAGCAGCCCGTGCCCGACAGCACTTCCCAGGCAAAGGCCGAGACCATCGTCAAGCGGCTCTACAGCGCCGAGTACCGCAACGCCAAACTCGACGCCGAGGCCGCTCAAAAACTGGCCGCGACACTGCTGCGCGAGAGCAAGGCAACGAAGGACGATCCTGTCCTGCGCTTCGCCGGTCTGGGCCAGGCGCGCGACCTGGCTGCTACTGCGGGCGACGCCTTCACTGCCCTGCAGGCCATCGAGGAACTCGTGCGTCACTACGAGGTCAAGGGCCTGGGAATGAAAAGCGCCGCCCTGACGACTGCCGCCCGCACCGCGGCGAACAAGGAGGCCAATCAGGCCATCGTCGATGCCGCCCTGCACATTGTTGACGAGGCCCTGCTGGAAGACGACTATGACGCGGCGAAAAGGTTGATTGAGGCCGCCGAAACCGCCGGCGCGCGCCTGAAAAACCTCGCGCTGTACGGCCGCATTGACAAGCGCTCCCACGAGATCGAGGACGCGCGCAAGGAGTTCGCCCGCATGAAACCGTTCGCCGACCGGCTGGCGAAAAATCCGGCCGACGCCGAGGCCAATTTCCAGCTGGGCAAATACGCCTGTCTCATCAAGGGCAACTGGGAGCGCGGCGTGCCGCTGCTGGCGAAGGGCAATAACGCTGTCTGGAAAGCGTTCGCCGAGAAGGAACTGACCCGGCCGAAGGAGCCGCGCAAACAGGTCGATCTCGGCGACGAATGCACGCAGCTGGCGGAGACGCAGCAAGGACAGGCGAAACGCAACCTGCAGCGCCGCGCCCTGCACTGGTATCAACGGGCCCTGCCCAAACTGGAGGGCCTGACCCGCGTGCGCATCGAGCGCGAGACACGCGAGCTGGCCAAGCTCTTTCCGACGCCCGAACTGGACCGGGTCGAGATCGTGGCGGAGGTCTACCGCATCAACACGCCGGCCTTTGCCGGCCTGGCCGCGGCGGCGCTGTCACCGGACGGCAAGCAAGCCCTCTCGGGTGGCTTCCAGGACAAGGCCGTCCGTTTGTGGGACGTCCAGACCGGCAAGGAACTGCGCCAGCTCACCGGCCACCTCGGCGGCCTGCAGTGCGTCGCCTTCTCGTCCGACGGCAAATTCGCTGCCTCCGGCTGCTCGAATCTCGAACTGCGACTCTGGGATCTCCAGAGTGGGATGGTGGTACGGCAGTTCTTCGGTCACAACGACTTCCTGCGCGGGGTCTGCTTCTTTCCCGATGGCAAACGTCTGCTGAGCGCCGCGGACGACAGCACTCTGCGCATCTGGGACGTCAACAGCGGCCTGGAACTGAAGCGATTGATGGGCCATCTTGGCTACATCAACAGCCTGGCGATGAACAAGGATGGCACGCGCGCCATCACCGCCGGCCAGGACGGCACGGCACGCCTCTGGGATCTGGTCAAGGGGATGGAAATCCAGACCTTCAAACACGCCCCGGTGCCGGCGAAGTCCTCGGCGCAGTCGGTCTGGGGCGCGGCCCTGTCGCCGGACGGCAAACTTGCCGTCACCGCCAGCGTCGATCGGACGGTACGAATCTGGGAAGTGGCCAGCGGAAAAGAACTGCGGCGGTTGCCGCACACAAGCCTGATTTATGCGGTGGCCTTCGCGCCGGACGGTCGCACGATCCTGACCGGCGGCGGCAACCCGCCCGACTTCGGTAAGTTCGATCCCCTCATGAAAAAGGACGGAGGCCCGCCGGCGTCCGTGCCAGGGGACTATGCGATGCGCGTCTGGGACGTGGAAACGGGCAAGGAACTCCGCCGTCTCGAAGGCCATACCGGCCAGATTCGCACGCTTGGTTTCTCCAGCGACGGGCGGCTGGCCTTCTCGGCTGGCCACGATGGCGGCATCCGCATCTGGGGCCAGCGGAAGTGACCATTTTCCCGCTTGCGGGTTAGCACTCTGAGCGCTAACCCGCAAGCGGGATCAAAACAACTTATCGCGCCCCGCTGTCCAGCGTGCTCCACAGCTGCGCCGCCAACTCGTCCGCGCGATAGGGTTTCGGGATGAAGCCCAGCACCTGACGATATTCCGATGCGGTCACCTGCTCCGACGAGTATCCACTGGAAAACATCACGCGCACGTCCGGGTTCATTTCCACGAGCCGCTTGAGGGTGTCGCGGCCTGACAGCCGCGGCATCGTCAGATCCAGAATCACCAGGTCGATGTGGTCGCGATGCTCGCGGTAGACCTCCAGGGCCTCCAGGCCGTCCGAGGCCAGCAGAACCTTGTAACCCTGCCGTTGCAAAATCACACTGCCGAGCTGACGGATCAGCGGTTCGTCATCGACCAGCAGGATCGTCTCCCGGCCCGCGGGCGCCGTCGCGGGTACGACCGGAGGCGGACACACAGGCGTCTCCGGGACGTGCCGGGAGAGATAGATGTCGAAGCATGTCCCCTTGCCGACGGCGCTCTCGCAGTCGATCCAGCCCTTGTGATGCTTGACGATGCCGAAAACCATCGCCAGGCCCAGGCCCGTCCCCTTGCCCGTCTCCTTCGTCGTGAAGAACGGCTCGAAGAGGCGCTGCCGCACTTCCGGCGGCATCCCCTGCCCGCTGTCGCGCACGCGCAGGCGGACGAACTCGCCAGACCGCGCCTCCAGGTGCAGCCGCAGATAGTCCTCGTCCGGCGTGAACTGCTCCGTTTCGATCAGCAGGTGCCCTCCCTCGGGCATGGCGTCGCGCGCGTTCAGACACAGGTTCATCAGCACCTGGTTGACCAGGGCACTGTCGGCCTTGACCATCCACAAATCGGGTCGCGCCTTGACCTCCACGCGGATGCGTGGGTCGATGGTGCGGCGCAGGATGCGCAGCGTCTCCTCGATGCAGTGGTTGAGCTGGATCGGTTCAGCGCGGAGCATCGTCCGGCGCGAGAAGCCGAGCAGGCGGCGCGTCAGTTCGGCAGCGCGGAGAGCGGCCTGCTCTGCCGTCAGTAGCAGCTCGCGCTGCGGGTCGTTTGCGGGACAGCGCGGCAACAGCAGCGACACGTTGCCCAGAATCACGGTGAGCAGATTGTTGAAGTCGTGAGCGACTCCGCCCGCCAGCTGCCCGATCGCGTCCATCTTCTGCGCCTGCCGCAGTTGCGCCTCCAGCGCTCGCTGTTCCGTCACATCCCAGAAGATACCCAGCACGCCGGTGGTTCGCCCGCGCTCGTCGCGCAGCGGCGTCTTCACCACGCGCACCGTCCGCAATTTGCCCCCCTGGAGGTTGTCCTCCTCCAGGCTCAGCTGCTTGCCCTCGGTCAGGACTACCAGATCGTCTGCGCGGTACTTGTCTGCCAGGTGCCGTGGATAGAAATCGTAGTCCGTCTTGCCGACCACTTCCCCCTCGGGCAGGCCCACGCTACGGCAGAAAGAGGGGTTGACGCTCACGAAGCGCAGGGCCTGGTCCTTCAGAAAGATGCTCTGGTCGAGGTTGTTGACAATGGAGCGACACTTGGCCTCACTCTCGCGCAGCGCCGCCTCGGTCTTTTTCAGCGTACTGATATCGACAATGGTACCTTCCAGGACGCCGCCGTTCTCGTCCAGCAGGCTGACGTTCTCCAGAACCCACACCGGCGAACCGTCGCGCTTGCGCAGGCAACATTCCCAGTTGCTCAGTTGCCCGTCGGCGCGCAAGCGCTCGACCAGGGCGGCGCGGTCGGCGGGGGCGAAGTAGAATTCCTGGGCATGGTGGGCGAGGATCTGTTCGCGGGTGTCGTAACCGAGGATGCGCGCGAAGGAGTGGTTGCAGTCCAGCAGGCGGCCCTCGGGTGTGGAGCGAAACACGCCGGCCAGGTTGCGCTCGAAGAGGAGGCGGTAGCGCTTCTCGGAGGCCCGCAGTGCTGCCTCGGCACGCCGCGACTCGCTGACGTCGCGGGCGTTGACCAGGCCGAGCGTCTTCGGATCGGCGTGCAAGCGCGTCACTGTCAGGCTGACCGGGATCCAGACACCTTCTTTCTCGTGCCGCAAAAAGAAGCCTTCCTGTCCGTGGAAGGGGCCGGTCTTACGGAACGCCAGGCGCAAACGCTGCAGCCCGCCCTGCGTGTCCGCGCGGAACAGATACGTCACGAGCGTCCGCAGCAGTTCCGGCCGCCCGAACCCGGTCAGCCGCTGAGCCATCGGATTGACGTCCAGCAATTGTTCTGTCTCGGGGTCGAACAGAAACAGGGCATCGCCTGCTTCCTCAAACAATGTCTGGGCGAGTTCGGCGACATTATAGGCCGTCATTGAGTGGATCCGAAGAAAACCAGGAACGGACGGTCGCCCGCCAGGCCGCTGTCGTGGATGGTGACCACGCCGGGATGAGCGAGCGACGCCATCAATTCCGCTTCGCGCTGGAAGGCGTGCCGCGGCGCCGCGTCCGCCACCGGAGGGAGCAGTTTGACGGCGACCGTACGCCACGGAGCGAGTTGTTTGGCGCGGTAGACCGTCCCCATACCGCCCTCTCCGAGCTTTGCCTGGAGCCGGTATCCGGGAATGTCCGGAAACTCTGCCGGCTGTCCTTCCATTGCCAGACGCCCCTACGCGGTAGCAACAGGGCGAACGAACAGCGTGCGATGTTCGAGCGGTTCACAGTCGGATAGCGCACGCTACCAACCCGAAGCGTCAGCGAGGTTTTAGCGAGAACCTCGCTGACGCTTCGGGTTGGTAGCGTGCGCCACGCCAGGGCGAACCGCTCTCGGTGGAGAATTGGGGGGAGTATAAGGGGGAAGGTGGGCGATGGACACTCCTTTTTTCGGGCGACAGCACTTTTCCGAAACCCGGCGCGTCGGGAGTGGCGTTTGCCTTGTCGAAAACCGCTGGGAGCGCGGGCGTCCCGCCCGCATCTTGACGCCTCAGAAGCGGGCGGGACGCCCGCGCTCCCAGGTTTTCCACAAGCCAAGTGGCGTTCCAACGGACGGCGCAGGTGTGGTATTCTGGGAAGCGTGGGCTGGCGTTTGGCCCGCGATTCGCTTGGCTGCAGGAGGTGGGTATGGCTCGTCTGTGCGGCATCCTGGGACTGGTTGTCGGCGTCACCCTGGCGAATGGCGGCGGGCCGGTGCCCTCGCGTCACGGCGGCGAGGTCGCTGCCCTCGCCTTCAGCCCGGACGGCAAGGCCCTTTTCTCCGTGGGCCTCGATGGGCTCGTCTGTCGCTGGGATGGCGCCACCGGGACGCAGAAGGCCAACGCTCTCGCTCACCAGGGCGGCACCCACGCCCTGGCGGTGTCGGCGGATGGCAAATACCTGGTAACGGCCGGCGCCGACAATCTGGTCAAACTGTGGGACGCGGCCACGCTCGCCGTGCTCCGCACTTTCGAGGGACACCGCAACGAGGTTCTGGCCGTCGCCCTGTCGCCCGATGGCACACTGCTGGCCTCGGGCGGCGGCGACAAGACGATCCGCATCTGGGACACGGCGACGGGCAAGCCGGTGCGTCACTTTCACGGGCACGAACTGAAGGTCACCGGCCTGGCGTTCGCGCCGGACGGCAAGTCGCTCGCCTCGGGCGGCACGTCGGCGGCGGTGATCCCTGGCTTCTTCGTCGGCGCCAGCCACGCGGACGAGGTGCGGCTGTGGGATCCGCACACCGGCAAGGAGTTGCGCAAGCTGCCGCTGCGCGGTTTGGTGGTGGCCTTCGCCCCGGATGGTCGCAGCCTTCTCGGAGGGGGAATGGTCATCACCGGAACGCAGAACGGCAAGAGCGTTTCGATCCACGGGGGCGCCCAGGTCTGCGTGGCGCCGGCGGACGGAGGCAAGGAGGAACTGCTGGTCAAGGGCCAGGGCGCCTTCGGGGCGTTCTCCGCGGACGGCAAGTTCCTGGTGACGAGTTGGGGACACCGCCGCCATCTGATGAGCCGATTCAACTTCGAGAACGAGATGAAGCACCAGATGGTCAGCGTGTGGGAACTGGCGACAGGCAAGGAAGTGGTGCTGGTGCGCGAGAATGTTGCACCCGTTGCAGCCTTCGCGCCGGACGGCCGCAAACTGGCCGTCGGCCGGATCAATGGCGTGGTCGTCCTGATCGATCTGGTGCCGGGGAGGGCGAAGGACAAGCATCCCGAGTTGGCGGTGGAGGAGGGCGAGCGCTGCTGGAAGGTGCTGGCGTCGGAGGATGCGAAGGTCGCTTACGAACAGATGTGGGCCCTGATCCTGGCGGGTGATAAGGCGGTCACGCTGCTTGGGGACCGCCTGCAACCCGTGGAGCCGGCGGGCGCGGTGGTCAAGGAGTTGCTGGCGAAACTCGACAGCAAGCGCTTTGCGGTGCGCGAGGGCGCCTTTCGCGATCTGAAAAAGCTAGGAGCGCGGATCGAGCCGGACCTGCGGCAGGCGCTGCAGGAGCAGCCGTCGCAGGAGGTGCGCGGCCGGGTGGAGACGCTGCTGGCGATGTACGCGAAGCGCCCTGCGACCCCAGAAGAGTTGCGGCAGACGCGGGCGCTGCAAGTCCTGGAGCGCGTCGGCGGCAAGGAGGCGCGAGCGGTGCTGGGGCGCCTGGCAGCGGGGGCGCCGGGAGCGTGGCTGACGACGGAGGCGGCGCTGGCGCTGCGGCGGCTGGAGAGATGACAAGAGGTTTGAAACGCCTCCTAATCCAGCGGGACGACCTCGCCACCGTCGGCGGTAATGAGGGCGCGCAGGGTCTGCTCGTCAATCCGCCGCGATAAGAATCTCACCGAGCCGTCTGCCATCAGCACGTTGAAGCCGTCGGGACACCGGCCACCCAGGCTGGGCAGTGCCTTCGTCTCCTCGTAGACCAGTTCGTCCGGCTTGGTCCAGGGCACCGCCTGGCTGGCCTCCACCACCAGGATCGTGTTCGAGGCCGTCCCGGAAGTCGATCATGCGCATCCCTCGGGGAGCGGTCTGCCAGGCCGTCTTGAACCGGTTGCCCTTCGCCGGCACGAAACCGCGGTAGAAGGTGGCGTGCGCTTCCTTGGTCGTGACGCCGACCGGGGCGTAGAGCGGCGGCATTTGCGGCAGCAGTTTGAGGTTGTGAGGACTGTCCCACGGTTCGTCCGTCCTGAACTGCTGGGCGAGGGGCCCCTGCTCGATGAAGGGGAGGATGGCGACGCGCCAGCTCAGCAGCGGCTTGCCGTCCTTGCTCAGGATCGCCGCCGGCGGCAGCGCTCTGTAGGCGTCGTGGTAGGTGTGCAGGGCAAGACCGATCTGCGCCAGATTGTTTTTCGCCGTCTGCTGACGAGCGGCCTCTCGGATCCGGTCGGCCTCCTGCAGTTCGGCCGTCCTGGCGGCTTCCGCGGCAGGCCGATAGACTGCGATCCACAAGATGAACGTGATGGCCAGGCCGAGGACGCTTGTGCCCGACCCGATGAGCGGAAAGAGCATTCCTTGCCCCTGCCGCGCCCGGGCGATCAGCAGGGCGACCACACCGAGCACCAGCCCAAGACCGGCGCCGATCAGTCCAGCCACCAGACCGACCGCTGGAATGACCCCAAGGAGCAGGCCGACACCGCCGAGGGCAACCGCGGCGATGCCAAGCCCGAGTTGCAAGCTGCTGCCGGCGCCCGCTGGCCGACGCTGGGCCGAGCGCCGCTGCGGCAGCACTTCGTCCCCTTCGTCGTCCTCGACCAGAATCGGTCTCGTACCCTGTCAAGTTGCCGTTGACGGGTGACGTGGCGACAATACCTTCCGGCCATTTTACGGAAGGAGTCGCTGTCATGAAGAAGTACGTGGTGCCCTTGACCGACGAGGAGCGCCAGCAGTTGGAGCAACTGCTCACCAAGGGCAAAGCCGCTGCCCGCACCCTGCGGCACGCCCAGGCTTTGCTCAAGGCCGACCAACCGGAAGGCTGGAAAGACGCTGACATCGCCGAGGCCTTCGCCCTGTCCGTCCGCACCGTCGAGCGCCTGCGCCAGCGCTTCGTCGAGGAGGGCCTGGAGGCGGCACTGCAGCCCAAGCCGGTGCCACGCCTGCCCCGCAAGGTCGATGGCACCGTGGAGGCGCACCTGGTCGCCCTGGCCTGCTCCGACCCGCCCGAGGGACGCCGGCGCTGGACGCTGCGGCTGCTGGCCGGCAAGTTGGTCGAGTTGGCTCTGGTCGGGTCGATCTCCCACGAGGGGGGTGCGCCAGGCGCTCAAAACAACGAGCTGAAGCCCTGGCAGAAGAAGTCTTGGCGCCTCCCGCCGTATGGCTCGGGTGAGTTCGTCTGCCAGATGGAGGACGTGCTGCGGCTCTACCAACTGCCCTACGACCCGGACTACCCCCAGGTGTGCCTGGACGAGACCAACAAACAGTTGCTCGGCGAGGTGTGCCAGCCCCTGCCCTGCCAACCGGGCCAGCCCGACCGCTACGAGTCGCACTACCTGCGGGCCGGCGTCAGCCAAGTGTTCTTGTGGTACGAGCCCTTGGCGGGCCGGCGGGGTGTGCGGCTGCGCGACCACAAGGGGGCGGTGGACTGGGCGGAGGTCATCGCGGAGTTGCTCGCGGTCCACTACCCCCGGGCCAAGCAGGTGCGGCTGGTCATGGATCAGCTCAACACGCACGCGGGCGGGTCGCTGTACCAGGCGTTCGCGCCGGCGCGGGCGCGGGCCTTGGACGAGCGGCTGGAAAGCCAGTACACGCCCCAGCACGGCTCGTGGCTGAACATGGCGGAGAGCGAATTGAGCGTGTTGACAGGGCAGTGCCTCAACCGGCGAATCGGCACGAGCGAGGAGTTGCTGCGCGAGGTAGCAGCAGGGGAGCGCCAGCGGAACGAGGCCGCGGCCAAGATCGACTGGCGCTTCACCACTGACAAAGCCCGCATCAAACTCAAGAAACTGTACCCGACAATCAAAACTTGACAGGGTACTCGTGCGGTTCACGCTTGGGGGGCACGCGCGGTAGGACGGCTCTCCCGAGCCGTCGGGCCTGTGGGGACGGCTCGAAGCATTGGAGGCTCCTTTCCCGAGAGCATCTGTCTGAACTTCAAGCAGATGTAAAGCATTTCTAGCAAGTGTAAAGACCTGTCCTCTTGGAGGGACTCACCGTTCCCACGAGTCCCCCCCAGGGTTGAGCGCCTGGCAGCTGTGCGGGGCGCTGCACGAGGCGCATGGCGTCGGCCTGATCCACCGCGATGTGAAGCCGGGCAACGTGCTTGTCTGCCGGCACGTCGTCCAGGCCGCCGTGGTCAAATTGCTGGACTTCGGGCTGGTGCGTAAGGTGGGCGGCGCAGCCGGGACGCAACCGCTGACGGAGGAGCATCTGGTGCTGGGCACGCCGGACTACATCGCCCCGGAGCAGGCACGCGGGGCGGCCGCGCTGGACGGCCGTAGCGACCTGTACTCGCTTGGGGCGCTGGCGTATTTCCTGCTGACGGGCGCACCGCCGTTCGACGGCGCGAGCGTGCTGGAGAAATTATTCGCCCACATCCACCAGCCCGTCCGCCGCCGCGGCTGCTGTGCCCGGACGTGCCGGAGGACGTGCAGCAGGTCATTCTGCGCTGCCTGGAGAAGGATCCCACCCGGCGCTTCGCGGATACCACCGCACTGGAGCAGGGCCTGGCGGCGTGCGGCTGTGCAGGGCCAGTGGTCGCAGGAGGACGCCGCGGCCTGCTGGTCGGGACAGCCCCTGGCAGCGCCGGGACTTGCGAGCGCGCTGCAAGAGCGCTGGCCTGGATTCCCACGGGGGGATTTTTTCCTAACAAAAGCGCCCGTCTCCCTCTCGTCGACTACAGCTTTTCCAGCACCTGGATCCTCTTGATCTGTGATGACAAAAGTTGAAGGATTTCGCGCCAGCGGGAGTTACTCTAAGGAGGAATGCAGGCTCACCAAAGGACCAACCATGGCGGACACACAGCTTTCCACGGTCGTGCGGGGCATCCGTCGGCTCGTCGCTGCAGCGGATGTGAAGCACAGGAGCGATTGCCAACTGCTGCACGACTTCCAGGTCGCCAGCGACGAGCGGGCTTTCGCTGCCTTGGTGGATCGGCATGGGGCGATGGTGCTGCGCGTGTGCCGGCAGGTGCTGCAACATCAGCAGGACGCGGAGGACGCTTTCCAGGCGACGTTTCTGGTGCTGGCCCGCAAGGCCGCTTCCCTCCGGGACAGCAAGGTCGTCGCGAGTTGGCTCCGCAGCGTCGCGTATCGGATTGCCCTGCAAGCCAGGAGAAACGCCGGGCGGCGCCAGGCACGTGAGGCTCGCACCCAGGCGCGGCCGCCCGCCAGTCCCGCCGCCGACGTCGCCTGGCGCGAAGTGCAACTGATTCTGAACGAGGAAATCGAGCGCCTGTCGGAAAAGTATCGGGCCCCTTTCGTGCTTTGCTGTCTGGAAGGGCACAGCCGTTCCGAGGTGGCCCGGCAGCTGGACTTGAAAGAGGGGACGGTGTGGAGCAGGTTGTCGTACGCGCGCCGGCAACTGCAGCAGCGGTTGCGGCGGCGCGGCATCGAATTGGGCACCGTGCTCGCGGCGGCGGCGCTGGCGGAGGGCGGCATGGCCTGCACGGCTCCGGCCTCCTTGGTTGCGGCAACCCTGCAGACCGTCACAGCTGGCGGCAAAGCGATGATCGGGGTTTCCGGCGAGGTTGCCGCCCTCGTCCAGGCCACTCTGAAAGTCACGACGGCAGCCAGGATGAAACTTGCGCTCGCGTTCCTCTTCATGACTGCCGTGTTTGGGGCCGGCTGGAGCGTGTCGGTCGGTCAGGCGCCCCCCTCGATAACGGACGAGCCGAGCCAGCCAGCGACTCCGCGTGTACCGAAAGCGGCGCAGGCGACCGAGCAGGGCGAGCAGCCGGCTGTCCGCGCTGATGGCCACGGCGACCCGCTTCCCGACGGCGCCGTTGTCCGTCTGGGCACGATCCGGTTCAATCATGGCGCGGACTTGAACCATCTTCTATTTACCCCGGACGGGAAAACGATTCTGTCCGAAGGCCGACGCCTGGTGCGCCTGTGGAATGCGGCCAGTGGCGCCGAGACCGGTCAGCTGCCGCCGCCTGCGCAGTACGTAAGCGGCACCACGGTCACACTGCCGGATTCGAGGACCCTCGTATCCCTCAACGAGGAGGGAACGGGTGACTTCGTGCGCTGGTGGGATCTGTCAACGCGGCAAGAGATCCGGACGCTGAAACTTCCGATCCAACGACGGGTGTTCTCCGCCTACCACCGCAATGCGCTCTCGTCCGACGGCACCCTCGCCGCCATCCATGTGCATACGCCCACGGAACTGCGCGTCTTCGATCTGAAACATGGAGGCGAACTCCATAAGTTCCCCGAGGGCGGCAAGGACATCCGCGCCGTCGCGTTCGCCGGCAAGGATCGCCTGGTCACGGCCGACGTCAAGGCGATGATCGAGGTCCGCGATGCGCGGACCGGCAAACTGAGCCATCGTTTCCAGCACGGCACCCCGGTGGACTTCCTCGCCGTGTCGGCAGATGGCCGGCGGCTGGCCACGTTCGAGCTTCACAGCGAGGACCGGCGCGATCGCCACCGGGACGTCATTTATCTCTGGGATCTGGCCACGGGCCGGAAGCAGCATACCCTCCGCCTCCCGGGCGGGAGCGGGTATCAGAACGCCCTGTTTTCGCCCGACGGCAAGCTCCTGATGACCTCGAGCTACGGCAACGACGCTTATGTGCTGACGGTATGGGATACGGCGACGGGCCGGAAGGTCCGCGACCTGCCCGGCGCCGGCGTGTGCATGGCCTTCAGCCCGGACGGCAAACGCCTGGCGGCCGGAGGCTGGTCGGGCAAGTTTGACGTGTGGGAAGTGGACACCGGCCGCCGCTTTTCTTCCGAAGACAGCCGGCACGCCCACGCGAACGCGGCCTGCCTGTCCGCTGCCGGCGAGCGCGTCGTGACCATCGGCGCCTCGATCAGTACCTGGGACAGCACGACCGGCAAGCGGCTGAATTCGCTCGCGGTCCCAACCGATCCGTATTGGGACCGGAGCAACTGCACGCCCGATGGCCGCTTCGTGCTCACCTTTGTGCGCGACGGCGAGGCGTACCAGGCCGCGGTCTGGGACATTGCCCAGCGACGCAAGGAGTTCGTGCTGCCGGCCCCGAGTCAGCGTGTCCCCGGCACCACGGCGTTCTCCGCCGACGGCTCCTTGCTGGCGACCGCACACCCCGGCAAGCCCACGCTCGTGCGCATCTGGGATCTGCGCCAGCGCAAGGAGGTCCGTTCGTTCACGCACCCCAATCCCGCCCGCCTGTTCTTCAGCGGCGACAGCAAGACGTTGTTCATCGCCGGGCCGAAGATCGCGGCCTTCGACCTCGCCAGCGGTAAGGAACTCTTCTCCTGGCGGATGCAGCCCCTGAAAAGTGCCACCCAGGTTAGAACCGTCACGGTGGTGGACGGCAAAGCGGAGCCCTTCGACGAGGACAGCCGGATTGCCTGGCGGGCGTTGGCTGTTTCGCCTGACGGGAGCAAGCTCGCCGCCATTCACTGGACCTGGGCTCCCGTCGGAAAACAAGCCGGGGAGGACCGCATTGCCCTGTACGATCTCGCCACCGGCAAGTTGCTCCGCCACTGGAACGACTCCGGCCAGCAGGCCAACATGCTTGAGGCGTTGACATTTTCCGCCGACGGCCGGCTCCTGGCTTCCTCGGACGGACACGCGATCCATGTGTGGGAGGCGGCCAGCGGAGCGAAGGTGCGCTCCTTCCACGGACATCGCGCTGAACTCACAAGCCTCGGCTTCGATCGCGACGCGCGGCGGCTGGTCTCGGCGTGCTTCGACAGCACGGTGCTGGTCTGGGATCTGACCGGCCGGCTGCGCGACGGCAAGCTCCAGCGCGGCGAGCTGTCCACCGCGAACCTGGAGGCGCGCTGGCGCGACCTCGCCGAGCGCGACGCCGGCAAGGCCTACCGGGCCGTCTGGGGTCTGACCGCAGCTGAAGAATTGACCGTACGCTTTCTGAAGCAACGATTGCGCGCTGTTCCCCACCCCGATCCACTGCGGATCGCCCGCCTGATCGCCGAACTGAGCAGCCAGCGTTTCACGGTTCGCGAGGCCGCCGACGCGGAACTGAAAAAGCTGGACGTGCTGGCGGAGAAAGCCCTGCGCCAGGCGTTGCAGTCGGAACCGCCGCTGGAGTTGCGCCGCCGCGTCGAGCAACTCCTGCAAGGAATCAACGCCCCCGTCCCTTCCGTTGAGACACTGCGCGTACACCGCGCGTTGGCCGTGCTTGAACATATCGCGAGCCCGCAGGCACGCGAACTCGTGCGGACGCTGGCGCAGGGCGCCCCGGATGCCCACTTGACACGGGAGGCGCGCGCTGCACTCGGACGGCTACTTCAGGATGCAGACAGCAGATGAGGCCAGCTGATGCAGCGCTTTCCCAATCTCGCCTGTTTTCGGCCCGAAAAGGGGGCTTTGGAGTGCGGCGACCAGTCGCCGCACTCCAAAGCCCCCCTTTTCGCCACAGCCTGTCAGCGTGTTTTCCCAGGCCCGCTGATCTCGACCAGGAGAACTTTGTGGAACACCGTGGGGTCGTCGCAGCCCACACCCAGAAAACGCGGGTCCGGCATCTTGTTCCAACTGTCGATCGTCAGGTCCTTGAAATTGGTCTGGCGATGGAGGAGTTCCTTGCCATCCAGCAGGCAGCGGATGGAGTTGCGGCGGACCTGCACATAGGTCGTGTGGATGGTGTTGACCTTGAGAAGCCCGGGAGCTTTCCAGTACCAGTCCTTGGCGGGGTTGGCCAGGATCTGGTAGTCGTTGCCATCCCGGACGCCGACCTTCCAGAGAAAGGAGCCGCCGTGGCGGTTTGGCATCATGGCCGTGATGGCATGGCGCAACTTCGGTTGCGAGAATTGGAGAATGAAATCGTACTCCTCCGGCGGCTCGTACCGAATCTGCACGCGCGGAGCGAAGTGCTGGTCATCGCACCGGAGAACTTGTCCGCTCATGGCCCATTTGCCCCTGACCACATCGGTAAGCGGATCGATGATGGACGTGAGGTTGAGCGCGAGCTGGCGCGGGGCCTTGTCCGCGTCGGCTTGCGGTTTCTGAACCTGCGCCTGCGAGGTGGCAGCTGTCCCGATCACCGACGTGGCGACGGCGCCGACGAACAGGAAGTAGCCCAGACGGGAGAGAGCCCTCATGCCGCCGTGCCTCACCGCGGCACGCGGCACCCTGTGGGTCTCCCGACGGTGGGGTGCGCGCGGGCGATCAGCGGAGGGAACGAGAGCGGTTGCCGGACGAGGAGACGAAGCGATCAGGTCGTGGTGCGATTCGTTCATAGGCTGCCACTTTCCTCGACTGACGAAGGCGCCGCGAGCGGCAGGGTGGCGGTCGAATGCGGCCGCGCCTTGTCGACGTGCTGGTAACCACAGGGTTCGCTGGCGTGCCGTCGCGTTTATCGGCCCACCGAAAGATAGGATGCGATTCGACTTGCCCTGGACCGCGCCGTCCATTTTTTTCCGGCCTGGTCTCAGCGTGGATTCTGCATTCGTTGGGGTCGTAAAGGGGACAGGCACCTTTACCGCTCTTTAGGAGAGCCAAAGGTGCCCGTCCCCTTTGGCCGCCAAGGCGATTCAGGCCGACCAATCTTCCATCTGCAAGGCCGGAACGCGCGCGAAATCGCGGGTGTTGCGCGTGACCAGCGTGGCTCCTTGGTCCAGCACAATCGCGGCAATGCGCAGGTCCATTTTGCCGATATTCAGCTTGAGTCCGCGCAACTCCTCGTAGCGGTCGATGGCCCCTTCGGAGAAGGACACAATTTGCACTCGGGAAAGAAACCGAACCGTATCGGCAAGTCTCCGATAAAGATCGGCGATTTCCTTGTGCTCCCGGGCGCGGGACAGCCGCGCATGCCAGCCGTCGAGTTGCTCCTGAACGGTGATGACGGTAACGGCCAGTTCGTCGGCAGCGTGGGCCGCGACATGCTTGCTGACCGCTGGGTGAGCGTGTTGCCAGAGCGACAAGATGTCCGTGTCCAGGACGAAAAGACGACTCATGGGATCTCCGGATCCTCGTCCATCTTGCGCCGATTGTCGGCGATGGCCTGTTGCCACTCCTCGAAGTAGGGATCGTCCTTGAACATGCCCGCGAACTGAACCCACGGATTGCCGGTAGGCTGCGCGGCGACCTCCAGGGAGATCAGTTCCGTACCCTCACGCGGGCGCGCCGCCAACTGGTCCCTCAGTTTCGCCAGAACTTCGTCGCGCGTCGCCCCTTCAACACTCAGGCCGAAGAGTTCGCCGCCGCGGGACCGGAAGCCGTTTCCGGCGACGGGTTCGATCAGAATCGGGATCTGCACAGCGGTTCCTCCCCGGTTATGGGCTCAGTCGCTTCACGACCTCCAACCATTATAGTCGCCGCGGAGGGAGCGCTCTCGGACAAGTCGCGCCTTGGCCCGCGCGTCAACTGCCGTTCGACGTCAAGGGAAGGCATGTGTT
>WNGB01012639.1_pt1 | contig 16527 bp, 14 predicted proteins | sample 5400681 | NCBI WGS metagenome assembly WNGB01 (sample SAMN13153367, study PRJNA577476) | soil metagenome | isolation source: 115 cm soil or saprolite under grassland replicate 2 | place: USA:California | collected 2016-06-15 | reverse complement strand
ATCGCGGTGGACCCCACCAGCCCGTTCACCGGTGGCGCGCTGCTCGGCGACCGGATCCGGATGGAGTCGGTGAGTCTCGATCCGGGCGTCTTCATCCGGTCGATGGCGACGCGCGGCGCCCAGGGCGGTCTCGCCACCACGACCGAAGAGGTCGCGGACGTGCTCGAGGCCTTCGGGTTCGATCGCATTCTCATCGAAACGGTCGGAGTGGGCCAGACCGAATTGGACGTCGCCGCCACCGCCGAGACGACGGTGCTGGTGCTCGTTCCCGAGTCGGGCGACGGCATCCAGACGCTCAAGGCCGGCGTCATGGAGATCGCCGAGCTGTATGTGATCAACAAGAGCGATCGCCCGGGGGCGGATAAGTTGAAGCAGGAAGTGGAAGTGATGCTGGGGATCCGACGGGGCAATGCGTTTGCGCACGTGCGGCCTCACCACGGAAAGTTGGAAGGTGAGAAGGTTGGACGGAAACACCTTCCAACCGTCCAACTTTCCAACGATTGGGACGCCCCTGTACTCACCACCGTCGCCTCCACGGGTGAGGGGATCGCCGGGCTCATCGCTGCGCTGGACCAGCACCACGAGTTCCTCGAGCGCACGGGAAAGCTGGTCGAGCGTCGGAAACGCCGGTTAGCTGCCCGCACCCGGGCAGTCGTGAACCGCGCCATCCGCCAATGGGTATGGGACGCGACACAGGCGGAAGACCTGTTGGCACGGCGGCTCGAGGATGTCGCCGCCGGGACACGCAGTCCCTACGACGTCGCGGCGGAGGTCCTGGAGCAAGTGAGGAACGGCAAATGACCATCCAGAAAAAGCCCGTCTACACGCCGGCCGATCTCAACGGATACGACGTGGAGCGGCAGCTGGGGCGGCCTGGTGAGTATCCGTTCACGCGCGGCATTCATCCGACCATGTACCACGGCAAGCTGTGGACGATGCGTCAGTTTGCCGGCTTCGGCAGCGCGACCGACACGAACCGCCGCTACAAATTCCTGCTCGAGCATGGCCAGACCGGCCTTTCCGTCGCGTTCGACTTTCCCACCTTGATGGGCTACGACTCCGATCATCCCCGCTCCGAGGGGGAAGTGGGCAAGTGTGGCGTGGCGATCTCGTCGCTGGCCGACATGGAGACGCTGTTCGCCGGGATCCCGCTCGATCAGGTCTCGACGTCCATGACGATCAATGGCCCGGCCGCCATTCTGTTCTGTTTCTACGTCGCAGCGGCCGAAAAGCAGGGCGTCCCGATCGCGAAGCTCCGCGGAACGGTGCAGAACGACATTCTCAAGGAGTACATGGCCCAGCACGCGTGGGTGTATCCGGTCGAGCCGGCGCTCAAGGTCATCGTCGACATGTTCGAGTGGGGCGCAAAGCATACGCCGCTGTGGAATACGATCTCGATCTCGGGCTATCACATCCGCGAAGCGGGCGCCACGGCGGCCCAGGAGCTGGCGTTCACCCTCGCCAACGGCTTCACATACGTGGAGCGGGGCGTCGCCCGGGGGCTCGACATCGATTCGTTCGCCGCGCGCCTTTCCTTCTTCTGGGACATTCACAACGACTTCTTCGAAGAGATCGCGAAGCTGCGGGCGGCGCGGCGCATCTGGGCGCGTCACATGCGCGAGCGCTACAAGGCCAGGCAGGCGCGGTCCTGGATGATGCGGTTCCACAGCCAGACGGCGGGCGTCACGCTGACGGCCCAGCAACCACTCAACAACATCGTCCGCGTCGCCTATCAGGCTCTCGCCGCCGTGCTCGGCGGTACCCAGTCGCTGCACACGAATTCCCTGGACGAGACACTCGCGCTGCCGACCGAGCAATCGGTGCAGGTCGCGCTCCGCACGCAGCAGATCCTGGCGCACGAAACCGGCATCGCCGAGGTCATCGATCCGCTGGGGGGCGCGTACTTCATCGAGGCGCTCACCGATCAGCTGGAGCGGGAGGCGGAGGCGCTGTTCGCCGAGATTGCCTCGATCGGCGGGGTCGTGCGGGGGATCGAGACGGGCTGGTTTCAGCGCCAGATTGCCCAGTCGGCCGCCGCCTTCCAGCGTGAGGTGGAGCTGGGGGAAAAGGTCATCGTGGGGGTAAACGAATTCCTGTCCGATGACGATCACCCGGTCGAAATTCTGAAGGTGTCGAACGATGCCGAGGAGCAGCAGCGGCAGCGCCTGGCGCGCCTGCGCGCCGAGCGAGACAACGAATTGGTGGAGCGCCGCCTCGAGGCGTTGCGACAGGCGGCGGAGTCGGATCACAACGTCATCGGTCCCATGTTGGATTGTGCCCGCGCCTACGCCACGCTCTACGAGATCCGTCACGCGCTGGAGCGTGTGTGGGGAGCCTACCGCGAACCGGTGTTCTTCTAGCCATGAACGTACTGCCAGCCGCACTCAGCGAGCACGACGCCCACGCCGCCATTGCACGGCTCGTGGCGATACAACCCGGCAGCCACTGGGTGGTGACGTGCTACCTCAAGCTCGAGCCGCGCGACCGCAGCCGCGGCAAGTACCTGATCAAGATGAAAAACCGCGTGCGCGAAAGCGAAGCGGCGCTCGCGCGCCAGGCACTCACGCATCAGGATCGCGAGGTCATCTCCGCCGCGCTCCGTGAGGTCCTCGATTATCTGGAGGAGCCCAGCCACCTGCCGAGCGCCCGCGCGATCGCGATCTTCGCGTCGCGGCAGCTCGGCTTATTCGTGGCGATCCCGCTGCCGCACGTGCATCGCTCGCGGCTGGCCGTCCGGCACGAGCCGCTCGTGCGCGAGCTCCTGGTGCTCGAAGAGGAATTCGGCACCATCCTCGCTGTCGTCTACGATCGGACGGCCGCGCGCTTTTTCGAGGTGGCGGCGTACGATTGCGTGGAGCTGGCGGGGCTCGCGGGGATCGAGTCGTCGCGCGCGAGCAAATTCCACGGCGGCACGCAACGCCAGGTCATGGCACGCGGCGGAACGCCGTCCGGGAGCGCCGGCGAACACAACTACCACATGCGCATCCGCACCGAGAAGCAGCGGTTCTACGCGCAGATCGCGGACCGTGTCTTTCAGATCAACCGCAGCAAGCCGCTCGCCGGCATCGTCCTGGGCAGCGTGGGTGTGGACGCCGGCGCGGTGATTCCGCACCTTCACAGCTATGTCCACGACCTCGTGCTCGGCGTGGTGAAGCTGAACCCCAAGAACGCGACGCCCGCCGAGGTGCAGGAGGCGACATTGGTGCTCCGGGAAGAGCGCGAGCGCGCCTGGGAACGCGCCCACGCCGACGCGGTCAAGGACGGCGTGCCGCGGGGCTGGGCCGTCAACGGGCCCGACCTGACGCTGAAGGCGCTCACTCGGGGACAGGTGCGCACGCTGCTGGCCGACGGTCACGATGACGATCCTCGCATTGATGAGGCGATCGAAGAAGCGCTGAGTCAGCGCGCGCAGGTGGATGTCCTCTACGACGAAAAAGCCCGTCGTGTCGTGGACGGCCTCGCGGCGCTGCTGCGCTTCCGCTCTTGATGACTGCACGACGCCGGCCGATCCGCATTCTGGTGGCGAAGCCCGGCCTCGACGGCCATGACCGCGGCGCGAAAGTCGTCGCGGCGGCGCTGCGCGATGCCGGGATGGAAGTGATCTACACCGGGCTGCATCAGACCCCGGAGATGATCGCCCAGGCGGCGATCCAGGAAGACGTGGACGTCGTGGGCCTGTCGATCCTGTCGGGGGCTCACCTGACGTTGTTCCCACGCGTCCGCAAGCTGCTCGACGCCGCCGGTCGCCAGGACGTGCTCCTGACCGGCGGCGGCATCATCCCCCCGGAAGACATGAGCGCGCTCGAGTCGCAAGGGACGGGCAGGCTGTTCGGCCCGGGTACGCCGACCTCGGACCTCATCAAATACATCCAGGAGTGGGCGGCGGAGCACGTCGCCGCGTGAGCCCCCCCGCCCCCCGCCTCAGGACGCTCAGCGATGAATACCAGCAGCTGCGCGCGCGCCTGGAACAGGGCGGCGGCGCGGAGCGCATCAAGCGCCAGCACGATCAAGGCAAGCTGACCGCGCGCGAGCGCGTGGCCGCGCTGCTCGACCGGGACGGTCCGTGGGTCGAAATCGGCCTGCTCGTCGCCTGGGACCAGTACGACGGCCAGGCGCCGGCCGCCGGCGTCGTGACGGGCCTGGGCCGCGCGGGCGGCCGGCCGCTCGTCGTGGTGGCCAATGATGCGACGGTCAAAGCCGGGTCGTGGTGGCCCGAGACGATCAAGAAGATCCTGCGCGCGCAGGAGATCGCCATGCGGCAGCGCATTCCGATCGTCTACCTGGTCGATTCCGCCGGTGTGAATCTGCCCTATCAGGGCGGCGTCTTTCCGGGGCAGTACGGCGCCGCCCGGATTTTCTATTACAACTCGATCATGCGCCGCTATCTCAAAGTTCCGCAGATCGCCGCGGTCATGGGCCCCTGCATCGCGGGTGGCGCGTATCTGCCGGCATTGTCCGACGTGATCTTCATGGTCGACGGCACCTCGTTCATGGGACTGGGCGGGCCGAATCTCGTCAAAGGCGCCACGGGACAAGTCGTGGATGCGGAAACGCTGGGCGGTGCGGCGACGCACACCTCCGTCAGCGCCGTCGCGCATTACCGCGCCAAGGACGACCAGGAATGCATCGGACGCATCCGCGAGTACGTCGGCCGCCTGCCGCATGCACCGGCGTCGCCGCGCACCTACCCGGCACCAAAGCGGGACGTGAAAGCGCTGTACGAGCTGATTCCCGTCGATCACCGCATGAGCTACGACGTCCGGGCGATGTTCGAATGCCTGCTCGATGCCGGCCGGCTCGATGAGTTCCAACCGGATGTTGCGCCTGAGATGATCTGCGGGCATGGCGCGATCGAGGGTCGGCCGGTCGCGGTGATCGCGAACTCGCGCGGCGTGATCAAGGGCAAGAAAAAGGCCGAGGCGCCGAGGATCGGCGGCATCATTTACACGGAGAGCGCCGAGAAGGTGGCGTACTTCATCGAAAACGCCGACCGCGAGCGGCTGCCGTTGCTGTTCCTTCAGGACGTTTCCGGATTCATGGTCGGGACCGAGGCCGAGCATACGGGTATCATTCGAGCGGGTGCGCGCTTCGTCGAAGCGATGGCGACGGCCACCGTCCCGAAGCTGGTGCTCACGGTCAATCACGCGTCCGGCGCCGGTTACTACGCGATGGCGGGGCAGGGGTTCGACCCCGACTTCATCGTGTCCTGGCCCACCGGCCGCATGGGCGTGATGGAGGGAGAATCGGCGATCCAGGCCGTGTACGGCGCCGACGCTTCCAAACCGGACAACGCGGCCGCGGTGGATGCGATGCGCGCCGATTACGAGCACCAGCTCGACGCGAAGTTCGCCGGCGCCCGCGGCTTTGTCGATGCGATTCTTACGCCCGAGGAAACGCGCGACACGCTCGCGTTTCTGCTCGAGGTGTGCACTGAGTTCACCGGCCCCCACCTCGGGGCCTTTGCGCTGCCGAGTCTCACGTGATGATGAAGACGCTTATGATTGCCGGCCTCGTATTGGGGACGGCCTGCGCCTCGACGAAGGCCGTCGGTCCGAAGGTCACCCCCGCGACGAAGTCGGCAGCACCCCCGCTCCCGACGACGGTGGCCGCGGATGGAAGCCGGACGCCGGTCGTCGATCCCGCCGTCGCCTACATGCTCGGCCTGATGCCGGTGAAGAACACCGGCGTGGATGTCTTTCAAGCCATGCATCCGACCTACGACGGCCGCGGTGTGCTCATCGCCATCCTCGACAGCGGCATCGATCCGAACGTGCCCGGCCTCATTGCGACGAGCACGGGCGCGCCCAAGATCATCGAGCTGCGGGACTTCTCCGGTGAAGGGCGCGTCGCGCTCGCTGCGTTTCCAGCGCCAACAGATAATGAAATGAAGGGTGCCGCCCGGATCGGCCGGCTGACAACCGCCACGACGTGGTACCGCGGCGTGTTCCGTGAGCTGCCGCTGGGCCGGCCGCCCGCGGGCGACGTGAACGGCAACGGCCGCAATACGGACGAGTTTCCAGTCGTGGTCGTGAAGGCGTCGGATGGCTGGGTGGCGTTCCTCGACACCAATCTCGACGGCTCGTTCGAGGACGAGATGCCGTTGCATGACTATCGGCAGGGGCGTGAGACGATCGCGTTGGGGACGAAGCCGCTGACCATCGTCGCGAACTTCAGCGAAGCGGACAGCGCACCGGTGCTCAACCTCTTCTTCGATACGTCGGGGCACGGAACACACGTCGCCGGCATCGCGGCGGGGCACAATCTTTACGATGTAACGGGATTCAACGGCGTGGCCCCCGGGGCGCAGCTCATCGGCCTCAAGATCGCCAACAACGCGCGCGGCGGCGTAACGGTACACGGCAGCATGATGCGCGCGATCGATTACGCGGCACGCTACGCCGCGCAGCGCAATCTGCCGCTGGTGCTGAACATGAGCTTTGGCGTCGGCAACGAGCACGAGGGTCGAGCGGTCATCGACTCGATCGTGGACGCGTTTCTGCTGGCGCATCCCGACGTGGTGTTCGCGATTGCCGCCGGCAACGACGGACCGGGACTCTCGACGCTGGGGTTCCCCGGATCGGCCGATCTCGCGCTCACGGTCGGTGCAACGTACCCCGGCGTCTACGCCCGGCCGCCGCAGCCCGGCGTCTCACCAGCCCGCGATGCGCTCGGTTACTTCAGCTCGCGCGGCGGCGAGTTGGCAAAACCGGACATCGTGGCGCCGGGAATAGCATTCTCGACCGTGCCGCGCTGGGACACCGGCAACGAGGTCAAGGTGGGCACCAGCATGGCGACGCCGTACGCCGCGGGACTGGCTGGCTGTCTCGCATCGGCGCTGGTGCAGGAAGGCCGTCGAGCGAGCGCCGCCGACGTCGTCCAGGCACTCCGTGCGTCGGCGCGCCCATTTAATGGCGCGCGCCTGATCGATGAGGGAGCGGGTATGCCGGTCCTCGAAGCCGCCTACCAGTGGCTCGAGGGCGGACACCAGGGCTCGAGCTATGAAGTGCGCGCCACGACCGGGGTGTCGGCCGCCTTTCGCCGCAACGGCTTCGCGAGCGACCAGGACAGCGTCGAGACGTTCACCGTCCGTCATCGCGCGGGCCTGCGCGCCGCGCAGTTCGCGTTGCACGCCGATGTGCCGTGGCTCAGCGTGGACGACACCGTCGATGCGGCCCCGCGCGCTACCCCGATCCCCGTCACCTACCATCGCAGCACGTTGACGGCACCCGGCGTCTACGTCGGTACCGTGACGGCGGTGAATCCCCGCGACGCGATCGCCGGTCCTTTGTTCACCCTGGTGAACACGGTCATCATCCCGACGGACCTCGCGGCGAAAGTCCTGTTCGATGAGCGCCGCATGATCGGGCCCGCCGGAGTGCAACGCTATTTCCTGCGCGTGCCACAGCCTGACGCGACGCTGCGGATGACGGTGACGTTGCCCGATTCGCAGGGCCAGCAAGCGACGGTGCGGCTGTACGAGCCTGATGGCGCACCCGCACGCTCTGCCGCGCAGGATGTCGATATCGGGAAAGAGAACCCCGGTAGCGCGTCGATCACGGTCCGCGCCGAAGACATGGTCCCGGGGGTGTACGAGCTGGACGTTGTCGCGCCGCCCCTGTCAGCAGCAACCGTAACGGTGCGTGCCGATCTCGGCCCCGTGGCGCTCGCTCCCGCGCAGAATGGCGGCCTGGAGTTCTCCAGTGTGCAAGGAGCCACGGTGACCGGTGAGGTCCAGTACCACCTCGTCGGCGCCGAGCGGACGTATGCGATCGCGGGCCGCGGCCAACCGCCAGAGTCGCTGCAGGTGCGCGCGCCGCGTTGGGCGAAACGGATGGAGGTGGACCTCGACCTGCCCCCCGATCTGTGGGACGAGATGACGGACCTCTCCGTGACGGTGTACGACTCGAGCGGTCAACAGCTGCGCGGCGGCAATCAGCCGGTGAATTACGCGTTCGGCCGCATGGGAGTCGCGTTGTCCGATTCGGTCACCAGCATTCCGTTGACGGTGGAGCTGTATCCGGCATTCGCGAAGCTCCCGGGCCACGTCTGGAAGGGCACGGTCCGCATCCGGTTTCTGGGGCCTGACGAACCCGTGGGTGAGCGTGGTGCCTTGTCGGTCGTCGCCGGCGGGCGCCGCATCGTGCGGTTGCCGACTCCGCCCCCGCTGGATCTGCCGGAGGGTTTCAGTGCGCTGATCGAAACCCGCGTGACGACGTCGACCGGCACGATAGCGGCGCGGCGGACGACGGTGGGAACGGGGTTGGGCGCGCGCGGAGCCAGCGGACCGCGGTGAGCGATCGTCCGGCGACGGTGCGGGTCGCGGGAGGACAGGGATTCTGGGGTGACTGGCTGGAAGCGCCGTACCGCCAGGTCACCGGCGGTCCCGTCGACTATCTGATGATGGACTATCTCGCCGAAGTCACGATGTCCATCCTGCAAAAACAAAAGTCGCGCGACGCGACGCGGGGCTACGCCACCGACTTCGTCGACCAGATGGAGCGGATTCTTCCCACGGTGGTGGAGCGGGGCATCAAAGTCACCGCCAATGCCGGCGGGGTGAATCCGCGCGCCTGCGCCATGGCGGTCGCCGCTGTCGCCCGGCGGCTCGGCCTGGCGGGAAAGCTCACGATCGGGGTGGTGAGCGGGGACGATCTGCTGGGCCGGCTCGACGGGTTGATCGCCCGTGGCCACGATCTCCAGAACCTCGACACGGGGCGGCCGCTGCACGACGTGCGCGATCGCGTGCTCTCCGCCAACGCCTACCTGGGCGCCGCGCCGGTCGTAGAGGCGCTGCAACGCGGGGCGCAGGTCGTCATCACCGGGCGCGTCACCGACACCGGTCTGACGCTCGGCCCGTTGATGCACGCCTTCGGTTGGCCGCGCGATGCGTGGGATCGCATCGCCGCGGGCACCGTGGCGGGACACATCATCGAGTGCGGGGCCCAGGCGAGCGGCGGGAACTGCCTGAGCGACTGGAAGACGATCCCGAACCTCGCCGCTGTGGGCTACCCCATCGTCGAGGCACGCACCGACGGCACGTTCGATCTGATCAAGCATCCCGGGACGGGCGGGCGCATCGACGTCGCCGGGGTCACCGAGCAGCTGGTCTACGAAATGGGCGATCCGAGGGACTACATCACGCCGGACGGTGTGGCCGACTTTACGACGATCCAATTGCGTCAGGTGGGCAAGGACAGGGTTCGGGTGTCGGGCGTCAGGGGAAAGCCCGCCACAGACAAGCTCAAGGTATCGATCGCCTATTTTTACGGGTACAAGGCGATCGGGACGCTCGTGTATGCGTGGCCGGACGCGTTGGACAAGGCCAGGGCAGCCGACCGCATTCTGCGCCAGCGGCTCGACGCCCTGGGTCTCAAGTTCGAGGCGATCCTCAGCGAATTCGTGGGTGCGAACGCTACGCACGGCCCGCTGGCGCTGCAGGACATCGACGCAGCGGCAATTCCCGAAGTACAGCTTCGGGTCGGCGTGCGCTCGCCCGACAAGGCGGCCGTCGATCGCTTCACACGCGAGATCGCGCCGCTCATTCTCAATGGCCCACCCAGCGTCACCGGCTTCGCCGGGGGGCGGCCCAAGCCGGAGGAGGTCGTGGCGTACTGGCCGGCGTTGATCGACAAGAGGATGGTGGAACCCTCGGTGGAGCTGATCCAGACATGAAACAGCGGTCGAAGTCGCGGAAGGTGCACCTTCTGGACCTGGCCCATGCACGGTCTGGCGATAAAGGCGATACCGCCAACATCGGGTTGATCGCGTTGCAGCCGGAGTACTATCCGCTGCTCGTGAAGCAGGTGACGGCAGCGCGCGTGGCGCGGCATTTTAGAGGCATGATCACAGGTCCGGTGGAACGCTTCGAGCTGCCTAACCTGCACGCCCTCAATTTCCTGTTGCACGGCGCGCTCGATGGCGGTGGCACGATCTCCCTGAAGACGGACGCCCAGGGGAAAGTGTTCTCCACCGCGCTGCTGCGCATGGAGATCGAGGTGAAGCGGTGAGCGATCGGGTGCTGGTCCAGGTCGCGGGCGGGATCCTCACGGCGACGCTCAACCGCTCCGACAAGCGCAACGCGATCGACACGGCGATGATCGATGGGCTGATCGCGGCGGTCGAGCGCGCCGATCTCGACGCCTCGGTACGGGTCGTCGCGCTGCGCGGCGCCGGCCGCGACTTCTGCGCAGGGATGGATCTCAACGAGCTGCTCGCGTCCGCGGGCCACACGCTCGATCAGAACCGCGGTGCGGCCCTGCATTTTGCCGAGGTCTTCACGCGCATGCGCCGCCTGCCCAAGCCGGTCGTGGCGCTGGTGCAGGGACGCGCCCTCGCCGGCGGCTGCGGGCTGGCAACGGCCAGTGACGTGATTCTCGCCGCCCGGTCGGCGCAGTTCGGCTATCCGGAAGTGCAACGCGGCTTCGTGCCGGCGATCGTGATGACCATGCTGCGTCGCGCGGTGGGGGAAAAGATCGCGTTCGATCTGGCGGCCACGGGCCGGTTGCTGAACGGCACGGACGCCGCGGCGGCCGGGCTCGTATCCCGCGTCTACGAAGACGCGGACTTCGACGAGCAGGCCGGCGCAGTGCTGCGCGCGCTCGCCGAGGCGAGCCCGTCGGCGCTGGCGTTCACGAAGCAGCAGTTCTACCAGCTGGACGGGCTCAGCTTCGACGATGGGCTGCGGTTGGGTGCCGATGTGAACGCCGTCAGTCGCAGTACGCCCGATTTTCGCGCCGCAATCAGCGCGTTTCTCAAGACATAGCAGCGAGGGTGACATGCGGAATCTCAACGTGCCGATGTACGATCCGGAGATGGTCCGCCCGATGCGGGAGGAGCTGACCCGCCTGGGCTTCGAGGAGCTACGAACCCCGGCCGACGTAGACGCCGTGCTCTCGAGCGAGCGCGCGCCGACGCTGGTCGTCGTCAATTCGGTGTGCGGCTGTGCCGCCCGCAACGCCAGACCGGCAGCGGCGCTCGCGATCCAACATGACCGCCGGCCGCCACGTCTCGTGACGGTGTTCGCGGGACAGGACGCGGAAGCGACGGCCCGCGCGCGCAGCTACTTCACGGGCTACGCGCCGTCGTCGCCGCAGATCGCGCTGTTCAAGGACGGACAGCTCGTGTTCATGCTGGAGCGCCGAAATATCGAAGGCCGCAATGCCCGGGACATTGCGGCCGATCTCACCGCGGCCTTCGACAGGTTCTGTTAGAGAATCTTCCCCCGCCGCACGCGGAAGTCGACGATTTGCTGCGTCCAGCTCCAGAGCGAGTCCTGGTTTTCCATCGCCACACCCTGCACCTCGTGGCGGTGCCAGCCGTCCATGACCTGTGAGTCCTGCGTCCAGATCTTCACGCGGTGGCGGTGCCAGCCGTCCATGACCTGTGAGTCCTGCGTCCAGATCTTCACGCGGTTGCGGGGCACGAGCTTTTCCCAGTTCTGCGCGATCGGCGGATCGGCGTACAGCAGCCGCACCGTGACGTTGCGCGACAGATACTCGATCGGACTGAGATCGACTTTCGAATACAGCTCTTTCGGCTGCATGCGTCGCGCGCCCGGCATGTCGGGAAGACCGTCCGAAAACATCACGATATTGAGCGGCGCGAGCACCAGGTTCTGCCGCTTGATGTGGACCGCCACCCGCTGGAAGAATGCGTTGAAATCGGTGAGCGCGTCGACATCGGGGAACCAGGAGCGCAGGTCCCGTTCGATCTCCGCGGGGGTTTTGCCGCTGAGGTCCTGAATCGGATGGAACGTCTTCGGCTGGCCGGGGACATCGCCGCCCAGCGACCCGACGAAGACGTCGGTGGCCTGTTTCAGACCACCGAGTCCGTTCACATGGCCATAGATGTACAGTGCGGCATACCGTAACGCGTCGTCGAACCGGGGGTTATTCCGAAACGAGCCGGACACGTCGAGTCCGACGACCAACGTGGACCTGGGAGGCGGCGCGTTCGCCGGCGGTTTGCAGCCAACCAGAGCGAGGGCGAACAGCCCGACTACGGCGCGCTTCACCGGGCCACCTCGCCACTGACCCGCGCCGGGAAATGCGTCGCGGCCAGGACGTCGTCGATCGACTTGAACGGCAGAGTGAAGTGACCGCGGCCCGTGAAGACCACGAACAGGAAGTTGAGCCCGGCCGCGACCACCTGCAGCACCGGCAGCGAGACGAGCTCGAACAGCTCGCGCGCTTCTTTGCGGAACCACTCGCGCTCTTCCTTGAGGGCGGCGATGGGACCCTTCCAATAATCGGCCATCGCCGGACTGGTGCCATGGCTGGCCATTCCCTCGACGACGAGCGGCTGGCGACCAAGCAAAGCAATCAATGCGGGTGCGCCGAAGCGGCCGAACAGGAACCAGGTCATGCCGCGCACACCGACCCAGCCGAAGAACGCGAGTCCGATCGTGCCGAAGACTCCGAGCTGGATCCCTTGCTGGGCCAGCCACGGCGTCATCGCGTCGACCAGCTCACGATAGAGGAACAACACTTCGAACATGGCGACGGCGATCTCGACCAGGATCATGAACACGATGTTGCCGGTCTGCTTCGCCTTGACGGCTTCATTCAGCACCTGAATGCAGGCAAAGCTGCCGGCGATGATGATCGCCAGGAAAATCCACAGGATCACGATCAGCGCGAAGCCGTTGACCTCGTATCCCGTGAGGTCGGCCAGCAGCTCGCTCATCGTGGGCCGCAGGGTAAACGTGAAGATCGTCGCCTCGACCGCCGACCACACGATCAGCAGGACGAAGGCCGGCCAAGGGATGCCCGGACGGCGCGACGTCGCGTCGAGCATCGCGAGCGGCGACGTGATCGCGCCCTTCAGCGTGCCCCAGACCAGCTGCACGCTCAGCTTCAGGAGTCCCCACACCCAGCCGACCATCACGATGAGAAACTTCACGAGGCCCGCCCAATAGAACCACACCATCCGCAAAGCGTCCCACCACGCCAACGCGACCGACTGCATGAGCGTCACCGAGCGTCCCAGGCGGAAGGGGATCGTGTAGAGGGATACCATGGTGCCCCAGATCCCCGCGATGAACGCCGCGGCAGGGAGTAGCAGCAGGAGGGACATCCCGGCAAGACTCCAGAAGGTTTCGCCCCGGAGCACGAATGCAAAAATCTTCGCCTGGAAGGGGACGATCCACGCCACCCCAGCGACCACCCACTGCACTAGCTGCTGGAGCACGAAACTCCATTGCTGGGTCTGTGCGGCGTTGGCGACAGTTTCTTGCATCGGAAGAGCCCTCCCACGGGATCGGACGGCATGCGCTGCGAGGCGGGCACATTGTTATAAACTGGACCCGACAAGTCAAGCAAAAGGTGCGTGACGGGCATCACGGGCGCCTTGCAACTTGCGCAAAATGCCCAGTCGAGGCTACTCATCTCGGTGTGCCGGATGACCCCAAACGCTTGATTGTCGTCGGCGACCGTGTCCTGATCGCTCCCGAGGAGGGAGAGGAGCGGACCAACGTCGGCCTCTATTTGCCCCCTTCGGCCATCGAAGGGCGGCAGGTGCAGGGCGGGCGTATCGTTGCCACCGGCCCCGGCACTCCCATGGCCGAGCCTGCCAGCATGGACGAGGAGCCATGGAAGATCCACGGGGGGGGCGCCGAGGTGAAATACCTCCCCATGCAGGCCGAGATGGGGGACTACGCGCTGTTCTTCCGCAAAGCGGCGGTGGAAATCACATTCGAAGAGAAGACGTATCTCGTCGTGCCACAGGCTGCGATACTAGTACTCGTGCGAGGGAAGCATGGCTGACATGGGGTGGGCCCGCAGTCGTGGTGATCGCGCCGAAGGGCAGGGACTGCGGCGCGGTGCCTGGTATCGCGTCGTCGAAAACCCGCAGAAGGATTACGTCGTCGTCGACGTGCACCACGTCGAAATCCGCATTGCCAAAGGCGACCTGGAGATTCGCACTGGGCGACCGGACGCCTGGAGCGTGGTACGCGAGCCGCACGTGGTGTGTCCCGGTTGTCATGCGCGCGCGATCATTCCCGAAGGAAAGAAAGACGCGAAATGCAGTGAGTGCGGGCGGACCTACCCGATCGATTGGAAAGACGCCGGCTAGAGCTCCGGTGGCACGTACGGACTCGGCGCGGGCACCTTAAGTTCCGGGTCCGCACCTTTTGCACAAAGGTGCTCCAGCAGCTCGATCTGCCGCTTCTGAATGTGCCACAGCTCGTGCCACTGCTTGAACCGCAGCGAATCCAGCTTGTCGTGTAGATCGCGGATTTCAATTTCGGCCATCAGGTTGATCTCGTAGTCCTGATTCGCCTGCATGCGGTCTTTGTGCGCCTGGCGGTTCTGACTCATCATGATCACGGGCGCCTGGAGGGCGGCGAGCGTCGACAGCACCAGGTTCAATAGAATGAAGGGATACGGATCGAAGGGGTGACCCGCGAGCACCCACGCGTTGACGACCATCCACGCGACGAGGATGCCGCCGAACAGGCTGATGAACCTCCAGCTGCCACCAAACTGCGCCACCTTGTCGGCGACGTGCTCGCCGAACGTCATCTGCATTTCCATGTCCTGGTGCACCAGCTTACTCACCCGTCCGCGGCGCGTGATCTTCGAGACCACCGAATGCTCGAGCTCCGACAGCTTCTGATACTCCGCCTCGAGATAGGTCACGAACTTCTTGGCCCGATACTGCTCGAGGCAGTTCGAGCAGATGCCGCGCTTTGCCTCCCACTCCGGCCGGTCCTGTTTGATCAGATCGATGATCCGGTTTTCCAGCTTCTGGGGGGACGCCAGCGTGCGGCCTTCCACTTCGCTGTTGCACAACGAACAGTTCACCTTCGGCATGCGGTCGTCTCCTAAGGCTGCGGTGCGGGCAGTTGCATGTGGAGTACGTGCACGAGGAACGCCCAGCGGTCCGTCTGCTCCCCGATGATCTTGGCGGTGGGCTTGCCGGCGCCATGGCCCGCCTTGGTCTCGATGCGGATCAGCACCGGCTCCGGGCCGCCCTGCGCCGCCTGCAGCGCCGCGGCGTACTTGAAGGAGTGCCCCGGCACCACGCGATCGTCGTGATCCGCGGTGGTGATGAGCGTCGCGGGGTAATGCGCCCCCGGCTTCATGTTGTGGATCGGCGAGTACCGATAGAGGAACGGGAACTGCCCCACACTGTCAGCGGAGCCGTACTCGGTGACCCAGGCCCAGCCGATCGTGAATTTGTGAAAGCGCAGCATGTCCATCACGCCCACCGCGGGCAGGGCGGCCCCGAACAACTCGGGCCGCTGGTTCAAGACCGCGCCGATCAGCAGGCCGCCGTTCGAGCCGCCGCCGATCGCCAGCTTGGGCGGTGAGGTGTAGCGCTCGGCGATCAGGTATTCGGCCGCCGCGATGAAGTCATCGAAGACATTCTGCTTGCGATCGAGCATCCCCGCCTGATGCCAGTCCTCCCCGTATTCGGAGCCGCCGCGCAGCACCGCTTGCGCGTACACGCCACCCATCTCGAGCCACCCCAGCACACCGATCGAGAAGGCCGGCGTCATGTTGACGTTGAAGCCACCGTAGGCGTACAGATAGGTCGGGTTCGATCCGTCCTGCTTCAATCCCTTCTTGTACGTCAGAAACATCGGAGCCCGGGTCCCGTCCTTGCTGCGATAAAAGATCTGGATCGTCTCGTAGATGGACGGATCGACGGCGATCTCCGGGGCCTTGAAAACGCTCGATGTCCCGGTGACGAAGTCGTGGCGGAAGATCGTCGTCGGATACAGGAACGATGTGAACGCGTAGAACATCTCCGTGTCCCGCGGCTCACCGGTCACCTGGACGATCGACCCGAGAGTGGGCAGCGCGACCTCACCCAGCGGCTTGCCCTCCAATGCGAACAGGCGCAGCTGCGAGGAGGCGTCGTGGAGATAGCGGATCACGAATGTGTTGTGCACGATCTGTGAGCCTTCGATGACGTCGGGCGCTTGTGCCACGAGCTCACGCCAGGTGGCCGGCTCCGGGTGGCGGGTATCGACGGCAATCACTCGTCCCCGCGGCGCACTGTTGTCGGTCTGGAAGAAGAAGCGCGAGCCGTCGTTGCCGACGAAACCGTACGCCGCGTCGAAGTCGTCGAGCAGACGGACGACGGGAGCATCGAGCCGCGGATGCTTCGGACGCCCTAGGTCCTGGTAGTAAATGCGATTGCGCCGATCCGTCCCCAACCACACCGCATAGACCGCGTACCGCCCATCCGCACTGACCTCGACCCCGAATCCCCAGTCGGGGTGGTCGGGCCGCTCGTAGATCAGGCGGTCGGCGGACTGGTCTGTGCCCAGCCTGTGATAGTAGAGCTTCTGGTTGCGATTCAGCTCGAGCAGCGGATCGGCACCGGCAGCGGGCTCGGGGTAGCGGCTGTAGAAAAACCCCGCGCCATCGTGCGTCCACGCGGCGCTGGAGAACTTGATCCACTTCAGATGATCGCTGCGGTCCTGACGCGTCGCGACATCCCGGACCCGAAATTCCTGCCAGTCCGATCCGCTGCCGGACGTGCCGTACACCATCGTCCGCCCGTCTTCGGCAAAGG
>WNGB01006932.1_pt1 | contig 16528 bp, 13 predicted proteins | sample 5400681 | NCBI WGS metagenome assembly WNGB01 (sample SAMN13153367, study PRJNA577476) | soil metagenome | isolation source: 115 cm soil or saprolite under grassland replicate 2 | place: USA:California | collected 2016-06-15 | reverse complement strand
ATTCGCATTCTGCGCGCGCTCGAAGACCCAAGCGGCGCGACGAAGGACGAAGGACGAAGGACGAAGGACGAGCAGACACACGCACCTGGCGCCGAGGAGATCGAGCGGCTCAGCAATTGGCGGAAGCCACATCCCGGTGCATGAACGCCGCTGGAGCCGGTCGTCGCGGAGCCGCAGCTTGCACTGGTGCTGCTGGATGAGCTGGGCGCCGGCACCGACCCGGTCGAGGGCGCGGCGCTGGCGCGCACATACTGGAGTATGGACCGCCGCTTTTGGCTACGCGTTTCCGACGCGCGACCGCTGTGTCTTCCCGGCGTCGAAGACTGATGGCGACAGCGATCTCTCTGATGCGATCCCAGAGGGGCCTGGTTCTTGTGGTCTTGTGAGCATATCCGAATACAGATGGCGCATTTATGCCCTCAAATATAGCAGTCGGTTGCTATATACGAGGGCGGGTTTCAACGATGCGCGCACGCAAAAGCGGGTATAGTCGTGCTGCAGTGCAATCTGGCGTCATCCTGCTTCGTACTACTTTGTACCTTTTGCTCACCGCAGAGGCACACAAGGCACAGATCTGTGCCTTGTGTGTCTGGGTAGTCAGCAATTCCAGCGAACGAACAAAGTAGTAATAGGTGCTGGCGTGTATAGCGTAGATAGAATCAGTTCTTAAGAGCATCTTCATCTAATCGCGCGGATTGCCAGGCTCGAAAGCGCGTAGGCCGCCGCCGCGACCACGATCGTCGGCCCGAAGCCCCAGCGCAGCTGCGCCCAGCCGCTCACGATCGCGGCGCCGGCCCAGCCGAGCGACCAGAGCACGCTGGTCAGGCTCATGGCCGCGCCGCGCTGGCGCGCCGGCGTGACATGCATCACCAGTGCGTCGTTCAGCGGGAAGCTGGCGGCCACAAACAGCCCGCGCACGCAGAAGCCGAGCGTGGCCGGGAGCAGCGCCGGAACGAGCATCAGCAGGATGGCCGGCACCGCGCCGATCCGTAGCGTCGCGGCGGCGCGCTGGAGCCCCAGGCGCGCGCTGACTGGCGCGCCGATCACCGCGCCCAGCCCCATCACCAGCGCAGTCGCCGCCAGCACCGCGCCGACTGCCGCATCGCTCAGGCCAAACTGCTGGCGAAAGAAGAGATTCTGAAACGGCAGGATCGCGCCGCTGCCAACGCCCAGCAGCAGCGCCGGCAGCGCGAAGCCCAGCAGCCGCCGCGAAGAGATGCGCGCTTGCAGCGGCTCCGCGCTGGTGGCCGCTTGATCACGGCTGTGCTCGGGCACGCCGCGCAGCACCGGCAGCGCCGCCGCCAGCGTGATCGCCACCACCGTGGTCAGCGCCAGCCGGTAGGCCACCACCGTCTGCGGGCCAACTGCCAGCAGGCCGGCCGCCAGCCCCGGCAGCAGCCCGCCGGCCGCGCTGCCCAGCAGCCCAACCATCATCGCCGCCGACGCATTCAGCCCAAACACGGTCGCCCGATCATGCGATCCGGTCACGCCGGTCATCAGCGGTACGACGGAAGTGAGCGCCAGGATCTGCGCCGCGCCAACCAGGAACTGCGTCAGCGCCAGCGCCCACAGCGCGCCCGATAGGAGCGCCAGCGCCCAGCCGCCGCTGTAGCAGACCACGCCAATAACCAGCGAGCGCCGCGCCCCAATCCGGTCGATCAGTAGCCCGATCGGCAGGCCCAACGCCACGCCGGCCATCCGGTTCACCGTCGAGAGCAGGCCGGCAGTATCGGCGCCATAACCCAGGCTGACCAGGTAGAAGTTGAACAGCAGATCGGCAACGCTCGACGCCAGGCCGAACAGCGAGCTGTGCAGCAAGATACGCCACACCGGCGGGGAGATTCGCGCCAGGGCCAGGCGCGCGCGGGCGGGTACGAACAGCACAGGTTACTCCTGTCGCTACGGCGCGATTTCATATGTCACAGGGGATTGCCAAGTACATGCTACTATTAGAGCGCAAAGTCCAACTACACAACATCCTGGGCCCAGAGGGCGCCCCGGCCGCAGGCCGTATCGAAGGGTGCGGCCCCACGCCATCCGCACCCTTCGATACGCGGTTCCGTGCCCCTGCGGCGGCACTCCACCGCTACTCAGGATGCTGTGTGGTACGCCTTTGCTCAACATTGCGTTGTAATTCTACAGCGCGAACATCTATTCGATACGTGCGTTCGGGACGGAAGACGGAAGACCGACGACGGCAGCGTGTCCCCTTTTGTCCTCGGTCTTCGGTCAGAGAACGCTTCCGACAGCGGCTTACGTATCCCGCTCCAACAGAAAATCGACCACCAGCTGGTTGAACCGCTCCGGCGCCTCCATATTCACGACATGCCCGACGCCCGGCAGCACCACGCGGCGCGCGCCGGGGACATCGCGCTGGATCAGGCCGGCGATGGCGTGGAAATCCGGCAGGTCGCGCTCGCCAACGATCGCCAGCATTCGCGCGCGAATCTCACCCAGGCGCTCGGCGGGCGGCGGATCGGGGTCGCGCTGCGGATCTTTGTTCATCCATTCCCAGCCGGAATAATCCGACACCATCTGAGTAAAGCGCGCATCCAGATCAGGCCGCGCCCGGATCGGGACAAACAGCTCGTGCTGGAGCCAGCGCGCCCGCGCCGCCGCCACACCAAGCGCGCGCCCGGCCGACCAGATCGCGCCAAACGATGCGCCCAGCTCCGCGCTCAAGCGCCGGCCAGGCAGCAGGCTGCCCACGACAATCAGCGCATCCACCGCCGCAGGATAAGCCAGTGCAAAGCTGATCGCGATTCCGCCACCCATCGAAAAGCCGAGCAGAGCGGTGTGCTCGATTTCGAGATACCCCAACAGCGCCAGGAGGTCTTCGGCGTGCGAGTAGCGCTCGGCGCCCGGCACAGCCGATCGGCCAAAGCCGCGCGCATCGTAGCGCAGCACGCGGTGGCGCTGGGATAACGCCGCGCACTGATCATCCCACATGCGTGTGTCGAGGCTGAAGCCATGGATGAGCGCCAGCGGCGGGCCGGCGCCGGCGATCTCGTAGAACAGGCGCGTGCCGTTGACATCGGCGAACCCGCTGCGCGACGCCGCGGCCTGCGGTGCAGCCATTGCTGTACTCCATCCAGCCTTACACTAGCACAGCCCTGCGGATATGCGTTGCCGGTTCTGGTGACGATAGACAATAGACGATAGCACCATCGTCCACCATCCATCGTCCATCGTCGGAACCGGAAAGCAACGTCTGCCGACCTGTACTAGCCTGATGCCTCGGCCTGGCACTGGCGCAGCACTTGCTCCAGCACCGGGTAGGGCTGGGCGCCGATCACCAGGTATTTCTCGTCGAACACGAGCGCCGGCACGCCGCTGATCTCGTTTGCGCGTGCCCACGCGATTTCAGCGTCCACCGCCTCGGCGTACTCCGGCATGTCGAGCGCGAGCAGGAATGCCGCGCGCTCCAGACCGACCGACTCAGCGATATCGGCCAGCACCTCGCGACTGTCGATCGGCTGCGCCTGGAGCCAGTAAGCGTCGGCCACCGCATCGTGGTAGGCATCGCCGCGGCCCTGCGCCACGGCGTACTGCTCGCCGATCAGCGCCGGCCGGCTGTCGATCCCGAGCGGCCCTGCGTTGATCTCAAGGCCATATTGCTCGCGCGCCATAGCCGCGAAGCGCGGGCGGCCAGCCTCGATCCGCGCGCGATACTCGGGCGACATGGGCGGCGCGCCGCGTGGGCGCAGCTCGAACGCACGCCATGTGATCGCAACATCATATTCCTTCTGGAGCCGAGCCAAACTGGCGGCTACAATGAAGCAGTATGGTCAGACGAAATCCGACCAGACATCAATCCGCGTGGTCATTCGGTTTCCTTTCATTCCGCTTGACGAAGCTGCGCGGCCCACTACGGCCGCATGATAGTCGAGAACCAGTTCGCCGGCAAAGACATCATAGTACTCACATATTGTTAGGGCGAACACACAAAGCAGTTTTAGCCTGCGGCAGCATGGTACTTTCCGTTTCTTGTGGATCGTTTTTCGCCCGCAGGGCGAAAAACGATCCACAATAGATGAGAAATTCACGACCTGACCATGGTCGCCACGCCTGACGGCCCGGCCACCAGCGCCAGCGCGGCCATGCCGACGAACAGGCCATGCTCGACCACACTGGGGATTGCGTTGATCGCCGCGTTCAGCGCCAAGCTGTCGGCGATGCCAGGGAAGCGGCAATCCAGAATGACATGGCCCTCATCGGTGCGAAAGGCGCTGCCGTCGGCGCCGCGGCGCAGCGTGGGCACGCTGCCCAGTTCGGCCAGCCGGCGCGTGGCCAGCGGCAGACCAAACGCCACCACCTCGACCGGCAGTGGCGCGCGCGTGCCAAGCCGTGCGACCAGCTTGGTCTGATCGGCCAGCACGATAAAGCGATCGGCCGAGGCCTCGACGATCTTCTCGCGCAGCAGCGCCCCGCCCAGCCCTTTGATCAGGTTCAGCGACGGATCGATTTCATCGGCGCCGTCGAGCGCCAGATCGAGCCGCGGCCGCTCGTCCAGCGTGGCGGTCGGCACGCCGAGCTGCCGCGCCAGCGCTCCGATCGCATCCGATGTCGGCACGCCGACGATATCGTGCAGCCGGCCATCGCGCAGCGCCTGGGCCAGAACATACAGCATGTGTGTCGCGGTCGATCCAGTGCCCAGGCCCAGCGTCATTCCGCTTTGTATATACTGCAGCGCATGCTCAGCGGCCTGGCGCTTGAAGAGTTCGAAGTCGGCCATTCAATTGCTCCTATAGCTTTAATGCCGCACGCGAATCCTATGCCGAGCAGGGCAGCTTTGTCAAGCGAGCAAATCTTGACAAAGCATTAATCCGATCTATAATCTGCCGTATACCGTATATAGCATATCATATTTCATATACGCGACATGGATGGCCATATGCTGAAGCCGAGCTTCGTCCCGTTGCGTGCAAATCTCGGCCAGCAGGTCTACCAGTACCTGCTGGATCAGATTTACACAATGGTGATTGAGCCCGGTACGCAGCTGGGCATCGGGGAGATAGCCGATCAGCTGAGCGTAAGCCGCAGCCCGGTGCGCGACGCCTTTCTGCGCCTCATGGCCGAGGGCGTGCTGGAGCTGCTGCCGACCGGCGGCTACCGGGTGATCGAATTTACGCGCAAGTATATCGACGACGTCTTCGTGGTGCGCCACGCGCTCGAGCTGACGGCGGTGCGGTTGAGCGTGCAAAACCTTGATCGCGAGCGGGTGCGGCGGCTGCGCGACACCTGGTCACAATTCGCCGGCGCCGACGCAGATGATCCGACCTTTCTCGAACGGCATAGTCAGGCCGATCAGGATCTCCATCTGGTGCTCGCCGAGATGAGCGGTAATCTGTTGCTCAAGGATGCGCTCGACAAGATCATTGCGATCGCAGCCCTGATTCGCCGCTGGCATTACGCCGGCAACATCCCCCACCGCCATCTCATGATGACGGTCACGGAACACCTGCGCATCCTGGATGCAATGCTGGCCGCCGACGTCGACGGCGCGGTCGCCGCGCTTGACCAACACCTGATGCAGGCGCGTGAACGCACCCTTGAGCGGCTGGATGCGACTGGCTGAACGTGGCAACGCGGGCGCGCGGCGAGGAATGACGCTGCGTATGACTCGGGCCGAACTCAGAAGCCTCCAGCGCCTCGTGATAGCCGCGTAGCCGGTCGCGCGATGTGGAGATATCCGGCGCACCGGCGATCATGGCGATTCGCCGATGCCCCAACCCAAGCAAGTGTTCGGCCAGGCGGCGCGCCCCTCCGACGTTATCACCCTGGACGACATCACACTCGATACCATCGACTGAGCGATCGAGCAGCACGAATGGCACCTGATGCTGCTCCAAATATGCGCAAATTTCGTCGTGAGCGATTGGGGCGGCTTCGCCCCCCAGAGCCTGTATGTCGCCTGCATACGCGCGGCAACCAGCTGATCTTTTGGCGGGTCGGCAACCAGCCACCCGATCGGCTTGGGATAGCCCAACGATAGACTAAAAGCGTCAGAGAGGAGGTGCCACGAGCCACATCGGCGGCCATCGACCTGAGGATAATCTTGAACAAGGAGGTACCCTCTGTGCAAAGTAGCAAACGACTCACCGCAGGTTCTCTGAGCGTAGTACTGCTGATCATGTCCATGCTGTTGGCCAGCTGTGGCGGCGCCGCGGCCACGCCGACTGCCGCGCCGGCCCCGACCGCAGCTGCCGCCGCGCCGGCCCCGACTGCTGCGCCGGCCCCGACTGCAGCCCCTGCGCCGACGAGCGCACCAGCGCCCACCGCCGCCGAGCAGCCCACCACTGCCGCTGCCGAAGCGCCCACCGCTGCCGCCGCAGCCGGCGGCACTGGCCAGTTCGCGGGCGTCGAGATCAACGCCGTGACCTTCACCGGTCCGCAGATCGCCGAGCCGCTCCAGCGCCACGCCAAGGAGTTCGCGGCGGCAACCGGCGCCAAGGTCAACGTCACAACGGTTCCCTTCAGCGATCTTTACCAGAAGATCCTGACCGACATGTCCACCAAGACCAACAGCTTCGACCTGTTTGTGTTCGATCCCCAGTGGATGAGCGATCTGGGCACGCCCGGCTACCTTGAGGATCTGACCGACCGAGTCAAGAACGACAAGCAGATCCAGTGGGACGACATTGGCGCGTTCTTCCGTGATTTCAGCGCCAGCTTCAACGGCAAGGTGTATGCTATCCCGCTCGACGGCGACTTCCACATGATCTACTATCGCACCGACATCCTGAAAGATCTGGGACTGAATGCGCCGAACACCTGGGATGACTACCTCAATGTCGCCAAAGCAGTCAAGGACAAGGGTCTCAAGGCCGACGATGGCCAGCCGGTCTACGGCTCGTGCATCGCCAAGAAGCGCGGCGCCCAGTCGTACTGGTGGATCACGGCGATCGCGGGCGGCTTCATTCAGAGCCAGGGCACCAACCAGGGCGCGTTCTTCAACACCGACGATATGAAGCCGTTGGTCGACAACGAGGGCTTCCGCAAGGCGCTGACGATCTACAAGGACACTACGCAGTACGGCCCGCCGGACGAGCTGAACCAGGATGTGGGCGGCACGCGCGGTCTCTTCACCAGTGGCCACTGCGCGCTGTCGATGGACTGGGGCGACATCGGCACGCTGGCGATCGATCCAAAGACATCCAAGGTGATCGACAAGGTTGGCGCGGTGATCTTGCCCGGCTCGGACTCGGTGATTGACCGCAAGACCGGCAAGCTGGTAAAATGCGACAAGACACTCTGCCCGTACATGGACGATAAAGGCATCAACCACGCGCCGTTCGCCTCCTTTGGCGGCTGGTCGGGCGCAATCAACGCCGGCTCCGACGCCAAGAAGAAGGACGCCGCCTACGCGCTGCTCTCGTACATGAGCGCGCCGGAGCAGTCCAACGTCGACGTGACGATCGGCTCGACCGGCTTCAACCCTTACCGTACCTCGCAGTTCAACTCGACCGACCTGTGGGAGAAGGCTGGGATGAGCAAGCAGGCGGCTGATGTATACCTCGGCGCGATCAAGGCCAGCCTGGATAGCCCGAATATGATCCTGGATCTACGCATCCCGCAGAACCAGGCCTATCAGCAGACGATACTCGACACGGCCGTGGCGCAGTATCTGGCGGGCGAGCTCGACCTGGACGCGACGGTCAAACAGATCAACGACAAGTGGGAAGAGAAGACCGACGAGCTTGGCCGTGATGCACAGCTCGCGGCGTACAAAGCCACGCTCGGCGTCAAGCGGTAGCCCTAGCAAGGTACATCCTTTTTTTTGTTATTCGTTTTTGCGCTCGCAGAGCGCAAAAACGAATAACAATAAGGGAATCGCGCTCCGCTCCCTGGAGTAGCATATGGAAATCCCTGGCGATAATCCAGCTCAAGCCCAGGATGAGCCGGCGATGGAGGCCAGGCTCGCGCCGCCTCAGCGACTGCACGCCCTGACCTCGCGCTCCGAGCGAATCGCCAGCGCGACATTCGTGCTACCAGCCGTGCTGGTGGTGCTGTTCCTATCGGTTTTTCCATTGATTGTCTCGCTCTATCTGTCGCTCTCGCGATTTCAGCTGGTCAAGGGCGGGTTCGATATCAAGTTTATCGGCTTGCTCAACTATCGCAAGCTGCTGTTCGGCAGCGAGCGCGATCACTTTCTAGGGGTTTTCAGCCCGCTCTCACCACTGACATGGCTGCTGTTCGGCGCCGTCGTCGCGCTATTGGTGGTCGCGCTCGTACGCTATGTACGCAGCCCTGAATTCTCGATCGGCGGGCTGTTCTGGCGGCTCATAAGCGCTGCCGGCTTCGCGCTGATCGCCTGGGTGGTCGTGCGGACGCTGCTCGTCAGCGGGCGGCCAGGCACGCTGGTCGTAACGCTGGTATATGTTTGTGTTGGCATCTGCTTCCAGTACCTGATCGGCCTGGGCCTGGCGCTGCTGTGCGTGCAGCAGATCCGCGGCCGCCGATTCTTCCGCGTGGTCTTCCTGCTGCCCATGATGATCACACCAGTCGGCATCGCCTACAGCTTCCTCATGCTCACCGATACCGGCAAGGGGCCCTTCAAGCCGATCTGGGTGGCGATGGGGCTGCGGGATTTCTCATGGGTCAGCAGCCCGTGGGGCGCGCGCGCGGCGGTGATGATCGGCGATATTTGGCAGTGGACGCCGTTTATGTTTATCGTGCTGTTGGCCGCGCTCGAAGGAATGGCGGTCGAGCCGGTCGAAGCCGCGCTGGTGGATGGTGCTACCCGCCGACAGATTTTCCGCTATATCACCTGGCCGGGCATCTTCCCCGTCACCACGACGCTGATCTTAATTCGCATGATCGAAGCCTTCAAGATCGTCGATCTGCCGAACGTGCTGACAAACGGCGGGCCGGGTACGGCGACCGAGTCCATGACCTTGCATTCGTATATCGCCTGGCGCTCGCAAGATCTGGGCGGCTCGGCTGCGGTAGCTTACCTGCTACTGATCTTGGTGACGTTTGTCTGCGTGTCGTTTGTCAACCTGGTTCGCCGGCGCGCGACCGAGGCTGTCTAGCTTCATGGCGGAGGAATAGAGCAACATACTAAGGAAATAATATGAACAGCTTTTTTCGGCGCAAGTCGATCTATGTTCCCTCGCCAGCTGGCCGGTTCTTCTCGTATATGGTGCTGGTTTTCTGGAGTTTTGTGGTGCTGTTTCCGCTCTACTGGCTGGTGGTCACCTCGTTCAAGCTGCCGATCCAGGTCGACTCAGGCCCATTCTATATCCCGTTCGTCGATTTTCAGCCCTCACTGGATGCCTGGCGCTATCTCTTTGTCAACCAGCGCGACGACACGCTGCGGCCGTATTTCAACACTATCGCGGTCGCGTTGAATAGTTCGATCATCGCGCTGGCGCTCGGCACCGCCGCGTCGTATGCGCTGACGCGCTTCGATTACCATCCAAAGCTTGGTGTGATCGGGCTGTTTATCGGCTGCGTGGCCCTGTCGATCGTGGCGATCTGGCTGGGCGGGCCCTGGCAGATTATCGTCGTCGCGGCGATCGCGGTGTTCCTGCTGCTGGCCCAGACGCTTGCGAAGCGCTTTAGACGCGCGTTGGGGAATAGCGATATCGCGTTCTGGATGATCTCGCAACGCATGATGCCGCCGGTGGCAGTGGTGATCCCGATCTATGTGCTGTTCCAGCGGCTGAATCTGCTGGATACTTACGCGGCGCTGATCATTACCTATGTGGCGAGCAACCTGCCGATCGTGGTCTGGTTGATGCGCGACTACTTCCAGAGCATCCCGATCGAGCTGGAGGAGTGCGCGGCGATCGATGGCGCGTCGCGTTACCGGATCTTCTGGTCGATCGTGCTGCCGCTCTCGACGCCGGGCCTGGTGGCGACGTTCCTGTTCGTGCTGGTGTTCGCCTGGAACGAATACCTGCTGGCACTGTTCCTGTCGTTCTCGAAGGTTCAGACCATGCCGCTGCTGGTGGCGGCGCAGAACGCCACGCGCGGGCCACAGTGGTGGTATATGTCGGTGCTGATCCTGGTGATGATCATTCCGGTGATCGGCATGGCGATCGCGCTGGAGCGTTATATCTCGCGCGGCCTGCTGGTCGGCGCTGTCAAGGGCTAGGCGGAAGACACGAGACACGAGACAAGGAGACAAGGAGACCAGCCCATCGCATCTCCTTGTCTCCCTATCTCCTTGTCTTATCATCTCTTAGCGCTTCGTCCGCGCCTCCAGCACATGCAGCAGCGCCAGCGCATAGGCGTCCTCGGCATCTCCGGCGTCGAAATCAAGCAGATCGGCGCCGGACGCGATCTGCAAGCGATAGCCCGCCGCCGTCCGGTCGAGCCGCAGCGGCGCGTCGACGCCGATCGCATCCGCCAGCAAAGCGCGCATCTGCGTCTCGGACGGCAGCCAGACTGCCTCGGACAGCAGCACATAGTCGAGCGCCCACTCAATGCTGCCATGGAAGGTGATCGACATCTCGCTGTGGAAGTTCTGCACCAGCGCGGGCAACGCGCTGACCACGAAAATCTGCTCGTCCAGGTTATGCTCCGGCATCATGAAAAAGTCGCGCTCGGCCGGCCGCCATTCCAAACCGGCCCGCTTGAGCCGCAGGGCAAGCTCACTGCTGATCACAGATTTCCCCTTTTGCTAGATTCAATTTCCGGTATTGTTCAAACATGACCGTTGGGAGGTTTGGAGGGACTATGTCCCTCCAAACTTATTTCCTTTTGTGCCGCGCTGCGAGCGCTCTGCGCTCGCAGCGCGGCACAAAAAAGTGTTTTGGGAGCGGCGAAGCCGCCCTCACACTCCCACCAGGAAAGTTCTGAAGGGCTTCGCTCTCATGCTCCCTATTTCCGATAACGTCTATTATACACGGTATGAGCCGGAAATCGACTGATAATCTGTTTGACACTCGTTCACAAAAGTGCTATATTCTGATCTCTCGTGATGCTTTTATGACTGTTTGTGAGCGCTATGTCCGTTGAAACTGCGCTTTCGAATGTGGAGCGCCAGGAACGCATGCTGCGCTTTGTCGAGCAGCGCCAGCGCGTGACGGTCGCCGATATGTGCGATCAGTTTGGCGTCAGCGTCGCCACCGCGCGGCGCGATCTCGAGGCGCTGGCGGAGCGCGGCAGCGTGCGGCGCGTCCACGGCGGCGCGCTGGCCATCCACCGCGCGCCGCCCGAGCTGCCCGCGCTGCAGCGCGCCGGCGAGCAGGCCGTTGAGAAGCGCCGGATCGGCCAGGCCGCCGCCGCGCTGGTGGACGATGGCGAGACGATCTTCTTGAGCAGCGGCACGACCACGCTGGAGGTCGCGCGCAGCCTGCGCGGCCAGCGCCGCCTGACGGTGATCACCAACTCGCTGCTGGCGCTCAACCAGCTGGCCGACGCGCCCGAGATCACGCTGGTGGGGCTGGGTGGCCTGCTGCGGCGCAGCGAGATGTCGTTCATCGGCCATATCACCGAGCAGGCGCTGGCCGAGGTGCGCGCCGACAAGGTGATCATCGGCATCCGCGCGATCGACGCCGAGCAGGGCCTGACCAACGATTTCCTGCCCGAGACGATGACCGACCGCGCGATCATGCGGATCGCGCGCGAGGTGATCGTGGTGGCCGATCATAGCAAATGCGGGCGCGTCTCGGCCGCCTTCGTCGCGCCGCTGAGTGTCATGCGCACGCTCGTGACCGACAGCGGCACGTCGCCCGAGTTCGTGGGCGCGCTGACGGCGCAGGGCATCCGGGTGCTGGTGGTGTGAGGAGTGACGGGTGTCCGTTGCCCGTCGCCTGCCCTGAGCTGTGTCGAAGGGTCCGTTGTCCGTGGGAAGTGCAAATTGCATATTGTAAATTGCAAATTGTTCTTGGTTCTCGGTTCTCGGTTCTCGGTTCTCAAAAAGGTGCTGTTATGGAACGCGATCTCTACCTGCACGAATTCCTGCCCCAGCCCAAGCTCATCGTCCCGGCGACGCCGATCGAGCGGCCGCGCTTCCCGGTGATCGACGCGCACAATCACCTTGGCCCCGATTTCGGCGGCGGCTGGAGCGAGCGGCCGGCGGCTGAGCTGCTCGACGCGCTCGACCAGGCCGACGTGCGCGTGTACGTGGACCTCGACGGCGGCTGGGGCGAGCAGATTTTGAACCAGCGCCTGGAGCATTTCAAGGCCGCCGCGCCCGAGCGCTTCCGGATCTTTGGCGGCGTGGATTGGAGCAAATGGCCGGAGCACGGCGATCGCTTCGGCGAGTGGGCCGCCGCGCAGTTCCGCGCGCAGGCCGCCCGCGGCGCCGAGGGGCTGAAGATCTGGAAGCCGTTCGGCTTGCATGTGCGCGATCAGCACGGCGCGCTGGTGGCGGTGGACGATGCGCGACTCGACCCGCTGTGGGCCACAGCCGGCGAGCTCAACCTGCCGGTGCTGATCCACGTCGCCGACCCAGTGGCGTTCTTCGATCCGCTCGACGCGAGCAACGAGCGCTGGGAGGAGCTGCACAGCCACCCGGATTGGCAGTTCCCCAGCCCGCCCTTCCCGCCGTTCCTGTCGATCCTGGAGGCGCTGGCGAACCTGGTCGCGCGCCACCCCGGCACCGATTTCGTTGGCGCGCATGTCGGCTGCTACGCCGAAAATTTGGGCTGGGTCGGCGCGCTGCTGGATCGCTGCCCGAACTTTTATATCGACATCAGCGCGCGCCTGGCCGAGCTGGGCCGCCAGCCCTACACCGCCCGGCGCTTCTTCCTGCGCTACGCCGACCGCATACTGTTCGGGATCGACGCCGGCCCCAGCCTGGCGACCTACCAGCTGTACTACCGCTTTCTGGAAACCGACGACGAGTACTTCAGCTATAGCCCGAAGGAACCGCCTGGCCAGGGCCGCTGGCGGATCTATGGCCTGTTCTTGCCCGACGAGGTGCTGCAGAAGGTCTACTACCGCAACGCCGAGCGCGTGATCCTGCGGCGGCGCGCCTAGCCTCTATTCATCGCTCTCAGCATGTACGCGGTTGCCTTCACACTTTTTCGCCTGCGGCAGCAAGGTACTTGATTATTCTCCTGTGTTTCGTTTTTCGCTCGCCGAGCGAAAAACGAAACACAGAAAAGACAATAAAGTACCGCTGCGAACCGGCATATCGAAAGGATCGTGATGAGCCAATACCCGCACCACACATGGCGCGAGATCCAGTCGCAGCCGGAGGCCTGGGCCGCGGCGCTGGATCTGCTGCGGGCACACGCCGATGAGCTGCGCGCGCTGGCGCACGCTGGCCGCTATGATTCGGTGATCTTCACCGGCTGCGGCTCGCCATACTACCTGGCGCTGGCCGCCGCCGCCACCTTCCAGGAGCTGACCGGCCGGCCGGCACGCGGCGTGCCCGCATCGGAGATCTGGCTCAACCCGCGCGCGGCCCTGCCCCAAGGCGGGCGCGCGCTGCTGGTGGCGCTCAGCCGCTCCGGCGAGACCACCGAGACGCTGCGCGCGGTCGCGGCGTTCCGCGCCGCCCGCCGCGGCGACGTGCTGACGCTGTCGTGCTACCCCGACCGCCCGCTGACGTCCCTGGGCGATCTCAATCTGGTCTTCCCATCCGGCCAGGAGCAGAGCATGGCGCAGACGCGCGCCTTCAGCGTGCTGTACCTGGCGACAGTAGCGCTGGCCGCGCTGTGGGCCGTGCGCGACGATCTGCTTGGCGAGCTCGATCGGCTGCCCGAGCTGTGCCACCAGCTCCTGAAGGATACCGCCGACCTGACGCATGACCTTGGCAACGACGCAGCGATCGACCGCTTCTACTTCCTCGGCTCTGGCCCGCGCTACGGGCTGGCCTGCGAGCTGAGCCTGAAGATGAAAGAGATGTCGATCAGCCATAGCGAGCCATTCCATTTCATGGAGTTCCGGCACGGCCCGCGCGCGATGGCTGGCCCCGGCGCGCTGCTGGTTGGCCTGGTATCGGCAGCCAACCAGGCCCACGAGCTGGCGGTGCTGGAGGATATTCGCGGTCAGGGCGCCCGCGCGCTGGCGATCGGCGAGCGCGCGCCCGACGTGGCGTTCAGCTCTGGCCTCAGCGCGGCAGCAACCGACCTGCTGTATCTGCCGGTCGGGCAACTGCTGGGCTTCGCGCGCGCACTGCACAACGGCTGCAACCCCGACCAGCCCGAGAACTTGGCCGCAGTGGTGGTGTTGCCGGAGCGATGAGGACGCATTTCGACGATGGACGAAGGACGAAAGACGAAGGACGATAGTCGACTTCGCATCGTCCGCCGTCGATCGCCTGACAAACTCATCCAATAGCTGTTTAGGGAAAGGAGGCCAGCCGGCGCTCAGAGCTTCACCGGCGCCCACGCAATCAACGCAGTCGCGTGTTCTTGCTCCGAATCGTGGACATTCAAGGAGGAGTACCATGAAGCGACAGATGCTTATACTTGTGCTGATCGGCTCCATGCTGCTGGCCGCCTGTGGCGGCGCGGCTGCGCCCGTCGCGAATCAGCCGACCGCCGCCCCAGCCGCAAGCCAGCCGACCGCCGCCCCGGCTGCCCCGGCTGCCGGCGAAGCCACCGCCGCCCCGGCTGCTCCGGCTGCCGGCGAAGCCACCGCCGCCCCGGCTGCCCCGGCTGCCGGCGAAGCCACCGCCGCCCCGGCCGCCGGCGATGCCACCGCCGTCGCGCTCCAGGCCACCGAGCAGGCCGGCATCGTCTCGCAGCCCGTCGAGGGCAAGGAAAACATTACCTGGTGGACCCACAACAACACTGCCTTCGTCGCCGCGAACAAGGAGATGATCAAACGCTTCGAGGCTGCCAACCCCGAGACCCATGTGGTCTATCAATACTTCCCCTACGACATCTTCATCAATAAGCTCCAGACAGCCTATGCCTCGGGAACCGAGCCGGACGTGCAGCAGATGTTCGGCACCTGGGTTACCGACTACGCCAAGAAAGGCTTGCTGGCTGAGCTGCCGAGCTCGAAATCTGAGCTAGAGGCTCAGTTCTGGCCGGCCGCGCTGGGCGCGTATGTTTGGGAAGGCAAGGCGTACGGCCTGCCGCACGAGTACAACCTGGAGAACGGTGGCATGCTCGTCAGCCCGAAGCTGTTCAAAGAGGCCGGCCTGAGCTACCCCAAAACCTGGGATGATCTTGTGGTCGCCGCCCAGAAGCTGACTGTCTGGAATGGCGATACGCTCGAGCGATCCGGCTTCGCGTTTACCAACAACGACAGCCTGACCTTCATGCTCCTTTCGCTGATTCTACAGCAGGGCGCCAGCTACTGGGATAAGGACGGCGTACACGTCACGTTCAACACACCCGAGGCTCAAAAGGCCTGGGATTTCGAGACCGGCCTGGAGGCTAAGCAAAAGCTGACCCAGGAGAAGGCCTACCCGAACACAATCGATACCTTCGACGTCTTCTTCCAGGGCAAGGCTGCCATGGCCTACCGCGGCCCGTGGGTGATCGGCGTAGCCAACGATTCGTACCCGGATATGAAATACCCTGCCGACTATGAGTACGTGCCGGTGCCTGCATATGTCACCGGCAAGCCGCCGCTATTCGCGGCCGAATCGGGCTGGGGCGAAGTTGTCTCGAGCCGCTCGAAGCACAAAGACGCCGCGTTCAAATTCGTCCAGTTCATGGGCCAGCAGGATAACGCCCGCGATTGGAACATCCAGACCTTCACGGTGCCGGCGGTCAAAGCGCTCAAGGACGACCCGGCTATTTTGAAGATCGCGCCGGCGCTCAAGACCTCCTTCGACGCGCTTCAGTATGGGCAATGGGTCGGGCCGGTGCAGAACCGTGATCGCTTCTGGCAGATCATCCACGATCACTACACCGCCGTCGTGCTCGGCAAGGAGAACGCCGCCGACTCGCCGGCCAAGATCACGACCGAGATCAACGCCATGATCGACGAGTACGTCGGCCCATAAGGAACTCTCAATTACACGAGTTACGCGGTGACCAAGAAGTGATCTTTCGCAGCGGTACTTCATCTTCTTTTTGTGTTTCGTTTTTGCGCTCGCAGAGGGCAAAAACGAAACACAGATGAAAAGTAAGTACCATGCTGCCGAACATCCTGAGCCTGTCGAAGGGCAGGCTAAAAGGTGTTTGCACGCGGCACCGCGTAACTCGTGTCAATTAATAACTGGTTGATCGGGGTGCGGTTTGCCGACAGGGCTGCGTCCCGCTGGCAAACTGCACCCCACCAGAAGGAATGCCTATGTCCACCGTCACATCATCCGAAACAACGCACGGTCGCGCAGCTGGGCGGCGGCGCTCGCGTGCGCCAGGGCACGCGGCACGGATGCGCTTTGTCGCATTCGCGCTTACCCCGATCATGGTGCTGTTCCTGGTCTTTTCATTCCTGCCGATTGGGATCAGCATCGTGCTCAGCCTGTATCGCTACAGCCCACTGGATATGAACGCGCCGTTCATCGGGCTGCGCAACTATATCTTCGCCTTCACCAAAGACCCGGCGTTTCAGGCCAGCCTCGAGAACACGATCAAGTACGTGCTGATCGCGGTGCCGCTCAATATCGTATTGACGCTGCCGATCGCGCTGGCGCTGAATCGAATCAAGCGCTTGAAGC
>WNGB01006927.1_pt1 | contig 16534 bp, 13 predicted proteins | sample 5400681 | NCBI WGS metagenome assembly WNGB01 (sample SAMN13153367, study PRJNA577476) | soil metagenome | isolation source: 115 cm soil or saprolite under grassland replicate 2 | place: USA:California | collected 2016-06-15 | reverse complement strand
CTCTCCGAGCCGGACTACGCGCCATTCTGGCAAAAGGCCGAGGCGCTCGGCGCGCTCGTCGTCATCCATCCCAACGGCTTCACTGACGCGAAACGACTCACGCGCTTCTACTTCAATAATGTGATCGGAAACCCGCTCGAAACCACCATCGCGCTGCATTACCTGATCTTCGACGGCGTGCTCGAGCGCTACCCGAACCTGAAGCTTCTGGCGGTGCACGGCGGCGGCTATCTGCCCGCCTATTCCGGCCGCATCGATCACGCCTGGGGCGCGCGCTCCGATGCGCACGGCGCTCTGCCGCAGCCGCCGACCAGCTATCTCAAGAAGATCTATTTCGACACGGTGGTATTCACGCCGCATCAGCTCGCCGAGTTGGTGGGTCTCTACGGCCCCGACCACATTATTATGGGAACGGACTATCCCTTCGACATGGCCGAATACGATCCGATCGGCCACGTCGCTTCGGTCGACGGCTTCGATGCCGCAACCATCGCCGCCATTGCCGGCGGCAACGCGCGCAAGCTGCTGGGAATTTGATTCCGTGTGTCCCGGACGCGGTGCAGCGCGAAGCGCGTTGGCGCGAAGCAATGCACCGCTGATCCGGGACCGCCACGGACCGGAACGGTCCCGGGTATGCAGCGCACCACAACGCAATCAAGTGTACGCAGATTGCGTAAACTTATCTGCGTTGCTGCGCTGCGCCCGGGACACGCGGACAGAGCACGTTACTCCCCCTTCACTTTGGCGTCGTGGATCACCTTGCGCCATTTCGGCTCGTCGGCTTTGATATACTTCGTCAGCTGCTCGGGCGTGCCTGCGATCGATTCGAAATACTGCCGCTCGAGAAAGTTCTTCTTGATCTCGGGATCGGCGAAAATCTTGCGCACTTCAGCGTTGATCTTGCCGACGACATCCGCCGGCATTCCGGGCGGGCCGAACAGCCCGAACCAGGAGACCGCCTCGTAGCCGGGCAGCCCGCTCTCCGCGACGGTAGGCACTTCCGGCAACAGCGCCATGCGCTTCGCGGCACCGACCGCGAGGAGCTTGACCTTGTCCGCCTTCCACTGCGGTACCGCGCTGCCCACGCTGATGAACATCAGCTGGATATGTCCGGCCATCACGTCCGTGAGCGCCGGGGTGGCGCCCTTGTAGTGCACCGCCTGGAATTTCGCGCCGGAAAGGGCCTGGAACAGCTCCATGTTGAGATGACCGCTCGATCCGATGCCGAACGTCCCGTAATTGAGCTCGCCCGGTTTTTGCTTGGCGAGCGCGATCAGCTCCTTGACGTTCTGGACCGGCAGCGCGGGATTGACGATCAGCGCGTGGTTGATGGTGACGAGGCCCGAGATCGGCGTGAAGCCCTTGACCGGATCATAGGACAGCTTGGGATAGAGGCTCGGATTGACCACGAAGGTGACCTCCGGCCCAATGAGCAGGGTGTAGCCATCGGGCGCGGCTTTGGTGACGTATTCCGCAGCGATCTGGTTGTTGGCGCCCGGCTTGTTTTCGACGATCACCTGCTGGCCCCAGGCGTCGGTGAAGCGCTGCGCCAACGTGCGGCCGAGCGCATCGGTCACCCCGCCGGGCGCGGCCGGCACGATGATCGTCACCGGCTTGGTGGGATAGCTCGCCTCTTGCCCGGCCGCCGCCGCAGGCAATAACACACTCACCACCGCAGCCATCAGCCACGTCCGCATTTAGTGCTCTCCCTGAAGTGCTTGCCTTTTGCCGAACTATCGCTGATTTTCTGCCGCCTGCCTATGGCCGGCGCAATGCGGCAATCCCGCACAATCTTGAATTCGCCGCGAGTGGTGGGCGCAGCCGCGTAGCCCTGATGAACGACGCGAAATCCGGGTTGATGCAAGCAGGCAGCGCACCGGCCGCACAGCAAAACTCCGCTCCTTCCCGCGAAAGCGGGAATCCAGGGCCGAGATCTGGGTCCCCACTTCCCGCGCGGACGGGCCGACGAAAATATCGTGAGGGAGTAGAGACAAGCGTGATCGTCGTCGCCATCGATATCGGAGGCACCTTCACCGATCTGGTCGGCTTCGACGATTCCGCCAAGAGCTTCGTTGAGGCGAAGAGCCTCACCACGCCGGCGCAGCTGGAACAAGGCGTCATCGACTGCATCCGCAAGAGCGGGCTGAAAGCCGCCGTCATCGACGAACTGATCCACGGCTCGACCATCGCCATCAACACGCTGATCGAACGAAAGGGCGCCAAGACCGGGCTCATCGTCACCCGCGGAACGCGCGACGTGTACATCATCGGCCGCGGCAATCGGCCGGAAGCCTATAGCTTGCTCTTTCACCGCCACCGGCCGCTGGTCCCGCGTCATCTCACGCGCGAGGTCGACGGCCGGCTGCTCAGCTCCGGCGAGGTGCATGCGCCGCTCGATCGCGCCGGCATTGCCGAAGCCTGCCGTGCGTTCGCGGCCGAGGGGCTCGAGGCGGTCGCCGTTTGCTTCCTACACTCCTACGTCAACCCCGAGCACGAGCGCATCGCCGGCGAGATGATCCGCGCCGCCATGCCAAGCGCCTATCTTTCGCTGTCGCACCAGATCCTGCGCGAATACCGCGAGTTCGAGCGCATGTCGACCACGGTGGTGAACGCCTATATCGGCCCGAAGGTCGGCGGCTATGTCAGAGAGCTCAATTCGAGCTTCGGCAATCTCGGATTTCGCGGCGCGCTGTCGATCATGCGCTCGAACGGCGGCGTCATGACGCCCGAAGTTGCAACCGAGCGGCCCGCCGCCATGATGGAGTCGGGGCCGGTCGGCGGCATCATCGCTTCGGCGCAGGTCGGGCGCGCGCTCGGCCACGACAACGTCATCTCCTTCGACATGGGCGGTACCACGGCGAAGGCAAGCCTCGTGCGCGACGGGGAGCCGACGATGGCGCCGGGCTACTACGTCGGCGGCTATGCCAGCGGCCATCCCGTGATGCTGCCGATGATCGACGTGGTCGAGGTTGGCGCGGGAGGCGGCTCGATCGCCTGGCTCGACGAGGTCGGCGCGCTCAAGGTCGGGCCGCAGAGCGCCGGCGCCGATCCCGGTCCGATCTGCTATCGCGGCGGCGGCAGCGAGCCGACCATTACCGACGCCAATGTGGTGCTCGGGCGGCTCGACCCGGACAATTTTCTCGGCGGCGAGATGAAGCTCGATGCGCAGGCCGCACGGCGCGGCATCGAGGACAAAATCGCCGCTCCGTTGAAACTCGACGCAATTGCGGCGGCGCAGGCCATCGTCGAAATTGCCATCGCCAAAATGTCGCTCGCCGTGCGCGAAGTCTCAGTGGCGAAAGGCTACGATCCGCGCGACTTCGCGCTGGTGGCCTCCGGCGGCGCGGGGCCGTTGCACGTGGTCGCCATCGCGCGCGAGCTTCATATCCCGAAGGTCGTGGTGCCCCTTTTCCCCTCGCATTTCTCGGCCCTAGGCATGCTGCTGGCGGACGAGCGGCACGATTTCATCCGCACGTTCTATGCCGATCTTGCCACCCTCGATTTCGCGACCCTGTTGCAGGTCCACCATGAGATGGTGGCGGAAGCCTCAGGGGCATTACGCCACGCCGCGCAGGCGGAGCGGCAGATCCATCTCGATTTGCGCTATGTGGGGCAGGAATTCACGCTGCAGGTTCCGGTGAGCGTCGAGGCGATCGCCGCGGGAGATCGCGCCTCAATCCGTGCCGCATTCGATGCCCTCTACGAGCATCGCTATGCCCACCATTCGCCCGAGGAGCCGGTCGAGATGGTCAATATCCGCCTTGCGCTGATCGGCAAACGCCCGAAGCCTCGCTTCCCGCATCTCACCGAAATGAGCCGCGCCAAGCCTTCGCACGAGCGCGCTGTCTATTTCGCCGATCCGCACAAGGCCGTGCCTTGCCCGGTGTACCGGCGCGAGACCCTCGGCGCCGGCGGCGCGATCGCCGGCCCCGCGCTCATCCAGGAGCATGGGACGACGACGGTATTATTCGCGCAGGATGCCTGCCTCGTCGCCCCATCGGGCGAGCTGATCATCACAGTGGGAGCAGGATGATGCACCTCTCCACCGCTCATTCCCGCGCAAGCGGGAATCCAGGGGCTGCAGCCCGTTGCCCTGGGTCCCCGCTTTCGCGCGGACGAGCGGATCATTGTCCATTCGGCGAGGAACGCACATGACTTCGGCCCTCGACCCCGTCACGCTCGAAGTCATCCGCAACGCGCTACCCGCGGTCGCCAACGAGATGGCGGTCGACCTGCAGCGCACATCCTACAACATGATGATCTACGAGGTGCGCGACTTCTGCACCGCGCTGGTCAACACGGCGGGCGAGCTGATCTGCCAGAACGTCGGCGGCGTGTCGCATTTCGTCGCCGACCTCGGCGTGATCATCACCGATGCCATCAAGCGGTATGGCAGGGACGACTTTGCGCCGGGGGACGTGCTCATCACCAATCACCAGGCGGTCGCGGGCCAGCATCTCAACAACATCGTCATCTACGCGCCTTATTTTCATGACGGCGAGCTCATGATGTTCGCCATGGTGCGGGCACATTGGATCGACGTCGGCGGCATGAGCACCGGCTTCGGCGCCGGGCCGACCGTCGCCGATCCGTGGCTGGAAGGGCTGCAGCTCGATCAGCTCAAGATCTACGAGGCGGGCAAGCTCAACGAGACGCTCTATCGCGTGCTCAAGGACAACATCCGTTTTCCGGAATCTTCGCTGGGCGACATGAAGTCGCAAATGGCGGCCTGCCGGCTCGCCGCGCGGCGCATGGACGAGCTGTTCGCCAAATACGGGCGCGACACCATGCTGGCGGCGATTGCGCGCATTTTCGAGGAGACCGAAGCGAAGTGCCGCAACGTGGTGTCGCAGCTCGCCGACGGCGTGTATGAGGCGCAGTCCGCGCTCGATGAGGACGGCGTGACGCCGAGCGAGCCGGTTCCGATCCGCGCCAGGGTGACGATCGACAAAGGCACAATGACGATCGATCTTTCCGGCTGCTCGCAGGAGCGCCGCGCCGCGCTCAATTCGCGCACGCTCGCCGGCGCGCGCGTCGCCTATAAGGCGCTCACCGGACCGCTCGATCCGGTGAACGAAGGCTCCTTTCGCGCGCTCAAGGTCATCATTCCCGAGGGCAACATCATGATGGCGCGCTTTCCCGCGCCGATGTCGAGCTGGAGCGTGATTGTGCCGATGGTGGTCGATACCATCGTCGCCGCGCTCGCCCCAGCCATGCCGCAGCGCGTGCCGGCCGGCCACCACGGCCTGCTCGGCGGCACGGTGGTCTTCTTCGGCGTGCATCCGCAGACCAAGCGCCGCTTCGTGGTGCAGAGCATCGAAGGCGGCGGCTGGGGCGGGCGGCCGTTCGAGGACGGCGAGTCCGGCACGGTGTCGGTGTGCCAGGGCGACGTGCGCAACGGCTCGATCGAAGGCATCGAGCTCAAATGCCCGGTCCTGGTCGAGGCGCGCGCACTGCGCACCGATTCCGGTGGGGCCGGCAAGTATCGCGGCGGCCTCGGCATCGACATGCGCGTGCGCAACTTGGTCGAGGGGAAATGGAATTTCGAGTTGGTGAAGCGCACCCAATGCCCGCCGTGGGGTCTGTGGGGCGGGGAGCCGGGAGAATACGGTACATATCTGTTGCGCGAGCCGGGCGAGCGCGAATTTCGCGCGGCGCGCGGGGTACACCGCCCGGTGCCGGTGGGTTCGGAGGTGATCGTGCGCACCGGTGGCGGCGGCGGCTGGGGCGATCCGCTCGAGCGCGACGTTAAGGCGGTGTGCGCGGACGTGCGGGAGGACTTCGTCTCCCGGCAAGCGGCACGTGAGGATTACGGCGTGGTGCTGCGAGATGATCTCACCATCGACCACGCCGCGACCGAACGCGCGAGAGAGGCGCTAAAGTCGACCCGAGGACACGCACAGCAAGGAACGAAGCGATGAGCGCCGCAATCGCGATTGGACGTCAGGCAGCAAGCGAATGATGCGATGACGGGCGAAGTCGCAATCCGCATCCGGGGCGTCTCGCATCAATTCGGGGAGGAAGGCGAAACGCGCCACGTGCGTGCGCTGCGCGACACCTCGCTCGAGATCGCGCGCGGCGAGCTGATCTGCCTAATCGGCCCAAGCGGCTGCGGCAAGTCGACCTTGCTCAATATCATCGGCGGTCTCATCGCCCCTACCACCGGCTCGGTCGAAGTCCTCGGCAGGCGCGTCGCCGGGCCGATGCCCCGCGACATCGCCTTCGTGTTCCAGGAGAACGCGCTCTTTCCCTGGAATACCGTGTTCGAGAACGTCAACCTCGGCATGATCTTCCAGGGCGTGCCGCGCACCGAGCGGGAGGCGCGCGCATGGCGCGCACTCGAGGCGGTCGGGCTGAAGGATTTCGCGCAACACTATCCCGCCCAGCTGTCCGGCGGCATGCGCCAGCGCGCCGCGCTCGCGCGCGCGCTCAGCCTCGAAACCGGCATCCTGCTCATGGACGAGCCGTTCGGCGCGCTCGATGAGCAGACCCGCATGATCCTCGGCGAGGACCTCTCGGTGCTGCTTGCCCGCGCCGACAAGACCATCGTGTTCGTGACCCATAGCCTGGGCGAAGCGACGTTTCTCGCTGATCGGGTCGCCGTGTTTTCCGCCCGGCCCGGTACCATCAAGAAGATCATCGAAGTCGACGAGGCGCATCCGCGCAGGCCGGACTTCGTGACCTCGGCCAAGTTCACCGCCATCCGCAACGAACTCTACGCACTGCTGCACGACGAGATCCGCAAGACCATGGCCGAGACCTCGGTGAGCACCCTGGGCGGACCGGCGCCATGAGACCGCCCGGCGACGAGGGGCATCTTGCCAGCCGCGCCGTTCAGGCCGCATTCCTGATCGCCCTCATCGTGCTGTGGTATCTCGCCACGACGCGCTGGCGCGTGAGCCCGCTGCTTCTGCCCAACCCCGTCGCGGTGCTGCGCGACTTCTGGCAGATCCTGCGAACCGGCGAATTCCTCGGCGATCTGCGCGTCACCCTCACCGAGCTCGCCGCCGCTTTTGCCATCGCGGCAAGCTGCGGCGTGGTCGCCGGCTACCTCATCAGCCGCTCGCAGTATCGCATTCGCGTGTTCGAGCCGCTGTTCGCCGGCATCTATTCGGTGCCCATCATTCTCTTCCTTCCACTCTATGTCCTGTTCTTCGGGCTCGGGCCGGCGTCCAAGATCGCGCTGGGGGCGACCATCGGCTTCTTTCCCATCGCGCTCAACACCATCGCCGGCTTCGGCTACGTCGACAGGACGCTCGTGGTCGCAGCCCGCTCGATGGGCGCCTCCGACTTGCAGCTGTTCCGCTACGTGCTGCTGCCCGCGGCGCTGCCGATCATCCTGACCGGGATGCGCATGGGTTTTACCGTCGCGCTTCTCTCCATCATCGGCAGCGAGACCATCGCGTCGCTCGCCGGCCTCGGCCACCGCATCGTCCATCTCGCCGAGGGCATGGAGATGGCGCCGATGTTTGCGTATATCGCCTTCGTCGTGGCGATCGCCGCGATCCTCAATACGTTGGTGTCGGCGCTCGAAGCGCGCGGGAGGCGCCGATGACGCCCGCGCGCCTATGGCGAGCGTTGCGGCGGCCATGGGTCGCCCGCATCGGTGTCATCATTCTCCTGCTCTGTCTGTGGGAGGTCGCCGCGCGCTGGTGGGTGGACCCGATGTTTCTCAGCGCGCCCTCGCGCGTGTTTGCGTCGCTGCCGGCGCTGTTCGAAACGCGCGGCGTGCCGGCGGCGCTGCGCGTCACGTTTTGGGAGCTCGCTGTTGCCTTCGTCCTCTCGGTCGCAATCGGCCTTGCGATCGGGCTTGCGCTCGGCCTGCAGCCGTTCGCGCGCAAGAGCTTCATGCCGATCATCCTCTTGCTCTACGGCACGCCGCAGGTCACCATTCTACCGCTGTTCATCCTCTATTTCGGCATCGGCCCCGCCTCCAAGATCGCCTTCGGCGTGAGCCACGGCTTTTTTCCCATCATCATGACCATCGTCGCCGGCGTACAGAACATCAAGCCGATCCTGCTCACGAGCGCGCGCGCCATGGGCGCGAGCCGGTGGCAAATCCTGCGCTACGTCGTGTTCCCGCACATGATCCCGAGCTTCTTCGCCGGCATGCGGCTCGCCATGACCGGCGTGCTGCTCGGCGTGTTGCTGGCCGAGCTTTACGTGTCGACCGCGGGCATCGGCCATTTCACCACGCTGTTCACGCAGAACTTCGATCCAACCCGCCTCCTTGGCCTGATCTCGGTGCTCGCCGCCATGGCCATCGTGCTCAACGAGATCGTGCGCCGCGGCGAGCTGCATTTTGGCCGCTGGCACACCGAGTGAATGGATTTGTCGATGGCGGGAAAGCTCAGGCTCACGGTCGCGTGCGGGGATTACGAGATCGTGCGCGCGCTCAAGGAAGGGACGGTGACCGCGGATGGCCTCGATCTCGTCATGCTCACCGGAATGAGCCCGCGCGAGCGCCACTGGCGCATGGCGCGCCGCTGCGAGTTCGACGTCTGCGAGGCCAATGTCGGCGCCTACTTCATGGAGCGCGACCAGGGCGCGCCGCTCACCGCGATACCGGTGTTCCTGCACCGGCGCTTCCGGCACGGCTTCCTGTTCGTCAACGCCGCGGCCGGCATTCGCGCGCCGAAGGACCTCATCGGGAAGAAGATCGGCGGCACGAATTTCCAGCCCGCTTCCAACATCTGGATGCGCGGCATCCTGGAGGAGGAGTACGGGCTGCCGCACCGGCAGGTCACCTGGGTGGTCGAGCGCAGCGAGGATGTGCCCTTCACGCCGCCTAAGGATCTGCGCATCGAGATGATCGCGCCGGGGAACAAGCTCGACATCATGCTGGCGGAAGGCGAAATCCCCGCCATGCTGTCGCCGGAGCTGCCGCGGCTGTTCCTTGCAGGCGATAAGCGCATCGTGCGGCTGTTTCCCAACTACAAGGAGATCGAGCTCGCCTATTTCCGCAGGACCGGAATCTTTCCGATCATGCATGTGACCACGATCAAGCAGGAGATCATCGACAAGTTTCCCTGGGTGCCGACGAACCTGACGAAGGCGTTCGAGGAAGCCAAGCAGACCGCCTATCGGCGCATCGCCAATCCGCGCATGGTGCCGCTCGCGTGGGTGCGCACGGCGCTCGAGGAGCAGGAAGAGGTGCTGGGCCGCGACCCCTGGGCCTATGGTCTCACGCCCGCCAACCGCAAGAATCTGGAGACCGTGCTGCGTTACACCTATCAGCAGGGCATGATCGGCAAGATGCTCTCGCTCGATGCGCTGTTCGCCGATACTGATCTCGGCGACGCCGGCGGCTCGGAGGGGATTTGAGTGCGGGGCGATCAGGGATAGGCGAGGACGATCAACATCCGCTCGTCCCCGCGAAAGCGGGGACCAATCCGACCTGGAAGGATCTTGCCGACGAGTTGATCCAATAGCTCCAATCAACGCTGGCCAATGACTCTCTCCACCGCTCATTCCCTTGCAAGCGGGAATCCGGGGCCAGGGACTGGGTCCCCGCTTTCGCGGGGACGAGCGGAGAGGATTACTATTTCACGACGAATCGACCCGAGTTCATGTCAATGACCGCCCTCGAACAGCTCGGCCGCCATGTCGCGGAAAGCGTGTGCCCCGCGGACGCGGTGCGCGAGCTTGTCGAGCTGCATCTCATCGATACCGTCGGAGCGTGGATCGCGAGCACGCGGACCGTCGAGGGCGCAAGCCTGCTGCGATTTCGCGCGGCGATGCGCGAGCAAGCCGGCGGCGCATTGGCGCTCGATCTTGCGACCCGCTGCGCGCTCGCACGGCTGAGCGAGATCGACGACATCCATCTTGCCTCGATGAGCACGCCGGGCGCGGTCGTCATTCCCGGCGCGCTGACGCTTGCGGCGGCGACGCCGGGGCTCACCGCCGACGACGTGATCGCGGCCATCCTCGCCGGCACGGAGGCCATGACGCGGCTCGGCCGCACCATCGACGGACCCAGCATCCTCTATCGCGGCATCTGGCCGACCTATTTCGCTGCGCCGTTCGGCATCGCTGCCGTCGCCGCGCGCCTCCTCAAGCTCGGCATAGGAGCAAGCGCGGATGCGCTGGCGCTCGCGCTCACGCTCGCTTCGCCCGCGGTAGGTCATCACAACGCCGCGACGACCTCGCGCTGGTTCGCGCTGGGCAACGCCGCCCGCAATGGGCTGACTGCGGCCCTCGCCGCGCAGCAGGGCTTCACCTCCGATCGCAAGCTGATCGAAGGTCCTGTCCTCTCCGGCGCGTACGGCATTACGCCCGACATCTCAGCCCTTACCGCGGCGCTGGGCGAGCGCATCGCCTTGGCCGAGGTGTCGTTCAAGCCGTGGTGCGCGGCGCGCCAGACCATGGCGGCGACGCAGGCGCTCAAGGAAATCATCGCGAGCGGTATCGCCCCGGCGGCGATCGACGAGATCGCGGTGTCCGCGCCGCCGCCGCACCTCAAAATGATCGATCACGGCGTCATCTCGGGCGACCGCGCCTCGCATCTCACTAGCGTGCAATACTGCATGGCAGTGGCAGCGCTCGCGCCCGACATGGCATTCGATGTCCAACAGAACCCGCCGGAGCTGCCCTCGGCCGTTCGTGGCTTGATGGCGAAGATCAAAGTCGAGGCGGACCAGCGGCTGCTCACGGACTACCCGCGCAGCTGGCCGGCGCGCGTGCGCGTTCTCGCGGGCTCCACGCGCCACGAGCGGACCGTGACCCATGTTCCCGGCGATCCCGCGCTGCCGTTCGATCGCGGGAGCGTGCGCAAAAAGTTTTTGCGTTTCACGCAACCGGTGCTCGGCGCGGAAAAGGCCGAGCGAATCCTTGCCCGCTGCAGCGAGGCGCTCGTGACGGGCGCATTTTCATCGTTGGTGGAAGAGATCGAACGGAATTGCGTGGATACGGCCTTCTCAGCGTGAGGCGATTCGCTCTCCTGCCGTTGCAGTCGCAGGATGATAAGACATTGGCAGGCGTCCCGGTTTCAGGCTTAAATGAACGGATATCCTTGAGGGAGAGGGCCATGCGAAAACATTCTGCCATCATCCGCATCGGCGTGGCTGCGACCATTGTCATGATCGCTGCCGCGACAGCGGCTCACGCGCAAGACAAAGTCATCAAGATCGGCGGGCTGTTCGCCATGTCCGGCCCGGGTTCCTATTTCGGCGTACAGGACAAGCAGGGCATCGATCTTGCGATCGAGCAGCTCAACAAGGCCGGGGTGAACGGCCACCGGTTCGAGGTCCAATACGAGGATTCGGCATGCAGCCCGCTACCGGCAACGCAGGCGGCCAAGCGCCTCCTCGAACAATACAAGCCTCACATCGCGCTCGGCGAGGAGTGCTCGGACGCCACGCTCGCAATCATGCCGCTCATGGAGCAGGCGAAAGTGCCGCTGCTCAACGCGGGGTCCTCCTCGATCAAGATCACCGATCCGGGCAACCCCTGGACGTTTCGCATCATGCCTAACGAGGTGATGCAGGGGGTGGACATCGCCACCAATGCGTATAAGCGCCTCAACGCGCGTACGGCGGTGCTGCTCTATGAGAACACCAATGCCGGAATCGGCAACGCGAAGGTCTTCGGCGATACATTCAAATCGCTCGGCGGGCAAATCCTCGCCGATATCGGCTTCGGCCGCGACGTGAACGACTTCACCGCGATCGCGACGCGCATCTCCGGTCTCGGCAAAGTGGATGTGATCCCGACCTACACCCTTGAGGGCCAAGGTTTGCGCATCACCCAAGCGCTCGCCCAGGCCGGCGTCACGAAGGGCGGCGGGGGACCATCGATCCAGCTCGGCACGATCTGGTTGCCGTTCGGTTTCGAGCAGAAGGCGGGCAAAGCAGCGCTCGGCTACATCCGGATCGTGCAATTCGACCCGACCGACAAGCGCGAGGTCGTGCAAAACTTCATTCGCGCGTTCAAGGCCAAGTACAATCAAGAGCCGACGCACATCAATGCACACGCCTTTGACCAGATTCTGGTCGTGGCCGACGTCGTTCGCCGTGGCGGCAAGGACTCGCAATCGATCCGCGATATCATGGCCACCACAAAGGACTTTTCCGGCGTGACCGGGAGCGTCGAATTCGACAAGACCAATCAAAATATCAAAATGGACACGATCCACTACATGGAGACCTTGCCGGATCTGTCGTGGAAGGCGCTCGACTGGAACTGAGAGGTCATGCTGACCATCGTTCTCCAGCAGGGAATCAATGGGATAGTGTTCGGGAGCCTCTATGTCCTCGTGGCATTGGGGCTCACCCTCATCTACGGCGTTCTCGTACAGATCAATTTTGCGCACGCGGACATCGTAACCATCGGCGCGTTCGCGGCCTACTTCTTCACGTTCCTCTTCGGCGGCAACTATCTCGTCAGTATCGGCATCGCGCTTATGGTCGGCGCGGCACTGGGTTGGCTCGTCAACGCGACGATCTTTGCACCGCTGCGCGAACGCGGCAGCGAACTGTTGCCGCTGATCGCGACCATCGGCGTGTCGATCCTGTTGCAGAACGCAATGCTGCTCTGGTTTGGGCCGATCCCCTATGCCTTCGATAGTCCCTACAGCAATGAAGTCATCCGACTCGGGGGCGGCACGTTCATTACCTGGCAGAACCTGATCATCATCGGCGTATCCACGCTGACCATCGCGCTGCTCTACGCGTTCATGAAATTTACCATGATGGGAAAGGCCCTGCGCGCGGTCGCACAGGACCGCGAGACGGCGGGGCTCATGGGGATCAATCCCAATCAGCTCATCATGCTGACCTTCGTGATCGCTTCGGCGCTGGCCGGCATGGGGGGCGCCATGCTTGGCCCCATCCTCGTGCTCACGCCCTTTGCCGGCACAAGCGTCATCGTGAAGGCGTTCGCCATCGTCATCATCGGAGGATTCGGCAACGTCGAAGGAACGATCATCGCCGGGCTTGCAGTCGGTTTGGTCGAAAGCTTTGCGACCCAGCTGGTCAATCCGGGCCTGACCGACCTCATCGTATTCACGCTCCTTCTGCTGATGCTCGCATTCCGGCCGACCGGACTTATTGCCGAAAAGCGTGAAGAGAATGTCTAGCGGGGGCGGCCTTGCGCGTGCCGGTCAATCCGGCAATCGGCGCTGGTGGCTCTTTGTCGCCGCCGTTGTCATCGCGGCCTTGCCGTTGGTGTTTCAGGATTCCTATTGGCGCACGAATCTCATTGTTTGCGCGCTCAACATCATGCTGGCCATCGGCCTTGATTTCATTCTCGGCTATGCCGGTCAGCTCAACCTGGGTCATTCCGCGTTCTATGGCATCGGCGCCTATGCCTCCACGCTGCTCATCATGAAGCTCGGCGTGCCATTCTGGATGGCGTTCGTCTGCGCCATCGTATTATCCGGCGCCGCCGGCATGGCCCTGTCGATCTTCGCGGTTCGTCTGCGGGGCCATTATCTTGCAATCGCCTCGCTCGGCTTTGCCGTCATCGTGCATCAGGTGCTGCTGAACTGGATCAGCCTGACGCAAGGCCCGCTCGGCATCTATGCCATCAAGCCACCGCCGGACATTGCGCTGCCCGGGCTGCCGGTCATCTCGTTTGGCAACACAGCGAACATGTTCTATCTGGTGGCGGCCTTCGCGTTCCTTTTTTATCTCCTGCTCGACCAGCTCGTCCGCTCGCCGATCGGCGAAACCCTCACTGCCATCCGAGAGGACGAGGTTTCAGCGGCTTCGTTCGGCATCAATTGCACCGCCTGGAAGGTATTCGCCTTCGGCGTCGGCTCGGCGATCGCGGGCGCGGCCGGCGCCTTCTACGCGAGCTTCGTCGGTACGTTGGTCCCGGACGCGTTCATCATCACGGAGTCATTCACCATTCTGGCCATGGTGATCGTCGGCGGGATGGGGACATTGATAGGCCCGGTCTGGGGCGCGATCCTGCTCACGGTCTTGCCCGAACTTTTGCGCGGATTCGGCGATCTGCGGCTCGTCCTCTACGGTGCTGCGCTCACCCTCGTCGTGCTGTTCATGCCGGGCGGCCTCGTGCAGGCGGCGCAGATCCTGCGCGCACGTTTTGGCCTGTTCCGAACCGCCGGTGACGCTGGAATACGCCGATGACCGCGCCGGACCGGGCTGCGGCGGCGGTGCAAGTACCCACAGCCGCCGCTTTCTTTTGCAGCGAAGGCCTACACAAGCGGTTCGGCGGCGTGCACGCGGTTCGCGACATTTCGCTCAATATCCCGCATGGCAGTGTCTTTGCGATCATCGGCCCGAACGGGGCGGGCAAGTCGACGCTGCTCAACTTGATGAGCGGGCTTTATCAGCCAGATGCCGGCCGAATGGTGTTCGACGGCGTCGATCTCGTCGGCGTGCCGGCGCACAAACGCGTCCGCCTCGGCCTCGCCCGTACGTTCCAGAAGATACGACTTTTCAAGCAGCTATCGGTTCTCGGCAATGTCATCGCCGCCTTTCATGTCCATCACGATATTCCGGCCTGGCAATACGTCGTCCACGGGGCCGCCTTCGCGCGCGACCACGCCCGCTGCCGCGCGGAGGCGATCAATCTCCTGCGCTTCGTCGGGCTGGAAGCGCGTGCCTCCGTGCTGGCCGCTTCGCTCGCCTATGGCGAGCAGCGCATGCTCGAGCTTGCCCGCGCGCTCGCGACCTCGCCCCGCCTGCTCATGCTCGACGAGCCCGCCGCCGGTCTCAACGCGGCGGAAGTGGAGCGGCTGCTGGAGCGCATTCGCCTTCTTCGCGAGCGCGGCATGACGATCATCGTCGTCGAGCACAACATGGATCTGGTGATGAAGGTCGCAGATCGCGTGCTGGTCATGGACTATGGACAGTATCTTTTCGAGGGCTCCCCGGCCGAAGCCCAGGCGAATCCCGCGGTGATCGCCGCCTATCTCGGAGCATGACGTGACCGCGCTGCTCCGAGCCGAAGGACTCGAACTGGCCTACGGCGAAGTCTCAGCCTGCCGCGATATCAGTTTTCATGTCGCGCAGGGCGAGATCGTCACATTGATCGGCGCCAACGGCGCCGGCAAGTCGACGACGCTGCGCGCCGTCGCCGGCGCGCTCCTGCCGCGCGCCGGCTCGATCCAATTCCGCGGGCAAGACATCACCCGCCTGCCGTCGCATGAGCGCACGAGGCTCGGGATCTCGCTCGTTCCCGAAGGGCGGCGCGTCTTCCCGTTCCTCTCGGTGCGCGAAAATCTCGAGCTCGGCGCCTTCAAGTACCGCAAAGAGATCGCGAAGGTGCGCGGCCTCATGGACAAGGTCTTCGACATGTTTCCGCGCCTGCGCGAGCGCATGAGCCAGAACGCCGGCACGCTTTCCGGCGGCGAGCAACAAATGCTCGCACTTGGGCGGGCGATGATGTCCGAACCGCACCTCATTTGCCTCGACGAACCCTCGCTCGGACTTGCGCCGATGGTGGTCCAGGACATCTTCCGCACGATCAAGGCGATCAATGCTGCCGGTACGAGCGTGCTCCTCGTCGAGCAGAACGCGCGCTATGCGCTCGAGACGGCGAGCCGCGGTTACGTGTTGCAGACGGGATCGATCATCGCAAACGGACCCTGTGGAGCATTGCGCAACGACGATCGCGTGCGCCAAGCCTATCTCGGCCGCAGCGCGGCCGAACAGGTGAAGCTTTGAGGCGGGACGAGCAGATCGCTCGACCTGACCGGAAGTCCGGGTCTTGGTGTTTCTCACCTCCCCAATATGGCTTGCTTCATCGCCCGCGGGTCACGCTTGGGCCAGGCACTGCCATCGACCGCCCGGAAGAAATCGGCGAGGTGCTGGTTGAAGGCCGCCGGCTCTTCGAGATTGATGGTGTGGCCGGCATTGGGCATCACCACCAGCGCCGCCGTCGGGATCGTCCGCTTCATGAGCAACGCGGGTTCGAGGCATGGCCAGTCCTCGTCGCCGGTCATGACCAGGGTTGGGACCGTGATCGTCTTCATTTTGTCGACGAGGTCGAACAGGGACGGCCGCCGCTTCTGCACGCCGCGCATGGTGCGCGCTGAACCTTCGCTCGAGTGCTCGGCGAGCTGGTCGACGAACTCGCGCCAGCCGCGCGGGTCCTTGTTTTGGAACTGCACGCGCGTTGGTCCGAGCGCATAGGCCTCGGCTGCCTTCGCCATGCCCGCCTCGAAATTTCGTGCCGCTGCCTCCGCTTCCTCGGCAAACTGCTGCCGCTGATTGGGCGCGGCCCCATAGCCGCAGCCCGCCACCACCAGCGACCGCGCGCGCTGCGGATAGGTGAAGCCGAAATGCAGCGCGGCGAAGCCGCCCATGGAGAGCCCGACGATATGGGCTTGGTCGATCTTCAGCGCGTCGAGCACGGCACGAATGTCGTCGCGCGCGCGGGCCTGCGAATAGAGCTCCGCATCCGCCGGCACCTCCGAAGGCGGATAGCCCCGCGCGTTGTAGGCGATGCACCGATAGCTGCGGGCGAAATGGCGAACCTGCGATTCCCAGGAGCGATAGTCGCCGGCAAATTCATGCACGAAGACGATGGGAATGCCCGATCCGCTCTCCTCGTAATAGAGTTTCAC